>JACCDS010496969.1_pt1 | contig 113039 bp, 96 predicted proteins | sample 7446441 | NCBI WGS metagenome assembly JACCDS01 (sample SAMN15323445, study PRJNA562643) | freshwater metagenome | isolation source: river surface water | place: USA:Blue River Watershed | collected 2017-08-17
CACAACGGTTGTCGTCCACCTAAGCGTAGAAGAGTTTAACTTTAAAAAAGTAATAGCATGGCAAGATATACAGGTCCTAAAGCAAAAATCTCCAGAAGATTTGGAGAAGCGATTGAAGGGCATAGCAAGGCACTTCAAAAGAAAAACTACCCTCCAGGAATGCATGGTCGTGGTAGAAGAAAGAAGCAGTCTGAATATGCAGTTCAGCTTGCAGAGAAGCAAAAAGCAAAATACATCTATGGCGTCTTGGAAAGACAATTCGCGAAAATGTTTGACCTTGCTTCTAGAAAATCAGGTATCACAGGTGAAAACTTACTTCAACTACTTGAAGCTCGTTTGGATAACACCGTATACCGTTTGGGTATTTCACCAACCCGTCGTGGAGCAAGACAGCTTGTATCACACAAGCACATCTTGGTCAACGGAGAATTGGTAAACATTCCTTCTTACACCTTGAAGCCAGGTGATGTAGTGTCTGTGAGAGAGCGTTCTAAGTCTCTTGAAGCAATCACCAACAGTTTGGCTGGTAGAGGTACATCTCGGTATTCCTGGTTAGAGTGGGACAATGCCTCGATGTCTGGTAAATTTGTGACGGTTCCTGGAAGAGATGATATTCCTGAGAATATCAAAGTACAGCTTATCGTCGAACTTTACTCTAAGTAATATTTCACTATTTTCAGCTAAAACAGAACGAAATATATGTCCATACTAGCATTTCAAATGCCCGAAAAAGTGGTGATGGAAAAAGCCGATGATTTTCATGGCTTGTTCACATTCAAACCACTTGAAAAAGGCTATGGAGTTACTATAGGTAACGCCCTAAGAAGAATTCTACTTTCTTCTTTGGAGGGATACGCCATCACTTCCATCAAAATTCCAGGAGTGGTTCATGAATTCTCTACCGTAGCCGGTGTAGTAGAAGATGTGACAGACATCATTTTGAATTTGAAGCAAGTTCGATTCAAGAAAGTGCATGATGCATTTGACGGAAAAATTGCAGTAGAACTCAAAAATCAGTCTGTTTTCACAGCAGGGGACATTGCTAAGTTCACTTCTTCTTTCGAGGTATTGAATCCGGAATTGGTAATCTGTCACATTGACCAGACCAAAAATTTCGAGATTGAATTGACCATCGAAAAAGGAAGAGGGTATTTGCCTGCTGAAGAATCGAAGCCAAAAGATCAGGTTTTCGGACAGATTGCAATTGACGCGATCTTTACACCAATCAAAAATGTAAAGTATAGCGTTGAAAATACCCGAGTTGAGCAGAAAACGGATTTTGAAAAATTGATCCTCGAAGTACATACAGATGGGTCGATTCACCCAGAGAAAGCTTTGCAAGAGTCTGCAAAGATTTTGATCCAGCACTTCATGCTCTTCTCTGATCAAACCATGGTTCTTGATTCCACTGGAATCGCTGAACCAGAGCCTATCGATGAGGAATTCCTTCACATGCGCAAGCTTCTTAAGACCTCTTTAGGGGATCTCGACCTTTCGGTTCGTGCCTTTAATTGCTTGAAAGCGGCTGATGTGAGAACTCTCGGGGACCTTGCTCGACTTGAAATTTCAGACATGATGAAATTCAGAAACTTCGGTAAAAAATCTTTAGCCGAATTGGAGCAATTGATCCAGGAGAAAGGTCTAACCTTTGGTATGGACATTTCTAAGTACAAACTTGATGAAGAATAATTAAAATGAGACACGGTAAGAAAATTAACCACCTTGGTAGAACTGCTTCGCATAGAAAAGCAATGCTTTCCAATATGGCAACTTCCCTGATTCTTCACAAGCGTATATCTACTACGCTTGCCAAAGCGAAAGAATTGAAGAAGTTTGTTGAACCTCTGGTGACCAGAGCAAAAGAAGACTCCACGCACAATAGAAGAATTGCTTTCTCCTACTTAAAAAGCAAAGAGGCCATCAAAGCCCTTTTTGGTGAAGTAATTGAGAAAGTAGGAACTCGTCCAGGAGGATACACCCGAATTATTAAGACCGGGTTCCGTCTGGGTGATAACGCCGAAATGTGCATCATCGAGCTTGTAGATTTCAACGAATTGATGTTGAAAGATGCAGCGCCTGCGAAGAAGACGACTAGAAGATCTAGAAGATCAACTGGCGCGGATGCTAGCGCTCCTGCTGCTCCCAAGGCAGCTGCTGTGAAAGCGACTCCTGCTCCTGTAGTGGAAGAAGCTCCTGTAGCTGAAGCGGAGGTAGTGGAAGATGTTCCTGTAGCGGAAGCAGAGGTAGTGGAAGTAGTAGAAGAAACTGCTCCAGTGGCTGAAGCATCCGCTGAAGAAACTTCAGCACCAGAGGCTTCCGAAGAAGGCGAAACTGAAGAAAAATAAGTTGAAAGCAATTTCACAAATCAAAGGATTGGACGTCGTTCAATCCTTTTTTTATTTCCTAGCCGCATCTCTCCCTTCCCAAGATTTATTAACTTTGGACAACTTTCTTAGAAATGACTAAACAAAAAGCTACCCTTCTTCTTGCAGATGGCATGGTCTTCTCGGGGACGCTCATCGGCGCTCCAGGCACTAATGGCGGCGAAATCTGTTTTAATACTGGAATGACTGGTTACCAGGAGATTTATACAGACCCTTCTTACACAGGGCAAATCGTAGTGACCACCACCTCCCATATCGGTAACTATGGAGTACACCCAGAAGAGGTTGAATCGGCTGCTCCCTGTGTGGCGGGCATTGTGGTCAATAGTTTTTCGGAAGTATTTTCTCGATTAGATGCCTCAGGCTCCTTGCAAGACTACTTAGTTGCTGCGGGCATTACCGGGATCGCTGATATTGATACACGCAAATTGGTACGTCACCTTCGTGATGCAGGAGCCATGAATGCCATCATCAGTTCAGAGTTTGAAGGGAATTTGGAGGGCTTGAAGCAAAAGTTAGCCGAGGTGCCCGATATGAATGGGCTAGAGTTATCCTCCAAAGTTTGTACCCAAGAACCTTTCTTTTTTGGAGATCCTGCTGCTCCCATTAAAGTGGCCTGCCTTGATTTCGGGATCAAGACCAATATTTTAAGAAACCTCGCTTCGCGTGGGGTATACTGCAAAGTTTATCCTGCCAAAACGTCCCTTTCTGAGATGGAATCTTGGCAGCCTCAGGGCTATTTCCTTTCCAATGGACCTGGTGATCCTGCAGTGATGCATTATGCTGTTGAAACGGTAAAAGATATTTTGGCAACCAACAAGCCTGTTTTTGGAATTTGCTTGGGACACCAACTCCTAGCTGAAGCAGTGGGAATTTCGACCTACAAAATGCACCATGGACACCGTGGGCTCAATCACCCGATCAAAAATTTGATCACTGGAAAAAGTGAAATCACTTCCCAGAATCATGGGTTCAATGTGGTGCGTGAGGATGCCGAAAATAATGCGGAAGTAGAAATCACACACGTTCACTTGAATGACAATACAGTTGCTGGTATCAAATTGAAAAACAGGCCTGCTTTCTCGGTACAATACCACCCGGAATCCTCACCAGGACCGCACGATTCCCGATACCTTTTTGATGACTTTATATCCTTGATTACTAAAAATTAATTCTAACAAACCTGTAAACACATGACGTTGATTCAATCCATTCATGCAAGACAAATCCTGGATTCACGAGGAAACCCTACTGTAGAGGTAGATGTAGTGACTGAAAATGGGGCTTTTGGAAGAGCTGCCGTACCTAGCGGGGCTTCCACTGGAATAAATGAAGCGGTAGAACTCCGCGATGGAGATAAGAGTAAATACCTCGGAAAAGGTGTATTGAAGGCTGTTTCCAATGTCAATGATGTCATTGCACCTGAATTGGTGGGGATGGATGTCTTTGAACAAAATACCATCGACCAGATCATGATTGATTTGGACGGCACGGCCAACAAAAGTAAGTTGGGAGCAAATGCCATCTTGGGGGTTTCCCTCGCCGTAGCTAAGGCTGCAGCTATGGAATCAGGACAACCATTGTACCGCTACATCGGTGGAGTGAATGCCAATACCCTTCCTGTGCCGATGTTGAATATCATCAATGGTGGCTCTCACTCCGATGCTCCCATTGCCTTCCAAGAATTCATGGTGCGCCCGATTGGTGCTAGCAGTTTCTCTGAAGCGATTCGTTGGGGTGCTGAGATCTTTCACAACTTGAAAAAAATCCTTCATGACAAGCATTTGAGTACGGCAGTAGGGGATGAGGGTGGTTTTGCACCTAACTTCTCTGGCGGAACCGAAGAAGCACTTGCTTGTATCCTTGATGCCATCACCAAAGCTGGATACCGTCCAGGTGACGATGTCACCATTGCCTTGGATTGTGCATCTTCCGAGTTCTACAAGGATGGAAAATACGACTACGCAAAGTTTGAAGGACCAAACGGTAAGGTGCGTTCCAGAGAAGAGCAGGTAGCTTATTTGGCTGAGCTAACTGAAAAATATCCAATCGACTCCATCGAAGATGGTTGTGCAGAGGAAGATTGGGCTGGTTGGGCTATGCTCACTGCCAAAATTGGTTCCAAAATCCAATTGGTTGGAGATGACTTGTTTGTCACCAATGTCAGCTTCTTGAAGCGTGGTATTGAAGAAAAATCCGCCAACTCTATTTTAGTTAAGGTCAACCAGATTGGTACGCTCACCGAAACTTTAAATGCAATCAGTATGGCGCATAAGGCTGGATTCACAGCGGTCATGTCACACCGTTCAGGAGAGACTGAGGATTCAACTATCGCTGATTTGGCAGTAGCTGTGAATTGTGGACAAATCAAAACGGGTTCTGCTTCCCGTTCTGACCGTATGGCCAAATACAACCAGTTGCTTCGTATTGAAGAACAATTAGGCGATTCTGCAGTATTTAAGGGAAGATTGAAATAAATCCCCTTCCCTAGATTTAATTGACAGTCCTGAATTTTTGGGACTGTCTTTTTTTTGCCTATTTTTTGTAACTTAGTCATCCAAAGTGCAGTCCATGAAAAAAGTCATCAAATACAGCAGTAATTTTTACGTTTTGGCGACCCTTTCTTTTTTGGTTTGGATGATCTTTATCGACTCCAACAACCTCCCTACCCAATGGAGACTTACCAAGCAGCTTTGGGAATTGGAGGATCAGAAAGAATTTTACAAGCAGAAAAAAAGTCAAATCCAGCAGGAACGAAAGGAGCTCTTTGGTAATCCGGATTTGTTGGAAAAGTTTGCCCGAGAAAAATACCTCATGAAGAAGCCAACTGAGGATCTCTATGTGGTGGTCGAAAAATAAATTCCTCCTTCTTTTCTTTTTGGCCTTCCTTGGCCTGCAAGTGAATGTTTTTGCGCAACGTCAGATCCATACTGATTCCACCTTTTCGTTCAAGGAGCGTGGGTATTTTGGAGGCAATTTAGGACTGCAGTTTGGTACCGTTACCCTAGTTGATGTTTCCCCACTAGCGGGGATCATGCTCAGTCCTAAATTTTCCATGGGGGTAGGCGCTACCTACCAATACTACAATGACCTGAATTTTCAAGGAACCGCAGGATCCTCTTATGGGGGCAGGGCCTTTGCACGGTATAATGTACTTCCCAATATTTTTGCCTATTCTGAAGTGGAATCAATCAATTGGAATGCCTATAATGCCTTCAATGACGATTTCCAACGCAGGTGGACGGAGGCTTTTTTTGTAGGAGCAGGGTATTTTGCTCCCTTTGGTTCACGTGGTGGTGCTAATTTCACTTTTTTGTATAACCTCCGCCATTCCAACAGAGGGGCCTATTACAGTGAGCCTTACTTGATTCGCGTGGGGTTTGTATGGTAAGCGTGTTCCAGCTGAATGAACACCCTCCGTTTTTGGTGTACTCAATTCTAGTTGGATCTTAGAAAAACTGTTTCATTTTTTCCAAGCCAGTTTTGGCTACAAAATCCGCATCCATGGCATAATATTCTAGGTTGAATAGTTCCAGGGAAAGAATGATTTGCCCCCCTTTGGAGCGAAGTGTGTCAGCAAGCGCTTGCATAGGTGCTGCACCATCACCAGGAAAAACGCGATCCTTATCCTGCTGGCTCAACCTTGGAATAGTTCCAGGAAAATCATTGAGGTGAAAAATGGAAATTGCTTGCCCATCTACCAGTTTCAGCCCCTCGAATCCTGAGCCCCCTCTAAAAAGGTGGTACACATCAGCCAAGATTTTGGCATCTGGATCATCCGCTGCAGCAGCTACGGCAAGGGCCTGAGCCAAATGGGAGAAGGCTGGATAGGCTCCCCAAAATTCCAATTGAGGCATTACCCCAGTTTTACGGCCCAGGTCCAAGAGTTTCTTGTAGCGCTCGCCCGCTTTCAATAGGTCTAAAGGTGCTTCAGCACCTATGGCTGGGGCTGCTACTCGCGGGCATCCCAATTCGGCTAAAATGCCCATTTCTTTTTCCATTTGGACGAAGCCTTGCTTGCTTTTCTCTTCGTCCTGGGCCATCCAAGTTGGAAAACCGATGCAATCCACTAAACTGATTCCTGCATCACTGACCATTTTTTTTAGCGAGGCAACACTTTTTCCTCCTTGTAAGTAGTCTTCAATTTCCATCATCCAAGGTTCCAAGCCCTGGTACCCAGCCCGGGCAGCCAATTCAATCAATTGGGGCAAGCTTAGTTTTTGACCACGTACCGTGCTCGTATTTAGCGAAAAAATAAAGTCGGTCTTTACCTCCTTTGGACTGTGGGCTTCGGCCGGTGTGGCAATGGCTCCAACAAGTGGGCTTAGGGCAAGCGACTTAATTAATTGTCTTCGGAGGTTCATTTTAGATGCGTTTCTTTTCCGTTTAAATCCCGGGAAGTCCTTTTAAACATATTTCGAATAAATAAAATTTATACGAATTTTCAATCGTATTTTTACTTATGCGTAGTATACATCTTTTGTCGGTCTTTGCTTTTGTGTTAGTTGTGCATGAAGCTACTGCCCAAGTTGTAGGTGAGGATTTGCCTTTTCTTTCAACTTACCAACAAGAGTTTCCTTACTTTCAAGAACTGATTACGGGAGGGCAGTATGAAGCGCCTTCGCCTCTCATCAAGGGGGATCCTTATTTTTCTTCACGGCAATTTGAAGGAGGGACCTTGCGGATCAATGGCATTACTTACCCCCAAGTCCCCTTGATTTACGATACCTATCGTGACCAACTGATTACTTTCCATCCTATTTTTAACCAAAAGATTCTCATCAAGCCTGAGAAAATTGATGGCTTTACCTTGAGTGAAGGACAATTGTTTCGATTTTTTGCTGGAAATGAGTCCTTTCTTCATCGCGGAAATGGAATCTATCAGGTGCTGGGTCAAGGAAAAGCCCTTGCATTAGCCAAACGCTACAAAACCACAAAGGAATCGCGTGAACTATCCCGCTATGATTCTGAGTATGTGGATAAGACAGTCTATTTTATTTGGAAAGAGGGTACCTTTTTTTCGATAAAGAATGCAACCCAGGCCATTACTTCCTTAGGGCTTGATGCCAAAGAGCTCAAGAGAGAATTGAAAGCAAAAGGACTTCAGTTCAAAAAAGCACCTGAAACTTATTTGCAATTTCTGGTAACCTACCCGAATACGAACTAATGCGATCGCTTGTCATTTCTATCAGCTTCGTTTTTATACTTACCCTTTGGGGAGGTGAAGTGGCATTTGCCCAGGAGCAGGAACCACGGATTACAGGCTTATTTGCTGGAATTACCTTTGAGCGGTTTGCAGAACTTGTAGAAAGAGATAGCAAGTATCGATTCATCTTCAAGAAGGAGGAGGTGGCCAATATCACGGTCAACTTGCAAGCCAATGGAGATAAGTTAGCGGATGTATTGGGAGTCCTTTTTTTGAAATCTGACTTTAGTTTTTCCATTTCCAAGGACTTGGAGGTATTTGTCTTTAAGGGGACTAAACGAACGGTAGATTTTCTACCCAACTATTTTCAAGCGCCCTCTGGAGCTGCACTTGCTAGTGCCTCCATGCAGGATGAGTATGTTCGAAATCGTCGATACACTATCGGTGTACCAGGGCCAGGAACTGAGGCCAAGTTGAAGGGGAAAGTGACCAGTTTGGAAAGCAATCAGCCCATAGAAGGAGCGATCGTATTTGAGAAAGAATCCATGCAGCAGGCAGTCACCACCAAGACAGGAGAGTTTGAATTGCTGCTTCCCAAAGGGAATAAAACGCTCTTTATCCAAAATATTGGAGGATACACCGAACAGCGACTTTTGGATATCCAAGGAGATGCCTTGCTTGAACTCAGTATTGGGGAAGGGATTTTTGCGTTGAATGAGGTGGTCGTGAGCTCCGGAGCATTGAGTCAAGTGGCAAGACCTGAGATGGGTGTGCAGTCTTTATCTGTGCAAGAGATGAAACGACTCCCGGCTGTCATGGGAGAGGTGGACATTATCAAAGGGCTATTGACGATGCCCGGCGTAAATACCGCAGGGGAAGCCAGCGTTGGGTTTAATGTGCGCGGAGGTGCAGCAGATCAAAACTTAATTCTGATGGATCAAAACACGCTTTTTAATCCTTCTCACTTGTTTGGATTTTTCTCCGCCATCAATTCTGACATGGTGCAAGGGGTAGAACTATATAAGTCAGGCATTCCAGCAAGCCTTGGAGGGAGATTGTCCTCCGTGTTGCAGGTGACTCCTAAGAAAGGGCGTTCTGACAAGATAGGTGGCTCTGGCGGCATTGGTCCCATGACCAGCCGATTCAGTTTGGAAGGTCCGATTGGAGAAAAAACAACCTTCATCCTAGGTTCACGTCTGACCTATTCGGATTGGCTCCTTGATTTTCTGTCCGAGAAAATTGATTTGGGCGCAAGCCGTGCCGCTTTTTCCGACTTCAATGGCACGGTGGAACACGAATTAAGTCCAAAGGATAAACTCCGGTTATCGGGATACTTTAGCACCGATTCCTTCCAGTTTGATCCGGACACGGTGTACAGTTATTCCAATCAAAACATGGCCTTGTCTTGGACTCATTACTTCAATGATGCGCTGGAGGCTACCTTTTCGGTGGGTCAGGATGGGTATAACTTTGAGGTGCAGGGGGAAGATAATCCGCTCAATTCCTATCAATACCGCTTCGACATTCGTCAGCAGTTTTTAAAAGCACAATTCCGTCAAGAAAAGGGGGATCGACACATTTTAACGTACGGTGTTCATGGCATTCGCTACCAACTCAATCCTGGGGAGATCTTGCCTTTCGGAGCGGAGAGTGGCGTAATTCCAGATCAGGTGGCTCCCGAAACAGCCATGGATTGGTCGTTGTTCTTGGGAGATGAATTTGAAATCAATGAGCAATGGGCAGTCAGTGGGGGATTGAGATACAACTTCTACACCTACCTCGGCCCACAAAACCTTCCTATTTATGCGGAGGGAGAGCCTTTTCTGAAGGAAAACATCACTGGGGAAACTCGCTTTCAGTCGGGTGACCTAGTTCAAACCTATCATGGGCCAGAATTCCGGTTTTCTGCTCGCTATGCCCTGTCCAACCGTTCTTCTTTGAAAGCAGGGGTCAACTCCATGCGGCAGAATATCCACCTTCTGAGCAATTCCTCAGTGATCACGCCTACGGATACTTGGAAGTTGAGCGATTCATTTTTGAAACCCCAACGAGGAATCCAGTATGCGGTAGGCTATTTTAAAAACATGAATCAGGGAGCAGTAGAGTTTTCGGCCGAATTGTATTACCGTTCCATGCAGCAGTTGTTGGATTACCGTTCCGGGGCGAGCATTGTATTGAATGACCGGATCGAGCAAGAAGTGCTGGTGACGCAAGGGAAAGCATATGGCATGGAAATTTACCTGAAGAAAACGCAAGGAAAGTTGAATGGATCCCTAGCCTATACCTATAGCCGTTCCTTGATGCAGACAGATCCTACGGAGCAGAAGGAACAGATCAATCGCTCTGAATGGTATCCAAGCAACTTTGATCAGCCACACAATGCCAATCTTGTGGGAAACTACGAGTTGAGTAAACGGGTCAATGTTACCCTTGCAGGTAAATACAGTACGGGAAGACCCGTCACCTTACCCATTGCCAAATTTACTTACGGGGGGTCTGAGCGTGTCTTTTTCTCTGATCGAAATTCATTCAGGGTCCCAGATTACTTCCGGATGGACCTTTCCATCAACTTAGAAGGGAACCATAAGGTATCCAAATTGGCACATGCTTCTTGGTCTTTTGGGGTGTACAATATTTTAGGTCGAGACAATGCGTATTCGGTCTACTTTGTACCCGAAGGAGGCAAGTTGAGAGGGTATCAGTTGGCGATTTTCGCTGAGCCAATTCCATTTATCACCTATAACTTTAGATTTTGATGCGAGGTATTGGTTTCCTTGTTTTTGTACTCCTCGCAACGCTAATTGGTTGTCGGACACCCTATGAACCCGAAGTTCCTGCCACGGAATTACGAATTCTAGTCGTAGAAGGGTACCTGGATACAGAAGGCTTAAAAAGCGAATTGAAACTCAGCAGAACGGCTCCACTTGGCGCTGAATCAGCTTTTATTCCAGAAGTACGTGCTAAAGTAGCCCTTAAAAGCAATGGAGGCCAGATTTTTCCGCTTACTGAAAAGGGATTAGGGACCTATATTTTTGAAAGGAATATTGATGAAAAACAAAATTATGTCCTAGAAATTGAACTGAGTTCTGGCGAACGCTATGTCTCTGAGCAGATGCAGCCGATAGTTACTCCTGAAATCATTGATGCGGGATTTAAGCGAGATGAGGAAGGCGTAGAAGTATTTGTGTCTACCCAAGGCAATGCCAATGCGGATGATTTTCTATGGACTTTTGAGGAAACCTGGATTTTTCGACCGCGAATACGAACTCCTTACATCTATGTTCCCGAGATAAAAAATGTTCGAGACCAAAAGCAGTCGGAACAGACCTCTCTTTGTTTCAAAACCGAGCCTAGCCCTGGGATTCTTTTGGAAACCAGCTCTCGGTTTAAAGATCAGTTGGTCTTTCAGAAAACCATTACCGAGATCCCAACGGGAGATGAGCGAATCATGGAACGCTACAGTATACTTGTTTCACAAAAAGGGCTGGCGTCTAAAGACGTTCCTTTCTGGGAAATATTAAAGAAAAACACAGAGGATATTGGCTCCATATTTAGCCCGCTACCTTCGTTGATAGGCGGGAATATGAAGAGTTTGGATGTGGCCAAAAATCCCGTTATAGGGCAGGTCAGCCTGGGAGTGATCCGTCAAAAGCGGATTTATATCAATCAAGTAGAGGTAAGTCCTTGGAGTTACCTAGATCCAAAGTTTAACGATTGTGTAATCGGCGAAGAAGCGGTCTTGGCTAAAGATTACCAGACAATCTTCGGCAATGGAGCCGTGGTACCCGCAAGGCCCTTGATGGCAGGAACTACCATAATTGGCTATTACCCCTCTTCGAAAAGATGCACCGATTGTAGTTTGTATGCATCTAAACTTAAGCCCTCCTTTTGGATAGACTAATGTCCTGCAAATGCTAAATATATCCCCAACACGAAGCAGTTTTAAAGTACTCATTTGTGGGCTCCTATGCTTCATTGGGCTAGTGGGCCCAATCTTTGGGCAATCAGCAACTGGTCCAAAGGAGCAGGTGTTTTTCCATACGCCGAAGACGCTCTATTTTTCTGGAGAGAAAATTTGGTTTGAAGCCAACGTCAGTATGGGGGATCAAGTCACATCTTCGCAGGTAGTGTATGCCGAGTTGGTGGATCGAAACTCCAACTCCATTGTCCATGTCAAGGTGCCCTTACAGGAAGGGAAAGCCTTGAATTTCCTTTCCATTTCAGATCAAATCCCTTCCGATCAATATCTTCTTCGCGTCTATACGCGCATAAGTCCCTATTTGGACTGGAACCAAGGACTCGTCCAACAGTTGGTGACGGTCATCAATCCAAAAATTCCTCCAAAGGAAGTGACCTCCTCCAAACGGATTGAATTGATTTCATCCAAATCCTACGCCAAGAGGAGTAGGGTAGACTTAAGTGCAACGGGAATGGTAAATTCTACCAAGTTGGCTTCTGGAATTTCAATTGCCAACCCATTTTTGCAGGAAGAACAGAGGCAATGGCGTGCTGAAGAAGTCTATGCGGGAATTGAACAGCGGCCGTTACTTCCTGAACTTTTTGGTCACCTGATTCAAGCAAAAGTAACTTCACGTGATTCTGCCTTAACCTATTTTCTCTCACTTCATGGTGCGAAGAGTGCCCTCTTTACTGATCATGTCGACGAGAATGGGTTGCTTACTTTTGATGCGGGAGGCTTGCGGCATTGGGATCGTTTGATCTTGCAACTTGAAAACGGATCCGAAATGGCAGGGATGGAGCTAGTTTCCCCCCTGATCAAAACTACCTTTCATCCCAATTTCAAGTTTCCAGAATTATCCTTGTCCCAGGAAGATTTACCCTACTTGCAAACCTTACTGAAAGCAGCAGTGGTACAGGAAGCCTACCTGGAAGAGTCGGATCAGGATTCTTTAGAAGTGGTCACAGGGTTTGTTGCAGATTACAATTATGAGTTGGATGACTACACACGGTTTGAAGATGTGGAAACGATTCTGAAAGAATATGTTCCCAGCGTTTCGGTTCGCCTTAAAGACAAGAAAAAGACATTTCGATTGATTAATGAGGCAGATAAGAGTGTTTTTGACTCCAATCCCTTGATACTGGTTGATGCGATGCCCGTATTTGACTCGGATCTTTTAGCTTCCTTCAATCCCAAATTTCTTCAGCGTCTCGAGGTCCTTAATCGAGAATTCTACCTCAATGACCGTACCTACCCTGGGGTACTTAGTTTTTCGAGCTATGCCAATAATTTCGGATTATTTCCACTTGCCCCAGCGGCTCGTTTTTTTGATTATCCAGGGATTCGACCTTCTGTAATTTTGGATAAGGGGCAATTCCAAACTCCCGCTATACATGTACGAATTCCAGATTGGCGAACGGTACTCTATTGGGGCCCAAGGGGGGAGGTTTCCGAGACTCGTGTTTCAGATTTAGCAGGTACCTATGTGTTCTGGGAGATGGTGCGCGTGGAGGGTGAAACACAAACGATACGTACGTATTTTTCAGTACAGGACTAATCCGTCCCTGATTAAAGATAAACCTTGCCGATTGGAAAAACCTTGTTCCACTTAGTCTGGTATCAGGTATTCCAACAGGTTCTTGCCATACCGCGTACGAATGAGGTATTGTCCTTGATTTGGCTGATGGCTTATCTGAATTTCTCCCTCACTTTGAAGTGGCGTGCTGATGAGCAGATTTCCTTTTTGATCGTAGAGGTAGCCTAGTCCTTGCTGTAGGTCAGTCACCGCAACAATTCTTCGTGATGATCCAAAATCAAAATAGCCAAGCCAGGTTTGTTCTCGTTTTAAAGGCAGTGTCATCATTAGCACTTCCTGACGATCAAAAAGCTGTATTTTGTTGAACTGCTCTGAGACTAGAAGGGTAGTAGTGCCTTTTTGGTCGGGTAGTTCGCGAAATTTATCGTCACGGTTTGATTTTTGAATTTGAGTTTTCTTGAGGATTTCACCAGAAAAGGACAGCTCAATAACCTCTCCACTTGTGGTGATGGCTTGAAGTGTAGGGGGGCTGTTTTTCTTTACCACCAGAGGGCTAGCAATTCCTTCAGGGAGAATAACTGGCGATCCTGCTTGAGGCTCTCCTTTTCTATTGAAAAAGTATAGCTTTCCAGAGGTTCCTAGTGCCACCATAAAATCTCCCTTCCCCTGTACTCGAGTATGAAATGGAGGACTTAAAGTTTTTTCCCCCAGTTTCAAAGGGTTCCATCCTTCCAACTGTTTACCTAATTTGTCTAAGAGCCATAAATTGCCACTTTCGGTAGCTAGGAAATAGCGATACTCTTTGCTGTTATCGTAATCGAGCAGGCTGAGGTGGGTTATTTTTTCTCCAGGCAAAGTAAGCGGAAATCCAGGTAAGGCATCTCCTAATCGGTCAATTGCATACATTTTGTCTGCTGTCGCTAAAAGCAATTGCAATTTGCCATTCTTAAAATAATCAATTTGAAAGGCCTGGGATAGGATCGGACTTGCTAACGGCTGGCTGTATACCTGTTCCCCCGCTGAGTTGATTACATAGAGTACATGATTTTGGTCTTGAACCACCAAATCTTCGGTCCCATCATTGAAATTTTTGATGGCCTTAGGGCCATAGATCAGGTTGGCAGGAAGTATCACTTCTTTTCCTGAAGCCAATTCGAAGGACTTTTGACCAGTTTTTTGAGTTACACCCTCACTGGTATAATTCAAGATGAGTGTTGCTTCTGGTCCATTTGAACTCTGATGAATACGTAACCCCAAGGTAGTGAAGGCTTGTAGTTCAAGTTCATATTTCTGAAGGAAAGTGCTCCAGGTTGGATTGGAGGATTGTACCCAGGTTGGCCAGATTTTTTTGAGTAGGAGTGTTTTGCTGTAGCCAGCAGCTGGGGACAACAGGGATTTTGTATCACTACCCTTTCTTGCCCAGGTATTGCCTTGGGAATAATCCTCGAGTAAGTTTCTTATCCCATTGGCGGAGTTGCTCATCACAAGCAGTTGTCCCACTTGGCTGAGGTAGGTTTGTTCAAAACCAGGGTATCTCCCATTGAATAGGTGAGCTGGGAAATTTGCTTCAGGAAAGAACAAGATCTCGTAATCCAAGTACTGCTCCAAGGGATAAAATTCAGTAGTGTCTCGGTATTGTTTGAGAAGTTCCCAGGCTTGCTCAGGTTTCCTTGTTTTGACAAATAGCGCTAGGTCTTTTTCCAATGAGGGCCCAGATTCCAACTCTGTAAAATACTGTTCCCCACTCAGTAAGTCCAAAAACCCTCTGTCAATGAGTCGGGTTTGTACCTCTCCACTCACCGTAGAGATGGGGACAAAAGTGGAATTAATGATTTTTTGAGTTTCGTAACTGTCCTTCAAGTTGATTTGCGTGACGGAATGGGTACGTGTAGAAATCAAGTTTTCAAATCCTACCAATTGTGCTTGGACAGAAGGCAATAAATCCACGGCGGGAAGGCCTTGGATTGGGCCTTTAAAGAGGAGTTGATGATCTTCAAACTGTAAGTTTAAGGCAAGTAGGTAGTCAGCTGCTTGAAGTTCTTGGAGGGCTGCTGCGTTTTTGTCTGCTGTGACCCCAGCCAAGAGTTTGGCTACACCTTTTGAAGAAAGGAGGAGCCTTCCCAAACCTTCCTTGTTGGATAGGTTTTCCCCTAGTTTGCTAGAAATGGGGGTCGCATCCTCACTCAAGTAAAATCGAATTGCCTCCTCAATGACAAAAGAAGAGGAGGAGACCAGGAGTACATTGTTGAGTAGTGTAATGCTCCATTGGATGCTGTTGTTGGCATTCAATACATCGTAAATTTCCTGTTCGCTGTATTTTCGAGTTTGAAATCGGGTAGTCTTTGGTGCTTTGGATTTGAGTTTGTCCAAAAGGTCTTGTGGAGAACTGGAACCAAAATTAAGTGTATACAGGAGACTGAACTTATCCGTTCCAACGGCGTGGTAACTTACCGTTACCTGCTTGTTTCGAATTGTTTTGGACACAAAACCCTCTTCACCGACAAGGCTATCTAAGGAATTTAACTGGGTTTCTAAGGATTGAAAAGTTGGAAACCGGGATAGGGCAGTCCAGATGGGTTGCTTTCGAAGTTCCTGCCAGGTGAAATCCGCTTGCTGTGTTTCAAATATAAATACGGCATCGCCTGAAATTAACTCCAAGCTATTGATAGTTCTAGACTGGATAAATCGCTGATACACCTCATAGCCACCCCAACTTAGGAGGGATAGTGCTAGAATGACCAAAAGACTTTTCCAGATTTTCAAAGGGAGTACCTCGTTAATTAAGTGGAGTATAAAAAAGACCTAAGACACATTCCTGAATGAAAAGCATCTTAGGTCCAAAGGCCTACAAGAACCAGATTAATTGCTCAAACGATCCAAGACTTGCATCACTTCTTTTACGTGACCTCTAGAAGTTTCTAGCAATTGCTTTTCATCTGCATTGAGATCCAATTCAAGGACTTTTTCGATGCCGTTTTTGCCTAGTATTACCGGTACACCAAGGTAGCAGTCGTCGATGCCGTATTCACCATCCAATTTGATGCATACTGGAAATACTCTTCGTTGGTTTTTCAAGATAGCTTCCACCATTTGGGCTGCAGCGGCTCCAGGAGCATACCAAGCAGAGGTTCCCATTAGCTTCACCAATTCTCCACCGCCAAATTTGGTTCGTTCGATGATGGCGTCTAATTTATCTTTTTCAACCAATTCAGTAACTGGGATGCCCGCGACGGTAGTGTAGCGTGGGAGTGGTACCATGGTGTCTCCATGTCCGCCCATCAAAATGGCTTGAATTTCTTTTCCAGAAACATTCAATTCTTCAGCGAGAAAGGCACGGTAACGAGCGGTGTCCAAAATCCCCGCCATGCCCATCACCTTGGTTCTAGGAAGGCCAGAAGTTAGGTGCGCTTGGTAAGTCATTACATCTAGTGGGTTGGAAACCACGATAATGATGGCGTTTGGAGAGTGCTTCACCACATTTTCAGTAACTGACTTTACAATTCCTGCGTTGGTTTCGATCAAGTCGTCGCGTGTCATCCCTGGCTTTCTTGGAAGTCCAGAGGTGATGACTACTACGTCCGAATTTGCAGTTTTGCTGTAATCATTGGTACTGCCTACAGTACGGCTATCGTATTGATTGATGGGTGCTTTTTGCCAAATGTCAAGTGCTTTGCCTTCGGCAATGCCCTCTTTGATGTCTACTAATACAATCTCTTCAGCTACCTCGCGGTATGCCAATACATCGGCACAGGTGGCGCCTACATTTCCTGCCCCAACAACGGTTACTTTGCTCATGGTTATAAATTTTTTGGTTTGAATGCCTGTAAATCGGCCCTAAGTTAATAAGTGATACTTAGGAATTGAAACCGCTTCTGGATTAAGTTTGTTGCGAAACCACTGTTTTTTTAATGTGTACCGTGTAATTTTTTTATAGTGCACTATTCAAACATTTGTCGAAGGCTGAAGAACCCAAAAGATTCACGGTAAGATCGGAAAAGACGCTGGTTGTTGGCATTGTAATATTCTGCTAAGGAGGTCATCATTTTTGCCTTAATCTTTGGGTTGCTGGCAAAGATTTCCAAAAGGGCAAATTGAGGAATAACCAGAAGTTCTGCTTCATCCGAACTCACCAAAGCGGTGTAGGTCCTTTTAGAGTTTTCCAACAAGGAGTTTTCCCCAAAAGCATCCCCGCGTTTGAGTTGCATGATGGTTTCAAAATTTTCGCTCAGGTCAATGGTTAAATCCACCTGTCCCTTCCGGATCAGGTAAAGGGCCTGACTCGGGTCTTTGCTAAAAAAAACAACTTCATCTCTAATGTATTTTCGCTCGTGCATAGTAGGAAGAAATCGGGCAAGTTCCTGCTGCTTGAGCAGTTCGAAAAATTTAATGCCTTGCAAGAAGTCAAACATCTGCAATTCTTGGGGCTCATAGGTTTTGGAAAAAGGATTTCTCATGGCTTAGCTTTTTTGAATGTGCAAGCATTTTTGGGTGGCAGGGCTCACTTTTGCCCAGTCTGCAATTCGCATTCCCAGGATCCAGGCTATTTTTCTCCCTGAAACTAGGACTTTCACCTCTTTTTTTAACGCAAATGGCACTTTATTATCAATCAGGAAGTCTGAAATCTTCTTTTCGGATTGCATTCCCAAGGGATTGAATCGGTCTCCTTCCTGCCAACTCCGGATTTGAAGGGGGAACTCCAAGCAGTCCAGATCCAATACTGCGTTTGCCGGATTTCGATCGATTTCTTTAGGCAGCAGGCCCCAAGTTAGGTGGTACGTTCCGTCAGGCAGCGCTATGGAAGGGGTTTCATATGGGAGTTCAACCGCTTGAAATTCGATGGGAATTGGATACAAAATCAATTCCTCCCGATCCAGGCTGAGTTCATACTGTGTGCTGCGCAGTAAACGGCCTGGTTTGATTTCTTCGAAGCATTTGGATAGTGCCATGGCCTGATCGGAATTGAATCCGTACGGGCGCAACCAAAAATAAAGTAGGGTAGCGGCACCCGGTAGGTGATGAATGGACTTGTAGGCGAGAAAACTCATTCCTTGCTGCTCTCGGATATGTTCCTTTTTCCAAGCCTCAAACAAACCAGTAAATGCCTTGCCTGTATCCTTTAATCGTTCAAAACTTTGTAGGAGATTCTGTCGGGTATCAGGTTCCAGGTTGTATAGTGCGGGCAATCCGTTATGGCGCAGCTTGTTTCTCTTGTAGTCGTCCGATGCATTGGAACGATCTTCTCGCCAAGTTTGCTTGATCTCTTCCAAGTAGCGTTCAAGTTGAACTCTAGAAAATGGGAGCAGTGGACGAATCAGCCAGCCTCTACGCTCGCTCATGCCGTACAATCCCTCGATGCCGGTGCCTCTTGTCAGGTTTAAAAAAATAGTTTCTAGCTGATCATCCTGGTGATGGGCCAGGATGATGCCTGCTAAGTTTTGCTGGCTTCGAATTTCTTCAAAAAACTGATAGCGAATTTCTCGAGCGGCCATCTGTATGGATATGCCTTTATTCTCGGCCCATTCTTTGGTTTTTGCCCGATGCACATGGACAGGAAGCTTACGTTTCGCTGCCCATTTTCTCACAAAATCCTCGTCTCCATCGCTTTCAGAATCGCGCAATCCAAAGTTGACATGCGCGAGTTCAAGTTCAACTCCTGCGGTATGTAGGAGCTGTGCCAAAGCCATGCTGTCTAATCCACCACTGCAGGCCAGCAGGTAGTGTTTGCCGGGCTCAAAAAGATTGCGCTGCTGAATATGCGAGATAAAGGCGTCGTACATTGATCAAAAATAGCTTTTTCTGCTAAATTTGCCTCCATTCCATTCCCTATGAAACCTCCTTTTTTTATTCTGGCCCTTCTGATTCTGCTCTGCATGCCTTTTCGCGGTCAGGCACAGTCATCCTCTTTGTTGGAAATTCGAAGTGCGGATTTGTTGCAGGGAGCAAAAGGCTTTGAGCGCTTGTTGGGGAATGTGAAAATGAAGCACCAAAACTCCCTTATTTCCTGTGATTCGGCCTATTTTTTCCGTGAAGAAAACCGGGCGCAACTTTTTGGCAGGGTGCAAATCAAGGACGAGAAAGATCCGATTACTACGACAAGTGCCTATGCCGAATACGATGGCATGACCAAAGTAGCCAAGCTCCGTAAAAACGTGGTTTTTACTAATCAGAAGACCAAACTCTACACCGAACACTTGGACTACAATCGGGAAACCAATGTAGCTTCTTATTTTGAAGGGGGGAAGATGGTGGATTCAGTCAATGTCTTGACTAGTGAAGTTGGAACTTACGAGATCAATTACGAGCGCATTAGTTTTCAATTAGACGTAGTGCTGGTGAATCCAGACTATACCCTTAAAACGCAGGATTTAATTTATTTGACCATTCCAAAAACAGCACAGACTCCTGGATTGACCAACATCGTCTCCAAGGAGGGCTATCATTTGGATGCCCAGAAGGGGAGTTTTTACGATACGCAACTCAAGCAGTTTAAATTTTTTGAGGGACTCGTAGATACAGAAGATAGTCGAGTAAAAGCGGATGAGTTGTTTTACGACGAGCCCAAAGCCTATTACGAGGGAAAAAAGGATGTTCGTGTATTGAATAAGGAACGAAAACTGGAGGTTTTTGGAGAGGTGGGGACGTATTGGGAAAAGAAAAAATACAGCCAAGTGTTTGGGAATGCTTTGGTGCGCAGGTATTTTGAGTCAGACACCCTTTTTCTCACTGCCGACACCTTGATTTCCCAAGATGGAGAGTCCGATTCCTTGAAGTATTTGCTTGCCTTTCACCAAGTGAATCTGGTGAAAACAGATCTTTCAGGGAAGGCCGATTCCTTGCTGTATGCCTTTGCAGATTCTTCCATTCATCTTTACAAGGATCCGATTTTATGGAACCGATCCAGTCAAATTTCCGCGGATAGCATGGTGTTTTTCCTCAAGAATGAGACTTTGGACCGGGTTTTTATGAAGAACAAAGCCTTTGCAATTTTGACCGACACGCTGTTGAATTTCAATCAGATGAAAGGAAGAAAAATGACAGGTCATTTCAAGGACGGACAGTTAAGCAACTTATTTATTGAGGGGAATGGAGAGTCGCTATACTATGCCTTGGAAGGGGATACCTTGACCCAAGGAATCAATCGGATCTTAAGCGCAACCATTGGACTTAGTTTCGAGGAGGGGTTGATCAAAAAATCAAATTTTGGGGTAAAGCCGGATGGGAAATTTATTCCTGTTCAGAACATCAATGAAAAGATGAATAGGCTAGAGGGTTTTCGATGGCGAGTGGAGGAGAAGCCGGCACGAGCCACCATTGACGACTGGAGAAAGGTGGTTGAAATTGACCCAACTTTGAAGAATTTTTTTAACGAGCCGGAGGTAAACTTGGAGATGCCCACCCAAGGACAACTTCAAAAAGCGCTGCAAGAAAAGCCTGTCAAACGAATGAGCGGCGGATAGTGGCCTAAAAAGGCGTGATTTTCAAAAACTTAACAACAATTAACCCGGATTTCTGGGGAAAATTGTATCTTTCTAAATACATTTAACGTAGAAATTGTTGCATTTAGTATCCTGGTCCCCTGCCTATTGAGAAAAGTTTACATGAACGCCCGTTTACTCAAATTAACCCTGCTTTTTATTTTGGCGCTACCCATTTTGGCTAGTGCTCAGCAGGTTCGTGTATTGAGCGAGGGGGTTGAGTTTTCAGGTAAAATTGGTTCCTCTCAACGAAAAACAGTACTCCTCCATAACGAGAGTTCCCAACCGAAAACCTACTTGCTTCGCAACATCAAAGGGAATATCGGCTCCTCTCAGAAAATGCGGATTTGTCTTGGAGATCAATGTTTTGATCCGAAAAAAGAGTTGGCAAAGGTGGTGCTGAAGCTTGCTCCAGGGGAGATTTACACAGACTTGTATTTAGACTTTGAATTGGGGATTGCCGAGACCCTGGGGAGTTTCGATTTGGTATTTGTCAACAGTGAATCCTTACGGGAGTTTTTTGTAGTGGAAGCAAAATATGCTGTTTCTAGCGAGCCATCCGCAGATTTTTCCCATAAAGACATTAAGTTGGGAGATATCTATCCCAATCCCAGCAACCGAGTGGCACAATTGGATTACACGGTTGTAAATCCAAAAGCCAAAGCCAAAATCACTGTGACCAGTTTCATCGGTAATCCCATCGCAGAGTACGACCTAGATCCTACACGGAATAGTCTCGTCATTCAGGTGAACGACTTTCAGCCAGGAGTGTATTTCTACACCTTATTTGTGGACAACAAGAACGTGGTCACGAAGAAATTACAAGTTAAAAAGTAAGCGCGCTCCTACAGGCTATTTCATTTGAAATCTTACAATTATCCCTTATATTTGCGGTCCTTAAATTAATCATGCGGAACTATTCGATCTTGTTTGTGCTTTCCTTGTTGCTCTTTGGAGCCTGTGGGCCTTTTTCCAAGTTGGAAAAGAGTACCAACTGGGAGGAGTTGTACAATGGAGCCAACAAATACTACCAAGAAGGGGAATACAACAAGGCAATCATCCTGTATGAAAAGGTGCTACCTGTGATTAAGGGGTCTGAAAAAGCAGAAATGGCGGAGTACAACTATGCCAATTGCCATTTCAAGACCAAGCGCTACATCGAGTCTGCAGGCTATTTCAATACGTTTTTCAAAACCTACAACCGGAGTGCGCTAGCGGAAGAAGCCTTGTTCATGCATGCTTATTCCCTTTATTTAGATGCCCCAGATTACAACCTGGACCAGCAAAGTAGCCGTGAGGCGGTGTCGGCCATCCAGCAATTTGTAAGTAAATTTCCAGCTTCGGCAAGTTACGAACGCGCCATGGACATGCTCAAGGATTTGGAATCCAGATTTGAAGAAAAAGCCTACAGCGAGGCAGAAATGTACTACCGCTTGAAGGAAGGTCTTTTTCCGGGGGACTTTTACAGAGCCTGCATCATCAACTTTCAAAACTTTGCCAAAGACTATCCAGAAAGCAAAAGAAATGAGGAGTTGGCGTATCGTTTGGTAGAAGTGGGCTATGCCTATGCCAAAAACAGTACCTTTGACAAAAAAGAAGATCGACTAAATGATGCCTTGAAATTTGCTGCTAATTTTTACCGCAAGTATCCAGCTAGTGGGTATTTGGGAGAGGTGAAAAAATTTGAAGAGCAGACCAAAGAAGAAATTCAAGCACATTCCAAATTGAAAAAAGAGGTGGCAGACAAAAAAGCTGCTGAAGAGGCGGTGGTCACCACCAACTCAAATTAATTTAATTCAGGCAATTATAAAATAAACAATATGGCTGTTAATCCATCAATCATCACCAGAGACCTAGACAAAATCGCTGAGAAAACAGGGAACATCTACGAGTCTATTCACATCGTTGGTCAGCGTGCCAAGCAAATTTCTTCTACCTTGAAGGAAGAGTTGAACAACAAACTTTCTGAGTTTGCTTCTACCGTGGACAATTTGGAAGAGGTATTTGAGAACAAGGAGCAAATCGAAATCTCCAAGTTTTACGAAAGAATGCCCAAGCCAACTTCCTTGGCCATGGAAGAGTTTATGGACGGTAAAATCCACCATAGATATCCTGCTCAAGAAGGAGCGGAGTAATTTCTCATGAACCTGCAAGGCAAGCGAATTTTAGTCGGTGTTACAGGCAGCATAGCCGCTTACAAAACAGCAATTTTAACCCGCTTACTGATCAAATCTGGAGCAGAGGTACAGCTTGTAGCGACGACCTCTGCTCTTGATTTTATCACCCCGCTTACTTTAGCGACCCTCTCCAAACGACCAGTACTCTCCAATTTTTTTGAAAAAAATTCAGGCCAATGGCACAACCATGTGGAGTTGGGTCTGTGGGCGGATTTGTTTTTGGTAGCTCCATTGAGTGCCAATTCCCTGTCCAAATTTGCTCAGGGCGCTTGTGACAATCTCCTTACTGCAACCTATCTTTCTTGCCGCTGTCCAGTCATGCTTGCTCCAGCGATGGATTTGGACATGTACCAGCATCCTTCCGTTCGAGCAAACTTGCAGCAAGTCGCCTCCTTTGGAAATGTGGTGTTGGATGCAGAAACGGGGGAATTGGCCAGTGGGCTTTCCGGTCAAGGTCGCATGATGGAACCTGAACACATCCTAGATCGGGTTCTTGATTTTTTTAATTCCAAGAAGGAATTTAGTGGAAAAAGCGTGTTGATCACCCTCGGTCCTACGCAAGAAGCCTTGGATCCAGTTCGATTTTTGAGCAATCATTCCAGCGGCAAAATGGGCTTTGCCCTAGCGCAAGCATTTAAGGCAGCTGGAGCTACCGTACATCTGGTTGCTGGCCCAGTAGCCCTGAAGTTGGAGGAGCATGGGTTTCAGGTGCACCGGGTGACTACCGCAACGGAAATGTATGCTGCTGCAAAAGCCTTGCATGGGCAAATGGATGTGGTGGTGTTTGCTGCGGCAGTGGCTGATTTTAGACCCGAAAGCCCAGCATCCCAAAAAATAAAGAAACAAGGAGATGTACAAGCCCTTCGGCTAGTTCCTAATGTTGACATAGCCTTTGAGTTAGGAAAAATGAAAAAGGAGGGACAAATCCATGTAGGCTTTGCCTTAGAAACCGAGCAGGAAGAGGCGCATGCCAAAGCGAAGTTAGTTCGTAAGAATTTTGATTTGATTGTTTTGAATTCTGCAACCGAAGCAGGAGTTGGATTTAAGTACGACACCAATAAGGTTCGAATTTTTCATAAGAATGGAGAAGAGGTGCAGACAGCGCTTCTGCCCAAGTTGGACATTGCAGGTTTAATTGTGAAGGAAGTCACAAAAGTGGCTGCGGGGTACTAAAGATTTTTTGTAAGTTTAGTACATGAAAAAGGGGCTACTTTTCCTGATTGGACTCATTGGATTTTTTATACAAACTCATGCCCAAGAGTTAGATTTTCGAGTCCTTATCAATAGCGACCGGTCTAGATTTCAAAATACGGAGGTCTTTAACCAGATGAAAACTAGCTTTGAGCAGTTTTTGAATGGGCGAACCTGGACTTCAGATGAATACCGGCCTGAGGAGCGGATTAAAGGAAATTTGTTGATCACCATCAGTGAAGTTCCTCAAATAGGGGTCTACAGTGCTACAGTACAGATTCAAGTGGTGCGGCCAGTGTATGGTACCAATTACGAATCGGTGGTGCTCAATTTTATCGACCGAAATTGGACCTTCGAATACCAGGAATCTCAACCGCTAGAATTCAATCGTTTTTCATTTTTAAACAACATCAGTTCCTTACTTGCGTTCTATGCCAACATTGCGTTAGGCATGGATTACGATACCTTCGCCCTTAAAGGAGGCAATCCTTATTTTGAGGTAGCCAATGATATTGTCAACAATGCACAGCAGTCGGGTCGAGCGGGTTGGGTACAAAATCCTAGTGACCGCAGAAGTCGTTACTGGTTGATCAATGACATTTACATTTCTACAGTCTATGCTCCGATTCGTGAGGCGATTTATTTGTTTCACAGAAAAGGAATCGATCAACTTACTACGGCGCCAGAGGAGGCCTATTCCTCCATTTTGGAAGCCATTCGACTTGTGGCTGAGGCCAATAAACTGCAACCTAATGGGATTTATACCATCAGTTTTGTAGACGCTAAAAGTGATGAAATCGCCCAGGTGCTGAAGAATGCTCCCTTTGCCATTCGGGAAAAAGCGGTGCCTTTGCTCTTAGAAATAGATCCGAATAACGCCAGAAAATACAACGAACTGCTCAAAAGCTGAGGAGTATGGTTTAGTTTTGTTGGAAAGCCCGTTTTAATTCATGCTTACCTCACTTAAAATTTCCAATTATGCCTTAATCGATGAGCTGGCTATGCAGCCCAGCGAGGGGTTGAGCATGATTACTGGGGAAACCGGTGCAGGCAAGTCGATTATGCTAGGTGCAGTTGGGCTGTTGTTAGGCAATCGAGCCGATACCAAAGTATTGCTCCACGAGGACAAGAAATGTGTAGTCGAAGGGGTTTTTGATATTCGTTCCTATGGGCTTCAAAGTTATTTTGAGGAATTGGAACTGGATTACGAGGATACCTGCATCATCCGTAGGGAAATCAGTCCAAATGGTAAGTCTCGATCTTTTGTCAACGATACCCCGGTTCTTCTAGAGCCCCTAAAGATTTTGGGGGAAAAGTTGATGGACGTGCATTCCCAGCACGACACCTTGCTTTTGGGAGAAGGCGATTTCCAATTGGGATTGGTAGATGTCTATGCGCGGACAGGTGCAGAGCGCACCGAGTTTCAACAAGCCTACATGGAGTTTAAAAAAGCCAAAAAATCTTTGGCAGAATTGACTCATCAATCAGAAACACTCAAAAAAGAATATGACTTCAACCAGTTTCAATTGGAGGAACTGAGCAGTTTGGCTTTAGTCGCTGGAGAACAAGAGGAGTTGGAATCGAGTCAGGAAATTCTTGAAAATGCGGAAGACATTAAAGTGAAGATCAACGAGGTGCTTTCACTTTTTCATGAAGAACAAGTTGGAGTACTGCAGGGTATGGGACAAATCCAGTCCAGTTTGCAGGGTTTAGAACGATTGGCACAGGCTTTTGCAACCTACCGATCTCGGTTTCAAGAGGCCTGGATTGAACTAAAGGATTTAGCAGAAACTTTGGCTGATGAGGACAGTCGGGTCGAAGTAGATGCGGAGAAGTTGGAACGTACCCGAGAGCGCCTGAGCAAAATTTACCAATTGCAGAAGAAACATGGGCTGCAAACCGTAGAAGAATTGATTGCCTTGGAGAGTCAGCTGGCAGAGAAAGTATTTCAAGTACAACAGGTAGCGGATCAGTTGGTTGAAGCCCAAAAAATTTGTCTTCAGAATGAAAAATCTATGCTGGCAGCGGCTGAGGTGCTCAGTCAGAAGCGTAGGGGCTGTTTTCCTGCTTTTGAAAAGGCTTTGGAAGCCTTGTTGCAGTATTTGGGAATGGAGAATGCCCGCGTTCAATTTGAAAGGCAGGTGGTCGAGCCCAATGGAAATGGGATAGATCGGTTGGAACTTCTATTTTCTGCCAATAAAGGAATGCCCTTACAGCCACTCAAAAAAGTGGCTTCAGGTGGAGAATTCTCCCGTTTGCTTTTTGCGATTAAATTCCTGATGGCTGATAAAATGGCACTACCTACCCTTATTTTTGATGAGATTGACACCGGCATATCTGGAGAAGTGGCTCTACAAATGGTCCGCATGATGCAGGAAATTGCTAAAAATCATCAGGTTATTTGCATCACTCACCTTCCTCAGGTGGCCGCCAAAGGAGCCGTGCACTTCTTTGTGTACAAGGATCATAGTGCAGCAAAAACCATTTCCAAGGTAAAGCAATTGACTGCCGAGGAACGAGTACACGAGTTGGCCAAAATGATTGCGGGAGCCAATCCTTCTGCTGCTGCTCAGGCCAGTGCCAAAGAGCTCTTGATGAATTGAAGGGCTAACTCCTAAATTTTATGTAGTTTTACCGAAGCTATTGAATTCAACCCCAACGCTATGTCACAAAATTTGCTAAAAGGAAAAGTAGGAATCATCACTGGAGCGCTCGATGAAAATTCCATCGCCTGGAAAACCGCGCTAAAAGTAAAGGAACAAGGCGGAAGATTTGTCCTGACCAATGCCCCCATTGCCATGCGGATGGGAGCCATCAAAGAACTTGCTGAGGAATGCAATACCATTGTCATTGGTGCAGATGCCACTGTGGTGGAAGATATTGAGAAGTTATATGCCGAGGCAAAGGAATTTTTGGGTGCGGATTTTGACTTTTTGCTTCATTCGATTGGGATGTCCCCCAATATCCGTAAAGGGAAGGCCTACGGAGACCTCAACTACGACTGGGCGATGAAATCATACGATGTATCGGCGATTTCATTTCATAAGATGATGCAAGTAGCCGAAAAAATGGATGTGATGAAGGAATGGGGATCTGTAGTTGGGCTTTCTTACATTGCTGCTCAGCGTATTTTTCCATTCTATACGGATATGGCGGACGCCAAAGCTTTATTGGAAAGTATTGCCAGAGGTTATGGTTACCGTTTCGGTAAACTAAAGAAGGTGCGTGTCAATACCATTTCTCAGTCTCCAACCAAAACCACAGCGGGAACAGGTATTGGAGGCTTTGATTCGTTTTACAATTTTGCAGAGGCCCTTTCTCCACTAGGGAATGCGTCTGCGGATGCTTGCGCGGATTATATCGTGAGTTTGTTCTCTGACTTGACCCGCATGGTGACCATGCAAAATCTTTTCCACGATGGAGGCTATTCCTTTACTGGGATTTCTGAAGAGATTATGGAAAAGTTCAAAGACTTGTAAAAACGGTCAACGGTTGCCAGTCCACCGTCGACAGCAATTTGTTTTTAAAGCCCCGTTCGTACGGGGCTTTTTTGTTGCTGTTTTTTAAAATTGAATTCATGAACCTCCAATCCTTCACCCAACTAACCAAAGAAAATATACTTTGAAGTTCAGTTGAATTTGCTGTGGACTGTGGGCCGTCAGCAGTTGACAGTTGCATTAATCATAAAAACATTTTTTCATTTCTGGATTTCCCCTAACTTATACCCTTCATGAACCCCAATCTCCTATGTTGAAAAAAATCATAGTACTCGGTCTGGCACTTGTTGCCACCGCTACTTGGTCGCTAGCCCAGATTATGCCTTCCCCTGCGAGAGCAGAAGGGGATGGGCCCTACGAGAAATTGATTATTCGAGGCGTCACGCTTATCGATGGTACCGGGGCGCCGCCTTTGGGACCTGTAGATATTGTGGTTGAGAAAAACCGCATCACGCAGATTCAGGCAGTAGGCTATCCTGGCGTTCCAATCAATGAGAATCGTCGTCCCAAAGCAGATGATAAGACCAAGGTCATGGACCTAACTGGACATTATTTGTTGCCAGGTTTGATAGACATGCATGGCCATATCGGAGGTTCAGGACAAGGTACACCCGCAGAATACGTTTTCAAACTATGGATGGCGCATGGAATTACGACCATACGTGACCCATCGGCAGGAAATGGACTTACTTGGGTCTTGGACCACAAGAAAAAATCCGCAGCCAATGAAATTACTGCGCCAAGAATCTTGGCGTATACTTCCTTTGGGCAGGGAGCAAAAGCTCCCATCACCAATGCCGAACAAGCCAAGGCATGGGTCAACGAAAACAAGGCCAAAGGTGCAGATGGAATCAAGTTTTTTGGAGCGAAGCCCGAAGTCATGGAAGCTGCAATCTCTGAAAATAAGCGAATTGGATTAAAGTCTGCCATGCACCACCAGCAGTTGGATGTGGCGCGATGGAATGTGCTTCATTCTGCTCGTGCGGGCCTTACTACGATGGAACACTGGTATGGACTTCCTGAGGCGCTATTTACGGATCGTACCATCCAAAACTTCAGATTGGATTACAATTACCAGAATGAGCAGCATCGATTTGCGGAAGCTGGGAAGTTATGGCAGCAAGCAGCTCCTCCTTATTCCGAACATTGGAATAAAGTAATGAACGAGTTGATCGAGTTGGATTTCACCTTGGACCCTACACTCAATATCTACGAGGCCAATCGAGACCTCATGCGCGCCCGTACGCAGGAGTGGCATGGCACATACACACTGCCCTCACTTTGGCGCTTTTATGCCCCCAATCGTCAATCTCATGGGTCCTACTGGTTTGATTGGACTACCGAAGAAGAAGTATTGTGGAAGGACAACTACCGCCTGTGGATGACCTTTGTCAACGAATACAAGAATCGTGGTGGTAGAGTAACCGCAGGTTCAGATTCTGGTTTTATTTACCAGTTGTATGGCTTTGCCTACATCCGTGAACTCGAAATGTTGCGTGAAGCAGGATTCCATCCTTTGGAAGTTATTCGTGCGGCGACCATGCATGGGGCGGAAGCCTTGGGCTTGGATAAGGACTTGGGTACGGTGGAAGTAGGGAAGTTGGCTGATTTTGTCATCTTGGAAGAAAACCCCCTTCAAAACCTGAAGGTATTGTATGGGACAGGAGCGATCCGAACCAGTGAGGCAAATGAACCGATTCGAGTTGGTGGTGTCAAGTACACCGTGAAAGATGGCATTGTGTACGATGCGAAGAAACTCCTTCAGGATGTCCGCACGATTGTAGATCAACACAAGGCTCGGGAAAATGCTCGCATTACCCAGCCAGGTCTGGATTGGTAAACTTGAGTAAATTCACTAGGGAGGAGGGTCGCAGTTTAGCGCTCTCCTCCTTTTTTTGATTGCTATCCTTATACTTTCATTCCCCTTTACGTATGCCCTATCTTTCCCTTCCCTCCCTCAACCTTTATTACGAAGAAGTGGGTACTGGACCAGAAACGTTGGTGTTTTCCCATGGTCTGCTCTGGAGTCACCGCATGTTTGAGGCTCAGATTGCTGAGCTTTCAAAATCCTATAGGGTAATCGCATACGACCATCGAGGCCAGGGAAAAAGTGAAGTAACGGGGCCCTATGATATGGATACGGTGGCATCAGATGCCGCTGCTTTGATACGTAACTTGGTGGATGGCCCAGTTCACTTTATTGGACTTTCCATGGGTGGTTTTGTGGGGATGCGACTGGCTGCCCGTTATCCGGAGTTAATCAAGAGTTTGGTGCTATTGGAAACCTCTGCGAATGCTGAACCCCTAGAAAACCTGCCCCAATACAAGCTCCTGAACGGAATAGTAAGGTGGACAGGCATTATCCCTCCCATAGCCAATAAGGTTATGAAAATCATGTTTGCCCATAGCTGGCTCCAAAATCCCGCACATGCTGATTCCATTCGTGTTTGGAAAAAGGAATTGGCTTCCAATAAAAAAAGCATCACGGGCCCAGTCGAAGGAGTGATTTACCGAAAAGGAGTAGAAGAGGAATTGGGAAACATTTCTTGCCCTACTCTGGTGATCGTAGGAGATGAAGATATAGCCACTACCCCGCAAAAAGCAGCCTTTATTCATAACGGGATCAAGGGTTCAAAATTGGAGGTTCTCTCAGGCGCTGGTCACAGCAGTTGCATTGAAAAGCCTGAGGAGGTCAACCGATTACTTGTGGATTGGCTAGCAAAATAAAAGCCTTCTTCCCGAAGGAAGAAGGCTAGGATTAGTTTGTTTGAAATACCCTGACATAATCCACGATCAGGTGTTGTGGAAATGTGGTACTTGAATTAGGGGAGCCGGGCCAATTGCCACCTACGGCCACGTTGAAAATAAAAAAGAAGTTCCGTCTGAATTCATCCAATTCAGCTGGTGTAGTGTCAATAACATGGTATTGCTTATTGTCGACCAACCAACGAATCGATGTGGCATCCCAAATGATGGAATACACCGCAAATTTTTCCGAGAAGGTGCCTGAGGGAAGTGTGGTTTTTCCTCCAAATTGGGCATGCTTTCCAGCGTTTTGCCAGTGTACCGTTCCATGAACTGTATTTTCTCTACCGTTTCCACCTACCATCTCCATGATGTCAATTTCTCCGCAAGCCGGCCAGCTTACGGTATCAAAATTTGATCCGAGCATCCAAAGTGCAGGCCAGATTCCTTGGCCCTTGGGAAGTGCAGCGCGAATGTCAACTCTGCCGTATCTAAACTCTTTTTTTCCTTTGGTGATGATTCGGGAAGAGGTATACTCTTTGCCTCCAAATGGCTCTTTTTTGGCCGTGATGACTAGATGCCCATCTTGGATGCTTGTGTTTTGTGTCCGGTAAAATTGGAGTTCATTGTTGCCCCAACCATTGGATCCATTACCAGTCTCATAGGACCAAAAGTTGTCACTCAGGCTGCTTCCTGTAAACTCATCCGCCCAAACTAGGCTCATGTTTGGATAGGATGTGGGTGAAGTTGCTCCTTGGGTGGGGATGGTTACCTTGGTTTCGGTTGGGTTGGGCCCAGACTTATCATCTGGTACGCAGGCAGCCAAAGTCAAGCCTACGAAAAAAAAGAGGGTTTGAATTGTTCGCATAATGCTAAAGTTATAAAAAAAACCGCCAGAGGGTTTTCTCTGGCGGTTAAGTTACTTATTGTGAGATTAACTTAAAGGTCCACCAGACGCCAGTTCCAGTTTCGATTTGTATGGTCATTCGCTTCACACCTGCTGTCTCTACCAAACTTACCACTTTATAGGACACCTCATTCGGTACGGCTACATTCGGAAGTTCTCCTGCATTTACCGCCTTAGGCAAGGCCACATGCGCTCCTTGTCCTAGAAGTCTTAGGGTAGCACCATCGTAGGTGTAAGTGTAGGTTCCTTTGCCGTCATGCGGTGCCTTTGGAGCTGCACAGCCGTCGGCACCTTGCCAGTTTTCCAACCAGGTTTGCGTACCCAAGTTCATGGTGTACGAACCATTGGCATTGAAGGTATACACATCATCAAAGAAGCAAGCACGCGTAGTTACATCTGCAGCGGTATTGAACCACCACTCTCTGCTACCTGCAGTAGGACCTACAGTCATTGCGCCTTCTACAGGTTCCATCTTCCAATTACCTACGATTGCTGCACTTGCAGCTGGACCAGAGATTAGTTTGAAATCCCACCAAACTCCGTTGCCAGCTTGAACGCGTAGTGTCATTCTGCGCGTATTTCCTTGTTTGGTTTGTTCTACAATGGTGTAAGCAATTTGATTTGCGATCTGCGCTCCGTTGGAGATTTCTCCTGCGTTATTCACTTTTGCTAAGCCTACGTGGGCACCCTGGCCCACTAAAGTAAGCGTAGTAGAAGTGTAGGTATAGGTAAAGGATTTAGTTCCGTCAAAAGGAGCTCTTGGAGCACCGCAGCCATCAGCAGCGACACCTTGCCAAGTTTCTAACCAGGTGACTCCATCCAATCCCATTTTGAAAGTTCCATTTTCTTCGAAAGTGTATTTGTCATCGAAGAAGCAAGCTCTTGCAGTAACATCTCCGAGAGAGTTTTGCCACCATTCTGAACTACCAGGAGCAGGTCCCACCTTCATCGCGCCAGCGATTGGCTCCATTGTCCAAACTCCAGTGATATCAAAAGCAGGTCTTGCTGAAGCTACCGTAAAAGAAACATTTTCAACTGCTTCGTTGCCATTGGTATCTTTAGCCTTCACATCCAGGTTGTAAACACCTGGAGCAAAACCTCCAACTACTTTGATGGTTACTTTTTCATTTTCGCCACTTAAAGTTTTCCCTCCTGTAGATGCAGAAACACCACCTCTAGTGATGGTGTAGGAGAAACTAGCAAGTGAACTAATGGTTCCGTTGTCTACACCATCGAAGAAGGTTACGTCTACAACAAAGTCTTGCTTTTCTGTAAGGCCACTAGTGATTGCTCCTAGCGTAATTTTTGGAGGCATGTCCACAATTGGAACTTCTGAGAAACCGTTGTCACAGGCCCAGAGCATGCCGAGTACTGCGCAAAGCGCAAAGCATTTGGATAGAAATTTTTTCATGGGTTTACTTTTTTTTACAAATATCTTAAACCTTCTTTTCTCAACCAATGACCCTGCAACTACAACTATTCATCAATCCTTAAAAAATACTACATCAATAATTCATCAATTAAATAAAACTGCGTTTATTGTAACAATTAACGCATTTGCTGGTTTTTACTACTACACAATTAATTTCACAATGCGGTTTCTCTCTCGTGTTTTTATTTTCTTAGGCGTAATCCTTATTGGGAGTGGTTTTCTTGGTGGGATTTTGGGTTTAGGTCGAGTTCAAGCACAGCAGAAATCCTACATTCAAGGATTGCCTTTCGTTACCAACCATACTGCACTTGAGTATCGGGCTGGTATTCAAAATTTCGACATTGTCCAAGATGATTTGGGAAGAATCTATGTGGCCAATAATTTGGGGTTGCTGGAGTACGATGGGAAAAATTGGGTGCGCTACGGGCTTAGTAATACAAAAGTGCGAACCGCCTTTGTGGGGGACAACGGTAGAATTTATGTAGGGAGTCAAGGGGATTTTGGTTTTCTTGAGCCCAACACCTTGGGTCAACTTTCCTATGTTTCTTTGGCGGCTAATCTTCCGCCTGCACAGCGTGATTTTGATGAAACCTGGAAAATTTTTGGCCTGGGTGATCGGATATATTTCTGCACATTTAAGCGAATCTATGTGTACGATGGGAAGGAACTGACGGTCATCTCTAGCGATCAGCGCTTGGATATTTCTTTCCAACTTGGAGAGCGATTGTATACCCAAGTCCAGGGTGAAGGTTTAATGGAGATTAACTCCAGAGGATTTGAACAAATTCCTGGTGGTGATTTTTTTAAGGACAAACGGGTATCCAATATTCTACCTTTCGACAAAGAACGCTGGTTGGTCAGTACTTTTTCCCAAGGCTTATTTCTTTACGATGGAAGAGGCAGTACGCCTTTTGAAATGAAGGGTGGTTTCTGGAAAAATGAGTACCTGATTAATTTTAGTACTCGTTTAAAAGATGGAAATATTGCATTGGCCACTCAGAATGCAGGTCTTTTTGTTATCGATCGGGAAGGTAACTTGCTCACTCACGTAGACAAACAAGCAGGCTTGATGGATTTGACCATCAATTATATTTTTGAAGACAACCAAGAGGGTCTTTGGCTGGCGATGAACAATGGCATTGCTCGAGTTGATTTGTTTTCTCCATTCTCTTTGGTGGATGACCGGATGGGCTTGGAGGGTTCTGGGTACACAGCTGTCAAAGCAGGGAATAAAGTCTACTTGGGTACCAACAATGGTTTGTTCCTTTGGGAAAATGGCCAAATGAGCAAGGTGATCGGAACCGAAGGCCAAGTTTATTCGGTACAGGTCATTCAAGGGGAAGTTATCTTAAATCATCACAATGGGACTTTTTCCATTGTAGGCAATCGTGCACTGCCCATTGCTTCGGTACAGGGGGCATGGGTGATCAAAGCCCATCCCAAGCAAGCAGATTATTTTATTCAAGGTACCTACACGGGCCTGAGTTTGTTCCAAAAAAAGAATGGAAAATTAACCTTCCTTCAAGAGATTGGAGGCTTTTCGGAATCTTCCCGTGTCATGGAATTTGACGGTGCTACGCTTTGGATAGCGCATGGCTACAAGGGAGTGTTTAAGATTACCCTAAGTTCGGATTTGAAATCAGTGGTTTCAAGCAAACGATATACGAGTGCCCAGGGATTTCCAACAGATGATTTGATCAACGTATTTCGTATTGGAGATCGGTTAATTTTTACAGCCAATGGGGGAGTATTTGAATTTGATGCTCAAAAAGATCGCTTTGTTGCCGTAAATGAAATCAACGATTTGTTTGGCTACGGAACCGTCATGGCAGACTTGGAAACGGATGCTTTGGGAAATGTGTACTTTATCGAGCAATCGCGTCTAGGTATTCTGAGGCAAGAGAAAAATCGACAACAAAGCCTGCATTATTCCTCTTTCAATAAGGTGAAACGATTGTGGAATGATGATTTGGCCAATGTCATGGTTTTGGATGATCAGCATATTCTACTCGGGGCGAAGCAGGGATTTATTCATTACCAACCGGATTTGGACCAAGTTAAGGACGATCAGCCCCAGGTGTTTTTTAGAGAAATCCGAAACCGTGGCATAGAAGAACAAATCCTTTTTTCTGGCCATGGGGTATTGGGGGACAGCATTCGTGAATTCGATTTTGACCAAAATTCGTTTTCCTTCGATTTTGGGGCAGCTCATTTTGAAAGCGAAAGCGAACTTCAATTCCAATACCGCCTGTTGAATTTTGAAGAAGAATGGTCCGAATGGACTACGGATTCAAAAAAGGAATACACCAATCTTCGGGAAGGCGATTATGTTTTTCAAGTTCGGACCAAATCAATTTTTGATGCCGTATCCGAACCAATTGAATTTCCATTTACCGTAAGGCCTCCTTTCTACCGTTCCCTTTTCGCCTATCTGGTCTATGGGTTGTTATTGGGAAGTTTGCTTTACCTGAGTTTTCAGTGGCTAGATAAGCGGTATAAAAAGCAAACACTAGAACTTGAGCAAGAAAACTACCAAGCACTCCGTAAAAAAGATGATGTAATCGAATCGATCACTCAGCGTTCGGAAGAAGAGATCATCCGCTTGAAAAATGCGCAACTGCAGGCGGAAATTGAGTACAAAAACCAAGAGCTTACTTCTTCTGCCATGAATTTGATTCAGAAGAACAAGCTGCTCACCAACCTCAAAAATTCATTAAAAACGCTGAGTACTGAATCACTACATGAGGAAACTAGCGCTCAACTGATTCGTTTGGTGCGGTCTATTGATAAGGATTTGGAAGGAAATGAACATTGGTCTGCCTTTGCAGATAGTTTTGATCAGGTGCATGGCAAATTCATCACCCGCCTCAAAGAAAGTTTCCCAGAACTTACCCCTCAAGAGGTAAAATTCAGTGCCTACATCCGGATGAACCTCAATACAAAGGAGATTGCCAATTTGCTCGGGATATCTGTCCGTGGTGTGGAAATTGGGAGGTATCGGGTGCGGAAAAAACTTGGCCTTTCCAGACAGGATAACCTGACTAACTTTTTGCTCAGATTTTAGCCCTCATTAGAAACACTGATTTTCAATCGCTTAATTTTTAAATGATTTTTTTTTCACGTAATGGAAACCTTTTGCCTACAACAATTGTATATACATTAATTAAATTTGAATCCATGGGAAAAATTGAAGAGGCGATTAAGCAGACCCAGTTTAAGGATGAATACAACAAGGTAGTGGTCAATCTGCTCTATACCCATAGTTACTTGGTGGGCTTCCAAACAGCTGTGTTGAAACCTCAGGACCTCTCTCCCGAGCAATACAACGTTCTACGCATTTTGCGCGGACAGCAGGGTGCACCAGTGACCATTGCGGCAATTCAGGAACGCATGCTCAATACCATGTCCAATGCCTCCAGGTTGGTGGACAAGTTGAAGGCCAAGGAGTTGGTGAAACGGGATGAATGCCCCGAAAATCGTCGAAAAGTCGATGTCCTGATCACCGATAAAGGCTTGCGCCTTTTGGAATTATTGGAGCCTCAAATTTCTGCCCTCAATAAAAAAGTAATTCACCTCGAAGAATCCGAACTCATTCTCCTCAACGGCTTGTTGGACAAACTTCGTGGTTAAAACCTCTTAAATTTTATAGTCAAAACTTACCTAAACTAATTTCTAAACTAAAACCAATACAACTATGAGCGCCACAAAATGGACAATCGACCCTACCCACTCCGAGGTAGCATTTAAAGTAAAGCACTTGGTAATTTCTACCGTAACTGGCTATTTCAGAAAGTTTGAAGGTCATGCGGAATCCACCTCCGAAGATTTTTCAGGAGCAGCAGTTGCCTTCAGCCTTGATGTAAACAGCATTGATACGAACCAATCTGATAGAGATCAGCACTTGAAGTCCGCTGACTTTTTCGATACAGCTAGTTTCCCAACCATTTCTTTTTCTGGTAAGTTGGTCCACCAAGGTGGTGATTACCAGTTAGTGGGTGACCTTACCCTAAAAGGAATTACCAAGGAGGTTTCGCTAGAGGTTAACTACGGGGGCACCGTCGCAGATCCTTATGGACAGACCAAAGCAGGCTTTGAGATTGAGGGCAAAATCAATCGCAAAGATTTTGGATTGACTTGGTCAGCCATTACCGAAGCAGGTTCTGTGGTTGTCAGTGACCAGGTGCGCTTGCAATTCAGCGTTCAATTGGTGAAGCAGTAAGCCAACTAAAAAACTAAACCAACTCCGAGGAAGCTTCCTTTTGGGAGGCTTCCTTTTTTATCGTTCTATTATGCAGTCGCTAATTTTAGGAATTCACCACATCACGGCCATCTCGGGAGACCCACAGCAAAATATAAATTTTTATGCAGGTATTTTGGGGCTTCGCTTGGTGAAGAAAACCATCAACTTTGACGCTCCTGATGTCTACCATTTTTATTTTGGTGACGCTCTAGGTAGGCCAGGAACTGTCTTCACTACCTTCCCATTTGTGGGGGCGATGCGAGGCCGAAAAGGCGTCGGGGAATTGACCTACACTTCTTTTTCGGTGGGTGTCGACAGTTTGGATTATTGGGAAAGCCGCCTCAAAAAATTTAGAATTCCTGTTTCTGATCGGCTCACTCGTTTTGGGCATGCTGTTCTCCGCTTTGAAGATCAAGATGGCATGGGGATCGAGCTCATTGCCAATGGGGAGGATGATCGGCTAGGCTGGACCTATGGAGTGATTCCGCTGGAGCATTCGATCAAAGGGTTCTACGGCGCGACTTTGGCCCTGCGGAGCAAGGAATTGACGGAGCGCTTGCTACTGGAAAGCATGAATTACCGCTTTCACGGCCAAGAAGGCAATCGCTACCGATATGGTATAGTTGGAAAGCCCGGAGAGTGGGTGGATATTTTGGTAGATCCCAATGGGCAGCGAGGCGTACAAAGCGCAGGTACGGTGCATCATTTGGCATTCCGGACCGCAAATCCAGACACCCAGTTGGATTTGCAGCAGCTTCTCATCCAACAAGGCTATGGCGTAACCGAGGTTCGAGACCGAAATTACTTCCTGTCCATTTATTTTAGAGAGCCTGGTGGAGTCTTATTTGAAATTGCAACTGACGTTCCAGGATTTGCAATCGATGAAGACGAGGCTCAGTTGGGAGAGTCGCTTAAATTACCGGATTGGGCAGAGGCAAAGCGTAGGCAAATTGAGGCTGCATTGAAACCGGTCACCTTTAACCCTGAAAACTATGTCTAATTGGATTCATGCGGGACTTCCACTATCCCAAGCCAAGAAAGCAGCAATTTTTCTCCATGGGAGAGGGGCTACTGCCGAAAGTATTTTAGCGCTTGCACCTTACCTCAATCTAGGCGATTTTGCGCTGTATGCTCCACAGGCCCCCCAGCGCACCTGGTACCCATTTGGATTTATGGCTAGCGATCAAGGCAACCTTTCTGCATTGAATACGTCTATAGAACAAGTTTCCTTTCTTTTCGAATTTCTAGTCAACGAAGGGATGGCACCTAACCAGATTTACCTGATTGGCTTCTCCCAGGGAGCCTGCCTTTCTTTAGAATTTGCAGCACTGCATGCTCAAAAATTAGGTGGGGTGGTCGCATTCACTGGAGGCTTGATTGGCGAAAAGTTGCAGGAAGAAAAATATTCGGGGGATTTTCAAGACACCCCTATTCACATCAGTGGGAGTGCACACGACATGCATGTACCTGCAACACGGATGAATGATTCGGCTCAGCTTCTTCAGCGAATGGGTGCAGCAGTAAGTCTCTCCTTTTTTGAGGATGAATTGCATACCATACGTCCAGAAGAGTTGGCCAAGGTGAATCAAACGATTTTTTGTAAGGTTTCTTAGTTCAAAAATCCCTGGCCTTGGCCGGGGTTTTTTTTGAACCAGTTTCGCTACTTGAAAAGCGAGCGGATCACATTCCTCTAAAAGGAATAACTGATGCTGGAGCCCTGTTCAGCATCAAGCGCTACTTGCGCATAGACCCCCACCTCTTGTTGCAATTCTTCCACGTGACTAATGATGCCCACGACCCGGTTTTCATGACGCAAGGCTTTGAGTGTTTCAAAGACTACGCGGAGTGAATTCTTATCGAGCGCTCCAAAGCCCTCATCCAAAAAGAAAAAACTCTGATCTGCCTGGTTAAGTGCCTTTACCTTCTCAGCCAAGGCCAAAGCAAGGCATAGAGAGGCTTGGAAGGTTTGTCCACCCGAAAGTGTTTTGAGCAATCGCTTTTTTCCTCCATTGAGGTAGTCTACCACCCAGAAGGTATTGCTGTCGTCTATTTCCAAACTCAGGCTATTTTTGGTCAATACCCTAAACCGCTTGTTGGCCGTATTGCAGAGTTCTCGCAGGTAAATGGAACTCACGTAGCGAACAAATCCCTTTCCAGAGAAAAGTCGTTCCAGCTCTTTCAGATTTGTTTCTCGGAGTTCAAGTTTCTCAAAGGCTTCGACTAGTACCTCCTTCTCCTGAAGTTTGCGAGTTATATCTTGGAGCTCTTGGTTCAACAAGGTGACCTGGGTTTGCAATCCTTTTTCTCGATCTTTGGCCGCCGCGGCCTCTTCCTGAAGGGATAGGAATCCTTCTTCGGAATAGGCTGCTAATCCTTCTTCTAGCTGTAACGCTTCGATGCGGGCTCGAGTAGTCGCCACCTGCTGCTCATAGGTTCGAAGTTCGGCGTCCACTTTTTCAGCATCCAGGTCTAACTCGAAAAGATGAATTAGGGCTTCTCTCTCCTGAAAATCATGGTTGGCCATCGTTCGGGTAAACTCTTGCTTACTGTTTTCAAGCCGATCCTGGGCAGTGTGTACTAGGTTTTGAAAATTTTGGAGATCCGCTAAGTTTTTGGATTGTGCTATTTGGCGGTCTTTCAGGCGCTTTTGTAACCCTGAGAGGGATTCAGCAGCCGTTTCGATATCTTTTTCCACCAAGGCGATTTTCTCCAAGGTGGTGGAGGAATCCTTTTCAAAATAGGGAAGACAAAAGTCTCGGTCCTTGATCTCCTGTTCTTTACTAGCAATGGTTGAAACAAAATCTTGCTGCTTGAATCGAACATCTTGTAGCTTCCGATCTGCCTGATCGCGTTCAATTCGAAGGTCACCACTTCTTTTCCGGAGGGTGCTGAGTTGCTGTAGGATGTTTTCTGAAGTTTGAAGGGCATGCTCAAGATCAGTACTGTGCTTCTGTAGTTGCTCTTGATTGCCTATTCCAATAGCCTTTAGCGGTCCCCAAATCTCTTGTTCTTGGGTTTGAAGAGCTACTTTTTCTTGTTCTTTTTGAATTAGGTTTTTTTGAAGATTGTTTTGCTGAACCTCTTCAAGACCTTTTTTCTGAAGAAGTTCTCGAATTTCTTCCAAAGCCTGATTCGCCTGCATCAAGTCTGTTTCTGCTTGGGTGAGCGCATTTGCTGCCTCACCAACTTGAAGTGGGCTTGGGTGCTCACTTGCTCCACACATGGGACAAGGCATTCCATTTTCCAGAAGGTGTGCATGCGTGGCCAATCCTTGGGTTCTGATCAAGCCTTCCCGAAGGGTTTCGATTTTTTTGACTTCTGTTTTTTGAAGTTGCAACCAGTCTTCAAGGCTCTTTATCCCTTTGGGTAGTCGATTAGTGAATGAAAGGACTGTCTTAGTACATTTTGTCAAGAGGTTTGAATCTTCTTGCATAGACTGTTCCAATTCTCCTTTCCGTTTTTGGAACTCTTGAAGTTGATGCAGGCTTGTTTTCAACTCAACGAGCAGACTGGGGTCTGTAGTTGGAAGCTGTGCTCTTTGGGATTCTAGAGAGTCAATCTCTTTTTCTAGGGATTGAATTTCTTTGGTTTTTTGTTCATGAACTGGGAGCAAGGTGTCCAATTCTTGTTGGACCTTCACTTGGTTGAGCCTCAGTTCCCGAATTTCTAAAACTTTTCTAAGGTCACGAATTTTGCCTTCTCGCAGTGGTCGGAGTTCATTGGTTTCACGAAATTTCTTTTCGTCTGCGACAAGGGACTCCAATTCCTCTTCGAAGGACTGCTTGAGTCGAGTGCATTCAGATAGGCTTACCTGGTATTTTTCTAAATCCTTCTCCAGGTCTACCATGCGGTCCCAGATGGGTTTGAGGTAGGTTTTGGCATTCAAAAATCTTCGGTAGAGCTTCTTTTTTTCTTCCATTTCTAGAAGTTTCGAATCGAGAGCTGCTTGATCCTTTCTTAATTTTTGCAACTCAAGGAAGGATTTACGAATCCCCTCCATTTTAGTTAATTCCCCAAGTTGTTTGGCTAGAATTTGTCCATACTGAAGGTGCTCTTGGCTCAGCGTACTAAATTCATCCTGCTTGGACTGCAGGACTTCTGCAGAAATATCCACTAATCCATTGAGCAGGGTTTCAAATCGGATCTTCTCCTCACATACTTGCTTTACCAAGCTGCCTGTTTGAGCCGAAAGGTCAAAACGATCCAGTCCAAAAAGATCTTGCATCATCTGAGCCCGCTCGGTAGGCTTTTGATCGATAAACTCTCTAAACTTCCCTTGAGGGATGATGATGGTTTGTTTGAAATTTTCGCGGCTCATGCCGATCAATTCCGCTGCACTTTTTTCTACGGCAGCCCATTCGTTGTTGAGCAGTTCATAGAAATTATGAGAGGCCGTTTCAATTTTTTCTGGATCTTTCTTATTGCGCTTGACGCTGTAGCGCGCAAGGTAGGTGTTCCCATTATTTGGGCCTGACTTAAAAGTGAAATTGAGCAAGACTTGTGGGTACTGTAGGTTGATCATGCTGCCTCGTTCCCCTGAGTTGGATACCCGCTCAGGATTCCCGTAAAGTGCAATTAATATGCCTTCTAATATGGCAGACTTCCCACTCCCTACTGCTCCAAAAATCCCAAAGAGGCCAGCAGCAGTCAAGGTTTCAAATTCAATGACTTGTTTTTCCCGGTAGGAATACAACCCTTCTATTTCCAGTTTAATTGGGATCATGAGGCAGTAGTTTTGCTTAGCACTTCTTTAAACAGGTCTACCAGATCCGCGTTGGGTTCCTGCCCCTTTTCGCTGGTATAAAAAAGGCGAAAGAGGGATTCCATATCTCGACTCAAATCTTCGGCACGCAGTTCTTCCTGGGTCTGCCCAGTCTCCTGTCTGAGTTGAGGAATTAGATTGACAATCCCGTCATGGGCCTTCAAGATGGCCTTTCGTGTAGCGGCATCTATGGATTCCTCGGTCAAGTAGGTAACTTCCACGAAGCAGAAAGGATGCGCTTCCAGCCAGGCCAGAGTGTCTGGAAGGTTGTCAAAACTCACCCGATAAAGTGGCCTGCCTTGCTTCAGAGGGATCGGCTTGTACTGTACGGCTTGCCCAGGTTGAGCCTGGATGAGTACTACGTTTTTTTCCTGATCTGCTTCAGAGAAGGAGTAGGCCAGCGGGGAACTGGAATATACTACGGGACATGGGGACTTACTCACCGTTTGGTAGCGGTGCAGGTGTCCTAGTGCGGCATACTGAATTTGACGAGGGAGTTGTTGGGTAAATAAGGATTGCGTACCTCCCACATGTAAAATGGGACGCTCGGATTCTGGTTCTGCATCTGGGGGAATGCTGCTTCCTTCTTCCACAAAAAAGAAGTGCCCCATAAATAAGTTTACGCCTTTATCGTCACAGTAGCGATCCGCAAGCTGCTGCCAATTCTGCGCAAGTAAATCTCGGAATGCACGCTCTCGATTTTCTTCACCCAAGTAAGTTCGAAGACTTACCTCATTGGCATAGGGAGCAAGCAGAATTCGAATCGGGAATTCGTATTGGGGAAGTTTGAGTTCCACAAACCCAGCATCGGATTTGGTGATTTCAATGCCTCCCTCCAAGGCGCCGCAAGAAATGATGTTGTCGTGTCGGCTGTAAAAAAGAATTCCCAATTCTCTAGCCAAAGGATCTGGTGCTTCTACAAACTGGATGCTGTCGTGGTTGCCCGAAATGGCGATGACGGGCCGACTTCCATTTTTGGATAGTTTTCGGAGGGTTTTATAAAGTAATTCTACCGATTCGTGACTCGGGTTGAAGGCATCAAAAATATCTCCCGCCAAAAGCACAAGATCCACCGCTTCTTGATCCGCTACTTGGCAGATTTCTTCCATTACCAATTTTTGTTCGGCTATTCTTGAGTACTCTTGGAGCCGCTTGCCCAAGTGCCAGTCAGCAGTGTGTAAGATTTTTAGCATTCGGATGGGGCTTAATCTAACCTAAAATTTAAGAGTGGAGTCGGTGGGGAATGGCCGGCTAGTTACAGTCAAAACAGTTTAATTCTCCCTAAGATAGAAGAAGGGGGAGTGTCCTACAAGCTTAGCGAATGACTTTGACAGAAATTGGCACCTTTATTGGTAAGTTGGATGGAAATTGTAGATTCGATTGTGAAATTTAAGTTTATAGCACTTTTTGTACTCCTTTTTTCGCCTCTGCTACTCCTAGCGCAGGGAGAGTCTCTTTTTATTCAAGAAGGTACAGCGAGTTATTATGCGCCTAAATTTCAAGGCAGGCGTACGGCAAGTGGGGAGGTTTATGCCAAAGATAGCCTAACGGCCGCCCACAAACTATTGCCTTTTGGGACTATCCTTCGAGTGACCAACCAAAAAAATGGCAAGACCGTCTTGGTGCAGGTCAACGATCGTCTTCCAGGCAGTTCCAAGCGGGTAATTGACCTTTCTTATGCTGCTGCCAAGGAAGTAGACATGATCCGAGAAGGCTTAGTAAAGGTCAAAATTGAAGCGAATTCAGTGGCCCAAATGAATAAACTGGTGGATTACTTCGAAGGCAAACCCCATCCTGGGCTCCGTCTGAGACGCTACTTCCCGATCATTACTGTTCCGATCATTTTCTTCGATAAATAAGGATCCGAAAGCATATTCAATTCCAAATCCTAGGTCTGCAGTTTAAATCGTATCGGGCTCTGGGTGCTTCCAAGGACCTCGGTAGGGGCGTCGGAGTTTAGCGGTAGCCTCGGGATCATTTAGAACGGTCCTAGTTTTTGGGTCATAGTGAAGTGGCCGTCCTCCAAGTTCCATGGATATATTGGCCAAAATGCAGGCTGCCGTAGAAATATGCCCTTCTTCTACATCGGCGATGGGTAAACTGTCTTTGTCAATGGAGGCCAGCCAGTCTTTCATGTGAAGACGTGTGGCAGGTGCTGCATTGAGTTCAATGCGATCTTCGCTGAGGTCTTCGGGATATTGTTCCCGTTCAAAGACACAGTCAAAGTGGATTTTCTCCGCTTTCGCATCCGTAGGGTAAAAGTCAGCCTTCATGGTGCTTCCTGCAAGCATTCCCTTTTCTCCATAAATCTTGAATGCCCACGGATATTCCGGATCTGGCGCATTTCCCCAAGTGCGGTGCTGCCATACCACTTGCAATTCAGGAAATTCAAAGATGGCCGTTTGGGTGTCTGCAATATTGGATTTTCCTTCCTTTTGAACATAGATGCCTCCCGTGGCGGTGATTTGGGTGGGCCAGCCGAGCTTAAGCATCCAGCGAACGGTGTCCAGCATGTGCACGCACATGTCCCCAGGGATGCCGTTGCCGTATTCCATAAAGGTTCTCCACCATCGGGTATGCGGCAGTCCATCGTAAGGTCTTAGCGGGGCAGGACCTGTCCACATTTCGTAGTTGAAAAAGTCGGGGACCGCTTCTTCGGGAGGATTCCCATTGGCACGCATGTGGTAGTAGCAGCAGACTTCTGCATGGCTGATTTTGCCTAGTAGTCCACTGTCTATCACCCGTTTTTTGGCTTCAATGAGGTGTGGGGTACTTTTGCGCTGGGTGCCTATTTGGCATTTGCGCTTGTATTTCCGCGCAGCGGCTAGGATGGCTTCCCCTTCGATCACGTCCACAGAAATCGGCTTTTGCAGGTACACATGTGCGCCTGATTTCATCGCCTCAATCGCCTGCAAGGCATGCCAATGGTCCGGCGAACCAATCACCACCAAATCGCAAGCGTGGCTTTGGAGTAGTTCTCGGTAATCCTCAAAAAGTTCGGGTACTTTCTTTGATTTTTGTCGCTGAGCGACGAGTTCACCAGCAGCAGTCAGCATTTTTTTATCTACATCACACAGGGCTACCACTTCCACATCGGCTACCTGAATCAATCGAAACAGATCGGATTTTCCATACCAACCGGCGCCAATCAAGGCTACTTTCAAGGGTCCGGACTTCGTGTTAAAATCCATTCCCAATAAACCAAAACTTGCTAGGGTCAGCAGTGCGCTAGAGCCTTTGAGAAATTCTCTCCGATTCAATTCGTTCATAGTAGGTGTCCGTTAGATTGGTACCTCTGAATTTACGAAAAGCCCCCTCTTTTGCAAATCGATTTGGGTAGAATGGTTAGCTCGTTTACTTATTTCCAGGGTGGTAAATTTGTTTGGCATTTTGAAGTACGCTTTTCTTGTCTAGGGTCATCGGTTTGAGTTTCCGTGCCACAAAGCGTTCCATTTGGTCGGCATAGTGTGGGGAATCGGGTCGATTGCTCGCTCCATACACATTGATGCTTTCCAATACGGGCAGCCCTTTTCCAAATCGAGCCATTAAAATGTAGGATTCTCCCTGTGCCGCCTTTCGCATGCCCTTTTCCCAAGTCGTAGAGCGGATGGTGGTCAATACATCGTCGATGCCCCATAGCGGAAGGACTTTGTCTCCCCGTACGAGCTTCTGGTATTCCCCAAGTTGCACCAGGTCTTTTCCAAAGTGGGTTTGGAAGTGGGTTTTGGCGGCCTGCAAACTTTGGACTGCTTCTTTTTCCGAAATCACCGTATCGATGGACCTGCCCGTCTTGGTAAACTCATCCCACCAATAGTAATACACAAAGGCAAAAAGTGCCGCTCCTTGGCTTTCGATGGCGGCTTCCTTGTTCCAGGAAGCTAGCGTCTTGATTTGGGCAGCAAGCGCTGGGTATTTATCCGAATTGAGGGTAAATAATGCCTGCAAATTGGTTCGGAATGCCAAGTCTTTGGGGAGCGTTTGGTCAAACTTCAGTTGATTGAATTGTTGCCAGGAAATCTTTCCTTCCTCAGGCAGCAGTTCCCGAAAGCGTACGGATCGGTTGTTGTCTCGTAGATCGAACCCCATCTCTTTGGGATGAGCCGCAGCCGAAAGGGTGTCGGAAAGGGCTCCAGCCTTAAATGGAGAATGGTTGGTATTGAAAAGATAGCCCACTGCCGGATTCAGTTGCTGCGGGAGTTCTTCGTAGGTATGGTAGTCATTCCATACCACTGCCGAACTATTTCCCGGTACCGTTTCGGTATGGTCTATTCCAGGCACGCGCTTGGGCAAAAGCGCATTGCTCACGTAATAGATGGTATCGTAGCGGTCGGCATAGACCGTATTGAAGTTGGGGAGCTGCAGACTTTCCATGGCCGTTTTCCACTCGGTAAAATTCTCCGCTTTGTTCATTCTCCACCACTGCTCGGGTGCGCCAATTCGATCCAAGGCCCCCATTCGGATGGCGAATGTGCCCTTTTCAGTAACCAGGGTAGGACCGTAGATGGATTTCCAGACGGTTTGTGGAACAGGGATGGTGATCCAGTCCCAGAGTTTTACTTTCAGCCAAACTGTTTTTTCTTCCAGCTCCAGCCACTTGCCATCTACTCGATAGCGTGCAGGGTCTTCGGGATCTATTTCGAGTTGGTACAGGTCTAGCAAATCGGGGGAGTTGACTGTATGCGCCCATCCCAAGTGCTCGTTGACTCCATGGAAGATCATGGCCCCTCCGGGAAAAAGTCCTCCAAGGGCATTCCAACCTTCCTCCGATTGAATGTGTGCTTCGTACCAAGCCACGGGACCTTCCAGGGGTTGGTGGGAGTTGATGGCCAAAAATGCTTCCCCGGTATCGGTGCGTGAAGGGTGGATGGCGATGGCATTGGAACCTTTGGGGAGGGAATCTTCGGCGATTTTGGGAACGGTACCCTTGAAGATCGCCTGCACCGCTCGGTCAGCCCCTGCCATTTGCGCGAGTGAAAGGATGTAGGCGGAACTGATTTCTTGGGGGGTGATGGGAAATGCTGGGGCATAGAGCAATTCCTCCGGGTGATGGAAAGCATAGTCGTTCAAGCCTGCAGCATAGCCTTCCAATACTTTCTTGAATTCGGGGGAAAAACTCGCTTCGTACTTGGTTTTGGCGATTTCTTTGGTATCTAGGAGGTGTACAAAAAAATCAATCCCCGCTCCTTCTTCACCAAACACCCTCCCTGCCAGTCCTTTGCCTGCCAGTACTGTTTTCTGAATGGTTTCGAAATCGTCTTCAGCATGTGCCCAGGCCAAACCATAGGCGGCATCGGCATCTGATTTGCCAAAAATATGGGGGACTCCAAATTCATCTCTTGCGATTTGAATGTTTTTGGTATTCCAGCCGGAATGCTGGTGAACTCGTTGGCAGGAGATCAGGAGAATCCCGATCCCAAAAAGGAGGGCTGTGTTTTTCATGGGTGGTGGCAATCTCTTGGAAAGGTACTACTTCGGACGAAAATTTCGAGGGGAATTGTTTGGTTGCACCTTGCCTGTTTAGAGCCGGTCTAAATCCACCTTGCCGAATAGGCATTGATCTAAAACAGAAAAAACCGAACTAAGTCGGTTTTTATAGGTACTTGAGGCAAGAAACTGCGACCTATCTGAATTCATAGGCTACGCCGGTCACTTGAGTAAGTAGTGAAGCTGGCGCATCGAGCGCCACCGCCGACTGTGGAGGGGTCGGTGTTACTGGGGAATTTTTGGCGAGGTAACTTTTCACTGCTTGATGCAGGGTGAAGGCTGTATTCTTTGTTTCCTTGACGCCTTTAAAGCGGCACAACATATCTTCTGGATCTCCGTCTCGCTCGCAGGCACAGATGGCATACACTCTTTCCATGTCCAGGGGCTGACCATTGACTACAGCTGTTTGCACCCGAGATCCTTCCGGTCCAAAGGCATTGAACTTTACCTTCATCCCTTTGAACTTGATTACCCAGCCCCCAAAACGCTTGGACGCATCGGCAGCAAAGACGTTGTTGAGTTCCTTTTCTAGCCAGTCTTTGATTTGCCTGCCAGTCACCTTGCCTGTTCGTATGGTGCTGTCCACAGGCAGCATGTCAAAAATAAATCCATTCGTAATGGGGATATTTCCGGTGTGATCTGGCGTAGCCCGCGGTGGGCAAAAGCGGAATCCATTGGAAAGAACAATCTCTACCTCAGGCACCTGCCAGTCGATCGCGTCAAGGATAAGCGTATCGATGGTGTTTTCAATCACAAAATAGCGGTAGAGGGGGAGGGTTGAATAGCCCACCACTTCTTGGATATCCTTGAGGTAGGGCCCTTCGTGACTTGCAATTAGTTGATCCATTTCCTTGGATGCGGGGTACTTGCTTGCATCTACTTCCAATAGTTCGTAGCGATCTCCTACAACCTTCCCATTTTCGATTTGAAGTTCTAGGTTGCCCACAAACGACCCAAAAGCGCCTGGCTCCACCACCTTTGCATACTTAGCCTGGATGGGCGTCCTTACACGTTCGTGGGTATCTCCTCCTAGAATGTAGTTCACGCCTTCGCAGGCAGGATGGTTTGCCAAATGAATTTGTTGTGAAAGCCCTAAGTGGGCAACAATGGCCACAAAGGCACATTTTTCTTGATTTCTCAAGACATCTACGTAATGCGCCAAGTTGTCTTCTGGCTTGGTGTAGAGGATCCCCTTGCTGTAGTTGGGAGATTGGCGTACGGGCACTAAATGGTCTGTATACCCCAAAAAGCCGATTTTAACACCATTGACAGTCCAGATGGAGTAGGGTGGAAAGATGAGTTCTCCCTTTTTACCCTCACCCAAGTCGTGGTACATATTGGCACATACCTTGGGAGCAGTCAAGGATCCCAGCAGGTGCTGCATGGATTTTTTGTAGTAGATCACTTCCCAGTTGCCAGGAAGGTAAAGGTCATAATCCAAGGCGTTTAAGATAGGAACCATGGCCTCCCCGGTGGTTTTTACCGAAAGCTCTGAGCCCTGAAACATGTCCCCTGTGTCAATCAAGTAGCTGTGCTCCATCTTCTTGCGGTGCGCATCTAAAAAATTTTTCAAGTGCGCGTATCCGCCAGTCTTGCGATAGACCGCCTTCCCATTTTCCCAAAATAACTCGTCGTGTGCATGGATCTGGCAATGCACATCGGTCGTTTGTAGGATATTTAGGGTAAAGGAGGTATCACTTCCTTTCTTAGCAGTGGGCACAGGGCTAGCCGTGGCGAGGCTAGAGAGTCCAGTGCTGGCTCCGATGGCGCCAAGCTGTGCAATAAATTTTCTTCTTGAGGTCGTCATGGGCGTTTTTGGGGTTAAGGCATCTCCACATCAGAAAGGCATGACCTTTCCAAATCTACCGAAAAGTAAGGCCAAAGGAGACGTTTACTCGGTGACAGGTGTCACACCACCTTCGTGGCTGTGTACATTGAAATACAAAAAAGAGGCAGGCCAAGGTGTATTTAAGAAATTGAAGGCCGCTAGTCACAAAAAAATCAATCGTAAACAAAACTATTTCTATTTTCACAACTCTTATCCTTTCGAACTATGAAAAAATTATTCTTACTAATCTTCCTCTTCCCTGTAATCAGCGTTCTGGCACAAGAAAAAGAGGTGCTCACCAAGCTGGATGCCAAGGCTGACTTTTATGGAGACTTGGCTCGACAAATTTGGAGCAACCCAGAGCTGGGTTATTTGGAAACGAACAGTTCCCAACTCCTTCAAAAAACACTCTCCGATGCTGGATTTAAAGTTACCGCTGGTGTTGCAGGAATTCCCACTGCTTTTGTGGCGGAGTATGGATCAGGCAAGCCAGTGATTGGCATTATGGCTGAATTTGATGCACTACCAGGGATATCTCAGGAGGCGGTGTCTTTTCGTAAGCCGGTGGTCGTAGGTGGTGCAGGCCATGCGTGTGGTCACCACCTCTTTGGTGCTGCCTCGGTAGCAGCAGGGATTTCGGTAATGGATTGGATGAAAGCCAACAAAATCAAAGGAACCGTTCGCGTGTATGGTACTCCAGCCGAAGAAGGGGGTGGAGGCAAGGTATACATCGCCCGTGCTGGCTTGATCCAGGATGTAGACGCCATGCTTCACTGGCACCCGAGTTCCCAGAATGCTGCAGGGGCTACTTCTTCCCTGGCCAATATCTCTACCAAATTTCGGTTTTATGGAGAAGCCTCCCACGCCGCCGCCGCTCCTGAGCGCGGAAAGTCTGCCTTGGATGCGGTAGAAGCGATGAACTTTATGGTCAACTTGATGCGTGAGCACGTACCGATGGAAACCCGCATGCACTACGTGATTACTCGTGGTGGAGAAGCACCCAACGTGGTTCCTGCATTTGCAGAATCCTATCACTATGTGCGTCACCCGAATGCCTTGGTCGTACAGCAGATTTTTGAGCGCATGGTCAAGGCTGCGGAAGGTGCCGCGCTAGGTACCCAGACGCGCATGGAGTACGAGGTGATCAATGGGGTATACAACTTGTTGCCCAACGAGACTTTGGCGCGCATCATGCACAAAAACCTCGAAAAAATCGGTGGGGTGACCTATTCCCCTGACGAGAAAAAATTTGCAGAGGAAATCATCAAAACCTATCCCGAAGGTGTAAAAGCTAGTCCGGAAGACGCAACCAAAATTGCTCCTTTTGTAGTGAGCGAAGAAGGTGGTGGAGGTTCTACCGATGTCGGAGACATCAGCTGGCTGGTGCCGACAGTAGGTTTGGGTACCGCCACTTGGGTGCCGGGCACCTCTGCGCACACTTGGCAGGCAGTAGCTGCTGGAGGGATGAGCATTGGTCAAAAGGGCATGATGGTAGCGGCCAAAACCTTGACCTTGACAGCCATGGATATTTTCAACAATCCATCCGTAACTGGACAAGCCTTACAGGAACTCAATACGCGAAGAGGGGAAGGATTTTCCTACAAAGCTTTGGTCGGAAATAGAACCGCTCCTTTGGATTACAGAAAGTAAACTATTCCTCAGGAATAAAAGGCTGGATTTCCGTTGATGGAATTCCAGCCTTTTTTTTGTGCTGTTTTTTTCAAAACGAGTATATTGGAAAAGGCTTCTTCCTGCCTTACTCCTAACTATGCAAAGACGTACCTCTTTAAAACTCCTCGGCGCTGCTGGAGCCGGAATCGCAGGGCTGGTTCTTGCGGACTGGAAATGGCAAATTCTGGATCGCCTGACGCATGTTGGGTTTTTTACCTATGATCAGGAGCAACTTTTAGCTTCTTTGGCGGACACGATCATTCCAGCCGGTGTTTCGGGTACTGCTGGCACTGCGCCCATTGGTGCATTGAGCACAGGTACAGACCAATTTTTAATCAAATTCTTTGAAAAGTGTCTCGAAAAAGAGGAGCAGGAAATCTTAATCCAGGAGTTAAAAGCCTTGGAAAAGCGGGGTTTTGCAGCACTTCCAAAGCTAGAAAGAGAAGCGATTTTGGGAGAATATTCCAAGACAGAAAATGAGAATCAAAAGAAATTTTACGAATTGATCCGAGCCAATACCATTTTTGGATTTACGACTGTCCGAGAAGTGATGGTGGATCATTTGGGCTACCAAGTAGCGCCAGGTTTTTACAGCGGCTGTGTGGAGGTGCCTGCCGAGAAGGCGTAAATCACAATGCTACAAGATTCAAAAGCAAAACGAACCTACGATGCGATTGTCATCGGCTCTGGAGCTTCCGGAGGCTGGGCAGCCAAAGAGCTGACCGAAAAAGGTTTAAAGACCCTGGTACTCGAGCGAGGACGCATGGTCCGCCACATCGAAGACTACCCTACCGCCTCCAAGGCCCCTTGGGAATTTGAATTCCGTGGAGCCGTGCCCATCGACAAGCGGTCAGGACTGGGCGCTGCCAATTGGAAGCGGGAGGAAACCATGCATTGGGCGCTTGCCGAGGATGAGCAGCCTTACATTGAGGAGAAGCCATTCCGCTGGTTTAGAGGCTACCATGTCGGGGGCAAGTCCCTGCTCTGGGCACGCGGCACGCAGCGTTGGTCTGATTTTGATTTTGAAGGACCAGCTCGCGACGGCTATGCGGTGGATTGGCCCATTCGTTACAAAGATATGGAACCCTGGTACACCTATGTGGAAACCTTCGTAGGATTTGCTGGAAGTAGAGACGGTTTGGATGTGCTTCCCGATCAAGTGGTGCAGCCCGGTTTTGAACTGAGCTGCGTCGAGCGCTACTACAAGGAGAAGCTAAAGGAAATGTACGGTTCTGAGCGGCACCTCGTGCAGGGTCGCTGTGCTCACCTCACCGATCCCCAGCAGATCCATTTGGATCAGGGGAGGTCGAAGTGCATGAACCAGAACATGTGCAACCGAGGCTGTATTTATGGGGGCTATTTTTCTGCGAATGCCTCCACCTTGCCTTGGGCGGAGAAGACGGGCAACCTGACCCTTCGACCTGATTCGGTGGTAGAATCGATTCTATACGACGAGCAAAAAGGAAAGGCCATCGGTGTGCGGGTGATTGACCGACTCACGCAAGAGACCATCGAGTTTTATGCGAAAATCATCTTCGTGAATGCTTCGACGATCAATTCGAATTCGATTTTACTCAATTCCACCTCTTCCCGTTTTCCCAACGGCTTGGGGAATGACAACGGCCTAATGGGCAAATTCATCACTTGCCACAACTACCGAGGCAAGGGTTATGCCACCTTTGAAGGTTTCCTCGATCAGGTTAATCTGGGGAGGAATCCAGGCCATGCCTACGTGCCGCGCTTCCGCAATGTGTATCGCCAGGAGACGGACTTCCTTCGTGGCTATGCCATCGGGATGTCGGCCAACCGGCAGCTGGATGGAAACAGAGAGCTGATTGGTGATGCCCTTCGGGACAAGCTGCTCAATCCGAGTTACGGGCTTTGGGGAATGGCGGCCTGGATGCAAGGGGAGATGGTACCCGAAGAATCCAATCACCTGCGGCTGAGCAAAGATGAAAAAGACAAGTACGGCATCCCTAAACTGATCCTTTCGGTGGAGTGGAAAGAAAATGACGACAAAATGACGCGTGATTTTCTGGAACAGCAAACTGAAATGTACGAGCGGATGGGATTCAAAAATATCAAAGTAGAAGATACGGGGGCACCTCCGGGATCCGACATTCACGAAATGGGAGGTGTGCGCATGGGAAAAGATCCCAAAACCTCCCTGCTCAACGAATTTAACCAGCTCCATGCCTGCAAGAACGTGTTTGTTTCCGATGGTGCTTGCATGACCAGTGGTAGTACCCAAAATCCAACTTTAACCTTTATGACCCTGACTGCTCGCGCTGCAAATCATGCTGTGGCTGAGCTGACCAAGGGCAATCTTTAACAATTTCCATCAGGGATCCGCCGATCTTACATTTCGATCAGTAGCTTCCTGAGGGAAAAAACCCAAAATACCATGAAAAATACACTTGCTTTCTTCATCCTTGCCTTGACTTGGATGCTTTCGCCAACAGCGACCATCGCCCAGAAAAAGGGAGATCCACTTTTCCAAGCCCCGCTAGGAATTGCTGCCTACACCTTTCGTGATCAATGGAAGAATGGGGTGCCCGAAACCTTGGACATTATCCAAAAAATGGGATTTAAAGAATACGAAGGAGGGGCGCCGCAGGGGGTTGACCCTGTGGAATTCAAGAAAATGCTGAATGACAGAGGAATCAGTATTCCTTCCACGGGTACGGGTTTTGAGCAGTTGGAGAGCGATCCACAAGCGGTGGCTGACCGAGCCAAAGCATTGGGAGTTTCCTATGTGATGTGTGCCTGGATTCCTCATGCTCGAGGACAGTTTTCCAAGGAAGATGCTGATCGTGCGATCAAAGTCTTCAATGCAGGAGGAAAAGTATTGAAGGAAAATGGGATCACCTTCAAGTACCACGTGCATGGCTACGAATTCCAGCCGTATGGCCAAGGTACTTTGTTTGACTACCTGGTAGAAAATACCGATCCGAAGTATGTGTCTTTACAAATGGATGTGATGTGGACGCACTTTGGGGGAGGGGATCCAGCGGGATTGCTGAAGAAATACGGCAAGCGCTGGGTTTCATTGCATCTCAAGGACTTTAGAAAAGGGGCTCCAAAAGACATGACCGGATTGACTGGTCCCGAAAACGATGTACCCTTGGGGCAGGGGGAACTCGACTTTGTGGCAATCTTGAAAGAAGCCAATAAAATTGGAATCAAGCACTTGTTTATTGAAGATGAGAGTGAGAAAGAGTTGGAGACCTTACCGGTCAGTATTGCCTATTTGAAAAAGTTGCGCTACTGAAGAAAGCAGATCGAAGCGTTTGATTTTTGAACAAAAAAAGAAAGGGAGGGTCTGAAGCCTCCCTTTTCTAATCAACTTAACTCAACTGAATCAACCTATCTTATGAAATGAATAACTGGAGAAACGGCAGCTTGTTTGGGAAGGTTGATTTTTTTGAATGAATTGATTTTATGAAACGTATAAGGTGTCAATGCTTTAAATGCTAAAGAGGTTTTAGTCACTTAAAAAAAATCATCCGAATGGTTTATCTAGCCTACCAACTTAAATCCATAGCCCCGAACATTTAGGATCTGTACTGCAGGATCTTCTTGCAGTTTTTTGCGCAGCTTGGTAATGAAGACATCCATACTGCGGGCGGTGAAAAAATCCTCTGTCCCCCAGATTTGGTTGAGGATCAGACTCCGTTCGGTGATTTCATTTTTTCGGGATAGGAGCAGTTCCAAAAGCAAAGATTCCCGAGAGGTAAGGGTAATTTCTTTCGCATCCAACTTCAGTAGCTGACGCTTGGGATGGAAGGTGTAGTTGCCCAGGGGCAACCAGTCGCTCGGCTGCGGCTGTCCTCCTTTCCGATCCAAATGAGCCTTGATCCGTACGATCAACTCCTCCATGCTAAAGGGCTTCCGAATATAGTCCGTGGCGCCCATGGAGAAGCCTTTGACCACGTCTTCGGCCTGGCTTTTGGAGGTTAGAAATAGGATGGGGGTGAGGGCATCTGTTTTTCGGATTTCTGCGGCGAGGGTAAACCCATCTTTTTTCGGCATCATCACATCCAATACGAGCACATGGGGCTTGGCTTGGAGGTAGCATTCCCAAGCAGCCTGTCCATCTCCGCAAAGAATCACCTCAAAGCCACGACTCTCCAGACTTTCTTTGACAATGCTACCAAGGGCGAGCTCGTCTTCTGCTAGTAATACGCGTATGTTGCTCATGGCCAATCCGTGGTGAATCGAGTGGAGTGTTTACTGGTCTGAAGGGAAACGCTCCCTTCGTGTTTTTCCATTATTTTTTTGACGTAGTACAGGCCGATGCCAAATCCTTTTACATCGTGTAGGTTTCCTTTCGGCACTCGGTAAAACTGCTCAAAAATATGTTTTGCTTGCTCTGAATTCAAGTTGCCCCCATTGTCTTCGACCTGGATTTGCGTAGCTGAACTTTGTGTAAGCCGAAGTTGAATGCGATTCCCTCCATACTTGATGGCATTGTCCAAGAGGTTAGAAATCACCTGTTCGAAATGAAAAGGGTCTACTTCGATCGGGCGGCAAGCCGGAGGAAGATTTAAGTTGAATTCTTTTTCTGGAGCTAGGGTTTGAAACTTTTGCACCAATTGGGTCAATACCGGTGCTGGATCAATTCCTTCTTTTTTCAAGACCAATTGGTCGGAGTCCAGCGCGGCCGTTTCCAAGAGTTTCTCCACCATCTGATCCAGTTTTTGCAGTTGAACTTTGGAAATGTCCAGGTAGCGATCGGTTTTTTCGGGATCCTTGCTAGGGTTAAACTGCTGTATGCCTTCAATGGCGGTTAGGGTAGTGGCGATGGGGGTTTTGAATTCGTGGGTGATGTTGGCAATCAAGTCCTGCTTGATTTCGGCGATTTCCTTTTGGTTTTTGATGGTTTGGTAGAGGTAGAAAAACGCAAAAGCAAGGATACCTAAAAAGAGAAGCGAAGTAAGTACTTCTATCAGCCCACGCTTCAGCAGGGTCAGATGGCTGGGTGCATAATAGAGGTCGAGGAGTTTGCCTGGGGGTAGGAAGGTAGAGCGGGAACTCACTTTTTCAGGGAATATGATTCGATTCAGGGTAGAGTCAAGACTAAGACTATCCGCCTGTTGATCCGCAAAGTGAAGGCGGTAGTCGAGTGTAATGCCACTGCGTTCAAATTCACTTTCTAAGTGTTGGGTTAGTTTGGGCAGGTCGAGCGTATCCCGGATGATGGAAAAGATGATTTTGCTGGTAAAGCGTTCGATGGCATTCAAACTATCGACGGCAGTTTTTCCTCTGAAAATCTGGATTTTGTTGATTTGATCTACCTTGATGGAATCCAGTTGGGGCCGATCGATTGATTCTACGGTAGGAGAGATGTCGATGGTTTGGATACGAAGGGAATCCTTTGCATTGGTTTTCAAGGCCCTAATTTCTATGATTTTTGCACCAGCTTCAGGGTTGCTATCGGGACTGAAAATGGCTAGTTCAGCGGGAGCATTTAGGGAATCGAAGGAACTGCTTTTCTTTAAAACCAAGGTCTGTTGACCAGAGGGGTCTTTTCGTTGCAGTTTCAGGGTTTCTTTAAACAATGGGCTAGCCACTGCTCTCTGCATAAATGAGGTGTCTGCAGTCGCGCTATCCGCTGCAGAAAAGGTGGATTTTGCATCGGTCAAAGCAAATACGTCCGACTTAGCCAATTCTCCATAGTAATTTTCAACCGCACGATCGAAGCCTTGCTGAATATCCTGATTCAGTTCTGATTGCAAGATATCCCATTGCGTCCCAATCCTCCAGGTTTGGATAGCGAGCGTCACCAGTAGGGTGACCCCGATAAGCAATCCAATCCGTTTGAATTCTAACTTCTTCATGGTCTAAAAGTAGGGGGATAGAATTTATCCTAAAATTCATGTTAACACACGTTAACAGTACTTAACTCGTATATTGGCTTCTCTTCCCTTCTTTTGTAGGGTAAAATAACACAACTATGAAACGTACGATCGCATTTCTTTCACTACTTCTTTTCTTAGGGACAGGCCTACAGGCCGCTTTTGCTCAAGGATTTACGGGAAGAGCCTATTACAAGTCTACTTCCAAAATCTCCATAAAAATGGACTCTACCAAGGTAGCTCCAGAGCAAATGGCGCAGATTCAGGCTTCGCTCAAGAAGCAAATGGAACAAAACTATGTGCTTTCCTTTAACCAAACTGAGTCTACTTGGAAGAAAGAAGAAAGTTTGGGAGGTGGTCCGGCTACTGCTTCTGCAGGCGGAGCGGTTTTTATGGTGGCTACCGGTGGAGAAGGATCGACCCTATACAAAAACATTGCAGATCAAAGCTTTTTGGAAGAACAAGACATGATGGGAAAGGCCTATTTGGTCAAAGACATGCTTGAACCTTTCGAATGGGAGCTTTCTGAGGAAACCAAGAAAGTAGGGAATTACACCGCTCAAAAGGCAAGCTTCACCAAAATCGTCGATTCAAAGCGTTTTTCAACTGGAATGACGGAAATGGAAAACGTGAAGGATACTTTACAAGTGACCGTTTGGTTTACACCTGAGATTCCCGTGTCCCATGGACCAGAAAATTACTTTGGGCTTCCAGGGTTGATTTTGGAAGTTCAGAATCAAGGAAGAACATTGATCTGTGAAAAAATTGAACTGAATCCTTCTGTCGGGCCGGTGGTCATCGAGCGTCCTTCCAAAGGAAAAGAAATTACGCAGGCAGAATTCCAAACCGTGCAAGAAGAAGGCATGAAGCAAATGATGAACCGTTACCAAGGAAAGCCTGGAAATGGGAACAGAATGGAAATACGAATTGGCAACTAAGGCCAATTCCTTTCTTTCGTGTTCCCTTGCAAAAGGGTTCTAGCAACTTGCTCTTTAACATTACCCGATCCATGTTGACTGTAAAAAAAATAGGACTGCTCGCTTGCTTCTGCTTGCTTGTAGGGTCTTCCTTGGCCCAAACCAAGCCGCTTATTGGTCAGGTCTTGGATAGCTTGAATCGGCCCATTGCCTATGCCAATGTGGTCGCTATCAACCAGAGCACCCAAAAAATTGCAGGTTTCGGCATCTCTAATAATGAAGGGCGCTTCAAAGTGACCTTGGCGGAGGGAGCCACCTATTTGTTAAGGGTATCTTTCGTGGGCTATTTGAAATTCGAAAAAGTGGTTTCGGATTGGAATCCGGATACCCCCCAGGTAGTGCGCCTCAAGCAAAACGATACGGAATTGGGTCTGGTGGAGGTAGTCTCCGAAATGCCTGTCACCATGAAAGGGGATACGCTCACCTACAAGACCGATGCCTTTACCACCGGTACCGAGCGAAAGCTCGAAGATGTCTTGGAAAAGCTCCCTGGATTTCAGGTGGATGAAAACGGAGATGTCAAGGTGCAAGGCAAAAATGTAGACAAGGTCTTGGTGGATGGAAAGCCCTTTTTTGATGGCAATACCAAATTGGCCACCAAAAATCTTCCTGCAAATGCTGTAGATCGGGTGCAAGTGTTGAAAAACTTCAACGAAGTTGGTCCCATGCGAGGCATGGATACCAACGAAACCTTAGCGCTCAACATCGAACTCAAGGACGGAAAAAAGAACATGGTCTTTGGAGACCTCAGTGCTGGAGTTGGGCCTCAAGAGCGATATCTTGGCCATGCCAACACCTTCTATTATGCTCCCAAATTGAACCTGAACCTGATTGGAGGTTCCAACAATGTGGGCGAACAGCCCTTTACCTTGCAGGATTATTTCCGATTTAGCGGAGGCATGGGAGGCTTAGGTTCCCGTGCAGGATCTCGGGTGCAGATGAATGGGGATGACTTGGGCATTCCTATGGCGACGAGAGCCAATGCAGCAGACCTAAGTACTACTTTGGGTGCCATCAACCTTAATTATTCCCCTTCGTCTCGATGGAGACATACAGGCTTTGTGATTGGTTCCACCTCAGACAATGGTTTGGGGAGCAGTTCCATTCGTACTTACCTCAATGCTGGTCAGAATAACATCGAGGAACTTCTTTCTACGAGTAGAGTCCAAAATAAATCTGGGTTAGGGAAATATGCGGTAACCTACACTCCAAAAGAGGAAACCTACCTGAAGTATTCCTTTTTCGGCAAGCTTGCCGAGGTAGACAACAGCAACCTGCTCAACTCAAGTTTTGGTGCCTTCAATCAAGAGATTGCTACTGCTAGCACCCGTACCCCCTACACGCTTCAGCAAAAAGTAGAATGGTTTCATGCGCCCAATGAGGACCAGGTGTACAGTGTGGAGGCAAACTGGGAGAAGAAATTTGCCAACCCTTTCCTAGACCTTACCTCCTCTGCAAAACCCTTGGTAGGCTTGTATCCCTTGCGCAATACGGATAGCTATCGTCTCCTGCAGGCACAAGAATTGCTCACCGAGACACTGGAAGGAGTTGCCAACTACTACCATATCCTAAATGCAACCAACCACCTCAACTGGTCGATGGGCATGCAGCAACTTCGGCAGCAGTTTGACAGCAACTTGAGCCAAGTAGGCTCCAGCCAATCCTTTGATGCGTTCTTGAATGATTCTGATTTTCGCTTTCAAGACCTGTACCTAGGAATGAGTTGGAAGACGAAATGGAAAGATTTGATTCTGAGTCCTTCGGCAAACTTGCACCGTTACGCTTGGAGCGATCAGCAGCAAGGACAAAGACAGGAGCAGGAGAGCCTCTTGCTATTGCCTGCAATGTATGCCAAGTGGAACATCACCTCCAATCGCTCCTTAACCTACCGATTTGGTACTGAAGCCAACTTTATGGATAGCCAGAAATTGGCAGAAGGGCTGTTGTTGCAGGATTACAACGCGATCTTTCAAGGAAACCGGCAGCTTGATCAGGGCATCTTTTCTACACATACCCTATCCTACACGCACTTCGACATGTTTTCCGGCTTGACTGTCTTTGGAAACATGAATTACCAGCGCAAGCGCAACGACATCGTGACCACAACGGACTTTATTGGCATCAACCGCTTGTTTTCGGTGTTGAATGTGCAACCCATCAACAAGACCCTCAACGGGGATCTCCGTATGGATAAGGCTTTCAATAAAATGAAAGTAGAGTTTGGAGGTCAATGGAATTCGTATCAAACCAACTCCTTCTTAGATGAAGTTCTGATTCCCAACGAGCAATTTTCCCAGACTTACGACACCAAATTGACCAGTACCTTTTTCAAAGTCTTGGAGGCCAAGTTGGGCTACTCCTTTACCGCCAATCAATACCTGTCGGGTAGGATTGACAATACCTTTACTACCCACAGTCCCAGCCTTGATATCGACTTGGATCTTTTCAAAGGGTTGAAGCTAGAGGCCGATTATACCTACACGGCTTACCTCAATAAAGCCCAAGGCACGCAGAGTGGATTTGACTTCTTGAATGCGTATCTAAGCTACCAGGGAAAAAAGAGTCCAATTGAAGTAAAGCTATCCGTTTGGAACATCGCCGACACCCGAGCCATCCGTAGGGATAGCTTCAGCGAAAGTGTGGTGAGTACCTTTTCCTACCTGGTGCAACCGCGTTATGCGCTGCTAACGTTGAAATACGATTTGTAAGTGGGAGCAGCTCTACCCTTGATTTGAGAAAAACATCCAAAAAAAAATCCCCAAGAAGTGAAACCTCTTGGGGATTTTTGTGAGTGAAAGTGGGCGCTTAGATAGCAGCTACCAATTTCACATCTAGCTTTACTTCGTCGTAGATCATTTTGTCTGCAAGATCTTCGAAGTAGCTACCTGAACGGTATTTGATATCGAATTTGGTGCGATCAAAGGTGATTTGTCCAGTTGCCGTTACTTTTTTGCCGGCTACGGCTACCTTAGCTGGAAAGGTGATTTTTTGGGTGATGCCTTTGATGGTCAAGTTACCCGTGATCGTGTAGTCTGTACCGTTGCTGGATTTTGCTTCCGTGATTTTGAAGGAAGAAGTGTTGAATTTTTCTACAGAGAAAAAGTCATCCGACTTCAAGTGACCGGTGAGGTTCCCTTTTGATTTGGCGTCTGTAAGGTCTTCTACGGTCAAGTTGACCATGTCCATGTCAAAAGATCCACCTTTGATTTTTCCGCCGCTGTAATCTAGCGTAGCATTTTTCAAGGGAACATATCCCCAGTGGGTGCCGGTTACTTTGGAAGCTTCCCAGCGAACTTGGCTTTCTGCTTTATTGACTGTTGCAGGAGCTACAAATTCAGCAGCTGCAAAAAGGGTGCTTAGCCCAAGGACTAATGTGGTAAGTAGTTTCATAAGAATTGGTTGAAAAAGGGTTGAAAATAGGTTAGCCTTCTTTAGACTAAATGGTAAGGCTTTAGTTTAACGAAGTTCACAAAAAAGTGTTTGAAATAAAAACCACCGCTTACAGGGAAAGTGGATTTTCCGATGGTAAAAAAGTTAACTTTTATTGATCTGCATTTTTTACCTTACTCAAAAAATAGCGCTCCTTATGAAAAAAATGCTTTGGATTCTTCTCTTTTTGCCGATGCTGGTGCATGGGCAAGATCATGAAACTCAACTTAAGAAAATTTACGATACCGAACTTTCCTCTGGGCATACCTATGAGAATCTCCGCTACCTCTGCAAAGAAATAGGGAATCGACTTTCCGGTTCCCCAGGTGCTGCAGCCGCAGTGGACTGGACCAAGCAGTTGATGGAAAGTTATGGCTTTGATACCGTGTACTTGCAACCAGTCATGGTGCCGCATTGGGAGCGGGGAGGGAAAGATGTGGTGCGTGTAGTCAATTCAAAAACACACGGAACTGTAGAATTAGCCAGTTTGGCCTTAGGGAATACACAGGGAACCGGAGCAAAGGGTCTTCTGGGTCAGGTGGTGGAGGTCAAGGGTCTTGCTGGATTGCAGGGGCTAGGCAGCCAGGTAAAAGGAAAGATTGTTTTTTTCAATGGACCAATGGATCCCACCAAGGTGGATGCTTTTGAAGCCTATTCAGGGGCTGTGGGTCAGCGCAGTTCGGGAGCTGCAGAGGCTGCTAAGTTTGGAGCGATTGCTACAGTCGTACGTTCGATGAATAATCGAGTGGATGACTATGCTCATACGGGCAACCAGCGCTATGCGCCAAATGGCCCCGCTATTCCTGCTTTGGCTATCAGTACACAGGATGCAGAATTGCTGAGTAGCCTACTTGCGGGTCAGTCCGATTTGCAGTTGTATTTGGAATCTCACGGCGAGATGAAATCAGAAAAACTTTCCTATAATGTGATTGGTGAACTTCGGGGATCCGAAAAGCCCGAGGAAATCATCGCTGTGGGGGGTCACCTAGATTCCTGGGATGTAGGTGAAGGGGCGCATGACGATGGAGCAGGCTGCATGCAAGGCATTGAGGTACTTCGCTTGTACAAGCAGTTGGGCTGGAAGCCCAAGCGTACAGTTCGTGCGGTGATGTGGATGAATGAGGAGAATGGTTTGCGTGGCGGCCAGGAATATGCGCGGGTAGCGAAGGAAAAAGGAGAAAAGCACATTGCGGCCATTGAATCGGATTCGGGTGGATTTTTGCCCATCGGGTTTTCGTCAACGGGTACTGCAGAGCAGCGTGCTAAAATCACTTCTTGGGCGGAGCTACTTCGACCTTACCAGTTGTGGAACCTTCAAAAAACAGGTGGCGGAGCAGACATTGGTCCCCTTCGTGATCATGGAACCCTCCTGATTGGATTGCTGCCTGATTCTCAGAAGTACTTTATTTACCACCATACCGAGGCAGATGTGTTTGAGGCGGTGGATAAGCGGGAGCTGGAATTGGGAGCAGCGGGAATGGCTGCCTTGGTATATCTCCTTGACCAAGAAGGGGTTCACTGATTCAGGATTCATCCTTAAAAAATTCATCATCAAGTCCTTCTTTTTGTGAAAAAAAGTCCTGTTCAAATAAATTTTTACCATTGAGAACAATATCCATTGATAATCAATCGATTAATTAAAACACAAATTCTTGAAATAGAGGGTAAATAAAATTTTCTTTCGTTTGGAGGCCTTTTTAAATGTTTCCATTCGTGTAAAAATTGCCTCTATTTTAATTTAAATGACCTGTTCACTAAAAAAAGTTAAAACAGCTACTTGTTTTTTGAATTTAAAAAATGATAACTTTAAAACTCGATTTAATCTGGAAACCATTTAACCTTAATCCAAGTCAATTAAAAAAAAAACTATGAGAAAGTTCATCGCTTTGTTCATGCTTGCAGGTATCCTATTCGTTCCTGCGTTCGCTAACGCTCAAGATGCACCTGCAGATACTGCTGCTGCTACTGAAGCAACTCCAGCCGCTCCTGATGCCGCTGATTCTCCAACTGTAGTTGACGACGAGATCGTCGCTGAGGAGCAAAGTTTTCACCAAATTGTAAAAGAGAAATTTATCGAGGGTGATCCCTTGTACATGACTCCAGTATTGCTTTGCTTGATCCTAGGTTTGGCTATTGCATTGGAGCGTATCATTACGCTTAACCTTGCTACTACCAACACCAAGAAATTGTTGTTGAAAGTAGAAGAAGCGTTAGCTTCAGGTGGTGTTGAAGCTGCTAAGGATGTAACTAGAAATACGAAAGGTCCAGTTGCTTCTATCTTCACTCAAGGCTTGATGCGTTATGCAGAAGGCATTGACATGGTAGAGAAGTCAATTGTTTCTTACGGTTCTGTTGAAATGGGACGTTTGGAGAAAGGCCTTATCTGGGTTTCTTTGTTCATCGCTCTTGCTCCAATGTTGGGCTTCTTCGGTACAGTAGTTGGTATGATCTTCGCCTTCGATACGATCGAAGCAGCGGGTGATATCTCTCCTTCTATCGTAGCGGGTGGTATTAAGATTGCACTTTTGACCACAGTTGCTGGTTTGATCGCTGCGATGATCCTTCAATTGTTCTACAACTACCTAGTTTCAAAAATTGATTCCTTGGTAAATGACATGGAAGATGCTTCCATTTCCTTGGTTGATATCTTGGTTAAGCACAAATTGACTGGAAAGTAATCTTTCTCAGTCAATCGACTTGCTCAATTAATTAAGTTTTAAACCACTGAAAATATGGATGCTTACGATATAATGCTTTATGCCACCTACCTGCTAGCGGTAGTGGGTACCATCCTGTCCATTGTAATGCCTTTGATCAAATCTTTGGATGATCCAAAAGGTTTGATGAAGTCTGGACTAGGAGTTTTAGGCCTAGCGGCGCTTTTCTTTATTTGCTATGCCCTTTCCGGTAGCGAGGTATTGCCAAAGTTTGAAGGAGAGCCATTCAACCTGACTCCTGGCATGTCTCAATTAATCGGTGGAATGTTGGTAATGACCTATGTTTTGACAGTAATTACCATTGTTTCCATCTTAGTAACTGAACTTACCAAAGCTGTTAAATAAAATGGCAAGAAGTAAAAATAGAATGAGTAATGAAATCAATGCGGGATCGATGGCTGACATCGCCTTCCTACTATTGATTTTCTTCCTCGTAACCACGACCATTGCTTCGGATAAGGGAATTCTAAATTTCCTTCCTCCTAAGCAGGATCCTAATGTGCCGCCACCAGATATCAAGAAGAACGAGAGAAACATCTTTAACGTCTTGATCAATGCCAACAACGATTTGTTGGTGGAAGGTGAGTACAGAAGGAAAGCTGAAGGTCTTGATAAAGAGTTCAAAGAGTTTATTATGAACTTTGGTGCTCCAGACGAAGAAGCCGTAGCCTTGTTCAACTCGCTACCAGCCTCTTTGCAGAGTGTTGCTCAACGAAGACCCGATTCTTCAGATCACCCAGGTGAAGCAGTTATTTCAATCAAAACCAATAGAGGTACTAGTTATGCAGTATTCCTTGAAGTGTTTGATAATGCTAAAAAAGCCTACTTCGACATTTATGCCGAGCGAGTAGGTATCACAGCAGATGAGTACCGCGCGCTTACTGGTGACGATGAAACTTCCAAAGCTCTTCAAGACAAGGGTAAGGAAGGGATTCCAATGGCGATTTCTATTGCTGAACCTGATAAAATAGGAGGAAATTGATATGGCGAAGTTTAAAAAAGAAAGAAAAGGTCAGGAGCAAATCAATACCTCCGCTCTTCCAGATATCATCTTCATGTTGTTGTTCTTCTTCATGGTAACTACCGTGTTGAGAGAGCAGGATATCCTAGTGGAACAAAAAATTCCTCAGTCTACGCAATTGCAAAAGCTTCAGAACAAGACGTTGATTTCCTATGTGTTTATTGGCAAGCCAAAAAATACAGGTCTTTACGGCTCTGAACCTAGAGTACAAGCAAATGACGTCTTGATCAGTACCCCTGAAATTGTTCAGTGGGTCAACCAAGAGCGTGATAAGCTTGCGGAAGCTGATAGAGGATCCATCACCATCTCCATGAAAGTGGATAAGGATGTAAAAATGGGTCCAATCTCAGATGTGCAAACCGAACTTAGAAATGCAGATGCACGAAAAGTTTTGTATGCATCCACTGGAAAGATTTACGAAGATTAATTTTCGGTATTATCCGTATATTGAAAGCCATTCGCCTTGCGAATGGCTTTTTTTATTTCACTCCTTATGAAGCCAATACCTACCTCCAACAAGAAAATTCAACGTGCCTGGGTCATGTACGATTGGGCAAATTCCGTGTATAGTCTGGTAATTACCTCGACCATATTCCCGGTATATTACAACAGTGTCACGAAAGGTGTTGATGGCTCTGATGCCGTTTCCTTTTTTGGTTGGGAAGTAATCAATACGGTTTTGTATTCCTATTCCATCTCTTTTTCTTTTCTAGTAATCGCCTTGCTGGCCCCTTTACTTTCTGGGATAGCAGATGCCTCTGGTAATAAATTGAACTTCATGAAATTCTTTGTTTACCTAGGTTCGTTATCCTGCATTTCTTTGTACTTCTTTACTGGGGAAAATCTTGAATTTGGAATTATTTGTAGTGTATTGGCAAGTATTGGGTTTTCAGGGAGTATTGTGTTTTACAATTCTTACCTTCCTGAAATAGCCAAAGAAGAAGAATTCGATTTGCTGAGTGCCAAGGGATTTGCCTTAGGTTACATCGGTAGTGTTATCCTGTTGATTTTTAACCTGGTGACGATTCAATATCCCGAGTGGTTTGGAATGCCCACTGGGAGCTTTGCTCCTCGATTTGCCTTCTTAGTCACAGGGGTTTGGTGGATTGGGTTTGCTCAGATTCCTTTTCGAATTCTGCCCAACAATCCTTACAAAAAATCTATTTCTACGGATTACCTCTGGAGAGGATATCGGGAAGTAACTCAAGTGTTTCGGGAACTTCGCTCGATGCCGGTGGCCAATCAATTTCTTGCTTCCTTTTTCTTTTACTCCATGGGCGTGCAAACCGTAATGTACTTGGCTGCTTCTTTTGGAGATAAAGAGTTGGGAATGCCTGGAGATCAATTGATTCTCACAGTTTTGATCATTCAATTGGTAGCCATTGGAGGAAGTTACCTTTTTGCCTTTATTTCCAAACAACTAGGGAATAAAAATAGCTTGGTAACCATGGTCGTCATTTGGATGGGAATTTGTGTGGCAGCGTATTACGTGCATTCTGTCTACCAGTTTTATTCCTTGGCTTTTGTGGTAGGTATGGTGATGGGCGGAATTCAATCCCTTTCTCGGTCTACCTATGCTAAACTAATCCCAACCACCACTACGGACCATGCCTCCTTCTTCAGTTTTTTTGACCTTACCGAAAAAGTAGCCGTGGTGTTGGGGACTTTTACCTATGGATTTATAGAGCAACTCACAGGGAGCATGCGCAACTCAGCATTATTCCTTGTCGTCTTTTTTGTGGTGGGGATATTTTTCTTAGCCAGGTTGACCCTGCCCAAAAGGGGAACTGCTCCAAAACTTGCTTAAGAGATGCAAAAGATCCTTTCGGCTTCAGAGATTACCCAGCTGGACCAAATCCATCTGAAAAGAAAGGCGTTTTCCAATCATGCATTTATGGAACTGGTCGCTCAACGTTTTGTGGATTGGTTTCAAATTCAGGCCTATGCTCCCAAAGAGACAGTCTTAGTCTGTGTAGGAGGGGGTAACAATGGAGGAGATGGGCTTGCCATCGCTCGGATGCTTTTCTCTCTAGGCTACTCAGTTGAGGTAGTTACTTGCTTTTCTCCAGCTGCAAATTTGTCTCCCGATTGCCAACAAAATCTTTCCTTGCTTCCTTCTCACATCCCATGCTATTCGCTGGATGAATCCGAGTTGCCAGCAACTGGAATTTTGATAGATGCCTTTTTAGGAGTGGGTTGGTCAGGCCCACTTAGAAAAGATGCGGAGCAGCGAATCCAAACCCTAAATTCCTTTGAAGGGACAATTATTGCACTTGATCTACCGAGCGGTTTGCCTGCTGATTCGATTCTTTCGGGAGGTGCAGTGAAAGCAGCCCTGACGGTCACCTTGGGTTTTCCAAAGTTATCCCTGCTTCTTCCTGAGCATGCGAAATACACGGGTGAATTGGTTGTGCTGGATATAGGCTTTGAGAAGGAGGAATTGGAAGAATTCTCTGCCACCATTTTTTTCTTGGAGGAGAAGGACCTATTGCCGATGCATCGTAGGTTCCATCGTTTTGCGCATAAAGGAGATTTTGGGAAGGTACTTTTGGTAGCCGGCAGCAAAGGGAAAATGGGTGCTGCTGTATTGGCTGCCAAAGCAGCCTTTCGCACGGGTTCGGGTTTGGTGACTTGCTTGATTCCTGAGGAGGAGCGTGGTGCCCTGTCCGCAGTACCAGAAGCCATGTGTATTTTTGATGAGGATCAGGATTTTTCCGGTTACGATGCGATTGGAATTGGGCCTGGATTGGGCCTGGATCAGGTAGAACGCTTGAAGAAAATTCTTTCCGCTACGCGCAAGCCGGTAGTACTGGATGCCGATGCACTAAATTGCTTGGCGAAGGATTCCACGATTTGGGACTTGATTCCTAAAGGAAGTATTCTCACACCCCACTTGAAAGAATTTGACCGCTTGTTTGGGCCTTCTGAGACCCATTTGGAACGGATGGCCAAGGCCAAGGCTTGTTGCCTCAAGTACGCCCTAAATCTCATCTTGAAAGGGGCCAATACGCTATGCAGCCTTTCTGATGGACGGCAGGTGTTCAATTGCTCTGGTAGCAAGTATATGGCCACAGCAGGCATGGGCGATGCCTTGACTGGAATGCTTACTTCCTTTTTGGGGCAAGGTTATTCCCCTGAAAATGCAGTTCTTTGCGGGGTATTTCACCATGGGTTGGCGGGCGAACTTGCTGGAGAGCACTATTTGCGTGGAACAAAGGCTCAGGATTTGATTGAAGCGATCCCAGAAACCTATCGCCTCATCGGCTTGGACTAGCTCCAACCCTTTTATTTCTACTTTATTTCCATCGTATTTCTACCCTATTTCCCCTTCAAAATTTTCCATGAAGCAAGAAAAAGCCTTACTCTGGACCTTGGCAGCCATTAATTTTATTCACATTGTGGATTTTATGATGTTGATGCCGCTGGGTCCGCAATTGATGCGCTTGTTTGAAATCAGTCCCAGTGAGTTTGGGTTTTTGGTTTCTTCCTACACCTTTAGCGCCGGGGCTTCCAGTTTCTTTGGGGCTTTCTTTTTGGATCGGTTTGACCGAAAGCGGATTCTAATTTGGGTGTATGTGGGCTTTACTTTGGGAACCTTGGCCTGTGCCTTATCCCCGAGTTATCCTATTTTGTTACTCGCGAGGGTGGTATCTGGAATTTTTGGAGGCCTTACCTCTGCTTTGATTTTGGCAATTATTGGAGACGTTGTGCCCGATGAACGCCGAGGTAGGGCTATGGGATTGGTGATGTCTGCTTTCTCCTTTGCTTCGGTGATGGGTGTTCCATTGGGACTCTTTTTAGCGAGCTTGTCCGATTGGCATACGCCTTTTTACATTTTGTCAGCCTTATCTATTGTGAGCTTGGGCATGATTGCCAAGTTTATCCCCTCCATCACAGGGCATCTCAGCAGTGGAACAAAACGACCGCATCCTTTTGCGGTAGTCAGTCGGGTTACCAGTAATCCCAATCAAATGCGTGCGATTACGCTATCCATCATGATGATGCTCGGACAGTTTATGATTATTCCATTCCTAAGTCCTTACAATGTGGCCAATGTAGGTTTTACGGAGTTGCAACTTACTTATGTGTACATGGCGGGTGGAGCATTCACCATGTTTACTTCCCCTTGGGTAGGGAAGCTGGCGGATAAACATGGGAAGTTGCAAATCTTCACCATTTTCATGTTGCTCAATTTGATTCCAATTGGCATCATTACCCACCTAGGAGTCACTCCTGTAGCCTTGGTGCTCGTGGTGACCACCTTCTTTTTTGTGACCTCTAATGGCCGCTATGTACCTGCGGCGGCTTTGGTAACCGGTACTGCTCAGCCCGAAAACCGAGGCAGTTTTTTGAGTTTTAATTCTGCCGTGCAGCAATTGGCGGCTGGCTTTGCTTCGCTTTTGGCGGGCTTTATCATCGGTGAAAACGAACTCGGGCAATTGACCAATTTCAACTACGTGGGCTATTTGGCGATTTTCTTCAGTATTCTTTGCATTCCCTTGGCTTGGCGGATAAAAGTGGTCAGCTAAAAAAAAAACGCCTCCAAAAATCAAATTCTTGGAGGCGTTTTGTTTGAATAGCTTTCCTTAAAACTCAGCGTTTCCTGGAGTTCGTGGGAATGCGATCACATCTCGGATGTTACCCATACCGGTAACAAACAGTACCATGCGTTCGAATCCGAGTCCAAATCCAGCATGTGGCGTCGCACCAAATCTTCGAGTATCTAGGTACCAACTTAGTTCTTCGGTTGGAATATGCATTTCCTGCATGCGCTGGGTCAGCTTATCTAGCCGCTCTTCCCGCTGAGAGCCACCTACAATCTCACCAATACCCGGAAACAAAATGTCCATGGCGGCTACTGTTTTTCCGTCCTCATTTTGACGCATGTAGAAGGCTTTGATGCCTTTCGGGTAGTCGGTGAGGATCACAGGCTTTTTGAAGTGCTTTTCGACCAGGTAGCGCTCGTGTTCGGATTGTAAATCTGTACCCCATTCTTCGATGAGGTAGTGGAATTTTTTCTTTTTGTTGTGGTTGGAGTTGCGGAGGATGTCGATTGCCTCGGTATAGGTAAGACGCACAAAGTCGTTTTCTACTACAAACTTCAATTTGTCCAAGAGCCCCATTTCTGAGCGCTGTTCGGTTGGCTTGGATTGCTCCTCTTCAGCGGCACGCTGATCCAAAAAGGCCAAGTCTTCGGCGCAATGCTCCAAGGCATAGCGGATGATGTACTTGAGGAAGTCTTCCGCTAGGTTTTGGTTGTCTTCTGCATCGTAGAACGCCATTTCTGGCTCGATCATCCAAAACTCCGCCAAGTGGCGTGTGGTATTTGAGTTCTCCGCTCGGAAGGTAGGTCCAAAGGTGTAGATCTCCGCCAAAGCCATGGCTGCAAGTTCTCCTTCGAGCTGCCCAGATACGGTCAAGTTGGTTTCTCTTTCGAAGAAGTCCTGGCTAAAGTCAATTTGTCCCTCCTCGGTTTTGGGAGGATTGAGTAGGTTTAGGGTAGTGACCTTGAAGGTTTCTCCTGCCCCTTCCGCATCGGATGCCGTGATGATGGGGGTATGGATGTAGAAAAATCCTTTGGTATTGAAATAGGTATGCACTGCATAAGCGAGTGCATGACGTACGCGAAAGACCGCACCAAAGGTGTTGGTTCGCATGCGTAGGTGCGCGATTTCACGAAGGAACTCCAGGGAGTGTTTTTTGGGTTGCAGTGGATACTTTTCAGGATCTGATTCACCCAAAACTTCGATACGCGTCGCATTAAGTTCAGACTGCTGACCAGCGCCTTGAGAGGCGATGACGGTCCCTGTGATTTTCAAGCAAGCACCGGTGCTACACTTTTTGAGAATTTCTTCTGCAATGACATTGGGGTCGGCTACTACCTGGTAATTGGTAAGGATGGAGCCATCATTGAGCGCAATGAAGGAAACATTCTTGTTGCTTCGCTTGGTGCGTACCCAGCCCATGAGGGTGAGTTCTTGTCCGATCAAGTCTTGTTCCAGGATGGTCTTTATTTTGACCCGTTTGTTAAATGCCATTTGCGTTGGGGTAGAGGAAGGCAGTTGCTGCCCCTTTAGAGTTAGTAGAATGCAAAAAAACGATTAAATCACCTTTTTATCAAAAAATTGACGCTTTTTCCTAAATTTGGATGAGTGGTTTTCTTCGGAAGCCTGCTCTTTTTTCGCAAATAAGTGGTTTGATTCATTTCAATGCAAAAGTTAACGCTTTCTCAGTCACTATCTCAAAAACTTTCCCCGCAGCAGATTCAGTTTATCAAGCTGCTGCAAGTGCCTACCGCAGAGTTAGCTACCCGAATAGAGGAGGAACTGGAAATCAACCCAGCCTTGGAAGAGGGGAAGGGGGAAGAAAGTGAAGTTTCTGGGGAGGAGGATTTTGACGAAGGTTATGGAGATGAGTTTGGGAATGACTCCGCGGAGGTCAATGTAGACGACTATTTAGACGACGATTACGGTGGCTACAAGATGCAGGGGGATGGCAATTACAATCCTGACGATGAGGATCGAGAAATTCCTTTTTCTGCACCCAGTTCCTTGCACGAACAACTGATCACGCAGTTGAATTTTTTAAAGCTCGATGAGCGGCAGCGACTCATTGGAGAGCAGTTGATTGGGAGCATTGAGAACGACGGGTATATCCGGCGTGAACTAACCTCCATCATCAATGACTTGGCTTTTTCCCAAAATGTGGAAACAGACAGTGATGAGCTTGAAGAAATTCTCCGAAAAATCCAGTCTTTCGATCCGGCAGGGATTGCGGCTCGGAATCTGCAAGAGTGCTTAATCATCCAATTGGAACGGAAGGAACATCCCGGTGATCCTACCGTGCAGCATGCTTTGGCAATTATTCAGGATTGCTTTGAGGAGTTTACGAAAAAGCATTACCCCAAAATTCAAAAGCGGCTCAACTTAGACGAGGAAGAAATCAAGGAGGCGGTGCAGTTGATCACCCGACTCAATCCTAAGCCTGGAGGTGTAGCAGATGGGTTGGTGCTTACCCAATACGTGATTCCTGACTTTATCTTGGTCACCAATGGAGGGAAGTTTGAAATTCTGTTGAATTCCAAAAATGCTCCTGAATTGCGAATTTCTCGTTCCTATGCAGACCTATTTGATACCTACGACAAGAGTGATAAAAAAGATAAAAAACTCAAGGAGACCGTTTCCTTTGTGAAGCAAAAGTTGGATTCTGCGAAGTGGTTTATTGATGCCATCAAGCAGCGTCAAAACACCTTGCTTCGGACCATGGAGGCAATCTTGCACTACCAATATCCCTTTTTTATAGATGGAGACGAAGCGGCCTTACGCCCGATGATCTTGAAAGATATTGCTGAAAAAATCGACATGGATATCTCCACTGTCTCACGTGTCGCAAATAGCAAATCCATCCAAACGGAATTTGGTGTATTTCCTTTGAAGTATTTTTTCTCGGAGGGTATTGCTACGGATAGTGGGGAGGATGTCAGCAACCGAGAAGTAAAATCGGTTCTTCAGGGCATGGTGGATGCCGAAGACAAAAAGAAGCCCTTGTCCGACGATAAGTTGGTGAAGATGTTGAACAAAAAAGGCTACAATATCGCCCGTCGTACGGTAGCCAAGTACCGGGAGCAGTTGCAGATTCCGGTGGCTCGATTACGCAAAGAACTCTAAGTGGTACGCAAATTAGCCCTCTTGCTTTCAGCGGTCTTGCAGCCTTTACTCATGCCTTCTTTGGTATTTGGATTGCTATTTTTTGGAGTGCCGCAGGCCACAAGTTTACCCGAAGCCTTTAAGGTTCGGGTTTTTTATTTGATCGTAAGTTCCACACTTCTGATTCCCATGGTGCTGATGTTGGGTTTGCGTTGGAGTGGCATGGTGAAGAGCCTACATTTTGAGGAGAAAAGTGATCGTCGCATTCCTTTTCTTTTGGTGACGCTTTTCTATGTCTTGACCACCTATTTTTTAAAGGGAAAGACCGAGTTGGATCCAATTTTATGGCAGGGGATGGCCGTGATTACCACTGCGGTGACTTTGCTTACGCTTGTTACTTATTTTTGGAAAATGTCTGCGCATTTGACGGGCATTGGCGGGGTGTTGGCTGTTACAGGGATCTTGGGATTTCATTTCCCCTCCTTGACCGTGGCCTACCTGCTGGTCGCTGCTTTGGTGCTAGGCGGATTGGTTGCCTCTTCTCGCTTGTATTTGGATGCCCATCGCCCTGCTGAAGTGTATGTGGGGTTATTGGTAGGATTTCTTACCTGCTGGATTGGGTTTTCTTGGATTTATGGTTGATTCAGTAGCGTTGATGCCGCAGTTTCCCACAAAAAAAAACTCCCTGGAAGGGAGTTTTAATTTGAAGGCTTGTATTTAAATCTTTTTAGAAAAGCCCGATCCCTAGGCCAAAACTAATTTGATTGGCTTCGGTATTGAAAGGACCTCGGTCAGCCTGCCACATCGGGCTGAGGTAGTAGGTGGCCCATACGTTAAATCCAGGGCTTCCAGCTTTCAAATGAAGCCCATAGCGGATTTTTTCTAGGCCATAGTTTTCAGTCTGTTTGATTTTTACGGCGCCGGTTTTTGGGGAGTCGTAGGATGTTTTGGTATGGGATTGGTAGAGCATGCCTACGCGCGCACCAAGGCTTACACGGAAACTCTTGCTGTAGTCTTTTTTATTCACATTGTACTGCAAGTCTACTGGAATTTCTAGATAGTTTACCGCCAAGTTGTTGGTTTTGACCTCAATACCTGTTCCATACACACTTTTTACATCCTTCAATACCGATGATTCGGCACCGAGGGTACTGCTACGAAATAGGTTTTCATCGTCTTTGAAGGAAAACTTATTGGTAGAAATACCAATGCCTGGGCTGAGTACAAAGCCAGAGTTTTCTCCAAAAAGGCGGAAAGGCTTTTGGTAGTAGACATTGAAGCTTCTTGATCCAAGGAAATTGAGGGCGATGTCAGCAGGTCGGTTGGTTAGTTGTGTCCAGCCAAACTCTACGGTCAAGTCGTTGGGGATATTGGGTCGACCACCGATGGGGGTTTTTGGACCTTCGCGGTCTGAATCTTGTGCTTGTGCGTTCAGTGCAAATGCAAGAATGGCAAGGGTGAGTATTTTTTTCATCAAAGAAGCTTCTTTTCAAAAGGATATGGGCAAAAATATAAAATTTAGGAGGATTTACGCGCCTGTTGGTCTTAATTATTGTTATAGACTATCCGCTAGTTGATGAGGTACTATCGATTAACCAGCGAAAGTGATGGCTAATCGTCGACTGCTGATAAATCACCGTCTACTGGTAGACCACGTTCCACAGCCCAAGTTTAGTAACCTCAGTCACTTCTAGTAGTTGCTTACTTTTAAATGACTGGATAGGTCTGATTTATCCATTGTGGGGAAGTGCAATTCTAGGATTTTCTAGAATTCTTCTGTCGATCTTTTTGGATGGAAAAAATTAATGCATACTTTTGCAATCCAATCTGGCTTCGTAGCTCAACTGAATAGAGCACCTGATTACGGCTCAGGAGGTTTCAAGTTTGAATCTTGACGAGGTCACTAGCCCTAGCTTTTTAGAAGTTAGGGCTTTTTTTTTACGATTTTCTTTAAGAGTTGGTGTTGGATGTTATTGTAATCCGTTTTCCTTCAGCATCCGTAGATCAAAAAAAAGCAGCCCGAAGGCTGCTTTTTTTAGTTTTAGTGTCCTGCTGTATCCGCGGACTTGACACCGCGCTGCCAGAAGAAGAAAATCACAAAGAGTACAATCAAAATCCCCGGGAAAAGCATCATTTTCTGTAGTGTGGCTTGTCCTGCAGTCAATTCTAATGCAGCTTTCATTTGATCAATACTTAACATAGAAAATTCAGGATTTTCTGCCATATCGGCTTTTGCTACTTTTTCTGCATCATCTATCCAACTGCCAATAATGGGCTGAAAGATCGCTGAGGAAAACATGCCAACGCCTCCAATGATGGACATGCCTAGAGCCCCAGAAAGGGGTACACGCTGGGCTACGGCACCCACCATCACTGGCCAGAAGTAGCATACGCCAAGTGCAAAGATCAAGGCTGCTACATAAGATAAATTTCCTGTTACGGTGCTAAACAAGAAGACACCAAACATCGTGAAGATGGCGCCTCCTAAGAGTACGCCAGTCTGTCCCAAGGCTTTCACCACTGGGCCGGCAAAGAACCGGCCAATGGCCATTACTCCGGTCGTAAGTGCCAGAATAAGCATTGGACTTGCTCCACTTTGTTTCATAATCAAACCAACCCACTGTGAGGGCCCAAATTCTGAAATTGCAGTGAATGCCATGGCAATAAATAGGAAGATAAACACCGGGCTAAACATGGCCTTAATATTGGATCCTACGGAAGTAACTCCTTCAACGGAAGGCTTAGGGAAAGTTTTCCCAAAGAATAGGATGGCATAGAGAATGGTAGGAACCATCATCACCCACACCTGTGCCTGCCAAGTAAAGTTTCCAGTATCACCAAAAATATTTAAATCGGTAAAAATTGAGATAACACCAACAATATTTAAATCATCCAAAATGGAGATTTGATTTGTAGTTACGAAATTAAGCAAAGAAAAATCGGTCATGAATTTGGATACCAAACTTCCCAATACGATACCTCCTGGGAACCACATGTGGAAGCGGTTCAACATCTTGTTCAGCGTAGTGCCCGAATACATGTCTGCAATCATGGGATTACAAGCAGCCTCGGTACAGCCGTTACCAAAACCAATAAATAGAGTGGAAATCAAAAGCGTCGTGTAGCCATCGGCAAAGATGGTCATCAAAATCCCAAGGGTGTGGGTTAAGAATGCAATACGCATGATGTTGGCTGGACCTACAATATGGTAAAATAGGCCTCCAAGAATCATGGAGATGGGAAATCCTAAAAACCACATGGAATTAATAAATCCCAGTTGCTCGGCATTTAAATTGAATTGTTCTCCCAATTGGGGAAGAATACCTGCGCGGATTGAGAAGGAAAATGCAGTGGTGATCAGCGCCAGGCAACTTGCGTTGAAGAGGGCGCTGCGGTTGATGGTTTGAGTCATAAAGTAGTGCTTTAGGTTTTCGGGTTGCTTTGTGTGACTTTTAACACAGTCAAATTAGGTAAAAAAAAAGGAATTAATTTTCCCGTATTTAAAAAAAATAGCCAAAACTCCCCCAATAATCACTTGGAGGTCCTTCCCAAACTTAAAAATTAACTACTGCTTTACCGCACAAAGACCCAATCCTGGGCCGTACTCAAGGGGGCAGAAAATTCATATCCCTCTTCCGCAAATCCCTTGAGTTGCTCGGGATCCGTGATCCGGTTACGGATCGCATAGCGCGCCATCAACCCTCGTGCTTGCTTGGCAAAGAAACCGACCACCTGATAGCGTCCCTCCTTGTGTTCTTTGAAATGAATGGTGATGACGGGCATCTTCAAGGTTTTTTGATCCACTGCCTTGAAGTATTCTTGGGAGGCCAAGTTGACCAAGGTTTTTCCTTGTCCCACTTCATTCAAGGCCTTGCTGATCTTGGTACCCCAGTACTGGTAAAGATTGGTTCCTTTCTTGGTCTTAAGCGGGGTCCCCATCTCCAAGCGGTAGGGTTGAATCAAATCCAGTGGCTTCAACAATCCATACAATCCAGAAAGAATACGCAGGTGCTGTTGGGCAAACTCAAGGTCTGCTGCGTTGAATTGATCCGCCTCCATCTTGGCATACACTTCTCCTTTGAATGCCAAGAGTGCCTGTTTGGAATTTTCTGGACTGAAGGTTTCCATAAAAGTCTTGTAGCGCTCGGCATTTAGGCTTGCAAGGGAATCGCTTAGGTCCATCAATTTGGAAATTTCTGAAGCCGATTTTTTTCTTAAAACACCCACCAGATCCTTCACTTCTGTAGGAAAGTCGGGTTGTGTATGGGTGTTGTACTCGGGATTGCTGTAATCGAGGGTTTTGGCTGGAGAAATAACAATCAACATGGATCTACTGGATAATCGTAATGGATTTGGTTTCGCTTTGGGTGAGGTTTTGTGCTCTGGAGGTAAACCGCACAACGGCCACATATGTTCCCGTTGGCACAAATTTTCCATTGACCGTCCCGTCCCAAGGGCAGAAAGGCTTGTTGGGTTCCATGGTATCCTGTTCACAGTAAAAAATCAACTCCCCCCAGCGGTTATAAATAAATACGTCCACTTCGTCGATGTATTCGTTGGCATACAAGATAAAATTTCGGCTTGGGTCATTGAGCACCATCCCGCTAGGGAAGACCACCTTGAGGTTACAGTCTTCGACCACAGTAAAGGTCCCTTCCCATTCGCAGCCTAAGATATCACCCACCTGAAGAGTATAGGTCCCTCCCTTTTCAGGGTTAAAGGTAGCTTCTTGGGAAACTTCTTTTCCATCCAGGATCCAGGAATAATTGGCATAGGGACCGGGATCAAGCGTGGCCGTTTTTCCTTCTACCGCACAAATCACCAATGGATCGGTGGGAAGGATCGGTGGGGTAAGTTGGGACTTGACCACTACTACATTGGCTCTGCCGATCTCACATCCAAAGCTGCTACGCAAAAGTACCTCATAGGTACCTTCTTGGCTGACTTCTATGAGCTTGCTCGTAAAGGACGGGAGTCGAGTACGCGTTCCACCCGTCACCAAATACCATTCAAAACTATTGACCGTGGTTAAAGTACCTTTTACTTCGATGCTCGTGGTGCTTTGATCTACACAGAAAGGACTCGCTTCCAAACTTACCGTCAGCCTATTGGGAAGAATCGTAGCAGTAAACGGCATTTTTTTGGTAGGGCATAGTCCACCAGCTGCAGGCTGCACTTCCAAGGTGTAGTTTCCAGATCTGCTGGGGACAAATTCTTGCCTTCTTCCCACAATTATCCCCAAATCATCCCGCCATAAGAAGATCACATCGGCTGGGTTAGCATTTTTGAGAACGGCCTCAAACCGGATGCCGGTCAAGCAGTCCACAATGGCCGGAGAAACTTCGAAGTCTAGGGCCGGACTCAGATTGACCGTCATGGGGAGCACCTTGGGGCAGTCCAAACCTGCTGGGTCTGCCCCAAGTACCGTATAATTCCCGCTTGTGGTGAGTAAGTAAGATCCGTCCGCTGCTGGGGAAATGGTTGTTCCTCCAGGTCCAGTAACCGTATAGGTCAATGGCTTGGGGCCGGTTGGGGTAAAGGCATATGAGACACATCCCTCGACGACCGCAGGAACAGAAAATTGCACCTCGAATTTTTGCTCAATCGTGTACAGCGTTTTGTCTGGAATCGAGCAGCCGCTTGGATCAATCAGCTCTACTAGGTAGTCTCCCCGAGAAACAGGGATTAGAAAAGTAGCCTGATTGGGGATTGGGCCCGTCAATTCCAGTCCATCGCCTTGGCGGACAATTTTGTAAGTACCTACGCGTGGACTACCGCCGGTAAAGGTAATTTGGATGCTGCCTTGTGCTACGCCTGTAGGCGAACAAATCTCATCACTTGCAAGAACAGTAAAGGCATAGCCAGCAGGAGGATTGCTGTTATCTACGGTCACAGAGGCAGAGTAGGTACAGCCGGCCGCATTTTCCGCTTCTAGGGTATAAATCCCTGGTTTGAGACCCGGGATAGGTAGGATCGTTCCTGCGGGGGATGCTGGAAAATTGAGTCCCAGTTCTACCAACCGAAGGCTACGCACTGCGGCTTGCAGGGTGACTTCAATGGCGCCATCTGCTGTGTTGCAATTGGTGGCAGCTGCAGTAGCTCGAGCTACCACTATAGGAAGCTCGTGCACCACCAAGTTTAGGGTTTTGGATACCTTGCAGGCGGGTAGAATTGGATCTTGGGCGAGGAAAGTAATTTCATATTGTCCAGGACCTGGGAGGTTTAGAATATCTAGTTCCAACTCAAAAAAGGAGCCTAAGGGGACTTGAGTTCCATTGTTGTTGCGTTCGTAAACCCATTCACCCGTAATGGGTGTATTGGGAGCGAAGGTGACGGATGTTTCTTCGAAACAAACTTCAGTCGCCGTCTGAGTCAGGTCAAATTCGAAGGCAGGACCCACAAAAATGGAGGCAGTGCTGCTACAGCTCGCCACAAATTCCTCCTCTTCCTCGGTAGCACCCGAAGGGGCACGGTATTGTACGACTACGGTGTAGATGCTTTCTTCTGTAACGGTAATGGTATTCGAATTTGAATTGCCTAGGATGGTGCCGGCAGCATTGGTCCACAAGAAATCATACAATCCCTCGGTCGGGTCATAGCCCTCTATTGCTGTGAGGCTGATGGGAGTACCTTCGCAAAGGGTGGCATCCGTGGATAAAGTAAGTGCCGGTGGTGCTACGATTTCAAGCGTGCCTTCAGCGGTGAAATACCCGATTTCCGCGCAGCGGTCCACCCGCAATTCAATGGTGTAGGTGCCTGCTTTCGTGAAAATTTGTTCCAAGTTTTGAAATTGATCCCCAGGTCCTCCAAAATTGGAACGAAGTACGGTTCCATCTTCATGGGTGATGGTCCAGAAATAGGAATCGATGTCGGGCTCTCCGCCACCTTCTAAGGTGGCAGTAGCTCCGGAAACTGGGTCCAAACAAAGGGAGGGAGGGATTCCTAATGCAGGTTCAGGAATGGAGCTTCCGGAGTTTTGGACAAAGGAGGGCAATCCTAGGGTAGCTGTACCAGGCATGGCTTCCACCGCGTCCTGGTTGAATGTGCTGGCTGCCGTACATCCGGTACCTACTTGAATCTGTCCGATGCGGTCGTCTCCCACTACAGCCACATAGATTTGTCCATCCGAGGCGATTTGCAAGGCTCCCAAATCCAATCCTGCAGTACCGCTGAGTACTTTTTTTGTAGAAAGGATGCAGGTTGCCCTTGCTGCTGCAGTTGTAGCTGTGGCAAAGCAGGAAGGACAGCCCGAAGTCACCTCCTTAATGAGGTATTCTTCGATGCCTGGTCCTCCATTCCGGTAGGAAACGAGGATGCGGTCGGAGTCCGAAGAAAATTCCAACCCATAAATATCCCCTGAGCATCCTAGGTCGAGGAGGGCATATTCGCTGAGTTCGCCTGTTTGCTGGTCAAATTCAAAAATCTCGGTTCGGTTGCATCCTCCTTCGGAAATGGTGATGGCCAACTTGCTGCCATCTGGGCTAAACTTCATGGCGCCTACACCTGAAGCAAATCCATGCGTGCTACCGACCGAACTTAGGACGGGCTGACCGATGCCCTGGCTCGAAATTGGATAGGCGCGGAAGGTATTATTTCCCAGCTCGTGAAATACCGCCCAGGTGGTGTCTCCAGCACTTAAAGCGGCACTGTGTTCGGTGGAGGGACTGAAAAGGAAGTTGTTTTTGGTGACCACATTGCCCACGCCTGTAGGATTCTCCGCCTTGATGTCGACTAGGGAAAAGCTAACGACATTGCTGCCACTTGAGGAGGCTTGGGTGGTGAAGAGGTAGAATAGCGTAGATTGGGTGGGTACGGCTACGGCCAATACCCCTTGGCTCGCTGTGTTGCTGCCTCCAATGTCGCTGCCATTTTCCATCAAATCACCATTGAGGTCCCAGACGGATTGGCCATCGGTGTAAAACAAGACTTGCCCTGCCTGATCCGAAATGGTGGAGGTGCCTGCAGGAATATTTTGAGGATGTGCTTCGGCTATGGGCCGTGGTACAGGGGCTGTTTCATCGTCTGGATCGGGGTTGAAATCCAAGCCTGCTCCATTTCCAAAGTACCAGATGTTATTGCTTTGATCCGGAACATCCCACATTTTGATGCGGATCTCTGCATAGGCATAGCAGGTAGATCCAGGTTCTCGAACCAGCACCCAATACAGTCCTGGTTTACACACTTCATTTCCTTCTTTACTTATCCAACCTTCTTCGCGCTTGTTGGACCAAAAATACTCGTAGTTTGAACCGCCTCCTGTTCCTCCTGTTCCTCCTATTCCTCCTCCACCTCCGGCACCGCCACCAGCCTGCGCTTGCAGAAGTGGATCTAGGTCGATGCAGGACTCACATAGCGTGGTGTCTGAAGGGCTGAAGTTGGCTTGAAGTTCATTTTCCGTGAGGGGAATGCTTTTGGTCACCTTCTTAGTGGTACTGTCCGGAAAGGTCACCGTGAGCGTTACTTCCAAACTACTCCCTTGGGCTGCTTCAGCCGGCACCAAAAAGTGTTCCTGGTTGAAGTCCGCTGGTAGGGGATTTCCATCTTCATCGGTCAATGGAGGAGAAAATTCCCACAGGAAGGAGAGTGCCTGGTAGTTTTGTGGGGTAATTTGACTGGTCAGTTGTACGGGATTATTCGCACAAGGGGCTTCTGGGTCCCAAGTAAAATCAACTGCAGGTTCAATGTCTACATTGGGAGCAAAGATGGGGAAAATACGTCCACAAAAATCGGTTCCAGCAAAGGGATCAGCCACTACTTGTAGGGAGGATAGGGTGCTTGAGCTAGGGTTGGTGATTCTTCCCATGATTTGAGGACCACCGGCGAGTTCCTCGTACAAATAATACAGGGAACCATCTGGCCCTACTTTCAAGTCGAATACCTGCAGGACACCGGGGTTCAAAGGGATTTCCTGAGGAACCGCATTCGGCGAGTTTGTTGGGATGCGCAGGAGTTTGTTGCCTCTAGAAAAATAGATAAAGGTTCCATCAGGGGAAAAAGCAGCACCAAAAATAGCCCCTGAACCGCCAGAGTTACTGAAGGCTTGTGGGCTACCAAAGGTTCCAGCGCCCGTATCAAAGGGGACTAGGAAAATATCTTCCCCAGGATTTTTTGGAAGAAGGAGCAACTGGCCTGATGGCTCATCAAAGAGTAGGGCTGAAGGTTCGATCGGAATCCCTTGGGTATCCGTCAGGGTAAAGGAACCTGCTGTAGATTCCAATCGCCTGGCTTGGAGATTTCCACCTGCAAAGTTGATCAAGTAGGAGGGGGAACTTGGAGATTTGACGACCAAGACTGCTCCCTGAGCGGGACCAATGACTTGGTTTTTACTGGTAATTTTTCCCAGAGGGGGCTGGTTGCCTGTGGCTTGACCTGGGGCATTCATGTCCACCAGTGCATATTGCAACTGTCCCGCAAGCGAGAGGTAAAAAATGTAAAAAAGTTTGTTGCCTGCTGGGTTGTAATCCAGAAAACCAGTGGCTACCGTTTGCCGGCCTTGAAAATTACCATTCAACCCAGGGGCAGAACCTTCTATGGGACTCCCTGAGTAATCGTAGACAAGTTCTCCATTGGTAAAGAATAAGGGCTGGCCTGTAATGGGATCAATGGCAATAGCATTGTTGTATGCGCCGCTCAGTACCGTTGCAGGAAGGGTTTGTACGGTGGCAGTTTGGCCTTTTCCAAAAGAAAGGTAGGGATGGCCCCCGCTGGGGCAATTTCCAAAGATCCATTCGTTTTCGTTGTATCCTTGTCCCAAAGCCATTTCATACCAAAGACTACCCAAGAGCAGGAGGAGGCCTGCAAATAGTCGCTTGAATCGTATGGTATTCAACTTGCTTTTCATATTTTTAGCGCTACTTCTATAACAACCCACTATTGGATTCGTTTAGAGGGCTAGTGCGTATTCAAATAAACGAACAATTTCGTGTTACGGTCTCTACTGACGTGGGTTTTTTTTATGGTTTTGGGCTTGGCTTCCATTTCCCCTGCCTTGGCCCAAGATCCTCAGTATAGCCAATACTATGCGGCACCCCTTTACCTCAATCCGGCCATGGCTGGAGCCGAGTTGATGGGACGGGTAGGATTCAACTACCGAAACCAGTGGCCTTCACTCGATGCACAATTTACCACCTTCTCTGCTTACTACGACACCTACCTGCCTGAATACAATTCTGGGATAGGTGTCCATGTCATGCAAGATACGGAGGGCGCCTCAAAGTTGCGCTCTACTTCGGTTTCTGCCCTATATTCTTACGAATTGCGGCTGGCGGACAACTTGTACTTCCGACCTGGATTTCAGGCCAGCTACATCCGTAGGGAAATTGGATTTTATGAAAACCTCATTTTTGCCAATCAAATCAATCCGCTAGATCCCACTGGGCCCATACTTCCTGGTGCTGACATTCCTGGTTTAGGGGATCCGGTGAGCCTCTTTTCTTTATCCGCTGGAGGATTATTGTTTACTGAAAATGCTTGGATTGGATTTTCTGCCCACCACTTGAACGAGCCCAACCAGTCTTTTGTGGATGGATTGAGTCCCTTGCCTAGCAAACTCTCCTTGCATGCAGGCTACCGGATTTCTTTGGGACAGGGGAGTATGCGACGAGATTTTACGCACTTGAGTAGGCAGCGCTACCTGACACCTACTGTGAATTACAAGCGGCAGGGTCCTTTTGAACAACTGGATTTGGGAGCCTATTTTTATGTAGAGCCCATTGTATTTGGGCTTTGGTACCGAGGGCTACCATTTAAGCCAGTGCAAGGACAAAGCAACCGAGACGCAATTGTGGTGATGGTGGGCGTTAATCTGCTCAATGGATTGAATGTGGGTTATAGTTTTGACTATACGGTCTCCCAACTCGGTATTCAAAGTGGAGGCGCACATGAGTTGAGTCTTTCTTGGACTATTCCTGGTCGCAACCAGGGCAAACCCCTTGGGCGAGACACCATTCTTCCTTGTCCCAAATTCTAAACCGAAGTAATGGCATCAGAAACATTGACCTCCCTTCTCCTGGGGGTCCTTACTTTTGGCTTCGTGGTACCCCAAATTTTGGAGTACCTGCAAGTTTCTATGCCGCTCAAGCAGGTGCCGCTTGTCCTTGCCGAATACCTAAATGATGCGAAGCTTTTGGAAGCCAAAGCTTACCAAAAAGATAATTTCAAGTTTAAAGCAATTACAAGCAGCTTTACCTTTCTCCTGACCTTTCTTTTCATTACCCAGGGTTGGTTTGGGGAAATTGACAGCTGGATTGGAAGTTTTGATCTCCCCCCTTTGGGTAGCTCCCTCCTTTTTTTTGGGTTGGTCTTTGTAGTTTCAGACATCCTCAGCCTTCCTTTTGACTACTACAGCACCTTTGTGATTGAGGAAAAATATGGCTTCAACAAAACCACTGTCCAAACCTTTTTCATGGACAAGCTCAAAGCCTACCTGTTGTCACTGCTTGTAGGTGGAGGCTTGCTGCTGGTTTTCCTTTGGTTGATCCACTCCATGGGACCAGATTTCTGGTGGCAATTTTGGATCGTTGCCGTGGTATTTATGGTCCTCGTGAATGTGGGCTACACCGCTTGGATTCTTCCCTTTTTCAATACCTTGACGCCCTTGGCGGAAGGGGAGCTTCGGGACAAATTGCTGCAATATTCTTCGAAGGTCAACTTTCCGGTCAAGCATATTTTCGTGATGGATGGCAGTCGCCGTTCGGCCAAGGCGAATGCATTTTTCTCGGGCTTTGGCAAGCAAAAAAAGGTAGTGCTCTACGACACCCTTTTGGAGCAGCACACCCCAGAGGAGCTGGTGGCCGTCCTAGCGCATGAAATTGGGCATTACAAGAAAAAGCACCTGAAGTGGGGTATGCTCGTTTCGGTAGTGGAAGTGGGGCTGCTGCTATTCCTATTGGGGCAGGTGGTGTTTTCTGAAAACATGAGTTTGGCCCTTGGAGGAACAGCCTTATCGGTCCCTTTAAATATTATCGGGTTCACGATGCTTTTTGCGCCTCTATCTATGTTGATGGGCATTGGGATGAATGCCTTGAGCCGGAAACACGAGTTTGAAGCGGATGCCTATGCCAAGGAAACCTTTGGCGGCAAGCCACTAGCAGAAGCACTAAAGACCCTTTCGGTGAAAAGTCTCAGCACCCTTCATCCGCATTCCTGGTACGTGTTCGTCAACTACTCGCATCCTCCGCTTTTGCAGCGTTTGGAACGCTTGGAGGATTAGGGATTTCTATTTTTTTAATCTTTGGTTAGACTTCAATACTAAAAAATGTAAATTTCTTGGGTATTGACCTTGAACCCATGAGAGACCTTGCCGATTTTCATTCCCCACTAACTGATCTTTTTTCCCAGCCAAATTCGGCTGAGGACTGGGATCGCTACCGCTTGACTACTGAGCAGATCGAATTTTTTCATGAGAATGGATATTTGGCAGGAGTTCAACTCCTAGATGCAGGACAAATTGCTGTGCTATCGAAAGCTTTAGATGAGGTGATGGATCCCCTGCACCCCTTGCATGGCTTGTTTCATGAGTTTCATAGCAATGAATCTGCAGATCCCAATACCGTCTTGTTCCATTCCTTGGGGCACTGGCGGATAGCGGAGGCCTTTCACGATGCCATTTGGAATCCAGCATTTCGGATGGTTGCCAGCCAACTGCTTGGGGATCGAGGGGTTCGTTTTTGGCACGATCAATTATTTTGCAAGCCAGCTCATCATGGGGGTGTGGTGGCTTGGCATCAGGATTATTCTTACTGGACGCGCACGGTGGAAATGCAGCATTTGACCTGCTGGTGTGGTTTGGATGATGCTACGGAGGAAAATGGCTGTTTGCAATACCTGCCTGGGTCCCATCGCTGGGGACTCTTGGAAAAGCCTGCTTTGGCAGGGGCGATGGATGGGTTGTTGGGGATGCTTTCGGAAGAACAAAAAGCCCAATTTTCACCTGTGGCGATTCCCTTGAAAGCGGGCTATGCTGCCTTCCACCATCCACTGTTGGTGCATGGAAGCTATGCCAACTATTCTCCTCGTTCGAGGAAGGCCTTTGTGTTGAATGTTTTTGCAGATGGAACACTATCTGATTCGGATGAACCCTTACTTTCTGGGGTGCCGGTGATTCCCAAAGGAGAAAAAATGGGTGGTAAATTTTTTCCCTTGATTTTTGATCCCAAAAACAACTAAATTCGAACTTCAATTGTTGGTTTTGTAAGAAACAAGCAGGTTGGAAGGTGCGGTAAACCTCATTTGGAGGCTCAGCAATTGGTTGATTTTATTTCCCTACACATGGCTTCTGGATTATTTGCCTTATTGGATGACATTGCTACACTCATGGATGATGTGGCGGTGATGAGTAAAGTGGCTGCGAAAAAAACGGCTGGAATTTTAGGAGATGATTTGGCAGTGAATGCCGAAAAAGCATCAGGATTTGTGTCCGATCGCGAACTGCCGGTGATTTGGGCCATAACCAAGGGTTCTGCCTTGAATAAAGTAATTATTCTCCCGATTGCCTTTTTGCTAAGTGCCTTTGTACCTGTTGCGGTTACTATTATTTTGGTAATCGGAGGTCTGTACCTTGCTTACGAGGGAGCGGAAAAAATTCATGCATCTATTTTTCCACATCCTGCAGAGAAGGAGGAAAAATTAGACTTAGATATCACCAAAGAAGAAGTTCTTGCGCTAGAGAAAAAGAAAATCAAGTCTGCCATCACCACCGATTTTATACTTTCCGTAGAAATTGTCATTATCGCAATGAGCACTGTAGTAGATAAGCCATTGCTCACTCAAGTGGCCGTGGTATCATTGATCGCCTTGATTGCGACGGTAGGGGTGTATGGGATTGTGGCCTTGGTGGTCCGCATGGATGAGTTCGGATTCAAATTGATAGCACTCAATGAGCGCAAAGATAGTTTCTCCGATAAGGTAGGCTGGATGCTGGTCAATGCACTTCCGCACTTTGTTCGCGGAATCGGCTTTGTGGGAACACTAGCCTTGTTGCTCGTTTCAGGAGGTATTTTTGCACACAACATTCCCTTTTTCCATCACCTGCTACCCAGCTGGCCAGGGATGTTGAAGGAATTTCTTTTTGGATTGGGTGTAGGTATCGTTGTATTGCTTCCCGTTATGGGGATTCAAAAAGTGAGAAAAAAATAGGCCAGCCCTTTTTCAAGAAGTCAACGAATTTGCCTATTTTCCGGAGTACTAACCTAGCTTCGATGGCTTCTTCCTTTTTCCGATTCTTGACTTTTGCTCCATTTTTTTTAATGAGTTTATGGGTTGGTGCACAACCTGGGCAATCCTACCTACAGTTTCCAGGTGGGCTTGGTCCAGGCCAAGGCAAGCACATCGTCTTGGTGGCAGGGGACGACGAATACCGTTCGGAGGAGTCTATGCCGATGCTGGCCAAAATTCTATCCTCCCATCATGGATTTAAAACTACAGTGCTTTTCCCCATTGATCCCAGTACCGGGGACGTGGTCCCCAACTATCAAAACAACATTCCAGGTCTAGAGCAGTTGCAAACTGCGGACTTAGTCATCTTGCTTATTCGGTTCCGGGAGCTTCCTGATGCGCAAGCCAGCTACTTGGAGGAGTACTTGCTAGCGGGCAAACCTATTATTGGTTTGCGAACAGCTACTCATGCCTTTGCCTATCAAAAAAATAAGGGTTCCAAGTTTGCGAAATGGGACTGGATGAGCACCATACCTGGCTGGGAGCAAGGATTTGGGAAGCGAATCTTTGGCGAAACCTGGATCAATCACCACGGAATTCACGGCAAGGAGGGAACGAGAGCCTTGGTAGATGGGCTGAAGCAAAGCGCAAATCATCCGATTTTACGTGGTATCAAAGACATCTGGGGTCCTTCGGATGTGTATGGAATTAGGGATTTGCCAGCCGATGCGGAAGTGCTCGTCTATGGGCAGTCTACAGCAGGTATGCATGACCAAGCCCCGCTAATCTGGGAGAAGTCGGTCATGCCTATTGCCTGGGCCAAGCCCTATCAGCTCGAAGGAGGAAAGCCAGGAATGGCCTTTGCTTCTACAATGGGGGCTTCCTTGGACTTTCAAAGTACCGACTTGAGGAGGCTGGTACTCAATGCTTCCTTCTGGCTACTCGGCATGGGTGAACAGGTGACTCCCGATCTTTCTGTGGATTATGTGGGCGGCTATTCGCCTACTCCCTTTGGTTTTGACACCTTCCGCAAGGGAATGCGGGTAGAGGATTTCAAGTAATTGTACGAAGTACTAAGTACAAGGTACCAAGTACTAGGTACAAAGTAGAAATACGAGGTACGAAATACGGTATCAAATTAATTTCGAATGCTGAACGCTGATTGAAGAATTTCGAAGTAGGGATTCGTAGTAGGACATGAATTTCACTCAGAAAGTTCCTTGGTACATCGTACTTGGTACTTTGTACAATCAATTACTAATTTTCCTTTTACACTAATCCTTTCCCTATGAACAAAATAGGTTTCAACGTACTGGCTTGGTCGGCAGAGATTTCAGAGGCGCTTTTTCCAATTTTGGACCGATTGAAAGCAATCGGTTACGATGGAGCCGAGTTTTTTATTGGAGATGTCGACCAAAAGTCTTGCCGCTTGGTGGGGGATTATTGCAAATCCATTGGGCTGGAAGTGACGGCAGTAACGGTGATGGGAGCTGCAGAGAATCCCATTTCTCCAGATCCGCTTGTTCGGCAAAAAGCCTTGGAAAAACTTCATTGGGTACTCGATCGTGCCGCTGACTTGGGTGCTCAGGTGCTTTGTGGACCCTTTCACTCCGCATTTGCCACTTTTGTGGCCCGGGCTCCTTCGCCTGAGGAATACGAATGGTCTGCAACTGTACTTCGTGAAGCAGGAGCCTATGCGCAAAACTTGGGGATCCTACTAACTCCCGAAGCGCTCAATCGATTTGAATGCTACTTGGCCAATACCATGGGGCAACTAGATCAGTTGTTGGCGCTGGTTAACCATCCAAATGTGCAGGGCATGTTTGATACCCATCATGCCAATATGGAGGAGAAAAAACTGGACCTTGCTATTGAACACATTGGGCCCCGATTGCGACATGTGCATATCTCAGAAAATGATCGAGGTACCCCCGGTTCTGGGCATGTAGATTTTAACGAAACCTTCGCCACCTTGAAGAAAGTGGGCTATTCGGGTTGGCTAACCATTGAGGGCTTCTCGCGCAATGACCCAGAATTTGCCAATGCGATTGGGGTTTGGCGCGAGTTTTCACCCCCTTGGGAAATGGCCGAACAGGGCTACCAACTCATCAAGGGGATGTGTGAAAAGCACAAACTGTAAAGCTGCTAGTTGTCTTACTTTTTGGGGATATACCAGCTGTTGCTGCGTAGGTCTATGCCGCCCTTGAGTTCTTCCTGCACCACCCGATCGATGATCCAAATTCCTTTTTGAGTCATGGACTCAAAGGTGTCTATTCCCTCGTTTGTAAATCCTTGACGTGTGCGGTGGATGTGGAATTTGTTTGAAAATTTACGTCCAAAGGCTTTTTCTACTCCCTCTTTACCAAGCATAAACCCAATCAATCCTCCCCAGGTGGCGGTGGGGTTATCGGAATCCCAGCCGGCCAAAGCCCCGATTTTGATGGTTTCCTTGAGGTCGCCTTCTCCATAGAATAGACTCACGAGGCTAGCGGCAAAGTTGATGCCTGCCGCAAAGCAGCCGTTGCAGTACATATTTCTACTGCTGATGTCGTAGCCATCGAGTTGTTCGACTTGGTAGCGCTGATAAACTGAGTCTCGTGCTTGTTCCCAAGGAATCCCTGATGCATACAAGCCCTTTACGTAGCGATACATGGCTGCTGGGTAGGAGGATGGTTGGAGTTCAGATTTTGCTTGCTCGGCCAGTTGAAAGAGTTGCTGTTTGATGGGTATGGCGGGATCCACTGTGGCAGCAAGCGAAAATAGGTGCACGTAAAACTTAGAGATCCATTCACTTTCTTGGCTTGCGGTAGTTTGAATGGGAAGGCTCGCCATGCGTACGGCCACATCAGGTCTTCCTGGGGCATAGAGTCCAAAAATCTCTGTGGTCAGCTGTGCATCGATCATCTCGTATTCCGGATTGTGTTGCGGGTCCCCTGTGGCTGGTGGCACGAGACCAGACTTCATCAGATCGAGCGCCTTTTGGTTGGATACCCAGAGGTAGTTTTCTTCCTCGGCCTTGATGTGTTTCATCCATCCTTCACGAATTTGCTCACCCGTAAGGAATGAGGTTTGGTTCTTTAGGAGCAGTTCCTGGTAGATGTATTCGATGTCGGTGTCGTCATCCGAGCCCCAAAGCGTGTCTTCATCTGCAAATACAAAATCGATGGTGGGCGAAAGGTTGCTCGGAATTCCTGCCGCCCAGATGCTGCCTTGATCGGGTTGGCCCCAGTCGGCTCGGGTGTAAAAAGGGCCAGTTTTGATTTCCCCAATATTGCCAATTTTATCCATTTCGGTTACCAGCCCAGTCCAGTTGGCGATGCAAGTCGCCAACCAGAAGCCATAGATTTTAGAGGCATAGGCTTCCCGGTTGATGACTTGATCGCTGGATTTTGGACTGTAGGAAGTGTAGGGCAGGCTTGGATTTTTGTCTGGTAGCTGCTGAGCCTGACTTAGGGAAAAGCTGAGGGAAAAAATAAGGGGGAAAAGAAGAAATCGGGTTGCGTTCATGGGCAGGGCATTTGCTCCAATTTACTTCTTTTTACTAAAAAAACCAGATGGTGTGACTGGGGAGGGAATCAGGGATTGCAAACTTGGCAATACTGGGGATCCTCCGTTTTTTTACCATGCGGGAAGGAGACTTTGGCTTCGTATTGGCAGTGACTGCAAACGAGCAGGTGTGCCAAAGCAGCGCTGCTTGGGGTGCCGCAGAGGCTGCACGGGAGCCCGGGTTCGGCCGAGTTCACCGAGAACCCAGGGACTTGGCAGGAGGGGCATCGAGAATTTAGTTTTTGGAGGAGGAGCTGGGCGGTCTCACCAATGACTTTCATTCTGCTGGGGTTGAACATTGCCCGCATGTCTGTCTCAACATAGCCCGATTTCTCGCTTTCGATGAGTTGCACCGCGGCTTTACGCAGCAGGCTTGGGTCTGTAATTCCTTTCTGTATGCCGGTCAACTCATCTTTACTTTTCCGTAGGATCAATCCATGACTTGGGAAGCCTACCTTGCTCGCAAAGGCCTCCAGTTCCTCGATATTCTGGAATTCCTCTCCCGAAAAATTCGTTTCTAGGCTGAGGTGGCGAGCATGAATTTCAAGCTTGTTTTTGCGGTCCACTAAGAGGAGCCATTCCTCGTTGGCAGGTAGAAAGAAGGCTGCAGGATGTGGGCCAAAAGAGCCTTCGCTTGCAAGGGCCAGATCGCAGCCGCTGAGATCTAGGGCCAATTCACATTTTTTTCGTGCAGTGCTCAGGGGATCGGCTACACGAGCCACATCACCAGAAAATGTACCTAGCAGGTCGGTATTCAACCCTTCTGCTACCTGCACGGTGATTCCCAGTCCTTGCTCCAGAATCGGCTTCAGGACTTCTTCCTTGCGGTGCATGCTGGCGATGACGAGGGTTCTCCCTTCAAAAAATCCCGCCATGGGTTTTAGTTGGTTTGAACTTCTAGCGCTTTGCCTTTGACTTCCTCGTGAAATGTACCTTGGTCGTAGGCCAAGTGGCCGTTGACCCAGGTCATGGCAACCTGGCTGTGGAAGGTCGTGCCTTCCAGAGGAGACCAGCCACACTTGTACAGGATATTTTCCTTGCTTACAGTCCACTCGCTATTGAGATCTACTAGGGTCAAGTCCGCAAAATAGCCTTCTCGAATGTATCCTCGTTCCTTAATGCGGTAGAGGATCGCTGGGTTGTGGCACATTTTTTCTACGATCTTTTCCAGGCTGATTTTGCCTTGGTGGTAAAACTCCAAGAGGCAGGCCAAGGAATGCTGTACCAGTGGGGCTCCAGACATGGATTGGAAATAGGGCTTTTGCTTTTCTTCCAAAGTATGCGGAGCATGGTCGGTAGTGATGAGGTCGATGCGATCATCCAGGAGAGCGGCAAGCAAGCCATCCTTATCCTGTTGCGTTTTGATGGCTGGGTTCCACTTGATCAAGGCACCTAGTCGCTCGTAGTCCTGGTCGGTAAACCAGAGGTGGTGAACGGACACTTCGGTGGTGATGTTTTTATCCTTCAGAGGAATGTCGTTTCGGAAAAGAGACGTTTCCTTGGCGGTGCTCAGGTGGAGGATATGCAGTCTGGCGCCATGCTTTTCGGCAAGGCCGATGGCCCGTTCCGTAGCCTCGTAACATGCTTGTTCGCTGCGGATCAACGGGTGGCAGGCGATGGGTACATTTTCCCCGTATTTTTCGCGGTAGAGTTCCTCATTTTTCTCGATGATCTCTTCCTTCTCGGAGTGGATGGCGATCAGACCTTTGTGCGCAGCAAAAAGTTTCTCCAACATGGCAGGCTGATCGGCAAGGATATTTCCTTTTCCCGTAAAGTAAAGTCCATCGTCCGTGATGGCCAGGTGCTTGGAGGTGTCCCATTGGATGACCTCGTCTAGGTTATCCGCTGTAATGCCGAGCAAGAAACCGTAGTTGGCCAGCGATTTGGTGGAGGCCAGCTCGTATTTGTCGGCCCAGAGCTCTAAAGTCAGCGTATTGGGTCGGGTGTTGGGCATCTCGATAAAGGAGGTGACTCCACCGGCGATGGCCGCCTTGCTTTCGCTGGTCAGGTCTGCTTTGTGGGTCAGTCCTGGATCCCGAAAGTGGACCTGTCCGTCGATCACTCCTGGAAATAAGTACTTGCCACGACCGTCCACGAGCTGGTACTGGTCTTGAGCAGGGATGGAACCGATTTTTTGGATGCGTTCCCCTTCAATCAGGACGTCGGTCACTTGAATTTTGCCTTCGTTGATGAGGCTGACTTGTTGGATTAGCGTGGCTTGGGACATGGTGGGTAGGGATAATTCTGCTTTTACAAAGAACGCAGGTAAATCCTAAGATTACAATGGGCTTGGGCTTGGTTTAAAAAGGAAAAAATAGGTGGCTTTAGTACAAAAGCAAGACTAAGAAATATGGGAGTTAGCTAGAAGTTTCTTCCGACTCCAACTTAAATGTGATTCGGGTATTTAGCGCTTTAAAAACCTTAAGTACTGTTTTAAATCTTGCATCTTTCACACTGTTTTCAAGTTTTGAAATTTGAGATTTTTGAACTCCAACAAGCTTTCCCAATTCTGCTTGGGTAAGCTTTTGCTTGATTCGTGTTTGTTTGAGGGCTTCGCCTAATAAGTCTAATCGCAATTCATTTTCAAATGCATCCCGTTTTGGGCTTCCTTTTTTGCCGATGTACTTGTCGGTAATCTCTTCTAGGGAGAATTGTTGAAGTGGGTTCTTTTTCATGAAGGAATTAAACTTCAAACTTTTAGAGTTTCATGGGTTAAACGGGTTAGCTGAAATAATAGTTTCCCATTCGGGAAACAATTATAATTTCTTAATCACCTAAAAATTGCCTCAACCTTCAAAAAGAAAAAAGTAATTTTTATATCCCCCTTTTTTATCTGTGGGGGAAGGAAATAGGGTTTGAAGTTCAATTAAATGAGCTGTGGACCGTGGTCTGCCAACTGTGGACGATTTAGAAAATTTTCAATAATCCAATCTAATCCATCATCCCCTTGCCTTCAAAGATCTTTGGGATGCATTTCTCGATGCGGCTGAGTCGGGTAGGGGACTGCTTGGCTCCCGAAAAGTGGATGAGGTAGCCTCGTTGACGGCCAGGGGTTAGTGCAAAAAAAGCAGCTTCTAGTCCAGGGTGCTCCGCGAATTTTTGCAGCAGTTCGTCCGGAAGCACTTGCCGGCTGGAACTAGGGGCTGCCTTCTTTCCAGATCGCTCCACCTGGATAGCCTCTTGCAGGAAGTGGCGGATTTCATTTTCCAAGCTCGTAGCTTGATCGAGTTGGGTAAATCGAAGGATTCTGCCCTCACGGGAATTGGGTCCGGGAAGCTCCAATAGTCCCTTGTGATCGGGGAGGAGCTGTCCTTTGATAAAACTCAATACACAGGAATCCTTAAATACCCCCAACATCACCACGTTTTTCCCATTGATCGTGTAGGTGGGCACCCCCCATTTCCGTTCTTCTTGAAGTTCAGTTTCCAAGATCAGTTGACGCAAAAACTCCAAAATATCCGTCCAAAGCAGCACCTTGCAGGCCGGGGTAGCGCCCAAAGAGCAGCGCATGCATCCTTCTACTAAAAATTGGTCAACGAGAGGATTTGGGAATGACATGGATATGGTCTTGCTTTTAGTTACGAATTAACAAACTCAAGTAGATTTTTTGAAAAAGGAACCAGTTTTTTTTGAAACCACATAGAAACCACATAGTCACATAAGGTTTATTTGATGGCTACGAGTCAAGTTTAAAAAAACCAAAACTAAACCCTTTCCTTTTTTCTATGTGCCTATGTGGCAAAAAAAAACCACATTGGCACATAAGGTTTGAGTAATTCCTAGAAGTCAAGCTTATTGTTAACCTGTTCAAAGGCTTCCTTCTTTTCTAGGTGTCTATGTGGCAAAAAAAAACCACATAAGCACATGAGGTTTGAGTGATTCCTAGAAGTCAAGCTTATTGTTAACCTGTTCAAAGGCTTCCTTCTTTTCTAGGTGTGGTTTTTCTTTGTTTTCTGCTACGAAGTTTCTTGCACATACTCCAATAAGTCGCCTGGCTGACAGTCTAGCGCCTTGCAGAGTGCGGCTAAGGTACTAAATCGAATGGCCTTGGCTTTTCCCGTTTTCAGGATGGAAAGGTTGGACAGCGTAAGGTCCACTTTCTCGGACAGCTCGTTGAGGGACATTTTTCGCTTCGCCATCATTACGTCTAAGTTAACTACAATCGCCATGGCTCAGACAGTTAACTCGTTTTCAGCTTGGATTTCCACTCCTCGCTTAAAAACCTGTGCAATGGCAAAAATCAGGGCGCTTAGCAAGAAATATTCAAATGCCCCCGAGAGGTAGGATTGCAATCCTTCTAGTTCGAAGGAACGCTTGATCAACCAGCTTACGCAGCCTCTTGCCATCGCAAGAAAAAAGCCTATTTCAAAGGCAATATAACTGAGTGTGCTGATCAGCTTGGCGATTTCCTTACTGAAGGGATGGATCAAGTCAATCTTCAGGAAAATCCGGATCATGGTGTAGAACAGCTGTGCCTTCAAAACGGCAATAGAAAGGATAAGGGTGACTATACCTCCATAGTACCAAACCTCTTGTAGGAATAAGGGGTATAAATTCAATCCCTCATACAGGTCTTGAGCTACCGTAGGCTTGAAAAAACTATAGACGAAAGTAAAAAGCAAGGTGCCAGCTTGAATACACAGTCCGATAAAAATCGACCAGATAATGACAGTAATCAGCATCAAGGTGGGTTGTTGGGCCCACTTTTCTTTCCAAGTGTTGAGTGTTTGATTCATGTTTTTAAGATTTTTTACAAACATCAGTAAATATTTATTGATAAACAATAAATAAATAGTGAATTCAACTATTTTAAATCGCACATACCTCTTTTTGGCTGACTAGAGCAATAACTTACCCTAGCCATTCCTTATCTTAAATACTTTATTCCACCTCCTTTTTTTACTTATGAAAACTTTCTCCACGCTCCTTATCGGTTGTATGCTCGTATGCATACTACCCCTGCAGGCACAAGAGCCCAGCACCCATCGCCTGACACAATTGATGCAAGACTATCCCGTGATGGGACTGTCTGTGGCGGTAGTCAAAGAAGGCAAGGTGGTGTATACCCAAGCCTTGGGATGGAAGGAGGAGGGGAAGGAGCCTTTGGAGACCACGGACCTCTTCCGAATTGCCTCCATTTCCAAGTCCTTCACGGCAACAGCCCTGCTGCAGCTGGTCGAGAAAAAAGTAATTTCCTTGGACGATGACCTGAGTGATCTGATCGGATTTCGTATTCGGAATCCCAAATTTCCGGATACCGTGATTACGCTACGTATGCTCTTATCCCATACCTCCAGCATCAACGATCAGCAGGGCTACTTTACCTTGGATGCCATCCATCCGGAGAAGAATGCGAACTGGCAAGGAGCTTACAATGCCTACGCTCCAGGAAAGGGCTACGAATACTGCAACTTGAATTTCAATCTCGCAGGAGCGATTTTGGAGAAGTATTCGGGGGTACGATTTGATGCTTACATCCAAGAAAATATACTCCAACCACTTGGGCTTTATGGGGGCTACGATGTAGATCAACTGGATAAAAGTCGTATGGCTACCCTGTACACCTACCAGCGGGATTCAGCAAAGTTTACTGCATCGCCTGCTGCCTACGTTTCCAAAAGCGAGGAACTCAAGACTTACGTGCCGGGTTACAGTACACCTATTTTTTCACCTACAGGAGGCATGAAAATCTCCGCACCAGACCTTGCCAAATACCTCCTCCTACACATGAACTATGGTAAAGTGGGGGCTACTCGGATTATCTCCACCGCCCATGCAAAAGCCATGCAGACCCCGCTTTCTTCGGAAGAAAATTACGGATTAGCCCTATGGAAAACGGATGTGTTAATTCCAGGAGTGGAGTTGGTAGGGCATACTGGATCTGCTTATGGCTTGTATAGCGCCCTATTTTTCAATCCTGAAGAAAAGTATGGATTTGTGGTGATCAGCAACGGTTGTGATCCGACGGAAGAGGAGGGGTACATCCGAGTGATCCGCCGTGCCATTCAAATTTTGCACGAGGAGTGGATTGTGAAATCCTAGGCTTCCTAATCTAAGTGGGTGTTATCCTCTTACAGGACGAGGGTAGCGTAACCTGATTTCATGAATCAACTCCTCCAATCCATTCAGACGGATTTCATACAAGGTATTTAGGCACATACCCAGGTTTCCAGAGGGGAATCCTTTTTTTTGCATCCAAACCAGGTAGTCTTCTGGTATATCGCACAGAAGCCGTCCCTTGTACTTCCCAAAGGGCATGCGTTGGGTGACAATATCGACCAGGATTTGAGGATTCATGTCCTTAAAAATACCCCTTTTTTGCGGCTAAATACAAGATTTCACTTCCCGAAATCTGGATAATTCTTTGGTTTCTAGGGAAGACTGCCTAGGTTTACTTCATGGAAATAGGAATAGATAGCTTTGCAGCCTTTGTGACTGATGCCAAGGGCAATCCTACGGGGACCGGTCAGGATGCCTTACGCGAATTGCTGGACCGTATTCAACTTGCAGATGAAAAGGGACTGGATGTATTTGCCATCGGAGAGCATCATCGCAAAGAGTTTTTGGATTCAGCTACCTCGGTGATTTTGGCTGCTGCTGCATCTCGCACCTCTCGGATTCGCTTGAGCAGTGCAGTGACGGTTCTCAGCGCAGCAGACCCTGTTCGGGTATTTCAACAGTTTGCCACCCTAGATTTACTTTCCCAAGGTCGTGCCGAACTGGTCGTGGGCAGAGGTTCATTTACCGAAGCATTTCCACTTTTTGGCTTGAATTTCCAAGAGTACGATGCCTTGTTTGCGGAGAAGCTGGATTTGCTCTTACAGCTGAATGAACAAGAAGTGGTGACTTGGAGAGGACGTTTTCGACCTGCCTTGCAAGCGCAAGCAATCTATCCTCGACCCATGCAAGCCAAACTTCCTATTTGGTTGGGCGTAGGAGGGACTCCAGCCTCTTTTGTGCGAGCGGGTTCCCTAGGACTTCCCTTGATGGTGGCGGTGATTGGAGGGGAGACCCATCGTTTCCGTCCCCTGATTGATCTGTATCGAGAGGCGGGAGACAAGGCTGGCTTTGCACAAGAAGACCTGAAGGTAGGGTTACATTCCTTAGGCTACGTGGCACAGACTCATGAGGAGGCGGTAGAAACCTATTATCCTGGCTATGCCGAAACCTTCACCCGAATTGGCCGAGAGCGGGGTTGGCCTCCCGTAACGCGAGGACATTTTGAGGCACAAAATGCACCACGTGGAGCCTATCTCGTAGGAGGTGCGGAGGAGGTAGCCGAAAAAATTCTTCGCCACAGTGCTTCCTTGGGAGGAATTGATCGCTTTACTTTCCAGTTGGACAATGCAGGGCTGAGTCATCAGCAGTTAAGTGAAACGATTGCCTTGATTGGGGAGGAAGTAATTCCTCAAGTTAGAAAAGGGTAGTCAGTCAGGTACGCAAGGGCAGGCGCTAGATGCCCACTATCTTTACACCACTTGTTTCACTTATTCACATGTTCAATAGTTCGGAATACCCCAAACCTTTAGAAGAATCCTTATTTAACACTTGGCTAGAGCAGGGTCGTGCCAGTAAGATTCCCTATGCCTACCTATTGATCCTCTGGGATGAATTGGAAGGAGAATACCTTCCTATTTACGTGGAAAAGCGTGCAGACCTCATGTCATACGAAAAATACGGTACCTCCCCCGCTCAACAACTTTTGGTAGCCGCATATGATTTGTATTCAGAATCCCGGGTGGGATAGGTTGTACATGGATGCAATGGAATTGATAATAAAAAAAGTGCTTCCGAAACCAGAAGCACTTTTTTAGCGATTGGTGGAACAAATCCATTAACAAGAACGATGCATTTTACCCAAAGGAAATTTCACGCTCTGGTTTTAGATCCCATATCTTCCTTCGTCCAATATTGCTTTTATTTCTGCCAATGCCATGTCTGCTTTGCGCTGCATGTCTGATTTTGCATTATTAGGCAAAATAAATACTGCAACCCCAATAGGGAATGCGCAAATAGCAATAGCCCATCCCAAGATGTCTGGTTTAGCTTGGAAATCTAAAGTCACAGAATATTTTCCATCACGGCTTGATACTCGTCCTTCAATACTTGGGCTGTAACTGAAGCCGTTGAATCGAGATCCATTAACCATGATTCCACCAGAGGACGAAATCGATGGCATTCCCAATACTTCGAGTTGCTCTTCTACTACTTTAATTACTTCTGCCATTGGTTTAGAGCTAGTAAAGCTCATTGAAGAATTTCCACTGAACATGTTATTTAGGTTTAGATGTTGATAAAATTGATGAATTTATAGAGGTAATTGGTTGCTAATGAAAGGTAAAGTAAATAATAAAATATTTTTTTCACTGAAATTAATTTTTCTGAATAACGAAGCCATTGGTAGATTTCAAGTGTGAACACAGGAACGAGTGCGTAAACCCCAAAATTGAAGTTAAGGGCTGCTGAGAAACGCAAATGAAGTAGAGCGTGCAAAGCACTCGTCATTCCACATCCTGGACAATCAAAACCGAGAACGAATTGGTGAAGACAAACGGAAGGAACAGTGGCTAAAAAACCATTTGGAATAAAAATTAGCCCAATTAGTCCTACACAAAGAAATACCATGGAGATCTTTCGCGTATTCATCTCGTTTTTGATCGCTATTTCTTTGATTAAATTATCCACAGCATCTGATAGTCAATGGCGAAATTTGTACGAATAAAATGTTTATTCAAAACAAAGCCAGGTGAATTGAGAACTCATTCTATTCGAAAGCCATTGGCTACGTTTGGGTTTTTCTAGAAATCTTCCATCTAAAAATTAAAGAAATCGGTGAAATAATCGCAATTGACCAATTCTTGTTTATTGATTCTTTGCCCTTAAATGAGATTTTTTAATTCATGGTAAAGTTCAACTAGTTGTGGGGATTTCCCGGTGGCGACCAGTTGAAATTTATAACTGCTATTGCCAGAACTAGGTTTAATGTACATGTCAATTTGAGTTTTTCCAATCAAGAAGTAAATGAACCCAAAGAGAATCAATAAACCATAAATTGCAAGATTCCACCAAAATAGACTATCCGTAAAATAGGAAAATGCCGTTAACCCAAGGGAGGAAACCACCATCATGAGTAGTATTGGAAGATTTTTTGTTGGACCTTCAGAATAGACTTTTGTAATTTGACTTAAGTCAACTTCCAAATCTTCCACCCATGCTTTTGATATATGAACTCCATCTTTTTCAAATAAACTCACAGCCTCTTTATCCAACCACAAGGAGTTGATCACCCGACTGCAATAAAATTTATTTCCATCAATTCGAGCGGTGGATTTTACTCCATTAAACTTGAAATTATGTGGGGATTGAAATGTCACTTCCATTTGTTCTTTTTTTAAGTTTTCAAACTTACTTTTTACTAGAAAAATTGCATTTATACTATTCGATAAACAGCAGGATTTGAACGATTTTTCTCCACAAATTCTTGATTAACTCCCCGCGCCTGCAGGCCCTTGATATTTGGCATCTCCAAAGGCCAAAATAGGCATGAAGATAATACTAAGTAGGAGTAACCCTACCGTAAATCCTTCTGATTTCCCAAAGCTCTTTGCTAAGAGATTGTAAGTCCATACAGAAAAGATGATGTTTAATACGGGAAGCACCATCAGGAATAGCCACCACCAGGGTTTACCTACTATTTCCAACAAGACCACGAGGTTGTAAATTGGAATTAAGGCAGCCCAACCTGGTTTGCCTGCTTTGGCAAATACACCCCACATGGAGGCAATGAGTAATACAATTACTGCGAAGTAGATAATAAATAATCCAATCATCGGATAGTTAGGTTAAGGATTTATAAATGAATTTTTTGAAGAGGAATTGTAGAAAGATTTTCTCTTGCCACTTAGCAAATTAGATGGCTTCAATTAGGCTTCATCGTCACAGGAATCTTCACAATCGCATTCTCCATCGTTCACATAGGCTTTTGCAATAAGTTGCCCACTTGGACATACGTAAACTGATTCGTCGCTACAGTCGTTGCAATCGCACTCTCCATCATTCGTCCAGGTGCCTTCCACCACGGTTCCATCCCCACAAGTCCAACTGAAGCCTGGTGAGGCTAGGTCTGCCATATCAAGAATGGCTTCTTCCTCACTTTCACTCATTTCGTATTCTGCACCATATTCAGTGTCCACATATTCCTCCGAATTATTAAAATATTCGGAATCAAAAGAATCCCCTGAATCAAAAGAATTCCCTGAATCAAAAGGAAAGAAAAAACTATCAGTTACGATTTGTACAACGGTTACGGACAGACCAAAGAAAACGGTCATCCCAAATAAAATAAATACTAGTGCAAGTCTATTCATGGTGAGGGTTGGGGGTGTTAATTCCTTTTAATTTTCAAACAAAACAAGACTGCTTAAATTTTCTTCAGCTTGTATTGTAGCACTTTTTTTATAGGCCTAAGCAGGAACTGAGTGAATAAAGAAAACTTTACCTGCCTATAAAGATTTTCGTTGAAGGCAATTTTCGAATTTAATTTGGATTTGGCAACACCGCTAATCAATTAATCCCTTAAAACAAGGTTTGGGTATATTTATTTCTCATTTGAGTACTTGAAAAGGCACATTAGTTAAGACTTGTTTAATCATCCTTATTTAAAAAATAAGTATTCAAAAAATAGGCTTCATCCTACCAAAAAAATAAAAAAAGCCCCTTCGGATTTCGAAAGGGCTGAAGCAGAGGAGGAGGGATTCGAACCCCCGGTACCTCACGGTACAACGGTTTTCAAGACCGCCGCGATCGACCACTCTGCCACTCCTCTAAGCGTGTCGATGGGTCATCGAGTTTGCAAAAATAGTCGCTTTCCCTAGTTATGCCAACACCTTTCCCGCTTTTTATTGTAAGTGCTTGATTTTTTTGGGTTTATTTTTCAAAACTACTGTTTCATTGGCAGCTGTGAATTCAGAAAATCTTAGCTCATTTTTTCAATAAAAATTTGAAGAGGCCATGCGAGTTGAATGAAGAAAGGTAAATCCCCTACTTTTCTCTTGGATTGGCCAATAGCTTTTTCAAATTGTCCCGCGACCGCTGCTTCTCCTCGGCTAAATCAAAACTTACATTCACTTCAAAACAAACCAATACGATTACTGAGGTGAGGTAAAGCCATAGCATTAAGGCGATGATCGTACCAATGGAGCCATACAATTTGTTGTAGCTTGCAAAATTTTCCAAATAAAAAATAAACCCATAGAAGGATAGTGTAATCAGTAGTCCTGCAAGCTGCGCCCCAGTAGAGAAAAAATGCCATTTGTCATGAATTGCTGGAGCAAAGCGAAATATAAATGCCGAAGTCAAGTAAAATACGGCTAGAAGGATAAAGAATTTGAGTGTATTGAATAGGAAAATCACAAATCCACTCGTAAATAGGTTCGTTTCCCTTAATTCAGTAATCCAGAAGCTTCCAATAATCATAACTGAGCTAGCAGCAAGGACAGTTACGACTAGAACCAACACAATGGCAACAGCAATTCCCCTGCTTGCAATCCAGCCTCGATTTTCCTTTGTTTTATATACCGCGTTAAAGGAATTCATCATGGAGACTACCCCCTGAGTAGATGCAAAAAGAGCAAAGAAAAATCCTAAGGAAAGAAGACTTTGACGAGGTTTGGAAATGATGTCCAATAAGGTGGATGCAATGGTTTCGTATACATCTGCAGGCATAATTCCTTGCACAAAGGAAAGGATATTGCTCGTCGTCACCATCGGAAAAAAATCTTGCAAATAGGGGATCAGGTTGAGCAAAAATAAAAGCAAAGGGAACAAGGCGATGGTGTAACTGAAAGCCATGGATCCTGCTCGTTCATTGATATCGTCTTTTTTTAATTGCTGAATAAATATTCGGATGACTTCGTATAGATTTTTATTCTTGCTCCCAAAGTGAATTTTCTTCAAGGCTCTAGCCTTAAGTTGCAGTCGAATTCGCCATTTTAAAATCCGTTCTTTGAACACTGCTGCTTGATTTAGGTGAAATAAGGGCTTAAAAGTTCCAATAAGTCCTTTGGGGGGCGTGTAGGCTGGTGATTTTCTTTTCTTAGGAAGGCCAAAGTCGTCCAGCCCCGAGCGATTTGATCTCCCGCCTCGTTACTTACCTGGTATTCAAAGCGAATTTTTACACCCGGAACTTCTGGAATTACGGTTTGGATGGTGAGCAAATCATCGTATTTACCTGGTTTGAGGTAGGTGATGTGGCTTTCCAAAACTGGCATCAGGATCCCGCTAGCTTCCATTTCACGGTACGAAAACCCTACCGATCGCAAAGCCTCCACGCGAGCCACTTCGAAATACATGGCGTAATTGCCGTAATACACATAGCCCATTTGGTCTGTCTCGGCGTAGCGTACCCGGATTTGTGTTTTGGCCTTAAACATGTCAGTAAATGTTTGCGGCATTTAGAGCCCTTTGGTAGCGCCTTGCATTACTGAGGTGCTCGTTGTAGTTCACTGCAAAGGAATGGTAACCAGAAAAATCTTCTTTGGCGCAAAAATAAAGGTACTCGTGATTTTCTGCATTCAGAACCGCATCTAAAGAGTTGATGTCGGGAAGGTTGATCGGCCCTGGAGGTAGTCCCGCATATTTGTAGGTATTGTATGGGCTGTCAATCGCCATCTGTTTGGCAGTAAGGCGTTTAATTGTAAAGTCTCCTGCAGCAAAAACCAAGGTTGGGTCTGCCTGTAGTGGCATTCGGATGCGAAGCCGGTTCAGGTATACCCCTGCGATTTTAGCCCGTTCATCCGATTTTTGGCTCTCCGCCTGTACGATAGCCGCTAGGGTGCTCACTTCCTTTTGGCTTAGTCCCAAGGCTGCAGCCTTTTGCTTCCGCTCCTCAGTCCAAAACTTCTGATATTCTTGATTCATGCGCTCAAACAGCCCTTCGGCCGTAGTATTCCACCAGAATTCGTAGGTGTTTGGAATAAATAAACTCAGGATAGTTTCCTCCTCAAAATCAAAACTGCGGATATACACCGAATCCTGAAGGAGCGCTAAAAATTGCGCTTCATTGACTTCCAGGTTGGTTGTGATTTTTTCAGCGAGTTCTTCCTTAGTCCGAATGGTATTGAAAGTAACTTTTACCGGGACTTGCCTTCCGGATCGCAGCATACGTATCAAGTCCAGGTTGCTCATGTTGGGCTCTACTTGGTATAGTCCAGGTTTCACCGCATCTTGATACCCTAAGAGTTTGGCTACAAAACTAAAACTTAAGGCATCGTTGATCACTTTTTCGTCATACAGTTGATTGGCCACCTGTATATATACTGACCCCGAAGGAATCTTCAATAGGTAGGGTTCCTGTTTATTCTGCAAGGTATTGGGGCTTAAGAATACCTGGTAGAAGTAAAAGATCATGGAAATGGCCAACACAGATCCTGAAATCAGGAGGACCAGGAGCATTTTTTTGCGCTTCTCGATTTGCATAGAAACAAAAATAGAAAATAATCGCATAGGGATCATCCTCTTCAGCTGGTATACCACTGCCTAGCCGATTTGGATGCATTCCAGGAGTTAATAATCGAATTAAAGTGGCATTTTTGTACTTGCCATTGGGTGTAAAATTTAGTTCAACCCTCTTTCCCTAGTCGTTTTCAAATTTCTGTGAGCCCCATCCAAGTTACCTGTCTTATTCTATTTCATGAGGGGAAAATCCTGGCCACACAGCGTGGAGCTGCTATGGATTTGCCCGGTTTCTGGGAATTTCCTGGAGGGAAAGTTGAGCTTGGTGAAAGTCCAGAAAACTGTCTGCATCGAGAAATCAGTGAAGAGCTGTCTATTGAAATTCGGATTTGTGGTGTATTAACTCCCGTCATGCATTCTTACCCGAATAAGGTGATTCAGTTAATTCCATTTCTTGCAACCTGGCAAGGCGGTAGTTTGAAACTTACTGAACATGCCCAAAGTCAGTGGTTGGGCAAAGAGGACCTGCTATCTTTGCACTGGGCGCCGGCAGATATTCCTGTTGTTCGGGAATTGGTGGCCAAGTGGGAGGATGTTTTCACGCTAACCTAAAAAGACCATGGCGGAATTTATCCGTTTGTATGAAGAAAATCCAGATCCTCGGCGTGTCAGGCAGGTGGTGGAGGTGCTCCGGGAGGGTGGTATAATTATTTATCCTACCGATACGGTCTATGGATTCGGTTGCGACATTACCCAGCCCCGTGCGGTAGAAAAAATATGCAGAATCAAAGGCATCAATCCCAAAAAACATAATTTTTCGATCGTCTGTGCGGACCTGAGCCACTTGGCTCAATACACCCGAGTGATCTCCAAGCCTATTTTCAAATTGATGAAAAAAGGCCTCCCTGGACCCTTTACCTTTATTTTGGAGGCTAGTTCACAAGTGCCTAAAATGCTCCATAGCCAGAAAAAAACGGTGGGAATACGAGTGCCCAACCATGGAGTGCCCCGTGCCATCGTGGAGTTGCTTGGGCATCCCATTCTGTCAAGCTCCTTGCTTCAAGGAGCAGAAGACCCGATTGAGTACAGTACCGATCCGGAATTGATTTTTGAAAAATACCAACAGGAGGTAGATTTGGTCATTGATGGAGGATATGGAGCAACCATTCCTTCCACCCTATTGGATTGCACGGGAGAGGAAATGGTCTGCTTGCGTGAGGGACTCGGCAAGTTGGAGGATTTGCTTTAGCGGTCTATTTTCCTGGGTTAACTCGTCCAGCGGCTCACAAATTCTGAAAACTGATCTTTGTACAAGTCGCCCACAGCGATTGGTTGGTTTCCAACGTGGATCACGTTTTTAGCAATGGAATCAATATGATCCAAGGAAACGATAAAGGAGCGATGCACCCGCATAAACCGATCCTTGGGAAGTAGTTCTTCCATGTTTTTCATGGAAGTAAGGGAGAGCAAGGGATGGTTTTTGGATTTCAAATGCACCTTGACGTAATCCTTGTAGGCTTCCACATGGGTAATGTCTTTGAGCACTACTTTGACAAGTTGGTATTCTACCTTCAAGAAAATATAGTCAGCAGAGGGCACTTGGCTTGCGGGAGCAACGTTTGGAATAAGTGTCCCCATTCGCCCAAAGTACTGATAGGCTTTGGTCGCTGCGGCCAAAAAATCTTCGTAGCTGTAGGGTTTGAGTAGGTAGTCTAAGGCCTCTACTTTGTAGCCTTCCAAGGCAAATTGATGGTAAGCCGTACAAAAAATTACGCGGGTATGCGCTGAATTTTTCTTTCCATCCAGAATTCTTGCAAGTTCCATGCCCGATAGATCCGGCATTTGGATGTCCATAAAAATCAAATTCACCTCGTGTTGGTTGATGTAGCCCAAGGCTTCAATGGCATTCGAAAACCTACCCTCCAGTTCCAAAAAGGTAGTTTGTTGGATAAATTTGCTGAGTAGGTCAAGTGCCAAAGGCTCGTCATCGATGGCTACACAGGAGATCTTCATGCCAGGTTGATTGTCAGATGTACTCCATATTGACCAGAATTTTCATCTTTTCCCAATTTAAGCCGATGTTTTTCTGGATAGAGCAGGTTCAATCTCCGTTGGGTATTGACTAGTCCAATTCCATTTTCAAGTGCTTCTGGGCTGTCAGGATGGATTGGGAAAATTGAATTTTTCGTTTCAAAAAATACCGTGTCACCCATTACTTCCAAGCTGATGCTAATCTCAGCTTCTTGTTGGGAACTCACGCCATGTTTGAAACAGTTTTCCAAAAAAGGGAGAAACAGCATCGGAGCGATGACCAAATCTTCCTTGGGCTCTTCAAGTTTGACAAGGAGGTTTACTTTTTGAGAAAGTCGCATTTTCATCAATTCCAGGTAGTCCTCGATGAATTTTACCTCCTTGCTAAGCAAAGTGGTGTCTTTTTGATTTTCATAGAGCACGTACCGCATCATTCGTGAAAGCTTCAATAGCGCTTCTTGTGCTTTACTCACGTCCAAAGTGGTGAGCGAATAGATGTTGTTGAGCGTGTTGAAAAAGAAATGAGGGTTAATTTGTGCCTTCAGGTAAGAAAGTTCCGTATTGATTCGCTGTCGTTCCAGTTCCCCGCGTAAAGCCTCGTCTTTTTGCCATTTTTCCACCAAAGCCACTGAGGTACTCAAACCAATAGAGATTACATACAAGAGCATTTGAAACACATCTCCGGGTACCCATCTTTTGCCTGTATAGGGTTTGTCTGGATTGAATAGTTCATGCATTTTGATGCCATACAGCGTAAACTGTTCGAAGTAAAAAATTAGGCCATAAAACAGGACTGCTCCTAGAAGGATGACCAAGAGGTAGAGGTAATTCCTACCCTTGAGTAGAAACCTAGGAACGATACCCCAGGCATTCAGGTAAAAAACTAAGATCAAAAGCCCTACCAGGTAAATCTGCTTCCACCAGAACTGTATCGGTAGTTCAATTTCCCCCATCCTCCAGGACAAAGGAGAAAGGATCAGCAAGACCACACAAAGCATGATCCAGCCCAGGAGGTGGACCAGAATAGAGAGCTTTCTTTTTCGTGTATTGGGTAGCATAAGCCTTGATTTACAGGAGTGAAACTAAGGCATTTTATTTTTTTCTCTGAATCAAATCTACCAATACGGCATTCTTCCCCACCAATAGCCAAAATCAAGGCATCAAGCCCAGCTTCTTGGTGCCTAAAATTTTAGTCTTTCATTTCGGGCTATTGGTCGATATGGTGGATAGGCTGGTCTATCGGATTTGAGTACGCCAAACAATCCCTCCACCTTTGAGGTATATAAGACGACTAAACAGTCACTTTGTAAACTAAACCATGAAAAAAATACAACTTTTATTTACTCTTTTTCTCTTCCTGTCTGTTCAACTGGCATTTGCCCAGCAGACAGGAGCGGAAAAAGTGCCCGTCCGTATTCTAGGCGTGGCCAAAGATCTTAAAACGGGTAGCCCAATCGGCTATGCCACCGCAGCGCTCAACAAGGTCGGTACCAGCACCTCAATCGCAGGGGCCGTAGCGGATGGAAACGGTGTTTTCTACATCACTGGATTTGCAGTGGGGACCTACGAATTGCAGGTTTCTTTCCTGGGCTACGAAACCGTCAAGCGTACTGTCAATGTAAATTCGCTCGATTCAGATATTAATCTGGGAGAAATAGCCCTGTCAGATGAGGGGGTAGCACTACAGGAGATCACCGTACAGGGTCAGCGCGAACTCATCGAAGAGCGCGTGGACCGCACCATTTACAAAGCTGAAAACGACCGCACCACTGCAGGCGGAGATGCCACGGATGTACTCCGTCGAGTGCCGATGCTCTCTGTAGACTTGGACGGCAATGTATCCATGAGAGGGAGTGCCAACATCCTTGTGCTGATCGATAATCGCCCTTCGGCCATTGCAGCATCTTCCATCGCGGATGCGTTGAGACAGATTCCTGCAGATGAAATCAAGGCCGTGGAAGTCATTACTTCACCCTCGGCTAGATTTGATGCCGAAGGTACTTCAGGTGTAATCAACATCGTGACCAAGAAAAACAACCTGCAAGGAATGACCCTCAATGTCAATTCTGGAGCGGGATGGCGTGGATCCAATTTGGGTTTGCAAGGATCTGCTAGAAAAGGAAAAATGGGCTTTTCCTTGGGTGGCTTTGGCCGCTCAGGATACAATATCCTCGGAAGTTTTGAAAACAAGCAGGTGACCAATCTGGCCAACGGCAGTGTTTCCACTTCCCAACAGTCGGCAGATACCGAGCGAAGTGAGATTTTTGGACGTTACAACTTTGGGGTTGACTACGAAATTAACGACAAAAACTTCCTCACAGGTGCAGTCAATTTTGGCATTCGAAACTCTGAAAACTGGCAGTACAATTTTCTCACGCAAAATTCGCTGAATGACGTGTTGCGTGCGCAGCAGAATCGAGAAACGAACACCTTGGACAACTCCAATTCAGTAGATGTGAGTTTGAACTACACCAAGACGTTTGAGAAAAAAGGCAAAGAATTGAGTTTCCTCACCTTGTACTCCAATAACCTGCGAGACAATTCGTTTACCAACACGCTTTTTGAAGAAAATGATCTAGAAACTATCTTCTCAAGATTGAAAAACGTGAACCCAAGCAAGAATGAAGAGTTTACATTCCAAGTGGATTACGTCAATCCCCTCAATGAGAAAGGTTCTCAGATCATTGAATACGGAGCGAAAAACATTTTGAGAAAGGCATCTTCGGATTTCTCTTATTTCTTAGCCCAGGGCCCTACTGGGCCATTCGTGGCGCTACCGGATCCTACCTTGAGTAACGAGTTTAGCTACGATCAAAATGTAACGGCAGCCTACTTCTCCTACACCTTCCAACTATTGAAGAATTACACTTTGAAGCCAGGGCTTCGGTACGAGTACACTACCATCAATGCGGATTTTAAGACGGACTTCAAAGCAGAGATTCCTTCTTACGGCACCTTGGTTCCAAGCATCAATGCCAGCAGAAAATTAAAAAATGGGAACATGCTCAAGTTGGCCTATAACCGACGTATTCAGCGCCCTTCCCTTCGTTTTTTGAATCCAAACATTGAAGCGTCCAACCCGCAGCAGCAGTCTCAAGGTAACCCCGAGCTAGATCCAGAATTGACGGACAACTATGAGTTGGGCTACAGCACCTTTATCAAAGGGACCACCTTGAATTTTACAGGATTCTATAGAAATACAACTGGTTCTATCCAATCCATTCGTAATGTGCGGGAGGACGGAATCATCTTTACCACCTTCGAAAATATCGGTCGAGAGCAAGCAGTAGGAACCAACCTCTTTTTCAACGTCAACCTCAACAACAAACTATCGCTGAATGGTGGGATGGACCTGTTCTATTCCATGCTGGACAATGGCTTGACAGATCCTAAGTTTGCCGCCCAAAATGAAGGCATGGTCATCAGTGGAAGGGTGTTTGGTAACTATACGCTTCCGAAAGACTGGCAAATGCAGCTTTTCACCTTTGCAAGAGGACGTCAAGTTCAATTGCAAGGCACTTCCGGAGGATTTGCAGCTTATGGTTTGAACTTCAACAAGCAGTTTAAAGAGAAAAGAGGTTCGTTTGGCTTTGGTGCGGAAAACTTCTTGATGAAAGAGTTTGTAATTCGCAACGAAATCGTGACGCCTAGCATCGTTCAAAACAGCACGAGTCGTATTCAGAACCTAAACTTTAAGCTGAACTTCAACTACCGAATAGGTAAGATGAGTTTGGATCAACGCCCTAAAAAGAGAAAGTCCATCACCAACGACGACTTGAAAGATGGGGGTGAAGGCCAAGGCGAACAAGGAGGAGCTCCTATTCGCAACAACTAAACAAATTTGAATAGACTAGTAAATTATAGATGGGTTGAGTTAGTAATCCCGGATTCAATGAATTCGGGATTTTTTTTATCCCTTTCGAAAATCAGGAAGCCCAACAAATAAAAAACCCAGACCGTATCGGGCCTGGGTTGGGAGTAACAACTAAAGGATTTTAAGCCTTATAAAGCACTTTTTGGATGGCTTCGACCGTGCGCTTTACATTAGGGATGGTGACATCTATGTAGGAAGGTGCGTAGCTTAGCGGAATATCCATGGAGTTGACACGAATGACAGGGGCATCCAAGTAGTCAAAAGCATGGCGCTGAAAATGGTAGGTGAGTTCGGAAGAAATACCTGCCAGAGGATTGGCTTCTTCGACGATTACCACACGGTTGGTCTTTTTCAATGATTCCACGCAAGTGCCGTAGTCGATAGGACGAACAGTTCGTAGGTCAATCACTTCACATTCAACTCCTTGCTTGGCCATTTCTTCAGCAGCCTCTAGGGCCACCTTCATCATCTTACCAAAGGAAATCACAGTTACATCCGTACCCTTTCGCTTGATGTCGGCTACACCGATTGGAAGCAAATATTCTCCATCAGGCACCATTCCCTTATCCGAATACATCACTTCAGACTCCATGAAAATCACTGGATCTGGGTCACGAATGGCGGCTTTAAGCAATCCCTTTGCATCGGATGGATTCGAAGGAACGATTACTTTTAATCCTGGGGTATTTGCAAACCAGTTTTCAAAGTTGGAAGAGTGGGTTGCTCCCAATTGACCTGCATTCCCTGTAGGGCCACGGAATACGATAGGCACAGAGTAAGCGCCTCCTGACATGGCATACATTTTTGCTGCAGAGTTGATAATTTGATCTATGGCAACCAAGGAAAAGTTGAAGGTCATGAATTCGATGATCGGCTTCAAACCATTCATCGCTGCACCTACTCCAAGACCTGCAAAACCAAGTTCAGAGATGGGGGTATCGTATACGCGTTCGGGACCAAATTCATCCAGCATCCCTTGGGATACCTTGTAAGCACCGTTGTATTCGGCAACTTCCTCACCCATTAAAAAGACGTTTTTGTCTCGTCTCATTTCCTCGGACATTGCCTCTCTCAAGGCTTCCCGAAATTGTAGTTCTCTCATTGCTTAGGGACAAATTTTTGGCTCGTAAAAATAGAAAGGAATTGGGCATTTGCAAAGCCTATCTATTTCTTTATCAATATCCGCTTTTGTACCAATAACCCGAGAAAATAAGGTTTGAAGATTAAAAAGTGAGCGGTGGACTGTTGGTCGTTAGCTGTCGACGATTATCCGCAGCGGTTACTATTTGTTTGAACCAGGGGTCGAATTGCGGATAATCAACCATTTCTTTGTCTTCAACGGAACTTAACCGAGGTAGATGGTTTTCTGATTGACAAATTCCAAGATCCCCTGTCTGCTCAATTCTCGTCCATATCCGGATTTTTTAATTCCTCCAAAAGGCAGCATGGGATGGGAAGCAACCAGGCTATTGATAAAAACAGCTCCTGACTCCAAATAAGTTGCCAGTTCAGCGCCACGAGTCAGGTTAGCCGTCCAGATGGAGGCTCCTAGCCCAAATTCAGTAGTATTGGCCAAGGCGATCGCTTCCTTTGCTGAGGCTACTTTAAAGAAGCTAGCCACTGGCCCAAAAAGTTCTTTTGAATAAGCAGGGGATCCTTTGGGGATATTTTCTAAAACAGTAGGTTCGAAGCATGCCGAACCTGGTTCTGGTGCCTTGCCACCTGTCAAAACTCGAGCGCCAAGGGCTACAGTTTCACGCACCTGCAAGTAAAGTTCGGCAGCCAGGTCAGGCCGCGCCATGCAAGCATAGGAGGCCTGTTCATCCAAAGGGTTGCCAGGTTTTAGCTTTTTGAGCTCTTGAAGAAAAAGGTCCACAAACGGATCGTAAACGGGCTCCTCAATAATAAATCGTTTGGCAGCAATGCAGCTTTGACCGAAATTAATCATGCGTGATTTGACTGCAGTGGAGGCAGCAAGCGGAAGGTCTGCATCTGCAAGGACGATAAATGGGTCGCTACCTCCGAGTTCGAGAAGTGATTTTTTTAAATTTTTCCCAGCGGCGGCGGCTACACTTGCCCCCGCCTTTTCGCTACCGGTTAGGCTCACGCCCTTGATTCGTGGATCCTCAAGTAGAGCTGCTACATGGGATCCCTCAATCAGCAGGCTTTGAAAGCAACCGGAAGGAAACCCTGCCTCTAGAAATAAACGCTGTATTGCTAATGCGCATTGGGGCACATTGGAAGCATGCTTGAGTAGCCCTACATTTCCTGCCATTAGCGTGGGTGCTGCGAAGCGAAATACCTGCCAAAAAGGAAAGTTCCAGGGCATAACCGCCAAAATGACTCCCAGCGGCTGAAAAATCACTTGTGCCCTTTTGGAATCGGGGAGAAGAAGCTCTTCAGGCGCTAAAAATGAGGCAGACTTTTCTGCGTAAAATTCACAGACCAGGGCACATTTTTCGATTTCAGCAGCTGATTCAGTGAGCACTTTTCCGACCTCAAGACTGATCAGTCGTGCCAGTTCCTCTTTTTGGTCTCGCAATCGCTGTGCGAGTTGGTAGAATAGTCTTGATTTTTCAGCGAATGGCAGTTCGCGCCAGGAACCACAACGTTGCTCGGCCAAGGTTAGTGCCTGTTCAATTGCTTCTGGATTGGTGGGTGAAAATTCCTGGAGTACTTCTCCATTCCAGGGGTTGATCGAACGAAAAGGACTCATTTTTCAACTACTTTACCGGCATCTTTCCATGCTGTAATGCCGCCTTCTAGCATGTATACATGTTTGAATCCCATTTTTTGCATTGCATCCGCGGCTTTTCGCGTGCGGCTACCCGAGCGGCAATAGAGTAAGTAAGTTCCCCTTTTGTTTAGGCCAGCCACTTGTGAACTGAAATCGGGGCTTAGAAAATTAACCGTGGTGGCACCCGCTAAATGACCTTCTGCCACTTCTTCTGGGGTACGTACGTCGATGATTTTCGATTTCTTTTTGGCAGCCATTTTTTCAAATTGGGAGATAGAGAGCACTTGAATGGAATCAGTAACAGCAGTTTGAGCGAAGCCTTTGGTGCCAATAAGAAACAGAAGGGCAAAAAGTACAAGGGTGTTTTTCATAAGTGGATTTGGTTATTGCGTAAACATCTGCCTAATTGACTCGAAAATTTACTGCTTTCTTGTCAATATGCCGCTAAAGATTGGATTGATTTCGGATACCCACAGTTACTTAGATCACAGAACCTGTGATTACCTACAGGAGGTGGATGAGATTTGGCATGCTGGGGATGTCGGTGATCCTGCAATTTTAGAAATGTTGCCCAAGGGGAAGCCTATTCGTGGGGTTTTTGGAAATATTGATGACCAAGCGGTTCAAGAAATGTTTCCAGAATGGCAAGAATTTGAATTAGAAGGGGTAAAGGTGGCCATGACCCATATTGGAGGGCTGCCTCCACGCTATGCGAAAGGAGTTAAGGTAAGACTGAAGTCCCAGAAAGCGCAACTTTTTGTTTGTGGACATTCCCATGTCTGTCGGGTGGAGTTTGATCGGGAACTGAGCTGCCTGTACATGAACTCAGGTGCGGTGGGTCAGCATGGGTTTCATCAGATGCGAACCCTCTTACTTTTTGAATTGGATGCCGGAAAAATCACCAATCTCCGCGTCGTGGAATTGGGAAAAAGAGGAAAAATTACAACGGGCTAAAAACAAAAATAGCGGCTCTAGCCGCTATTTTTATATCTAAGAAAAAAGATCGATTTATTTTTCGAAAGAAGCCTTGATAGCCTCCACGTCAACATTTTTGATCACAGGCTTCGCGCACAATTGCTTGATTTTGATCACTCGTCCAGTCTGACCTTGTCTTTTTCTTTTCAGTTTTCTTTTAAGCGTAGTAACACCCATGGTCGTATGTA
>JACCDS011401488.1_pt1 | contig 111691 bp, 97 predicted proteins | sample 7446441 | NCBI WGS metagenome assembly JACCDS01 (sample SAMN15323445, study PRJNA562643) | freshwater metagenome | isolation source: river surface water | place: USA:Blue River Watershed | collected 2017-08-17
ATCTTCAGGGCGCACTCTTCCCGGCACGCTCGGATTATCGTTCGAGGCAGGTCTTCTGGCTCGTTCCCCGACACGCCCCCTTCCCGGTTGCCCAGTGGGTTGTTGCGGCGTGCGGTGGGTGTGGAACTTACAGCTGCGGGTACAGCTCCGGTATTGCACCGGATTCCCTTTTCAGCACGCGGATTGAGACGTTCTCATCGCGTGCACCGCGAACAGGTCAAAGGTAGTTAAAAAACGCGCGAGCCGCATTGTGGGCCGACTCCAACGCCAGCGGCTTGACGCCAAACGACGCTCCGCGAGCCGTGGCAAAGGTGAGCAAGGCTTCAGACGGCAAATTGCCCACCAGGTGGTTTTGGGCAAAGGGGCATCCGCCCAAGCCGAGCAGTGCGGAATCAAATCGGCGAATCCCAGAATCCCAAGCCGCCTCGAGCAACCCGTTTGTCAACGCCTCAGCCGCCGGCATGTGAAGGTGCAGACCGAGGCGCGTACCACCTGCCGCCTGCTGGACCGTGGCGACCACGTCGCGAATGCTTTGCGGAGTCGCGCTTCCGACGGTATCGCTAATTGAAAGCACGGACGGATTCCAGCGATCCACGGCCTTTTGCGTCCAGTCGGCCACCAGTTCGAGGGTATTTGGCTCGCCATAGGGGTTGCCAAAGGCCATCGACAGGTAGACCACGAGGTCCTTGCCGGCCGCCAGGGCACGATCTATGGCTGGCGACCATTCATCGAGTACTTGAATCTGGCTCCGGTTCGTATTGCGGCGTTGAAACTGCTCGCTAATCGAGAACGGAACCCCCACCACGTCGACCGCAGGGTGGGCGGTTGCGCGCTCTATACCTTGGGCGTTGGCGGCAATCACCAAGAATTTATTGACTCCCTTGTCGGGCGCTAGGGCGTCCAGAACTTTTGCGGAATCCGCCATCTGGGGAATCGCCTTGGGCGATACGAAGCTCGCGATGTCGAGGGTGTCAAAGCCCACAGGGAGCAGCCTTCGCAGGTACTCAATTTTGTCTTCGGTGGCAAACACCGTGGGGTAGCCCTGCATTGCGTCGCGCGGGCACTCGATCCACGTCAGGCGTTCCATGCGGCAGAGAGTTGGCGAACCATGGCCGGTCCTTCGTAGACCAGTCCCGAATAAACTTGCACGAGGTCGGCTCCGGCATTGCGCTTGTCCATCACGTCTTGAGCCGTGCGCACCCCTCCTACTCCGATCACTGACGCGGAATTTCCTACGGATTCGCGCACCCACTCCACTACTTCAGTCGAGCGGCGTGTGAGCGGCGCGCCACTGAGTCCGCCGGCACCGATGGCGTCAATGGTGGCTTGGGGCGTGCGGAGTCCCGAGCGGCCCACCGTGGTATTTGTGGCAATGATTCCGTGAAGCCCGCATTCTACTGCGAGTGCCGCCGTGCGCTGCACGTGCTCTTTGCTCGAATCTGGGTCGATTTTTACAGCCACCGGTTTGCCCCCGAGGCGCTTGGATTCGTTGGACACGGCCTCAAGCAGGGCCCGCATGCTTGCCTCTGACTGCAGATCCCGCAATCCCGGAGTATTGGGCGACGATACATTGACGGCGATGTAGTCCACGTGGTGGTAGACCGCGTTGAGGGCGGCCAAGTAGTCGTCGACCGCCTGCTCGTTGGCCGTGGATTTGTTGCGGCCGATGTTGCCGCCCACGATGAGGTTGCGGTGCTTTGAAGCTTTGATTCGCTGGGCGGCCGCTTCGGCGCCACCGTTGTTGAATCCCATTCGGTTGATTAAGGCTTGGTCTTCGGGCAGGCGAAACATGCGCGGCTGCGGGTTGCCCGGCTGGGGCCTAGGAGTGACCGTGCCGATTTCAAGGTGGCTGAACCCGAGCGCCTCCCAGGCGCGAAGGGCGACGGCGTTCTTGTCCATTCCGGCAGCCAGCCCAAGGGGGTGGCGAAAGGTCAGTCCCATAGCCTGAACTGGGGCGTCGGGGACCGATCCCACGGCCGCACGGAGGGCGGCGGTGGCGATTCCGCTCTGGGACGCCATTTTAAGGCCAGAGAGGGCCAAGTTGTGGGCGCGCTCAGCCGACAGCTGAAAAAGAAGGGGACGAATCAGCGAAGTGTACATCATGGGCACCTCAAAGGTAGCGCCGGGGTTAGATTTGCAGGATGAATCCCGTCATACAAAACCGCCGTGCGCGCTACGAGTACGTCCTCGAAGAAGAGTTCACGGCCGGCATTATGCTTGCCGGGACCGAAGTCAAGGCGCTGCGCGACGGTAAGGCCAATCTGAGCGACGCCTACGCCTATGTTTCAGAGGCCGGCGAGGTCTGGATCAAAAACCTCCACATTTCAGAATTCAAGTTCGGAACCTACGCCAACCACGCCCCCTTGCGCGAGCGCAAGCTGCTGCTCAAGAAAAACGAACTTAAGAAGATACGCAAAGAACTGCAAAACAACGGAATAACCCTGATTCCTTTAAAGCTTTACTTTAGCTCACGCGGTTGGGCAAAATTGGATATTGCACTGGCCAAGGGCAAGAAGTTCTACGACAAGCGGGCAAGCATCAAAGAGCGCGATATTGACCGCGATTCGGCCCGGGACCAGTAGCATCGGCACACCTCGAGCCGACAAGAACGAGCTCCAAGCCTAGTCTTTGGCTGTTTTTGAGATGAAGTTCGCAATGAACTCCAAGTACGATGCCGGTTGTTCGGTCGCCATATCGTGACCCGAATGCGTGACCACACCAAGCTCTGAATGCGTAAATAACTCGAGGTACTCGGCAGCATAGCCCCAGGGCTGGTTGTCGCACTGGGCCTTTAGGACGAGCACGGGAATTTGTACTTGAGCTAAGGACGCACGCCGGTCTGGTACATCTTTGAAACTCTGAACCGTCATAATGTGCGCAAAGTAGCCGGATCCCGCGGAAACAGGGGGATCTGTGGTGGTATAGCACATCGTGGAACGGCTCAGTTCGCGATCCCAGTAAGCCATGAATTGGTCCATTTCGCGATCGGAACCGAGCTTCAGTCCCAAACGGTATGCACCAGCCCGCACCCAACGGGCCCTCCAGTTATCTGTGCGTTCCGTTGCTTCTTTATTTGTGGTAGACGGCGAAGTAAGACCAAGCTGCGGGTCCGCACGGCGATCGTTGAGCGAACGGTCAATGGGTAGAATCGGACCCGGAACTTCAAAAACAACCTTTTCAATTCGGTCAGATGGGTAGTTTTGCAGGTAGTTTGCAACCAACATTGCGCCCCACGAATGGCCGATCAGAATGACTTTGGGCGACTTAATCTGCTGAATTACTGCATGCAAGTCAGCGCAGTGACGGGCGACTGAATAGTCTGTCACATCTTCAAGTCGCTCCGAATGGCCGCTGCCAATTTGATCGTAGAAGTACAGGTCGTGCCCAATCAAGGTCAAGGGTTCAAGTGCCGCGATGTGGGCGTCGCGAACCGCACCACCGGGCCCGCCGTGTACGTAGACAACGGGCGATTTTTTAAATTCCGAAGCGCTTTCAATCCTCAGATAGCCAATCCGAGACCCGGTCGGCAGCTCCCAAAAGCTTGTCCCCCTTCGAAGCGTGAATGCGGGAACATCGTACGATCGTGGTAGCAGAACGCACGCTAAACCCAACAAAAGTGCTAAGAGCGCGCCTACGGCAAGTGGGGCTCGTGCAATCCGGTACACCTTAACGCTGCGTCGCTACGTCCTTAAGCATCGGCACGAAGCGAAAGCTGCCGAGATCCTCGTGAACCCAATCCATGTCTGGTCCACGGCGTACTCGAAGCATGCGCTGTTCTGCTTCGACTTCGCCCACCGGAACCACCAAAACGCCCCCTGGGGCAAGCTGCGCCAAGAGGTCCTGAGGCAGTTCTGGAGCGGCGGCAGTAATCAAGATTCCGTCAAACGGAGCAAACGATGGCAGACCCTTGTAGCCGTCGCCAAATTTTTGCTGGATTCGGCGGTAGCCCATTTCGTCGAGCAGGCGCTTACTGAAGTCAAAAAGCGCCTTCTGGCGCTCAATCGTATACACGCGGTAGCCCATCTCCTCGAGCACGGCGGCTTGGTAGCCGGAACCGGTTCCGATTTCCAGAACTTTTGCGCCTTCAGGCAGGCCCAACGCGTCGGACTGGAACGCTACGGTATAGGGCTGTGAAATCGTTTGGCCCGCGGCAATCGGAAAGGCAATGTCTTGGTAGGCAAACTCTTCGAACGAACTTTCGAGAAAGGCGTGGCGTGGAATTCGCCCCATGGCCTCGAGAACGCGCTCATTTTTAATGCCTTTGCCTCGAAGCAGCGCGAGCAGTTGCTGTCGCTGGCCTTGGTGGCGGGGCAAATCAGGAGTCATAGGCCGAAAGTACAACCGTACCTTTGCACCGAATGCGACGGATTCAAAGACTTTTCCACATCCTTGCCGTGCTCGTGGTCTTGGTGAGTGCGGGCTGCGACCGCAACGAGGCAAAGCCAGTTGTCTACCTAGAAGTGGACAGCTTGACGTTGGCACCTGACCCAAGCCGCGGAACCTCAAGTGCCCACGTACGATCCGTCTGGGTGGAATCCGAGGGGACCTACTTTGGGGTCTACCCCCTACCCGCGCGCATTCCGCTTCCGGTGTCTGACCCGAACGCTACCGTGCGCTTGTACCCCGGTGTCGAAGTAAACGGCATCAGCAGCTTTCAAGCCCAGTATGAATTCTACGGTCCGTACACGCGGAACCTGAATTCCGCCTATGGCCAAACCGTCAAATGGCCCCCGGGGGGTGCCGCAGTACTGGCATACGAAAGCTGGGCACAAATCGTTAACGTAGAAGATTTTGAGTCGGCGGGGATCCAGTTTGCTCCCACGCCGCGCAGCGACACCGTGTGGAACCGAACCCAATCCGAACGATTCCCTGCCCCCGCAGGTGAAACCCACAACGCAAGTGGAATGGTCGTACTGCGTCCAGGCCAAAATATTTTTGAGGCCATTACCCAGCAGGCCTATGTGCTTCCGAAGTCCGGCCAAAGCGTGTACCTCGAGATCAACTACAAGTCCACCATGCCCTTTAACATTGGGGTCGTAGCCAACGAGAACGGAACCAGCACGCAGCAAACCACTGTGACGTTTCGGGACAAGCGCGTGTGGTCCAAGGCCTACATCAACTTGGTGACCGAGGTTTCGGGATTCCCCGGAGCCGTGAACTACAATTTGTTTTTGGGCGCGGTACGCACAGACCGCGAAGTGGCCGACACCTTGTGGATTGACAACCTCAAACTCGTCTACCGTTGAGCCCAAGAGGTTCAGCTCTTCGGGCAACCGAGCGCCGCTACACCTTGTCCTACCTCGCGGGCGACGTGGCCTCTGCGGGACTTGCCTACACGTGGTTGTACAGCTACCGCAAGGAAGTGGTCGAACCTGCCCGATTTGGCATTGAGTCCTTAGCGTGGGACGATTTTTATCCGTGGGGCCTAACCATCACCGCAGCGCTTTGGGTCGCTACGTTGGCCGTCGTGGGGCTCTACCAGAGTTTGCTCCGCAAGTCGCGCCTCACTGAATTAAGTCGCCTGGTCCAGACCTGGTTCTTTTTTGTCCTCGCCTTCTTTCTGCTCTTTTTGCTCGACGACTACGTCAAAAGCTACACGGCGTACTGGGGCACGATCAAGCGCTTTGGCGGAACCTTGCTCGGCGTAAGCGCCCTGATTCGCCTCGCCCTCGGAAGCCACATTCGCTGGCGCATTAGTCAGGGAAACCTGCACTTTCCGACCCTATTAATCGGGGACCGTGAGCTTTTGGAATCGCACCAAGACGACATTCGCCGGCACGCCAATTCTTCGGGCGAAGTACTCGCCGGATGGATGTCGGTTCACGGAAAATCCGGCGACACGCTGTGCTGTGGACTCCCTCACCTGGGCAGCCCCAAAGAAATCGCTTCGTGGGCCCATCGTTTGGGCATTGAAGATGTCGTCGTCGCGCTTCCTCAAGAAGAGCACCAGCGCCTCACTCCGTTACTGCTCGACCTCGAGGAGCTCGGGGTTCGGATTTTCATGTTTCCCGACACCTACGGAATCCTTTCAGGGATGGTGCAGCTGGACGAACACGGGGTTCCGCTCATGGAATGGCACCACGAACCCATGGATGCCTGGCAGCGCAACAGTAAGCGAATTGTTGATGTGGCCCTGGCCACGCTGGCCTTGGTGCTATTGGCCCCGATCATGGCGGTGGTTGCAGCAGCTGTAGCTCGAACAAAAGGCCCGATCTTCTTTCGCCAAGAGCGATTGGGACGGCAGGGCACCCCGTTCAGCATACTCAAATTCCGCACGATGCGGGCTGACGCTGAGGCCGCTGGACCGCAGCTTTCGAGTGAGGACGACCCCCGAATCACAAAGGTGGGTCGGGTGCTGCGAAAGTACCGGCTGGACGAGGTTCCGCAGTTTTGGAACGTACTCGTGGGCGACATGTCCATTGTGGGCCCGAGGCCAGAACGCGCCTTTTTTGCCCAGCAAATCATCGAACGCGCCCCACAGTACCGTCACATTTATAAGGTTCGCCCGGGAATCACCAGCTGGGGAATGGTCCGCTACGGATACGCTAGTACGGTCGACGAAATGATTCGCCGCATGGAGTACGACCTGCTCTACATCGAAAACATGTCGTGGCGCAACGACCTGAAGGTGCTGCTCTATACCGTATGGACCGTGCTCAAGGGGCGCGGAAAGTAGCCTCCCGAACGTACTTTTAGGCCCATGAAGCACTGTAGCGTACTCGGCGCAGGCACGATGGGCAATGGAATCGCCCACGTGTTCGCCACCAGCGGATGGAACGTCTCGCTGTTCGACATCAGCGCCCCAGCTTTGGAGCGCGCCATAGCCACCATTTCAAAAAACCTCGAACGCCAGGTCGCCAAAGGCCTGCTGACGGCAGAAGATGCCTCTGCAGCGGTGGCGCGAATCAGTACCCACACCGAACTGGCGCCGGCTGTGGCCGGTTCCGTCCTCGTCGTGGAGGCCGCCACTGAGAATGTGGACATCAAACTCAAACTCTTTGCCCAGCTTGACGAAGTTTGTGCGCCAGAAACCATTTTGGCCTCGAACACCTCGTCGATTGCAATTGGACGCATCGCGGCGGTCACCAAGCGCCCCGACAAGGTCATTGGAATGCACTTTATGAATCCGGTTCCGGTGATGAAGCTGGTCGAAATCATTCGCGGCTACAAAACTTCGGACGCCACGGCGGCTGCAGTGGTGGCAATGAGTACGGAACTTGGCAAAATCCCCGTGGAGTGCAACGACTTCCCGGGATTTGTGGCCAACCGCATCGTGATGCCGATGATCAACGAAGCGATTGAAACGCTTCAAACGGGCGTCGGCAGCGTCGAGGCGATCGACTCGATCATGAAGCTCGGCATGGCCCACCCAATGGGACCACTTCAACTCGCTGATTTCATTGGACTTGACGTCTGCCTCAGCATTTTACGTGTGCTGCACGAGGGATTGGGCCAGCCCAAGTATGCACCCAATCCGCTCCTCGTGGCGATGGTAACCGCCGGCGATCTCGGTGTCAAGTCGGGCCGCGGATTCTACGACTACGCGAACGGAACCAAAGACGCCCCCGTCGCCCCCAATTTTAAGTAAACCTACCACCTCATGAACAAGCACCTTTTGATTGGCGCGATGCTCGCCTCTTCTAGCCTCTTTGCGCAAGTTGATTTGATCAACAAAGTTTCGGGCAACGGATCCCGCGACGGCAAAACATTTGAGTTTACCACCATCTATGACCTCGAGGCGACTCCGGTCAAAGACCAAGGACGCTCAGGCACGTGCTGGAGCTATTCTGCCACCGGATTCCTCGAGTCTGAACTGGTGCGAATGGGAAAGCCGGCCATTGACCTTTCAGAGATGTACACGGTGCGCAAGGTGTACCAGGACAAGGCAGAGAAGTACGTCCGTCTGCACGGCGCGCTGAACTTCGCCCAAGGTGGCGCCTGCCCCGACCTGTTCTATGTCATCGACCGATACGGTGCCGTGCCGCAGTCGGCCTACGCTGGCCTCAACTACGGAACCGAGGGCAACGACCACGACGAGCTCGAGGCCGCCCTCAAAGGCATTGTCGACGCGGTGGTGAATAAAAATTCCGGAACCGTGACCACAGCGTGGCACAAAGGCTTTACGGGCTACCTCGACGCCTACCTCGGCGCCGAACCCACCTCGTTCACCTACGAAGGCAAGCAGTACACTCCGCGCAGCTTTGCTGACACGTTCCTCGGAATCAACACCAAGGAATACGTGCAGCTGACGAGCTTCACGCACCACCCCTTTGGATCATGGTTCGCGGTGGAGGTTCCCGACAACTGGACCTGGGGCACTTCGTACAACGTTCCGCTCGATGACATGATGGCGACGATTGACTACGCGCTCGCCAACGGATTCACGATTGCCTGGGCCACCGATGTGTCTGAAAAAGGATTTTCGCTGAACAACGGCGTTGCCGTGTGGCCTGCAAAGAACTGGTCAGACATGAGCGCCGAAGAGAAAACCGCGGTGTTTACCGGTCCGCACGAAGAGGCCGCGGTTACGCAAGCCTCACGCCAAGCGGCATTCGACAACTACGAAACCCAAGACGACCACGGCATGCAGATCGTGGGCAAGGTCAAGGACCAGTCCGGTGCGTCGTACTACATCGTCAAAAACTCATGGGGTCCGCGCAAGAACGCGTACCGCGAGGGCTACATCTATGCGTCTGAAGCGTTTGTACGTGCCAAGACGATTTCAATCATGCTGCACAAAGACGGGTTGCCCAAGGCCACCAAAAAGGCGGCGGGGCTCTAAGTTCCCAACCGTAGAAACGTAAAACGCCGAGGCTTTCCCTCGGCGTTTTTTGTAACTGGTTACTAGGGACGTAGGGGGTATCACATCCGCTCGGGAGCCTCGATACCGAGTAAGCCCAGGGCGCGCTTCAGCGCCTCGGCCGTCGTGCGGCAGAGTTCGACGCGAAACGCCACCACGGCCTCGGACTCGGCATTGAGAATCGGGTTGGCTTGGTAAAATCCGTTAAAGGCCTTGGCCAAATCATAGACAAACTGCGCCACCACCGCGGGGCTGTAGGCGCGTGCCGCCTGCTCCACCGCCTGCGGGAAGCGGTCAAGTGTTTGAATCAGTTCCTTGGTCCGCTCGTCGACGACCACATCAGACCAATCCCAGGCCGTGCTTCGGCCCTCTGCTTTGCGCAAAATGGACTTGATGCGTGCGTGGCTGTACTGAATGAACGGACCAGTGTGGCCGTTGAAATCAATGGACTCTTCGGGGTTGAACACCATTCGCTTTCGCGGATCTACCTTCAAAATAAAGTACTTAAGGGCTCCGTGGCCCAAAACGCGGTAGAGCTGAGCCTTCTCGGCTTCGCCGAGCCCCTCAGTCTTGCCAAGCTCTTCACTCAAGGCGCGGGCCGTGGCCTCCATTTCGTCGAGCAGGTCGTCGGCGTCGACTACGGTGCCTTCGCGCGACTTCATTTTTCCACTCGGAAGGTCCACCATTCCGTAACTCAGGTGGTAAAGCTGGTCGGCCCAGGCGTAGCCCAGCTTTTTGAGAATTAAAAACAAAACTTTAAAGTGGTAGTCCTGCTCGTTGCCCACCACATAGGTGAGTCGGTCGATCGAGAAGTCTTTAAATCGCTGAATGGCGGTCCCGATATCTTGGGTCATGTAGACTGAGGTTCCATCTCGGCGCAAAACAAGCTTCTCGTCGAGGCCGTCCTCGCGCAGGTCAATCCACACGGAACCGTCGTCCCGGCGGTAAAACACGCCGCGCGCCAAACCCTCTTCAATGTCTTGCTTGCCCAGTACATACGTCTCAGACTCGTAGTAGTTGCGGTCAAACCGAACTCCCAACCTGCCGTAGGTCTGGTTGAAACCGTCGTACACCCATCCGTTCATCGTCGCCCAAAGGTTGCGCACGTCGGCGTCGCCGGCCTCCCACTTTCGAAGCATTTCTTGAACCTCGAGCATGCACGGTGCCTGTGCCTTCGCCGCATCTTCTTCAAGGCCTTGTGCCATTAATTCCTTCACTTGGGCGCGGAATTCCTGATCAAAGCGCACGTAAAAATCGCCGACGAGGTGGTCGCCCTTTTTGCCGGCGGAATCGGGTGTGGTTCCGCCCCCGAACTGCTGCCATGCCCACATGCTCTTGCAAATGTGAACGCCGCGGTCGTTGACAATTTGAACTTGAACGACGTTGCGGCCGCTGGCCTCGAGGATACGGTTCACACTGTGCCCGAGCAAAATGTTGCGCACGTGGCCGAGGTGCAGCGGCTTATTGGTATTGGGGCTACTGAATTCCACCATCGCTGCAGGCGCGTTGGGGTCGACGGGCGCGGTGCCCCATGCCTCTGAGGCACGAATGGCGTCAAATCGAGCTTGGATTTGGTCAGAACTCAATACGATGTTCAAAAAACCCTGCACGGCATTGAAGCCAGCCACCAAAGGAGAGGCTGCCTGAAGTGCTTCGCCGATTTCGCGCGCTGTGTCTGCAGGAGACTTGCGGCTCAGCTTGAGAAAGGGAAAAACCACCAGCGTGGCATCGCCCTCAAAATCCTTGCGGGTCGGTTGGAGTTCGACGGGGGCATCCCATCCGTATAAATCGTTCAAGACCGTCGAAACGGCCGAAAGTAACGCGTCAGCCATGATGATTAAAGAAGGTTACGTCGGCTCAACCGCTCTTGCAGTCGGTACACCGTGTTTTGCAAGAGGCGGAACGCGGTGGTTCCCATCGCATTGCCTCCCTTGTCGAGCAAGGGGTTGATTTCGGTGAATTCCATGCAGCGCACCAGCGGAGCGTCTGCAAACAATTCAAGCAGTTGCTTTGCCTCGGACTCGTCAAAGCCACCGGCTACTGGAGTTCCGGTTCCGACCGAAACCGTCGGATCCATGGAATCCACATCAAACGAAACGTAGACCATGTCGCAGTCCTTCATTTGCTCCATGACGCGCTGAACCACCGCAGAGATTCCGAGCTCTCGGACCTCTGGAACGCGGTATACCATCATTCCGTACTTGGCGATCAGGGCGTCCTCGGGTTCTTCGGTACTGCGAAGCCCAATGAAGGCAACGTCTTCAGGACGAACGCGCTGGGGATGCCCCTTGAGCTTGGTCCACGCGTCACGGGTAACGGGGCTCGGATCGTTGATCTTGCACTCCAGATTGTCTTCGCCGATGGCGGTTGCGAGCGGCATTCCGTGCATGTTGCCCGACGGAGACGTGTAGGGTGAGTGCATGTCTGCGTGCGCATCGATCCATACAACCCCGAGGCGCGCGAGGGGAAAAGCCTGCTTTATACCGGCAATGGTACCGCCCGCGTTCGAGTGGTCTCCGCTGAGCACGAGCGGAAACTGTCCGTCATCCAGGGTTTCGGCCACTACGGCCGAAATGCGGCGGTACATCCGAACGATTCCGCGAATTCGCTTGCCGTAGGGGGTTTCAGGATGGCGGTACAGGAGCGCATTGTTGGTCTGCACTTTTCGGGGCTGGACCGTGCGAAAAAACTTGGGCTGAATGCTGAACGAGGCACTGCGAATGGCGGCGTAGCCAAGGCTTGAACCTCGGGTTCCCGCTCCCAATTCTGACATGGCCGTTATTAACTGCAGCATGGGTCAAAGGTAGGAATTGGCCTACCTTTGGGCATAGTCCATGGCCCGAAGCACGAAAAACTCATCTACCCTTCGCGTTACTGACCTCAAAGAGGCGTGGCGCGACCTTTCTGAAAGCCCATCACTGCGCGCGGCGCTCGGCTTATTTGTTCTGTTTGTTGGCCTTCTTGGTTTTATCGCAAGCGCCTCTACACTAGGAACTTGGACTGCTGACTATAGCGCCATGGAGCTCGGATTCAGCGAAGTCGTAGCCCAGCGCGGAATCGAAATTCAGAACATTTTAGGGTCTCTCGGAGCCGCCGTCGGAATGGTCGTCACCGTGCGCGGATTTGGCGTTGCTTCGCTCCTTTTGTGGTCTGTGGTGATGGTCTACGGCCTCAAATGGGGCCTTGGGCTACCGATTAAGGCCGGCCGCTGGTTTCGTCGGAGCCTTCTTCGCGCCGTACTCATCACGAGCGGTTTAGCACTGATTCCTTGGGACCTCGGCGACGCCATCGTCGGCGACTACGGCCGCTTCCTCTCCCAGTGGAGCGCACACCTTATCGGCACGCTGGGTTCGGCACTCGCGTGGATTTTGGCCACCACAGTGCACGTCGTGTGGGTGCTTCAGTTGCGCCCGCAGCAGTTGGGCGAACGTTTGGCGGCGCGAACTGCCGCGTTTCGCGAGGTTGACCCCGTTTCAATGGATTTTGGTGCGGAACCTTCGGTCGTAGCCGACGAAGAGCTCCTGCGCGATGAGGCACCCAATGTGGTCGACTTGATGGACCTCAGCCCTGCTTCACCCGCCGCGCCCTCGTCAGACACTGACGTTCCGCCTTGGGACGAACCTGAGGACCTGCCCGAACCCACGCTCGTGAGCACGGCGCAAGACCTTGACCTCGAGGTTGACGAGATTCCGGAACCCGAAATCGTACTGCCCGCCGCTGCGCTCGCTGCCACTCCCAAAGCCTCAGACCTCGATCCGTACGATCCGCGCCGTGACCTTTCGCGCTACCAGTTCCCTACCCTACAGCTGCTCAACGACTACGGGCAGACCACAACTAAAGTTGACCAAGAAGAACTCGAGGCCAATAAAGAGCGCATCGTCGACACCTTGCGCAACTACAAAATCGAAATTGCCAAGATCAAGGCAACCGTCGGACCCACCGTTACCCTGTACGAAATCGTTCCCGAGGCGGGGATTCGGATCAGCAAAATCAAGTCGCTCGAAGACGACATCGCGTTGAGCTTGAGCGCCCTTGGTATTCGCATCATCGCACCGATTCCGGGCAAGGGCACCATCGGAATCGAAGTTCCGAACCGCCACCCCCAAATGGTGAGTATGCGCTCGGTGCTGGCGTCAGAAAAGTTCCAGAAGTCCGACATGGACTTACCGCTGGCGCTGGGAAAAACGATCTCAAACGAGGTGTTTGTGGTCGACCTCGCAAAAATGCCGCACCTTTTGATGGCCGGCGCCACAGGGCAGGGTAAGTCCGTGGGATTGAATGCGATCCTTGCCTCGATTCTCTACAAAAAGCATCCGGCCGAGGTCAAGTTTGTGCTGGTCGACCCTAAAAAGGTCGAACTGACCCTGTTCAACACGATTGAGCGCCACTTCTTGGCCAAGCTCCCTGGGACCGACGAAGCCATTATTACCGACACCACCAAAGTGATTCACACGCTGAATTCGCTGTGCATCGAGATGGACCAGCGCTACGAGCTACTGAAGTCAGCATTTGTGCGCAACCTCAAGGAGTACAATGCGAAGTTCACCGCGCGCAAACTCAACCCCGAGGAGGGCCACCGCTACCTTCCTTACATCGTGCTGGTCATCGACGAGTTCGCAGACCTCATCATGACGGCGGGCAAAGAGGTCGAAACTCCAATTGCGCGCCTTGCACAGTTGGCCCGAGCCATTGGCATTCACCTGATTGTCGCGACCCAGCGCCCTTCGGTCAACGTCATTACCGGCATTATTAAGGCCAACTTCCCGGCGCGCATTGCGTTCAAGGTGAGTGCAAAGATTGACTCGCGCACCATTCTCGACGCGGGCGGAGCCGAGCAACTCATTGGCAAAGGCGACATGCTTATTTCAAGCGGAAACGACCTTATTCGCCTGCAGTGCGCCTTCTTGGACACACCTGAAGTCGAGCAAGTCTGCGAGTTCATCGGTGGCCAGCAGGGCTACCCCGACGCCTACCAGCTCCCCGAATACGAATCCGAAGACAGCGGATTGGGCGGCGGCAACTACAGTGCCGACGAGCGCGACAGCATGTTTGAAGAAGCCGCGCGCATTGTGGTGATTCACCAGCAGGGCTCGGCATCGCTTTTGCAGCGCAAACTAAAACTTGGGTACAACCGCGCGGGACGCTTGATTGACCAACTCGAAGACGCCGGAATTATCGGCCCCTTTGAAGGCTCTAAAGCCCGCCAGGTACTGGTCCAAGACGAAATGCACCTCAACGAACGACTCAAAAATCTATGATGCTTCGCAGCTTCTCCATTCTAGGCCTTGCCCTCTTAAGTTTTTCTGCGGTCGCCCAATCCGAGACTCCCCTCGCCTTTTTGCAGCGGGTCAAAAAGCAGACGCTCGCGTACACCGACCAAAAACTCAGCTTTACTTCGGTTCTGAACGCCCCTGGGCGCAACGGACAGCGCGTCGAGCGCAAAACCAGCGGCGAGGTCTGGGTTGTTGGCGAATCCGCCAAGCTCGTGCTTCAGGGACAAACCTTCTTTTTTAAATCGGGTTTGGTCACCACCGTGAGTCCCGAGGACGAAGAAATAATTGTGCGCAAGCTCGACGGCGATGCACAGCAGTACACTCCGGCCGTGTTGCTAAGCCAGTACGAGAAGAGCTCTTCGTTTGCATGGTCCGGAACCAAAACCATCAACGGCCGCACGATTAAGTACGTAAGTATGGTTCCCAAAAACGATCCCGACGTGGTCAAGGTCACCCTCGGGATCGATGCCAAGACGCTTAAGTTGTACAGCTTTGCTGAAGAGGGCAAAAACGGCACGATGTCGACCATCACGTTGCTCGCGTACGAAACCAACCAGGGCCTCAAGGCCAAAGATGTCGAGTTCGTGCGGAGCAACTACCCTGCGTCCTACGAGTACATCGCGCCGAAAACCAAGTAATTGGCCTTGGGCAAGCTCGACCGCTACTTCATCACCAACTTCGTTCAGATTTTCGCCAAAACTTTGGCGCTGAGCGTGTTCATTCTGCTTATGCAGATGGTATGGAAGTACATGGACGACCTTGCCGGACGCGGAATTTCGATGTGGCGCATCCTTGAACTCATGGGGTACTGGTCCGTGTCCATCCTCCCTATGGCAGCGCCCATCGCGGTACTTTTTGCCGGAATCATGGTCTACGGTCAATGGGCGGAATCCAAAGAATACGCCGCAGCCAAAGCAGCCGGATTCTCGTTTGTGCGCATGCTGCGCCCTGTGACGATCGTTTTGGCCGTGATTGGCGTACTGATGTTCTTCGTGAGCAACAACTTTATTCCGGTCGCGAACTACAAGGGCGAAAACCTCTTGCTCAACATTGCCCGCCAAAAACCCACGTTCAAGCTCAAACCTGGGGTATTCGTGAGCGGACTCGACGGCTACAGCGTCAAAGTTGGCAGCAAGGACGAAAACAAGATCTACGACGTCATTCTCTACGACCACCGCGAGCGCGGACGGGGCAATACGGGCGTTCTCACCGCCCCTGAAGGCGAAATCCGCTACCCCGAAGGAAGCCCCACCATGACGCTCGTGCTACGCAACGGACGAAGCTACGCAGACGTCAAGGAATCCGTGCGGCAAGAGCGCTTGCGCCACGGAGCCGTTTCAACCACATTTGACAGTATGACGGTGAGCTTGGACATGTCGTCATTCATTCTTGGGGACCTGGGTAGTATTCAGCGAAGCAATGAATACAATATGCTCACTATTAACCAGCTGGACACATCAATTACCGAGCTCAACAGTCAGATTTCGAAGCGCATGAGCGAAGTTAGCCTCAGCATGCAGCGCAAGCTCGGGGGGTGGAACACCGACAGTATTCAGGCCGCATCCGCGCGCGGTGAGAATTGGAACGGTGACTATTCCGCATGGAACCGAATTCAGCCCATTCACCGCTACCGAGCCACCCAAAACGCGCTGAATTTGGCGCAGACCAACCGCGATTACATGCGTCAAATTGGTTCAGAGTTGGAGTGGCGCAACCAGCACCTCGCCCGCCACTACCTCGAGTGGCACAAGAAATTCAGCGTGGCCATGGCCTGCGTGCTGCTGTTCTTTATTGGGGCTCCGCTTGGCAGCATCATTCAGCGGGGCGGATTCGGATGGGCATTTGTGGCCAGCGTACTACTCTTTTTGCTGCACTACGTGCTTACAATGGTTGCTGAAAAGCTCGGCCGCACTTGGGTACTTAGCCCTTTTTGGGCCATGTGGGGACCCAACCTCGTACTCGGGCCCTTTGCGCTTGCACTCACCGTGTGGGCAGCTCGTGACGGACAGTTCACCCTTCGACTGCGAACGGCTAAGGGATGAGGATACTTCACCTGTGCAACAAGGTCCCGTTTCCGGGTCGCGACGGCAGCAGCTTGGCCATGGAATCGCTGATTCGCCTCGAAGCATCCCTGGGCCACCAGGTGCACGTGGTAGCGTTGAACACCGAAAAGCACTGGATCGAACATCCCGTGAGCCCCATTCAGGGCGTGACGCTTGAAGCCGTTTCAGCCTCCACCAAGCCCAGTGTGGGCACGGCCCTCGCCAACCTCTTTTCAACCCAGAGCTACTATGCCAGTAGGTTTTGGACTCCCGAGGTTTCAGTAGTCGTTCGCACGCGGGCTCAAACCGCAGATGTGGTGGTCTTTGACAGTCTTTTTATGGCGGTCTACCTCGACGAAGTGGGTTCGGTTCCGACCGTACTGCGCGCCCACAACGTCGAACATGCCATTTGGATGCGTGGCTTGAGTGATGAACCGTGGTTCCGCCGGGGATACGTAGCCCTTCAGGCCAAACGCCTCAAAATTTGGGAATCCCAAGTGGCCCAGCGCGTGGACCGAATCTGGGCCATCAGCCCCGAGGACGCTCGCTGGTTTCGCGATTTTGGCCCCGCACATACCCTAGCCTGCACCTACGATCCGGTGCACGGTTCGTGGACCGAGTCGGGTGCCTCGAAGCCCTCCGCCTACCATTTGGGGGCGCTGGACTGGACGCCTAATGTGCGCGGAATGAAGTGGTTCCTTGACCTCGTCGCCCCCCGACTGAAGCACGCCAAAGTGGATGTGTACAGCCGTCAGTGGCCATTTGGTTCTACGCCCCACTGCGTCAACTACCGAACGGATCAGCCCAATTTTTCGGAATACGGAATTTTTATCGCACCCATTCGCAGCGGAAGCGGTATGCGCATCAAACTCCTTGAAGCGATGGCTCGGGGAAAAGCCATTGTGACCACCACGCTCGGTGCCGAAGGATTAAATGCAGTTCACGCTAGCCACTTGCTTTTGGCGGATTCGCCTTCTGATTTTGCGGCGGCACTGGACGAACTGCACCGCAACGCTGCACTGCGCACAGAGCTTGGGGCTGCGGCGGCCCTTCACGCCCGAACGCAGTTTTCAGACCAAAGTGCTGCTGAAGGCATTGCCCGCGAACTTGCGACCTTTGTGCCTTGATGGAAGCGATTGCGTGGTGGCTTTGGAGCCTTGCCTTGGTGCCCTACACCCTCTTTCCCCTTGCCGTTCGTGCGGTGGGAAGGGATCGGCGCGCGCTCGCAGTTCCGCTAGAAAACGAGCAGTGGCCCTCAGTTGCAGTCGTGTTTGCGGCCTACAACGAACAGGCCGTGCTCGCGGCAAAGCTGGACAGCTTACTCAGTCAGGACTACCCGGGCAACCTCGAAGTGTGGGTCGGATCAGACCTCAGCTCGGACCGCACCGACAGCATCCTTGCCGAATACGCCACCCGGGACGCCCGCATTCACTGGATCCGCATGGAATCGCGGTCCGGCAAGGCAAAAATCATCAACCGCCTCGTGGCCGAAACCCAGAGTGACTGGATCATTGGTACCGACGCCAACATCCTCTTTGCCCCCGACTGCATCGGTGAGTTGATTCGAGAAGCCCAGCGCAATCCACGGGCCAGCGTCGTGGGTGGTTCGCTTTTTTACCGCGGAATGAACCGTACTGCCCCGGCCAGCATTGCCGAAGAAGAGCGCTGGTACATGAACTGGGAGAACTTCGCCAAGCGCGTGGAGTACGAACGCACGGGCTGTGCCATGGGTGTCGAGGGCGGCCTCTACGCGATTCGCCGTGATGCGTTTCGGCCGATTCCGCCGGGAACCTTTATGGAAGACTTCTTTCTAAGCTTCTCGGCCATGCTTCGCGGCGAGCACGTCGCGTGGTCCCTGACGGCACGCGGAAGCGAAGACGTCAGCCACGACAGCGAGCAGGAATTTCGCCGCAAGATTCGGATCGCCCACGGTAACTGGCAAAACATCGGGCGATTCGCCACGTCCATGTGGACGCTTCGCCCCAGCGTTCTGGCGGTGTTTGTAGGCCACAAGCTCTTGCGCTGGCTCACTCCGCTGCTTGTTTTGGGCGGAATCCTACTCGGTCTGGGTCCCGGCCCTGAATGGTCTGAGCTGGGCCAACGCGTCTGGCTGCTGTTTACCGCCTTGGTCGGCTATACCCTATTGCTTCGCGCAGGGTTGGCAGCGGCACTCAACCACGTCCCCGGACTGCGCACGCTGCACCACCTTTTGCTGATGAACTTGGCCCTCGCGCTCGGCTTCGTTCGCTACCTTCGCGGCGGAACTTCTGGCATTTGGGAGCCCACCCCACGAACACATGGATAATTTTTCGCTTTCAAGCATCGAAGACGCGCTAGACGACCTGCGCGCCGGCAAAATGGTCATTGTGGTCGACGACGAAGACCGCGAGAACGAAGGCGACTTAGTAGCGCTGGCCGAGGGAATCACCCCTGAAACCGTGAACTTTATGGCCACGCATGCGCGGGGCCTCATCTGCGTTCCGCTGGTAGACCAGCGCTGCGACGAGCTCGACCTTCACGCCATGGTCGACCGAAACACGGATCCCCATGGAACCGCATTCACCGTCAGCGTCGACCTCGAAGGCGAAGGTGTCACGACCGGTATCTCTGCCCACGACCGAGCCAAAACGATCAATGCGCTGACACGCCCCGGCGTTCAAGCCAGCGACTTTCGGCGCCCAGGCCACATCTTTCCGCTTCGAGCCCGTCCAGGGGGCGTACTCCGTCGCGCCGGCCATACTGAGGCCGCCATTGACCTAGCCCGATTGGCCGGCAGCCTGCCTGCGGGGGTGATCGTCGAAATCATGAACGAAGACGGAAGCATGGCACGCCTTCCAGAACTCGCGGTGATGGCAGAAAAGCACAGCTTGAAGATCATCAGCATCGAGCAGCTCATTCGCTACCGAATGGAACGGGACCGCTTAGTGCACGAGATCAAAACCTACCGCCTTGACAGCCCCTACGGACCATGGCAGGTGCGCATCTATGCGCAAACCACCTCTGACCAGCGCCATGCCAGCTTTAGCTTCGGTTCGTGGCACGAGGGCGATGAAGTATTAGTTCGCATGCAAAGTGGCCCGTTCGGAACCACACCCTGGGCATCCTTTGGAATGCCCTTTAGTGCCGATGGCGACCACTTCGCAGCCGCAATGAAGCGCATTGCCGAGGCAGGCCAAGGGTGCATCGTATGCCTCAACCAGCGCGGATCTGCTCCGGACTGGACTGAGTGGGACCCCCAAACTCCTCCCGCTCCTGCGCGCGCAATGGGCCACGACCCCCTCGACTACGGTGTGGGCGCCCAAATTCTGCACGGTTTAGGCCTTCACAATGTCGCACTGCTCACCCAAAACCCTATGCGCCGCGTGGGTATTGAGGGCTACGGGCTGCACATTGTGCGCAACGAATCGCTGTACTAATTCCCGCGGCGCAAAAGGTCGCTCCAGGAGGCACCGCTCTGCTCCCAGCGCAGTCCGACACCTTGGCGCTGCGAACCCACCACTCCCGACTGCATGTTCTGGTCGTTGCGGCGTTGGTACGCCTTTGCTGACCACCGACCGTCGTCAGAGAGCTGGTACCTGACCTCAACATCGCCCAATCCAATACTGGGTTGGCTTTGCCCAATCGGAATTCCCCATTCCGTCTGAATGCTCAAGCGGTCATCTAAGAAGCTCCGACCAATGCTCGCTTCCATTTCACGCTGGGCCGCCGCTGTATTGGTCGAATAGGCCAGGTTGACGTCCCAATCGGCTCCCAAACCTTGGGTCACAAAATTGGTGAACTGTGAGGCGAGGACTTGCGAAGTATTGCTTTCGACGGCCTGCATTCCTTGAGCCGCCAACGGCGACGAACCTACCCAAAATGAGCTGATGGTGAGTAAACTAAGTACTTGGGTAGTGCGCTCGTCAGGGTAGCTCAAGCGGCTCGAGAGCGCAGCTTGAGCCAGTTCGCCCGCGTTGGGGAGCCGAATTCCAAACGCTAACTGAGGCTGAAAAAGTGGGCCCGTTGCATGCATTTGTACGTCCACGTTTTGGCGTCCCGCCTCGGGAAGGGAGAGATAGTCCCGCACATCTGCCCGCGTTTTGTACACCGCCGTGAGATCCATTTGGGCTCCGTAGGGGTCGCCGGTCCAGTTGATGGTTCCGCCGGGAAGCAGGCTAAACGGCTTATTGATAAGGTTTTGCAGCGTGAAGAGGTAGGTTCCGCGGTTGAGCACAAGATTGCCGCGAAGCGCCATGTCTCCCACCCACGGTACGTCCAACTGAAGCGGCCCCGCACCCCGCGCCTCGATCACGTCGCCCACGGTTTCGTCCAAAATGAGCCGCGCGAGAACGTCTGGGGTAACCTCGAGGTCGAGGTGCAGGTCAAAGCGAAAGTCGTCGGTGCGCCGAAGCCGAGTCCGCGGAGCGTCCGGTGCAGATCGGGATTTAAAGTGCAGAAATTCAACCTCATCCAAAGAAACGGGCGCGTCCAACGGAAGCACAAACACCGAGGAGTCGGCTGATTTGGCTTGAATGTCGAGCCGCAGGGCGTTGGCGGTTCCGCGCAGGCGTCCTTGGCCCGATCCCACCACATAGCCATAAAAGTCGGGGTTGGGAGGCAAGTCGAGTACCAGCATGCGCTCGGTCTTGAACGTGAGGTCGACCAAGTCAGGGCCCTCAAATGCGACGTTCGCTCGAATTTCAGCGGACCCCACGCCTCGGTGGTCAGCCCAACGAGCAGGCCCCAGCACCACTCCGCTCTTGGTAAGTGTCCAAGGTGTTGAACTTTTGAGTCCGAGTCCAATCGATGGCAGTTTGAGGTTGGCATTGGCCCAAAATCCGCTTCCGTACCAGTTGAAGTCGCTAAAATCAGGCTTGGATTCGAGGTTGACCTTGCCTTTGAGGCGTCCATCGAGTTCGTCGACCGCCCCTTCGGCAAAGGGCCGAACCCAGCGCACCGGAATATTCAGCACCTTCGTTTGGGCCGCAAAATGGTCGGCATCAAGTACGCCGCGAAGGTCGAGCAGCACGGTATCGCGGTGGTTCCACACCACGCTGAGGTCTGTATGCGCCGCATCTGGGATGTAGTCGAGTTCCACACTCACCTCGCCCACCGATTGGTTGCGAAGGCTGAGGTTCTCGGTGCGGATTCCGCCCGAAACGGCCCAGCCCGAAAGCTGCCCTACCACGACCGCATCAAGACGAAGGGCCCCACCGAGATCGACGCCTGACAGTCCAGCGATGCGCGACCAAAAAGGCAAGTTCACATTGCGCGCCTGCACGCGAAGCACTTCTCCTTCGTTGGGACTGAGCGCTCCGCCCACGGCGATGCTGCCCTCTGGACTCTTCCACGACAAGGGATCGTCAAGTGCTAAACGCTGATTTGCAAAATCATAGGTCCATGATTGCGCCCCCGAGAGTATGCCCGTAAGCGCTAAACTATCCCCTTCATCTGGACGGTACCAGGCCGATGCAGAACCCGAATTCAAGGATCCCGACCACACCGACTGGTGCGGCCAAACGGACATTGCGAACTCGGCGGTTCCGCCCCTCGAATGCGGAGCCGTTGCCTGGGCGGTTACCCGAAGACTATCCCGTGGGCGGCCGACGAGGTGAAGGTGCACTTCTTCACTTCCGGTCCAGTCAAAAAAGTGCTCTGCCTTGCTCTCGGATGCCGCGTAGCGCCAACTCGCGGTGGTTTCGTCCTGCGAAACCAATACCGATGCTGTGGTTTGACCCAAGCGGTGGATGATTGACGCATTGAGCTCTGGTCCGTTGATTGACAGGGATTTGAGCCCCACAGAGTCAAGCACGCCCAACTGGTTGGAAACGACATTCTCTGCCCATTGGTGGACTTCTTGAGTCGGAACCGACCATCGGTCCGGAGTTCGGTTAAATTCCGCATTCACTCGATAGCCCCCAAGACTTCCCGCAATCGACCACAATTCGGATCGGTACGATGCGGTAGCTCCTCCCACAACACCCGCAGTGTCGCGAGCCGTAAGCTGCAAGTCCCAAGGGGCAAGCGACGACCACTTTAGATCGAGCGCAGCAAGCGAGGGCAATGGTGCAATGGGCTGCAGTGCGCGCACAGGCATCCAAGTCGCTGTGACCGATTCTGCGCGGTAATCCCCACGTGCAGAAATTTGTCCGTAGGTCTGTTCGGCGAGGTTGAGCTCCCACGACGTAGCTCCACCAGAAGCACGAATTGGCCCTACGACCCATCGCGAATCCGCAACCCGAAGATGCAGTGTTCTACCATTAAGCGTCCAGTTTCCGTCAGCGTAGCTGCCACGAAGTCCGCCGTGCGCCGCCCAAGGTGCATCTGAATCGGCCCGCGTCGAATCGGCCCGAACGGCCAAAGACCATCGTCCGTCGCGCTCTTGGACGTGGGCATTGATACCCGACCATTCTAGTTCGAGCCAGTGCTTGGACGGCCCCCAGAGTGCTGCCACACTACCTTCAACCCCATCCCAAGCGACGTGAGTAGGTTTGAGCATCCATGATTCATTTTCATTTAATATGTTGAATTCAATTGAATTAATTGAATCATCTTCAATCTTTAGCTGAACACTTAGTGGCGTGTAGTGCGCAGCGAGCTGCCAGCGCTGGTACGAAAGCACCACGTTCGATTCCTCAGGCCGTATCGCAAACGCTGCAGCCACCTCACCCGTACCTGGAACCGCCACATTGAGGTCACCCGAAACACTGAGTTCGGAGGCGGCCACGCGAATTCCAGAAAGCGAAAGCTGCGACGGAGCAAGCAGCGTATCGCCCTCAACTGACCGCATCCAAAAGTCCACCTCAACCTGATCTACAGAGGCATAGATTGGAGCGGACACCGTGTCGTTGGGGTCGACCCACGCATCAAACCAGTGCATCCATGCTCCGCTGGGAGTTCCAGTGACCACGAGCGAGTCGAGCACCAACGTGCCCACCGAGGGGCCACCGTTGGACCATCCGAGGCCATCAAACCGCACGCTGCGCACGTACACGCCCTCTGCTTTGCGGTGCACATGCAGGCCGTGAACCCGAATTCCGCGCCACGGAACCCATTCAATGCGCTCAAAATCAATCGATGCTGAATCCGACAACGGATTACTAGATAAGTAGTTACGCAGGTAGTTTTCAGCTGGACGAGCCACCCAGTCGGGCCGGATGCGAAGCGCAGTGAGTGCGAGAATAAGCATCAGGAGCAGGCTCCCGCCCACTAATGCAGTAATTCGTAGTCCGCGCGCAGCCATGCTGCGAAGGTAGCGCCCTAATTTTGTGCCATGAACGCCGCGACTGCTCCTTTAATTCTTTCTGTCGAAAGCAGCTGCGACGACAGTGGGGCCGCAGTGCTGCGCGGGCTTAGTGTGCTTTCGAATGTGGTGTACAGCCAGTCCGTGCACGAGCAGTACGGGGGCGTCGTTCCAGAACTCGCGTCGCGGGCCCACAGCCAAACGGTGGTTCCGACGATTGAGGCGGCCCTTCAGCGGGCCGGAGTGCGTTTTTCGGACCTCGACGCAGTCGCTGCCACCGAGGGTCCCGGCCTACTCGGCTCGCTGCTCGTCGGCCACGGAACCGCCAAGTCCATCGCGCAATCTCTTGAAATTCCGTTCATTGGGGTGCACCACATCCAGGCGCACGTGCTTGCACACGCCCTTACCGAAGTCGGAATTCAGGATGAGCCGCTGCAGGGGTTTCCCTTCTTGGCCTTGGTGGTTTCGGGCGGCCACACCCAGCTTTTTGACGTGCACGGCCCCTTTGACTTTCGGCTTTTGGGCGGAACCATGGACGACGCCGTCGGCGAAGCCTTCGATAAGGCTGCAAAAATGTTCGGGCTACCCTACCCCGGCGGACCCGAAGTGGACCGCCGTGCAGAGCTCGGCAATCCCGACCGCTTCAGTTTTTCTAAAATGCAAACGCCCGGGCTCGATTTTAGCTACAGCGGGCTTAAAACCAGCATTTTGTACCGGATCCAAAAGGAAGTCACCGCCAACCCCCAAACGCTGACCGACGACCTCAACGACTGGTGCGCCTCGGCCCGTCAGGCGCTTGTTCAACCACTGCTCGAGCGATTGGACCGCGCACTTCGCCCCGAACACCGATATGCCGTGCTCGCCGGTGGTGTGGCCGCGAACCGGCTGCTGCGCCGGGAAGCCCAAGAATGGGCATCGCGCAAAGGAATCGCCATGGGAATTCCGCCACTGAGCTACGCTACCGACAACGCGGCAATGATTGGTGCCGTAGCCTACTACGCCTTCAGTGAACAGCGTTTTAGTGCGTTAGGTCGCGCAGCAAGTGCACGGCTCGAAGTACCTTCGCTTCATGATTAAGCGCAGCCTTGGACGCAGCGAAGAGGTTGCGCTGCCGCAACTCAACTGGCATTCGGTTGAGGCCCGCGTGGACACCGGGGCCTACCACTGCGCCATCCACTGCATCAACTACCACGTCGACGGTTCTGAACTCGTCGTGAGTTGGCCCAACAACCACCAAACGCGGCACCGCCAGTTTCGCAAGGCCACGGTCAAATCAAGTTTTGGCGACCTACAAGAGCGGTATCTGGTGCACCTCGAACTCAGCGTGTACGGCGAATTGGTCCTGCAGGAGTTCAGCTTGTCGGACCGTTCGCGAATGCGCCACCCCATATTGCTCGGTCGCACTTTTTTAAAGCGCGGCTTTGTCGTGGATGTCCGCCGAAAGAACGTATCCGCGAAGTACCTTTCACGCCCAACTACCCCGCATTCTGCACCGCAATGAACCTGCTCATCCTTTCGGCCAACCGCAACCTCTACTCCACCCGCCGCTTGGTTGAAGCTGCTGAATCTCGCGGCCATATTGCCAAGGTGATGAACATTGGACGGAGTTATGCCGTCCTTTCAGCCAACGAATTGGATATTTACTACGGCGACCACCGAATCGAGGGGGTTGACGCCGTGATTCCGCGCATTGGAGCCTCAATCACCGACTACGGAGCAGCGATGCTGCGCCAACTCGAGATGAAGCAGGTGTTTACGCCCGTGAGCAGCCTCGCCCTCGTGCGTTCACGGGACAAGCTGCGGGCCCTACAGATCTTGGCAAAAGAGGGAGTCGCGATTCCGCGCACTGCCGTGGCCAAGCAGCCTTCAGACGTCGACGCCCTGATTAAAGAGGTGGGCGGAGCTCCGCTGGTAGTCAAGCTTTTAGAGGGCACCCAAGGCAAAGGCGTTGTGCTGGCGGAATCAAAAACAGCAGCACGAAGCGTCATCGAAGCGTTTTATTCGCTTGACGCCAACATCCTGGTCCAAGAATTCATTAAAGAAGCCAAGGGAGCCGACATTCGCGCCATCGTGGTCGGCGGGCAGGTCGTGGCCGCCTACAAGCGCCAGGGTCGCGAAGGCGAGTTCCGCAGCAACCTTCACAGTGGCGGCAGCGGGATTCCGATTAAGTTGAAGGCTAGCGAACGTGCAATGGCCGTCAAGGCCGCAAAGGCGCTCGGACTTAAGGTTGCAGGCGTAGACATGCTGCAAAGTGCCCGCGGACCGTTAATTATGGAGGTCAACTCTTCACCCGGACTTCGCGGCGTAGAAACCGTGACCGGCATTGACGTGGCAGGCCACATCATCGACTACATCGCGACCAACCACGGCCAATCCAAGGCTAAGGCAAAGGACAAAATCGGCGCTTAATGCATCATTTTTGGGGCCTACGGCAGGGAAGCAACCTCATTCTCAGTGAAGAAGAAGCGCGCCATGCGCGAAGCGTCCTAAGGCTCAACGACGGAGATCAGGTACGCGTTCTCGACGGCCTCGGGTCGGCATGGGATGGCCCGATTCACTTTGTGGGCAAGCGCGAAGCCGTTGTCGCAGACGCGGTTGAACTTCCCAACTACGGAATGGTGTCGGGCCATTTGCACCTGTACCTGGCCCCTACCAAAAATGCCGACCGAACTGAATGGCTGCTCGAAAAGGCAGTAGAATTGGGAATTCACGCGGTAACCTTATTAGAATGCGCCCGTTCAGAGCGCAAGCATTTAAAGCACGACCGGCTCATTCGGGTCATGCAGGCCGCATGCAAGCAAAGCCAAAAGGGGACGCTGCCTGCACTTCACGGTCCAGTGGCCTTCAGTGAGGCTGTTGCGCAGTGCAGTTCAGAGCGAAAGGCCATTGCCGCGCTCGTCGAAGGCGAACATTCCCTGTTTTTACCCAGTGAGGTTCGAACATCGCCACGGGCATCTTGGGCGGTTTTTGTGGGGCCCGAGGGTGACTTCACCCCTGCCGAGGTTGCTGAAGCCCAGCGAGCAGGCATTGACCTCGTTCACCTCGGACCGCACCGACTGCGCACCGAAACGGCGGGGCTGTACGCAGTGGCTGCCTTTGCCCAACGATCCGAACACGTTTAAAACGAGTTCGAGTCGAGGCTACTCAGCTTCGTTGCCTTCACAAATTCAAGCGAAGCCTCCATCGCCTCATGGGCGTAGTAATCTCCAGATGCGGCGGGGTAGTTCGCGCGAAAATCCTGCTTTAACGCTTCGAGGCGCGGCCCAAGGTTTCGACCGCTGCGTTCTGAGGCCTGGACGGCGCACAGCCATTCCATAGCAAGAATGCGCTCGACGTTGCCCAAAACCTCGTACAAATCAGTTGCTGCGTTGGCGCCCATGCTGACGTGGTCCTCTTGGCCCGCGCTACTGTCAATACTGTCGGCACTTGCGGGCGTGGCGCGCTGCTTGTTTCGACTCACCAGAGCCGCCGCGGCATACTGTACGATCATCAGTCCGCTTTCGACACCGCTGTCTGCGGCCAAAAACATCGGAAGGCCACGCTTGCCGAGCGTAAGTTGGTTGATGCGGCGCTCGCTGATGCTGCCCCACTCGGCACTCGCGATTTTGGCGTAGTCAAAGGCGAGCGCGAGCGGTTGGCCGTGAAAATGTCCGGCGCTCACCCCATCACCACTTTCGGTAAAAACCAACGGATTGTCGGTCACAGATGCGGACTCAGTCTGCAGAACGCCCACGACGTAGCGCCATGCATCGCGGCTTGCGCCGTGAACTTGCGGCATGCAGCGAAAGGAGTACGGATCCTGCACATGCGGTTTATCGTAGTGCCAAAGAGGTGAATTCTCGGCCCAGGCACGAATGCTGTGCGCCACCAACCCTTGGCCTTGGTGCCGACGCAAGGCGTGTACACGGTCTTCAAACGGCGAAGGCATTCCGTCAAAAGCGAGCAGTGATGCGGTACCGACGGCATCGGCCCAGGCAGCCACCTGTGCCGCCTTGAGTGCCGACGCCAGACCCACAGCTTGCATGAACTGGGTTCCGTTGATGAGCGCAAGTCCCTCTTTGGCCTCGAGCACTTGAGGCTCCACGCCGAGTTCTGCCCAGAACTGAGCCGCCGGCTTGCGGTGCCCGCGGTGCAGTACATGGGCCTCGCCGAGCAAGGCCAGTGAAAGGTGCGCGAGCGGCGCCAAGTCTCCGGACGCACCCAGTGAACCCATGAGCGGAACTTCGGGCAGCGCATCAGCACGGTACAGCGTCAGCACCGCGTCGAGGAGTTCGGGGCGAACGCCAGAATGAGCCAGGGCCAAGTTCCGCGCCTTGGTTGCCAGCATAAGGCGAACAATCGCCGGTTCGGCCAAAGGCCCGGCTCCGGCAGCGTGGCTGATGATCAAATTTCGCTGCAGGGCTCGCAAATCCTCGCGCGCCACCGCGGTGGTGCACAGTGCGCCAAACCCGGTGTTCACCCCGTAGACTACCCGGCCGGACTCGATTCCGTGCTCAACAGCCGCTCGGTTCGCGGCCACGCGTTCGCGATCTGAGGGACTCAAAATCAATTCCGCACGGCCCTCGGCCACCAGTTGCCAGTCAGAAAGGGCCCACGTTTGGGTCAGATGTAAGGGATGCAGCGCCATGCGGTCAAGGGTTTCAACAAAAGTAGTCCCGGCGGTGTTAGCCATGGTATGAAAACCTACTTTGTCGTTGGGCACCGGAGCGGAATCGGACGCGCCCTCACGGAACTCCTTTTGAACCGCGGGGACGCCGTGGTCGGACTGTCGCGCAGTGAATCGGGCCTAGCCCACCCCAAATTAACTGAATTCCAGGCGGACATCTTGGAATGGGATGGTTCAGGTCTACCGGATCACTTGGACGGATTTGCATACGCCCCAGGCAGCATCAACCTCAAGCCGTTCAAGGGCTACAAGCCCGAAGAATTTCGCAGCGACTTTGAAATCAACGCACTCGGTGCTGCGTTAGCACTGCAAAAAGCCGAAAAGGCCTTGCGCGCCGCTCAAGGTGCTGCCCTACTCTTCAGCACCGTGGCTGTAGGCCAAGGTATGAGCTACCACGCAAGCATTGCCATGGCCAAAGAGGCCGTAGAGGGCCTTGTTCGCTCGCTGGCAGCCGAGTGGGCGCCTGCGGTACGCGTGAATGCGGTAGCTCCTTCGCTCACCGACACTCCCCTGGCTTCAAAGCTGTTGGGCAACGAGGCACGTGCTGCCGCTGCAGCTGAGCGCCACCCCCTCAAGCGGGTGGGTCAAGTGGGCGAACTCGCCCATGCCGGCCTCGCCCTGCTCGACAATCCATGGATCAGCGGCCAAGTGTTGGGTGTGGACGGCGGAATGAGCAGTTTGCGACCCTAAATGCTTACAAAGGACACTTGGGACACGTGGGAACCCCGATTCCGCGCGCAGTTCTTCAATTCTTTGGGCGGCCCGCGGCAAGTGGGTTTGCTCACAAGCTTTTCGCCACAGGGAGTTGCCAATGCGGCCGTGTTCAGCCAAACACTGCATGTCAGTGCAAATCCGCCGCAGCTCGGCTTCCTGTTTCGCCCCTTAACAGCTGAACACCAAGGTCTTCGCTACGTGCGCACCCAGAGCTGCTTTGGCTTTCACGTGCTCGCGGGCGGAACCGCTAAAGCCCAGCAACTCCACCAGTGCAGCGCCAAGTACCCCGAGGAAGCAAGCGAACTGGATGCGGTTGGTCTTGGATGGGAATCGTTTAACACGCTTAACGCACCCCGGATCCACGACGCCGTGGTGGCCTACGGACTGCAGCTCACTGAAGAACACCAGCTCGCAGGCGGAACCGTACTCGTCGTGGGTTCGGTTGTCGAGGTTCACGTGCATCCGTCGGCGACGGTGCACCCCAGAGGTCACGTGCAGCATCCTGACGACCTGATTTTGGCACAGGGACTCGACACCTACCACCACAGCAGCGCGCTGGTAGCGCTGAGCTACGCCCAACCCGAAACCCATCCTGAGCAGCTTTAACCCTATGCGCGGCGTAGCTAAATCCAATCTGCCCCAAAAGGACTGCATCCACTGCGGCAGGCCCTTTTCGTGGCGCAAGAAGTGGGAGCGCGATTGGGACCAGGTTAAATTCTGCTCGGACCGCTGCCGCAGTGAATCCAAAAAAAAGCTGGTCCCGTGATTCTTCGCCTAATCCTCGGTGACCAACTCAATCCGCTGCATTCCTGGTTTCGCGAGGTGCGCGAGGACGTCGTATATGCGATGTTTGAGTCGGGTGAAGAGCTCCGCTACGCCCCCCACCACCGCCAAAAAATGCTGGCGTTTCTGCACGGAATCCAGCAGTTTGCCCAGCACTTGCGCCACGCTGGGCACCGGGTGGAATACTGGACGCTCGACGATCCGCGCCAAAAGGGAAGCCTTCGCGCCAACCTAGAGGCCCTAAGGCACGAGTTGTCCCAAGGCAACGACCTCGTGATTGAGTACCAAGAACCCGACGAATTCCGGGTCGACGAAGCGCTCAAGGGCGTCGGAACCTGTACCTCCAGCGAGCACTTTCTCTCGGAACGAAACGGCATTGCCACTCATTTTACGGGCAAAAAGACGTACATCATGGAATCGTTCTACCGTGCGATGCGCGTGCGCCACGGCGTCCTGCTCGACGCATCGGGGCAGCCTGAGGGCGGAACCTGGAACTTCGATTCCGACAACCGTGCGTCCTGGAACCCGAAGCAGCTCGTTCCCGCCGAATGGCGGGCTCACCACGACCTGCGCGAGATCGACGCTCGCTTGGACCGCCACGAAATCCCGCGCTGGGGTGATTCGCTGGCCGACGACGTTCCGTGGCCGTGCGACCGCGCTGAATCCTTGGCCCTACTCAACCACTTTGTGCAGCACGGACTCCCTTTGTTTGGTCGCTATCAAGATGCACTGGCCGAGGGCCAAGACTTTTTGTTTCACAGCCGGATCTCGTTTGCCCTAAATACTAAAATGCTTCACCCTCGTGAAGTGATTCACGCGGCGGAGTCCGCATGGCGATCTGATCCCGAAACCTACCCCCTGCCGGCTGTCGAAGGGTTTATTCGACAAATTCTCGGTTGGCGTGAATACGTCCGCGGTATTTACTGGGCCCAAATGCCCGAATACAGTACACTTAACTACTTCAACCACCACCGCCCCCTGCCCGATTGGATGTACACTGGCAGCACCCAAATGCGCTGCCTGCAGGTTGCGGTGGGCCAAAGCCTTCGCACCGCCTATGCGCACCACATCCAGCGACTGATGGTGGTGGGCAACTTCGCACTCTTGGCTGGATTTGACCCAAAGGAGCTCGACGCCTGGTACCTCGGAATCTACATCGATGCCCTCGAATGGGTTGAACTCCCCAACACACGGGGAATGAGCCAGTTCGCCGACGGCGGAATCGTCGGAACCAAACCCTACGTGAGCAGCGGTGCCTACATCCACAAGCAGGGCAACCACTGCGCCAACTGCGCCTATTCCGTTGCCGAAAAAGTGGGCCCGCGCGCTTGCCCCTTCAACGCCCTGTACTGGCATTTTTATGCGCGGAACCGTCCCCTACTCGAACGCAATCCACGTGTGGGCATGGTGTACCGGACCTGGGACAAGATGAAGCCCGACCACCGCGAAGCGTTACTTGAACAAGCGGAGTCCAACTTACTTAAAATAAATAATTTATGATCGTTTGGTGGGTGCGTCACGACCAGAGATTGAGCGACAACGCGTGCTGGGATTCCGCCCGAGAACTCGCGCACAGTACCGGCAACGAACTGCGGGCGGTGTACGCGTGGAATCACCTTGACCGCGCTCAGGGACTCGGTGGAATTCCGCGAATGAGCCCCAAGCGGGCCACGTGGATTCGCGAAGGACTGAGTGCCCTCGCTCACGAGCTCAAGGCCCACGGAGTGGAACTGCAGCAAACGCCTGGAAGCATTTTGGATTGGCTACGCGCCAACCGGCCGCACACATTGCTGTACAGCCGCGCCGTAGCAACTGAAGAGCGGCGTCAGGAATCCGAAGTGTCCACTCTTGGGATTGCAACCAGGACCTTTTGGACCCATACCCTGCTTAGCCCAAGTGAAGTCCCCGGAGGGTTAGCCCGCCTTCCGACGACCTTTACCCCCTTTCGGCACCGCGTTGAGCGCGAGGCACTGTCGTTTGACTGCGCTGCCTTAGAGACTTCACCGAACGACCACAGCCCCACTTCATTGAGTGAGGCATTCCCGTTTGAAGCAGGTGAGCCGGCTGCGCTCGCCCGCCTCGACGCGTATGCACGCAATCCAAACGGCGCAGCCCAGTACAAAACCCGGCGCAACGGGCTCCTCGGAACGGAGTTTTCGACGAAATTTTCACCCTGGCTCGCCTCGGGAGCTATTAGCCCACAGCGAATTTGGCAAACCTGCCTGGACCTCGAGGACGAACTCGGTGGCAGTCCAGACGTGGAATGGATTCGCGTCGAACTCCTATGGCGCGAGTACTTTCAGTGGGTAACCTACACGGCAGGGCCTACGTTGTTCCAGAAGAAGGGATTTCGTGAGGTTCCGCTAAAAAACGGATTCAACGCCAAGGCCTTTCAACGCTGGGTGGACGGCACCACCGGAGATGATTTTGTCGATGCCGGCATGCGCGAACTGGCCGAAACAGGGTTCAGCAGCAATCGCGCGCGTCAAAACATGGCGTCCTACCTGATTCACGACCTCGGCATGGACTGGAGGTACGGCGCGACCTACTTCGAGTCGCAACTACTTGACTACGATCCTGCGAGCAATTGGGCCAATTGGGCCTACATCGCGGGAGTCGGCAATGATCCACGCCCCGTTCGCCGCTTCAATACCGCCAAACAAGCATCCGACTACGACGCCGACGGGTCCTTTCGTGCACATTGGCTTCGCCGTGGCTAACTTGGCCGAATGCAGCACGACCTTCACATCATAGCGATTTACTTCCGCGGAATGGTGTACCGCTACGAGAATCCAAAAGGCGGAATTCGCCTGAGCGAATCCCTGCTTCACCAAGAAATGATCCGCCGAAAGGTGCTTCAGCCCCACCCCTTGGATCCCTCTCGCGGCATCCTCACCTTTCGTGGCGAGCGTTGTGCTAAGGACATTGTCCACAAAATGATTCGCCCGCTCTTGTACATCATTTTTAGCGCGCTACTGGCTGCGGCCCTTTTCGGACTCTAGTATGAGGTTGCTGGCCGTTGCCACCGCTCTTGCGTGTGCGCTTGCAGTGCATGCCCAAACCGAAGTTTGGACCGCACTTAACGTGAAGTACGCGGTAAACAAACGCTGGGACCTCGGAGCCTCATTTGAGTCGCGCTGGCGGAGCTCGGGATACCAGCAATTCTCAGACCTTCGGCTCACCCGCGATGCGCGACGCAACTGGAAGTACTTCTACGAGTTCCGCGCCCCCCTGAACGCACAGGTGAATCCGCGCCACACCATTGCATTAGAAAAGTCGTGGAAGCCCCGCTACAAAGGCACTAAAATCGCCGACATCACTCTTGGAACACGCTACCACGTCAACCGCGCTGCGCGCGTTCGCTTCGGAGTGTATGCAGAACGCAAATTTGGCCGTCTGACTCCAGAATGGGGTTCGGAGCTGTGGCTGTCCAGTTTTGCGCCATGGTCTGACCCCCGCAGGATTCGGCACACCGCTTCGCTCAACTGGGAACCCAATAAAACCTGGAAACTCACCTTAGGGTGGTCCAGCCAAACCGACATTCGCCGTAGTGGCGAAGTGGACGCTGAATTCGGGATACTGCGGCTTGGAATCCGCAGCAAATTTTAACCTACCAAGCGAATCCCGCCAAATCAGCCAAGGCTAGGTTCACCTGTTCGCCCGTACGCATGTTTTTGACCTGGATGGATTGGGTTGCCTGTTCCTGAGCCCCCGCCATCACCGCATATAGAGCACCAATTTTTTCAGCGTAGTCAAACTGCTTCTTGATTTTGGACGGCTCGGGATAGAGTACGGTTCGGACTCCCGCAGCGCGAAGCGCTTCGGCCACCTGAAAGGCAAAGTCAGACTCGGCTTCGCTGAACTGAAAGACCATGGCTTGCGGCCCTGAAGCCAAATCTGGCAACAGACCGAGTTCTTCGAGGCAGAGCACGATGCGGTCTAGACCAAAACTGATTCCGACCCCACTGAGACCCGGAACGCCAAAAATACCGGTGAGGTTGTCGTAGCGACCGCCGCCGCCCACGCTGCCCATTGCGACGTCCAACGCTTGAACTTCAAAAATACACCCAGTGTAGTAGTTCAGTCCGCGGGCTAACGTAACGTCGAGTTCCAAGCGACCTGTGGCACTGGCGCGCGCCACAAGCCAACGAAGCTCTTCGATAGCCTTTGAACCTACTTCGGACCCCGACAGCCATTCGGCCATTTGGTCCAACGTCGCGTTGATGTCGCCCATGGACTCCAGCGCGGGCTCTAGCGCAGCGCACTGCGCCCCACTGAACCCACGTTCGCGCCATTCGGCACGAACCCCCTCGGGACCAATCTTGTCGAGCTTGTCGAGGGCCACGGTAAAGTCAATCAGGCGATCGCCCAACCCGGCTACTTCAGCGATTCCGGCCAAGAGTCCACGGTGGTTGACGCGAACCACCACATTAAGCCCCAGCTCGGCAAATGCATGGTGGTACATCGCTACGAGCTCAACCTCTTGCCACAGGCTCGACGTACCGACGACATCTGCATCGCACTGGTAGAACTCGCGAAAGCGACCTTTTTGTGGATTGTCTGCCCGCCACACTGGCTGAATTTGGTAGCGGCGAAACGGCATCGCCAGTTGCCCCGCATTCTGGGCCACATAGCGTGCGAACGGAACCGTCAAGTCGTAGCGGAGTGCCTTGTCTGCCAATTCTGAAGCCTTTGGCTGCGTCGGATCTGCCACCGACTTCATAAAGTCGCCTGATCGCAAAATCTTAAAAATCAAGCGATCGCCCTCTTCGCCGTACTTGCCCATCAACGTGTCAAGGTTCTCGAACGAAGGAGTTTCTAAGGGTGAAAACCCGTAGCGCTCAAACACGCGCTGAAGTACGCCCACCACGTGGCGTCGGCGCACTACGTCAGCGGCCGCGAAGTCGCGGGTTCCTTTAGCGGGGCGTGCTTGGCTCACTTCACCAGCTTTTTGTACTTGAACTTACGCGGCTCTACGCCACCGCCAAGGCGCTTTTTCTTGTTCTCTTCGTAGTCGCTGAACGAACCCTCAAAACAGTACACCTCTGAGTCTCCTTCAAACGCCAAAATGTGCGTGCAGACACGGTCCAAGAACCAACGGTCGTGCGAAATAATTACCGCACAGCCCGCAAAACTCTCAAGACCTTCCTCGAGGGCACGCAAAGTGTTGATGTCGAGGTCGTTGGTTGGCTCGTCCAAGAGTAGCACGTTTCCGCCCTCTTTCAGCGCCAACGCCAGGTGAAGGCGGTTGCGCTCACCACCCGACAGCACGCCAATCTTCTTGGACTGGTCGGCTCCACTGAAGTTGAAGCGCGATAAGTACGAACGTGAGTTCACGACCTGTCCGCCCAGCTCAAACTGCTCTTGACCGTCGGCCACGATCTCAAAGATGGACTTTTCAGCATGCAGTTTGGCGTGCGACTGGTCGACGTAGCTAATTTTTACCGACTCTCCCACTTTAAACTCACCACTATCTGGCGAGAGTTGGTCCATAATCATTTTAAAAATAGTCGTCTTACCGGCACCGTTGGGCCCGATGATTCCGACAATACCCGCAGGTGGCAGCGTAAAGTTCAAATCCTCGTACAACAGCTTATCACCGAAGGCCTTCTTGACGTGAAGTGCGTCGATGACGTGCGTCCCGAGGCGCGGGCCGTTCGGAATATAGATTTCAAGGCGCTGTTCCTTCTCTTTCTGCTCTTCGCTGAGCATCTTGTCGTAGCTGCTCAAACGCGCCTTGCTCTTCGCTTGGCGGCCTTTGGGATTCATGCGTACCCACTCCAGCTCGCGCTCGAGGGTCTTGCGGCGCTTGCTTGCCTGCTTTTCTTCTTGCTCCAGGCGCTTGGTCTTCTGGTCCAGCCAGCTCGAGTAGTTGCCCTTCCACGGAATCCCTTCGCCGCGGTCCAGCTCGAGAATCCAGCCGGCCACGTTGTCGAGGAAGTAGCGGTCGTGCGTTACGGCGATGACGGTTCCGGGGTACTGCTGAAGGTGGTGCTCCAGCCACAGAATCGACTCGGCATCAAGGTGGTTCGTTGGTTCGTCCAGCAAGAGAATATCTGGATTCTGAAGCAGCAAGCGGCACAGGGCTACTCTGCGGCGCTCACCACCCGAAAGCACCGAAATCGGCGTGTCGCCGTCCGGCACCTGAAGGGCGTCCATGGCACGTGCCAAAACTTGGTCCAATTCCCACGCGTTGGTCGCATCAATCTTATCCTGAAGCTCAGCCTGGCGGGCCATTAGCTTGTCCATCACGTCGGGATTCTCGTACACCTCGGGCAACCCAAACTGATCGTTGATCGAATTGTACTCCTCGAGAACCGCCACCGTCTCGGCCATACCCTCTTTGACGATGTCAATTACGGTTTTGCTTTCGTCCAACTGAGGTTCTTGCTCAAGGTAGCCAATGCTGTAGCCTGGCGAATACACCACGTCGCCCTGAAAACTCTTCTCGATTCCAGCAATAATCTTGAGCAATGTCGACTTACCGGATCCGTTGAGACCGATAATGCCAATTTTGGCTCCGTAAAAAAATCCAAGGTAAATGTCCTTGAGGATCGCCTTGTTGTTGTTTGGGAGGATTTTACTCACTCCGGACATTGAAAAAATAACCTTCTTGTCGTCTGCCATGGTTTCTGCGAATAGAACTGCAAATATCGCGATTATCGCCGGCGTAGCGAGGCATGAATGTTGTAGGTTTGGGCGTCGTGCGGAATTTTATTTTCTTTCTTGCCCTCACCCTCTTCAGCACCTTGGCATTCAGCCAAGAAAGCGTGGTTTTTGAAGGTTTTGTCACCGAAGAACAGTCGATGGAGCGGATCCCAGACGTCATGATTGTCAACGCCCGCAGCGAAGAACGGATGGCAACCGACGGCCAAGGACGCTTTCGACTCCGCGCCAGAGCCAACGACACCCTCGTGTTTAGCCGGCCCGGATTTGGCTACCGATATGTCGTCGCACGCAACGCGGATTCCGTTCGGGTCACCATGCCGCCGCGCAACTTTTTACTCGAAGAAGTACCCGTCACCGCCTACAAGCTCACGAGCAACCTCCCCAAGGACGTCGTCCTCAAAGAGCCTGCACGCCCGAGCGGGAGCGCCATTCAGGTTCCGCAGCCCAAAGCGCCTACCCTCGCCAACCCCGTAGATTTTTTGTACGACCAGTTTGGCAACCGTCCGCGCCAATTGCGCGAACTCGCCGCACTCGTCAATTCAGACCAGTACCGCGCTCAGCTCGCCCAAAGCCGCAACCGCGAAGCCCTATTTGAACTCACCGGACTTACTGAAGGCCGCATCGAAGAAGTGCTGCTGTTTTGCCGCTACAACCAAAGCGCGATTCACGCAGCAACCGACTACGAGCTGCTGGTCAGCCTCATCGACTGCTACCAGGAATTCGAGCGGCGCCAGCAAATCCAGGTTCCGTAAGCCTAGCGGCTGTAGTTCGGAGCCTCTTTGGTAATCGTCACATCGTGCGGGTGGCTTTCGGCCACTCCAGCGGCAGTAATGCGCACAAATTGTGCGTTATCCTGAAGGTTTTTGATGGTCGCGGCACCGCAGTAGCCCATGCCCGCGCGCAGTCCGCCCACAAACTGGTACATCACCTCGCCGACGTTGCCTTTGTACGGAACACGACCCACGATGCCCTCAGGCACCAGCTTTTTGACGTCGTCCTCGACGTCCTGAAAGTAGCGGTCCTTTGAACCGGCCTGCATGGCCTCGAGCGAACCCATTCCACGGTAGCTCTTGTAGCGACGGCCATCCAAAATGATCGTGTCCCCCGGAGCCTCTTCGGTTCCCGCGAACATAGAACCCAGCATCACGCTATCAGCCCCCGCGGCAATAGCCTTGACGATGTCACCGGTGTAGCGAATTCCGCCGTCGGCAATCACGGGGACACCTGAACCTTTAATCGCCTGAGCAACTGCCATGACGGCGCTGAGCTGGGGAACCCCCACGCCCGCGACCACCCGTGTGGTGCAGATTGAACCCGGACCGATCCCGACTTTCACGGCATCTGCCCCTGCATCCACAAGGTACTTGGCGGCCTCTGCGGTCGCGATGTTACCAACAACCACGTCAAGCTTTGGGAAGGCCTTTTTGATCTTTTGAAGAACCTCTACCACGCCACGGGTGTGACCGTGTGCCGTGTCCACCACAATCGCGTCCACATTGGCAGCCACCAGCTCAGCCACGCGCTCGAGTACGTCTCCCGTAACACCTACTGCCGCCGCTACCCGAAGGCGCCCGTACTCGTCAATGTTGCTGAAGGGCTTCGTGCGCTTCTTGCTGATGTCGCGGTACGTAATCAATCCGAGCAAGGTACCGTCGGCCTTAACCACCGGAAGCTTTTCGATTTTGTTGCGCTGCAGTATAACTTCAGCTTGCTCCATCGTGGTGTTCTCAGCGGCAGTTACAAGTCCTTCGGCCGTCATTACCTCTCCGACATTGCGCGTGTCGTCGTGCTCAAAGCGCAGGTCTCGGTTGGTAATGATTCCGATCAATTTCTTGGCGGAATCCACGACAGGAATCCCCCCAATACGGTACTCTGCCATCAACTTTTTGGCCTCGCCAATACTGGCATCCTTCGTCAGGGTGACCGGGTCCAAGATCATACCGGATTCTGCCCGCTTCACCTTGCGCACCTCCATGGCTTGGCGCTCGGCGGTCAAGTTCTTGTGAAGAACTCCGATTCCGCCCTCTTGAGCCATAGCAATCGCCATACCCGCCTCAGTAACGGTATCCATTGCCGACGAGGCAATCGGAACCTTGAGTTCAATATTGCGGCTGAACCGTGACGTCAAGCGCACGTCGCGCGGAAGCACTTCAGAAAAGGCGGGAACGAGTAGGACGTCGTCGTAGGTGAGGTACTCACCGAGAAATTTAGAGCCGAAATCAGCCATGGCAACTTGAGATTAAGTTGCATGCAAAAATACGAAATCCGCCCCGTTGCGGGGGCGGATTCCAGAATAAGTTATGAACCTTATCGGTTAGTACAGCAAATTCAGGGTTCCGCGGCGCTCGACCACCTCTCCTTCGATGCTGCGGTAGCGAAGCTGGTAGGTGTACACGCCTGATGGTGCAAACTCCCCATTCAATCGACCATCCCAAGCTTTGTTCTCGTTCTCGGTCTCAAATACCAGCTGACCCCAGCGATCAAAAATCTCAAGGCTGTAACTTCCGGGGCTAACGTATGCTTGAGCGGGCTTCCACACGCGGTTGGCTGCAACGTCTGACTTCGGATTAAAGCTATTGGGAATAAACACGCGAGGCGCAAACTCTGCCACTGCCACCGACGAGGTTGAACGGAAGATGCTTCCGTCGGCATCGCGGAACACGAGCGGATTGGGACCCTCTACCGCCACTACGCGGTACTGAACGAGCCCAGAGTAGTCACCCAAGGGACGGGTATTGTCCAAGAAGAACGTATCTGCAGTGGATCCCATCAATTGGTACCCCCCGTTGGGCATCACGGCACGGTAAATTTCGTAGCGGTCTACCCCTCCCATGTAATCTTGGTAGGGATTCCACGTCAAGAAGTTCGTGAGGTTATCGTTCTCTTCAACTTCAAGGACCATGGTACGGCCAATGTTTGAGGCCGTGTCAATATTTCCACAGCTATCGGTCGCAACAATGCGGTAGACGTACCGGTGGTCTTCGGGGTTCGCCGTAAAGTCCTTGTAGCGGAACTCCCAAGGGCCCGTAATCGGCTTAGGAAGGCGTCCCAACGACTTAAATGGGCCACCCAATTCGTCGGCGCGCTGCACATCAAAGTCTACAATATCTGCATCCTTGTCAATGAAGCACACCAATTCTACAGCACGATCTTCACGAACACTTGCCTTTGCCAAGTACAGCAAACGCGAACGCTGAACTGCAAGACTATTAATACAGATCCTGTTCGAACTACTGTACAACGTCTCAGTTGCGTCAACGGCTTTGATGTAGTAGCAGTAGGTGGTGCCACCGTTGAGGTTGCGCTGGTTGAACGTTGAATCATTCGGCCCGACCAATCCAATCATGCTCACGGTCGTAGCGCCACCATTCGGCGTTTCTTCCATCCAGATTTGGTAGTTTTTCACTGCGGTCCAGCCCTTGTAGGTATTCCAACGCAAGCGCATTACGCCCTCGCATGGATCCATGTTTTCGGTCAGTACTATGTTGTTCGCCGCACGAACCAAGAGGTCTGAGCTAATATTTCCGCACGAATCGGCCGAAACAACTTTGTAGAAATCTTTAACTGTTTCCACAGAGCCTTTAATCTTATACGGCATCGCCGCACCCGGCTTGACGGTATCTATGGGTACCCAACTTCCTGCCGCATCACGGCGAAGGACGTAGTAATCCACAATGTCGTTGCTCGAACCTGGAGTCCAGGCCATAAACACTTCACCGTTTTGAGTAGTAACGCTATCAATGACGAGCTGGTCGGTATTCACTTGATCCGAGAAGAAGTCCGACTCCTTGGTGCTCGAACAACCCGATACAGTACGAATTTGGTACTCCAAATTTTGTCCGCAGACGTTTACTGTATCGCGGTAGGTCAGCGAATTGGTCGTAGCAATCATACCCCATGCCCCAGCCGGAAGCTGACGACGCCACACCTCGTACCCTTGAGTGTAGCTTGAAGAACTTGCGTTCCACGCTAAATCCGCGACATAGGAATTTGTTGGTGGCAATGAAGTCAATGCCATTTGAATCGTTTGCAGCGTATCGGTCGGTACCGAGATGTACCCACATCCACCTTTCGTTCGGATGTAGTAGTAGTGCGCACCCGTGCCTGGTGCATTGTGCGTGTACGACAACTGATTGTAGTTAAACACCGAATCAAGGACTGTGAACGGCGCGGTAGGATTCGTCGAATGGTAAATCACGTAGGCGTCGAAGTTCATGCCGGTATCGACGGGGTAGCCCCAAGACAGATCGATTCCGCCTGAATTGTTCAATGAAACGCACGCATTCGACATATCGGGGGGAACCGGAATCGTCGAAACAACATTGATAAGGACAGACTTCACCGAGACTGCGGGAATCGGACAGAAATTGTCCTGCATCCGCATCGCGAAGGTGTATTGATTCGTTGGACTACCACACTGAGTACCCTGATAGGCAATGTGGTTGCACGAAGTCTGCCAGTTAAATAGCACTTCGTTGTTCAACGGATTCGTCAACGTTGCCTGTGGAGCTACTGGAACGACAGTCGCACACGGTGGGTTCAAGCAACCCGAAGCTGTGTTTGTAAAGGGAACCCCAAACTGACCACCGCTCGGTTGGAAGGCAATAGTTTGCGGTAGGAAGTTGGGAAGTAGCTGAGGGTCCTGAGACACAAGGTTAAACCTCACTTGCTGTCCAGCAAACACAGTGGCCTCGTAATAGGCGGTATCGTTGTTGATGATGACCGGTGTAATCGGCGGAAATCCAGGAATGTTCGCAATTGCCAATGTCGGCGGCGTATTCGGCTGACCCGTGGGTAAGTTTGGGCAATCACTCCGAATGGCCATTGGAATGTCGCGGAATACTTCTGCGATCTTCTGGCCGCAACGGTATGCAGAGACCTTAATTGACGTGGCAAACGAACCTCCTGAAGAAGGAGTTAACGTAATGTTGCCTGTCACGTTGTTTAACTGAGCGGGAACACCACCATTTGGAAGTGGACTCGTCGCGGAATATCCTGTAGTGTAGCTGATTACTGCGCCATTTGAGTTCAACGACGGCGCCCAGTCGTAGTAAATTGAATCAAGGTCGTCGTCAAATGCAAACTGAGCGTACGTGTACTCGTAACCTGTACAGATTACAGATTTTGGTGGCTCAAGAAAGCGAGGAGATGAGTCGTAGCACGGATTGGTGTTTTGCTGAATTCCATTGATACTGTAGGGATACATCACGGCGCGCAAGTACAAGTTGGCACCACCAGGATTGACCAAATTGGTTAGAGTATTGGGTCGGCAGCAAAGAGAATAGCTAAACTCCCATCCGCCCGCAGGAGGAGTTCCGTTCAAATTCAAAAATGCAGATTCAAACCGAGCCTCCTCAAGAGCACCTTGTCCCGAGGCCGCGACGTTGCATCGTATCGGAGCCGGGGTAATGTAGCACGTTGGCGACACATCCGTATTGGATCCAACTTGTGACAGCGTGATGTTACCTGCTGGCGAGTTTGAATTCAAAATCACAGTGCCACCCGGGAGGGTCGCATTGCCACTACCGCAGTCCCGGTAGAGAATCATATAAAACTTGAATTTGCCCGCGTTGGGACCAGTGGTAAAGCACTTCCACGTGATTTCTCCACCGTACGCGTGGGTAGCTTGTGCCTGTTGGGCGGACAGCACCAAGAGGGCTGCCGCGGTAAGGAAACGTATAATCCGCATCATAATCTACAAAGAAACCACAATTACCCTATACGTTCCAAGCAACACGGGTGCCGAATAAGGGGGCCGCGTTAACGGCACACCCCATTGAGTTTGTGAACTACGAGCGCTTGAAATCGCGGGCGATCACGAGCTTCTGAATCTCTGAAGTACCCTCGCCGATGGTGCATAGTTTGGCGTCGCGGTAGTACTTCTCGGCGGGGTAGTCTTTGGTGTAGCCGTAGCCACCGTGTACTTGCACTCCGTCTGTCGAAACTTCTACCGCAGTTTCGCTCGCAAAGAGCTTGGCCATTGCGGATTCTTTGGTGACCTTGAGCCCTTGATCCTTCAGTGATCCAGCATGGCGCGTCATCAGTTCAGAAGCATAGATTTTCGTAGCCATCTCAGACAGTTTGAAGGCAATGCCCTGAAAATCTCCAATGGGTTGACCAAACTGCTCGCGTTCGCGGCTGTAGCGCACCGCTGCAGCGTGGGCGCCTTTGGCGATTCCGACACTCAACGCGGCAATTGAGATGCGTCCTCCGTCGAGGATTTTCATCGATTGAATGAAGCCCTCACCTACTTGGCCAAGTACATTCTCGTTTGGCACAAAGCAGTTGTCAAAGAACAGTCCTGCCGTCTCGCTGGCGCGCATACCGAGCTTATTCTCTTTGCGCCCTCCCTGAAATCCTGGCGTGCCCTTTTCGACCACAAATGCAGTCATACCGTGGCTGTCGCCTTTTTGGCCGGTACGGGCGATGACTACGGCCACATCTCCGCTGATGGCGTGGGTGATGAAGTTCTTACTCCCGTTCAAGCGCCATCCGTCGCCGTCGCGTACCGCGGTGGTATTCATACCTCCGGCATCGCTTCCGGTTCCGGTTTCGGTGAGCCCCCAAGCGCCGATCCATTCGCCGGTGGCGAGTTTCGGAAGCCAACGGCGCTTCTGCTCCTCGGTCCCGAATTGATTGATGTGCTGCGTACACAATGAGTTGTGGGCCGCGACACTAAGGCCAATGCTCCCGCAGACTTGAGCGATTTCATCGATAATGGTGATGTATTCGGCGTACCCCATTCCGGCACCACCGAATTCAGGGCTAACCAACACGCCCAAAAAGCCGAGCTTTCCCATTTCGTGAAAGAGCTGCTTCGGGAACGTCTGGGCCTCATCCCACTCCATTACATGGGGCAGTATGTGCTGTTGGGCAAATTCTGCTGCGGATGCGCGAATGAGTTCAAGTTCCTCGCTGCGCTGGGCTTCTATGGGGTAATGCATTATGGTCAAGGGTTTGGTTTCGTTATTCTTTAGTTACTGAACCGTTGGTCAGCATATAGGTTTCGTTGCTTTCAGGGCACGTCGCGCGTCCTTCGGAATCAAACTGAAGGCGCTGGCCGTACTCACTCATCCAGCCCATTTGGCGGGCAGGGTTTCCGACGACCAGTGCATAAGGCGGAACCTCTTTGGTCACCACGGCTCCGGCACCAATAAATGCGAATGCGCCGATGTTGTGGCCGCAGACAATCGTTGCGTTGGCGCCAATGCTGGCACCGCGACCCACACGCGTCTCGGCGTACTGGTCGCGCCGGTTGACCGCGGAACGTGGATTTGTGACGTTCGTGAAGACACAGCTTGGCCCCAAAAAGACATCGTCCTCACAGGTAACACCGGTGTAAATACTCACGTTGTTCTGAACCTTTACGTTGCGTCCCAGCACGACACCGGGCGAAACGACGACGTTTTGCCCCAAGTTGCAGCCCTCACCCAATACAGCACCAGGCATAATGTGGGTGAAGTGCCAAATTTTGCATCCGGGTCCGACTTCGGCCCCGTCGTCTACCACTGCGGTGGGGTGGACAAAAAAATCACGTGATTCCATGGAATGCGAAGATACGCCCTCAGTTAAGCGCTTACTACCTTTGAGCATGCGTCAAAAACTACTTGGAATTGTGTTCCTCGCGTGGACCGCGAGCTATTCCGCATTTGGATGGGGACAAACGGGCCACCGAATGGTGGGCGAAATCGCCACTGCACACCTCAAGCCCTGCGTCAACCAGAAAATTAATGCCATTCTGCAGGGCGAGAGCCTCGCGCTCTGCTCGACGTGGATGGACGAAGTCAAGTCCGACAAGGCCTATGACCACTGGGATGCTTGGCACTACTGCACCATTGGCGACCATCAGACGTATGCCGAGGCGGGCACCCCCACCCAAGGAGACATCCTTAAAAAGCTTGAAGAGATCACGCGCGAACTCGAAACCAAGAAGTTTACCCACGGCGGCGAAGCGGTGGCCATCAAAATGCTGGTCCACTTGATCGGCGACTTGCACCAGCCCCTGCACGTGGGGCGCGGTGACGACAAAGGTGGCAACGATTTTAAAATCAAATACTTCGGTAAAAGCAGCAACCTGCACCGCATTTGGGACAGCGAACTCATCGACGGACAGCAGCTTTCGTACACCGAATACAGCCAGCACCTCATGCGTACGACTCCGCAAGACCGCGTGAAGCAGTACCAAGGCGGAACCTACCTCGACTGGGCCAACGAGTCCAAGGCACTGCGAATGGCCGGAATTTATCCGCCTGAAGGCGTCGAAAACCTGAGCTACCGCTACGGCTACGAAAACTACAGCCGCCTCGAAGAGCGCCTCGTCCAAGCCGGAGTTCGGCTTGCAATGGTCCTGAACCGGATCTACAAATGCTAAACCGCAAGAGCGTCTATGCCCTGCACGCCCTGCACCGCATGGCGCAGCAGTCGGATGAACGCTTTTCGACAGCCCGACTGGCTGAACTCACCCACAGCCCTCGCCGATTTCTTGAGCAAATCCTCAGAGAGCTTCGCGAGGCCGACCTGCTTCATTCTGAACCCGGACGCAACGGCGGCTACCAGCTTGCCCTGCCTGCAGATCAAATCTCGCTTGCGGACATCCTTCGCGTGGTAGAGGGTCCAATAGCCCTCCTCCCCTGCGCCTCACACCGTTTTTATGAGCCCTGCCTTGAGTGTCCAAACCCCGCTGCCTGTGCCGTTCAAGACGCACTAGTTCAAGTACGGAACGAAACCGTGCACGCCCTCAAAGCAATTAGTCTGGCTGACCTCGTCGCTCGCGAATCCGAACTCAGTTCTGAAGTTCGCGGCATCCTTCGACCCACACCCTACCTTCGCACCCTATGATGACCCGAGAAATTCCGCCCATTTACGAGAACATTTTAGAAACCATCGGACGCACGCCTATGCTCCGCATGAACGCGCTCGCCCAAGACATTCCGGGCGAAGTCTACGCGAAGGTTGAATACTTTAACCCAGGCCACTCCACCAAGGACCGCATGGCCCTTAAAATGGTCGAAGACGCAGAGCGCGACGGACGCCTCAAACCGGGTGGAACCATCATCGAGTGCACCTCAGGCAATACCGGAATGGGCCTCGCATTAGCCGCCGTCATCAAAGGATACCGCCTCATTTGCACGATGAGCGACAAGCAGTCCAAAGAAAAAATGGACGTGCTGCGCGCCCTTGGGGCCGAAATCCACGTTTGCCCGACCAATGTTGCTCCGGACCACCCCGACTCCTACTACTCGGTGGCGCGCCGGTTGAACTCCGAAATCACCAACAGCTTTTTCCCGAACCAGTACGACAACCTGAGCAACCGTCAGGCGCACTACGAATCCACCGGACCCGAGATCTGGGAACAAACCAAGGGGCGCATCACCCACTTTGTCGTGGGCGTAGGCACTGGTGGAACCATCTCAGGCGTCGCTCAGTACCTTAAAGAGAAGAACCCGGACATTCAAATTTGGGGCATCGACACCTACGGTTCCGTGTTCAAAAAGTACCACGAGACCGGCGAGTTTGACCCGCAGGAGATTTACGGATACATCACCGAGGGCATTGGTGAAGACATTCTGCCAAAGAACGTCGACTTTAGCCTCATTGACCGATTTGAAAAGGTCACCGACCGCGATGGCGCCGTGGCCGCTCGCGAACTCGCACGCCGCGAGGGCCTGCTGCTGGGGTATTCGTGCGGTTCCGCCTTTCAAGGGCTGCGCCAACTCAAGCACTTGCTGCCGGCCGATGCCGTCACGGTCGTCCTCTTTCACGACCACGGAAGCCGTTACGTCGGCAAAATCTACAACGACGACTGGATGCGCGAGCGCGGATTCCTTCGCGAAGAATGGAAGACGCTCGGCGAGGCCGTTCAAGGTCGTGCCGCTCGGCCGCTGGTCACCATCTTTCCCGAGGAGCCAATCAACAATGCCATCGTTCAGTTGAAGCGATTCGGAATCAGCCAACTACCCGTGCACGACGGCCAAAACTACGTGGGCAGCCTGACCGAGTCGCACGTGATTACTGCACTCACCTCTGGCGACGGCGGAATCGAGCAACTCGTGCGCACGGTTATGGGTAAACCGTTCCCGGTGCTGCCCGCCACCTCATCGCTTCTGGACGGAGTTCATGCCATGGGCGAAGCCTTCAACGCATTGATCGTTCAGGCCCCAGACGGCGACCACATCGTGAGCAAGCACGACTTGCTGGCGCAGTTGGCCTAGGTAGCTTGTTGGCTCGTTGGCGAGGTTGGCTCGTTAGCAAGGTTAGCAAGATTAGCTGAGATTGGTAAAGGTGGCATAGGGCCAAGTGTAACAGGTAGCTAGTAGCTGGCAACGAGGAGCAAGTGGATAGTGGCTAGTGGCTAGTAGCTAGAAGCTAATGGCTAGTAACGAGTAGCCAAAAACCAAGGGCCAAAAGCCTTTTAGGAAATTCAGATTTTTTTACTAATTTTGCAGCCCTAATCTTAACAACTGGGTTTAGGACCCTTTTAAAACGTTAACTCACTATGGCAACACGCATTCGCCTTCAACGTCACGGCCGCAAAGGTCGCCCCATCTTTACCATCGTAGTAGCTGACAGCCGCGCAAAGCGCGACGGTAAGTTCATCGAGGACTTGGGCCAGTACAACCCCAATACCAACCCTGCTACCATTGACCTCAACTTCGAGCGCGCTTTGGAGTGGATGATGAGCGGCGCCGAGCCAAGCAACACTGCACGTGCCATCCTTTCGTACAAGGGTGTGCTGATGAAGAAGCACCTTCTCGAAGGAGTGAAGAAGGGAGCGTTGACTGCAGAGCAAGTTGAAGAGCGCTTTACAAAGTGGTTGAACGACAAGCAGTCGTTGGTTGACAATAAGATCACCAACCTGACTAGTTCAGCTGAGAAGGCCAAGGCTGATCGCCTGAAGGCCGAGGCTGACACCAATGCCAAGAGAGCCGAAGCTGTGGCAGCAAAGTACGCTGTAGTTGAAGAGGTTCCAGTCGCTGAAGAGGTTGCTGAAGAGGCTCCTGCTGCTGAAGAGGTTGCTGAAGAGGCTCCCGCTGCTGAAGTTGCTGCTGAAGAGGCACCCGCTGCAGAAGCTGCTACTGAAGAGGCTCCTGCAGCCGACGCAGAATAATTTAGGCGACCGTGGAGGGCTACTTCCAGGTCGGCTACGTGCGAAAGAAGCACGGATTTAAAGGAGACGTAGTGGTTCGGCTTACGGCCGACGACCCTACACCGTATCAGGGCCTTGACGCGTACTTTGTTGAAGAGCGCGGCAAGGCCCTCCCCTTTTTTGTGGCCAACGCACGGTTGGTAAAAGCCGACGAGGCCATTGTGCGCTTTGAGGGCATCGACAGCGAGTCCGAATCCCAGGCTCTGGTGGGGCGCGGACTGTGGCTGCCCGAATCGCTGCTTCCTGAACTAGATGACGACCAATTCTACTACCACGAACTACCTGGGTTCCGTGTGGTAAATGCCGGAGTCGAATCTGAAATGAGTTTGGTTCAGGTCGTGGAATATCCTGCTCAGGACCTCTTTGAGATTAAGGTAGATGGCCGCGAACAGCACGTGCTCATTCCGGTAATTGACCCCTTTATTGAGCGGGTGGATAAACCCGGACGCACGATCTACCTCTGTGCTCCTGAGGAGCTTTACAACCTCTGAATCCGCTCGTCGAAACGAATTCCGCGCGCACCCAATTCATTTAAAATGGGTTCGTAGAGCGAAGAAATATTGGGCATAACCACGCCGCGTTCGGGAACCAAACCAAGGGCCACCAAACGGGTCGCCATGGCCACGGGCCAGCCCACGGTGTACGACATGGCGGTCACGTCGGCTGACCGACCTTTGGCGACTAGCGAAGATTGAATTCGAAACTTTTCACCAGATCGTTCGTACTCAATGCGGTGAATCATAGCGAGCATGTCGGTATCGGCATCGGTCATCGTCCACTTCTTCATCAAAATGTGCTGCAGCACTTGAGCGGGCGTTCCTTCGTTCAGGCCAACCGGCTCGTCGGTGAACAGTCCGAGCCATTCAAACTTTTCCATGAGGTCAGAATCCTGGCTGATGTTCATGTAGTGCATCAACTTGAGTTCCACACTATCTGAGGCATGGTATGCCAAGAACGTGTTCAGAAAGTCGCGGTGGGTCATTAAATCGACGCGCTCGAGTGGGTAGGTGTCGTCGGTTGCCCCGAGCTTCACAAAAACGTCCCACGCGCGGCAAAACCCGGGGCGGCGAAGGGTCCCTCGGTACATCGTTCCGATTCCATCCAAACCATAGGCGGACTGGTACTTTAGCGAATCGCGGTTGGCGTAGCCTTCAAAGCGTCCGTAGCCCGGAATCTCCAGAAACTCCGTTCGGCGAAAGACCTGGTGGTAGGGAATGTGCTTGAACTTGCCCTCTTGCATGAAGTGCACCGCCCCACCCGATCCGGCCATTACGACGTTTCGAGGGTTCCAGGTAAACTTGTAGGCCCACGGGTTGGTGGGGCTTTCGGGCGCGAGGATTCCGCCACAAAAACTCTCGTAGGATGTTACTTTGGCGCCTTCGCGCTTGAGGCGGTGAAGGATTTCCATGGTCGACATGTGGTCGATTCCGGGATCTACGCCGCATTCGTTGACAAACACCAAACCTTTGGCGCGCGCCTCTGGGTCCAGGGCCTGCATTTCAGGACTGATGTAGGAGGCCGTGACCAGGTGCTTCCCCTCGCGTACACAACGCTGAGCTACAGGAAGGTGCATCGTCGCCGGCAGCATCGACACTACGATATCGTGCATTTTCACAATACGATCGAGCAGGTCCTCATTTCTAAGGTCACCAGACTCTACGGTGATGTTGGCAAACGAGGCCGTTTTTCGGGCTAAAGTTGAAGAATCTTGGTCAAATACCGTAGCATTCCACGCCGAAGCGTCGGGATGGGTAGCCAAGTACTCAATCAGTGGGCCAGCCGACCGGCCAGCACCTAGGACAGCGATCTTTTTCACAAGGGTCGAATGAGGCCGCAAGGTACCTTAATTTTGCATTAACCCTTGATAACCATTGTACATGAGCCTTACTCAACCTAAAGGCGTTTTAAGCATTTCTGGCTTAGACCGCGCGATCTTTAGCTACCAGCTTGATCCTCAAACCCTGACACAACTCGCCCTCGACATGGGGCGCGGAACATTAACCGCCAATGGCGTCCTGAACATTCCGACGGGGAAGTTCACCGGACGGTCTCCAGAAGACCGATTTATTGTGCGCGACCGCCACACCGAGAACCGCGTATGGTGGGGCAAAGTGAACATTCCGTTTGAGGCTGAGGCATACCACGCACTCAAAGCGCGTGTGCTCGACTACCTCGACGGCAAAAACCTGTACGTGCGTGATGCTTTTGCGGGCGCAGAACCTTCAGTGCAGATCAGCCTTCGCGTGATCAATGAATTCCCAGAGCACAACTTGTTCTGCTACAACATGTTCTTGCGTCCCACTGAAGCGCAGCTCGACGGCTTTAACCCCGAGTGGACCATCATTCACGCCCCCGGTTTTGAAGCGGTACCTGAGCGCGACGGCACGCGCCAGGCCAACTTCGCCATTTTGAGTTTTGACGACAAAACCATTCTCGTGGGCGGAACCGGCTACACCGGTGAAATGAAAAAAGGAATCTTCAGCGCGCTGAACTTCTTACTGCCTACTCAGCACCAAACGTTGCCGATGCACTGCTCAGCCAACCTTGGTTCCGACGGGGCTACTGCCCTCTTCTTTGGCCTTTCGGGAACGGGAAAAACCACATTGAGCGCAGACCCCAACCGCCAGCTCATTGGCGACGACGAGCACGGCTGGACCCCTAACGGTCGCGTGTTCAACTTTGAAGGTGGGTGCTACGCCAAGGTTATTGACCTCACTGAAGAAAAAGAACCAGATATCTTTCGCGCGATTCGCCCAGGAGCTCTGCTTGAAAACGTGGTGCTCAACGCCGCTGGCGTTCCAGACTACGAAAACAAGTCGATTACCGAAAACACAAGGGTATCCTACCCGATTGACTACATTGACAACATCGTACTTCCGTCGCAAGGTCCCGCGCCCAAGCACATCTTCTTTTTGACGGCGGACGCCTACGGAATCTTGCCCCCGCTCTCGAAGCTCACTCGAGCCCAAGCCGCCTATCACTTTATGAGTGGCTACACCGCAAAGGTGGCCGGAACTGAAGCCGGAGTCACCGAGCCTAAGGCGGCCTTCTCAGCATGCTTTGGCGCACCCTTTATGCCGCTTCACCCCTCTGCGTATGCTGAAATGCTTATGAACAAGCTCGAAGGCACCGACATTCAAGTGTGGCTCGTCAACACTGGTTGGACGGGCGGAGCCTACGGCACCGGACACCGTATTTCGCTCAAAAACACTCGCCGCCTCATTCAAGCTGCAATGGGTGGCGAGTTGGACAATGCCCAAACGGCTACCGACGAACGCTTTGGCCTTGTACGAATTGCAGAATGTCCTGGTGTGCCCGACGAAATCCTCGATCCGCGCGCCACGTGGGCTGATACCGCCGCCTACGACGCGGGGGCAGCACGTCTTGCCGGCATGTTCCGCGACAACTTCACCAAGTTTGAGGACGGAACCAGCGACGAAATCAAAGCCGCCGGTCCGCGCTGAGCGACCGGCAGTGAACAGTGAAGGCGGGCCGCAGGGCCCGCCTTTTTTAGTGCGATCGACTAAAGCAAATCGTTCGCCAGATTGGCCAGCTCGCTTCGCTCGCCCTTGACGAGCGAGACGTGCGCATACAGAGGCTGCCCCTTGAGGCGATCCACGAGGTAGCTGAGTCCGTTCGACTGCTCGTCGAGGTAGGGCGTGTCAATTTGGCGCACGTCGCCGGTAAAAATGAACTTCGAATTCTCTCCGGCGCGCGTGATGATTGTCTTGACTTCGTGCGGAGTCAGGTTCTGGGCCTCGTCCACAATAAAAATGACGTTGCTCAGCGAACGTCCGCGGATGTAGGCCAAGGGCGTCACTAAGATCTTCTCGTTGGCGACCATCTCGTCAATCTGCTTGTAGTTGCGGTCGCGCTCGCCGAACTGGTTCTTGATGAACTTCAAGTTATCCCAAAGCGGCTGCATGTAGGGGTTTATCTTTTGCTCTGCGTCGCCGGGCAAAAAACCGATATCCCGATTGCTCAGCGGCACTATTGGGCGTGCCAAGTAAATCTGCTTGAAGTCGCGGCGTTGCTCCAGAGATCCGGCCAACGCCAGCAACGTCTTGCCGGTGCCCGCAACCCCGGTGAGGGTCACCAACTTAATGTGCGGGTTCATAATGGCATGCAGGGCAAATGTCTGCTCTGCATTTCGCGGTTTGATTCCGTAGTAGGCTGACTTTTCTACCAGCTCCATGTCGCTGGTTTGAGAATTAAAAAATCCCAGCCCGCTGCTCTTTCCGTTTTTAAGTATGTAAAAAAGATTTGGCTGCAAATTCAACTTCTGAATCGTTTTTAGTCCGAGGTCCATCGAGACGCGCTTTTGCTCGTACAGAGCTTGAAGGTGCTTTTCAGGAAAACCATCCAACTCAGCCCTTCCCGTAAACACGGTATCCGTCTCTTTCACCTTGCCCGTGAGGTAGTCCTCGGCTGCCACATTCAGGGCCTTGGCTTTGAGGCGCAAATTGATGTCTTTGGTCACCAGAACTACGGGGCGGTTGGGCTCTTGCTCCTGCAGGTACAGCGCGGCGTTCAAAATTTTGTGGTCGTTTTTGCCTTTGCCGTATACCGCCGTCGCATCCACTCCCAAACCTGGCGTATCCATTACCACGCGGAACTTTCCGCGCTTCGGCCCATTCAACGCAATCCAGTCCGTCAGCGACTTATGCTCTGCCTTCTTGTCGAGCATTCGAATGAACTCTCGCGCTTCGTAGTTTTTGGTGTCGGAACCTTTTTTAAACTCGTCCAACTCCTCAAGCACCGGAATCGGAATCGCCACATCGTGCTCCTCGAAGTTCATGATGGCATTGTGGTCGTACAATATAACCGAGGTATCGAGGACGAAAATCTTACGAATCTTTTTGGGCGCTGCAGGCATCACATTGAGGGTTTAACTGCGATGAAATTACCCGAAACCCTGATTAAGTGAGGGTTAAGTCCACCAAGTTTTCCACATACTGAGTTGATAACCTCTCCTCTTGTGAATACGCGATGTGCGCTAAATTTATCCTCTTATGGTATCCGTAGAACGAATTCAAAATGCCCTTGGGTTTGCCTCAGTAGAGCTCGCCGAAACATTGGCCCGAGAAGGCCGCGTACTGAACTACCGTGCCGGAGACTACGTGATGGAACCCGGGCAACCGATGAAGTACGTGCCCATTGTTCTCGAAGGCAGCCTTCGGGTGGCCCGCAAAGACGACGCAGAGGATCGAGAACTCTACCTCTACACGTTGGAACCCGGCAGTGCATGCAGCAACACCTTTGGAAGCCTCTACGGCCAATCACCGAGCCTTGAGGTACTCGCTGAAGAGGACAGCATGGTACTTTGTGTCCCCATTCGTGTGGTGCAAGAACTCTTGCACACCAATCAAGAGTGGATGAACTTTGTACTGCGATCCTACCAGAAGCGATTCGACGAAGCATTAAATGCACTAGACGATGTCGCATTCAGGCAGTTGGATGAGCGTCTTGTGCACTTTTTAGTCGAAAAAGCCCGTCGAAACGAGCAAAATGAAGTTCACATGAGTCACTTTGAGATCGCTCAAGCACTGAATTCATCTCGTGAAGTCGTTTCGCGACTGCTTAAGCGCCTAGAAAGTGAAGGTCGCGTTCGCCTCGGTCGCAACCGAATCGAGATCCTCGACTAGTCCCGCCCTATTTTTGCGTCATGATTCGACGCTACCTACGCTTGGCCATCGCGGCCGCCATTCTCGCGCTTGCCACCTACCAGTTCATTGAGACAAATTGGGGCAACGGCATTTTTCTCACCCTCCTCGCGGGTATTCCTGTTCTCATTCACTTTCGGAACGAGCGCATTCTCATGGCCCTTTGGTACGTGCGCTCGCAGAACTTCGCTAAGGCTGGTGCCCAGCTTGACGCCCTGAAGTACCCCGAGCAAACCCTCATTAAGGGTCAGTTGGCTTACTACTACTTTTTGCGCGGACTGATGCTTTCGCAAACCAACATGGCGCAGTCAGAGTCCTACATGCGCAAGGCCTTAAACACTGGGCTTCGCATGAAGCAAGATCGCGCCCTCGCAAAGATGCAACTCGCCGCTATGGCCATGTCGCGCCGCCGCAAGACTGAAGCACAAGCGCTGCTGACTGAGGCAAAGAAGTTGGACGACAAAGGACTTTTGGCCGACCAGCTCAAAATGCTCAAAGACCAGCTTAAGCGGATTTAACCATACCTCGCCCTCACAAAAAAAGCCCAAGCGTGTCGCTTGGGCTTTTTTATATTCTAAAGAGTTCGAACTACTTCTTCTCCTCGGTCTTTGCACTCTCGGGATAGCGCGCTGCAGTCAGCTCCTTGCTTACCGCAGAACGCTCAAGGCGAAGGCGGCTGTTTTCGGTCTCAAGAACAAATGTGTGTTCGTCGAGGTCAGAAATTTTGCCGTGCACGCCACCGGTAGTCACGATGCGCATTCCTTTAGCAAGCACGTTGCGAAACTTTGTTTCTTCTTTTTGACGCTTCATTTGCGGACGCAAGAAAAAGAAGTACATCACCGCCAAAATGGCGATTAGGGGCAAAAAGCCTGCGATTCCACCTTGGGACTGGGCTTGTAGAAATAGGTTCATATTACTTGGCTTTGGGGGTTACATTGGCCGTAATGGTCAACACTTTAGTACTTGGGACTGCGTTGGTGGTCAGGGTCACCGTCTTGTTTTGCTGGTTTGGCTTGCCCTCACTGTTGAAGCTCACCTTAATTACGCCCTCCTCACCCGGTGCCACTGGGGCATTGGGGTATTCTGGAACAGTACATCCGCATGAACCTTGAGCAGAAGAAATGATCAGTGGTCCGTCACCGGTATTCGTAAACTTAAATTCCGTTTCGACGACGTCACCTTCTTTGATGGTTCCGAAGTCGTGCGACTCATTTGCAAAGGTGAGTTCGGGAAGTTCAGCGCTCTGCACGGCCTCAAGCGCCATACGCTCTGATTCAGGCTTTACGCGATCACTTGGATTCGAACAGGCCACCGCTACAGTGGCTAGGGCGGTAACGAAAATGGTTGTTGTCTTCATAGGTGGTAAAATTAGGACCCAATTAGGCCTCGTCCGAGCTTTTGAATGCGGCCTTCTGATTTTAAATCACTGACCACGGCATCTAAAATTCCGTTGACAAATGAGGCGGCCTTTGGCGAACCGTACTGCTTGGCGAGCTCAATGGCTTCGTCAATGCTCACTTTAACCGGAATTTGCGGAAACGCAACCACTTCACTCAGTGCCATTTGCACGATGCTTCGGTCGACTGGAGCCATGCGGTCAAAATCCCATTGCTTTGCTTTTTTGGCCATCCGCTCTTGCCACTCCGCCTGATGGCGCAGCGTGTGAACGAATAGTTCTTTCGCAAATTCTCCGTCCTCTGCATTCTTGATCAGCGGAACCAGTACCGGGCGGTTCTTGCGCGCATTCTGCATGGTTTGAACCGCCATCATCTGAGCTGCATCTAAGTCGTCTGACCAGTGCATGTTAATGGCCTCGTAGTGCTGCTGTAGGTCCTCGTTGTTGGCCAAAAAGTCGCGGTAAAACTGACGCAAGTGGGTAATTTGCGCCTCGTCAGTCTGAAGTTCTGGACTATTCCACATCAATGTTTCGCCAAATTCAGACCAGTAGGTGAAAAAGATCTTGCGAAGGACGTCCACCGACTCGCCCCAGTGAATTCGGTACTGCTCCCATGCCTTAGTAATGCTATCATCTGCAACCAGTTGGGCAAGAAACGGAAGCTTTAAAAAATGCTGAAGTTGTGCCTCGCGCAGACGATTCGGAAACTGCTTGGCCTGTTCAATCTCAAGTCGCTCCTCAAGAAAATGATTAAAGTGCCAAAAAATCCTCAGCTCGTAGAGGTACAAATCATTGATCGCCTTAATGCTGTCCTCGAGACGGCGCAATCCAAGTTGGGCGTCGTTGAGGTCGGACTGCACGTACGCATAAAGCGCTTGCATCGTTTTGATGCGGAGGTGGCGACGGGTAAGCATAGAACGGAATTAGGCTGCAAAAATAGCCTATTCCGAGCGTTTGGGGAAGCGACTGCGCGACCAATGAACCCCCGCGGTGTACATGAGCATCATGAACATACCGTAGAGCGCGTCTTCGACGGGTATGGTTCCGAGGCGAAGACCCATATTCTCGGCGTTGTTGTACCACACAATGGGTTCCGGAAGAAACATGCCCGTGAGGACTCCGTTCACGAGAACAAACGGTACGAGGCCCACGCCCCAGCTGCGCAAAAAGGCTGCCGTCCACCAGGGACGCTTCCACAGCAACCACGTGCAGCCCAGCGCAAGTCCCCCCGCCGCCGTCAACGTGTACCACCGGTCCTGGTAGACGAGTGCAAGAGTGGCGCTCGCGGCCGCGATCATTTCAACGACGACAAATGCGCTGCGCTTCGACTGGGTCCAAGGAACAAAAAGCTGCAGCACCTCATAAATAAAGAAGGTAGCCCACGGTACAATGATGAAAAACAGCCATTCCTCGAGCGGGAGGCCCCAAAGCGATGGACCCACCAGGTAATCTTGGTTAAAACCCCATACTCCACTCGCCGTTTTAACTACGTCCCAAGGGATGAACAAGGACATCATAAAGAGCGTACCCACAAGCAAATGCCGGGTCTGGCCGATGTAGCGAATGCGCGGTTCAAAGGCCCGGGTCAAGGGGCCTAAAAACGTGAGCCCCATCAAGAGCAAGTAGAGACCCTTCACGAACGTCGCTCCTGCTTCATTTTGCGCGCTTCCTCACGCACCATACTCCAAGGCACCCATAAGAGACCAAAGTGGTGTGAATCTTCTTTGCCAAGCGTTTTGTGGTGCCACTTGTGCTTGAGGCGCACAGCCCTAAAGTAGGCATTGTCGGTGTGCACCCACCAGCGAAAGCGTTGGTGGATAAAGATTTCGTGCACTAAAAAGTAGGTGAATCCGTATGCTGCGATTCCAAAACCAAAACCCGTAGACTCGGGTACGCCCCACATCATTCCGAGCATGATGCAGAGCCATGAAGGAATGGCAAAAATCAAAAAGAACGCGTCGTTTTTCTCAAAAAACCCAGGCTCTTTGGTGTGGTGGTCGGCATGCAAAAACCATAGTGGGCCGTGCATGAGGTAGCGGTGGGCAGCCCACGCCGCTCCCTCCATGAGGACGTAGGCTAGCAAAAACATTCCGAGAACTGTCATAGCACTTACGGTAACGCGGGAACAGCTACAGGGTTCACGCCGCGCGATGGATCAAAGCGGTACAGTTCGATCGCTTGATTGAACTGCCCTCCTCCGGGAGTTTGCCCCCAGTCGTAGCTTCGGCGTGGTCCGGTGTAGTGTTCGGGATCGTTTTCGAGGAGCATTAGGGCCATGTCGTACCCCAACCATGCCCACCGCGAACGAGAAGTTCCGAGCACCGACGCGATGTGCGCGTCAACCTCTTCGTACTGTGCAAACTCCAGGCGGTCCGTCTGGGCCCAGATGATGGGCTGACGCAAGAGTAGGAATGCGTCCAGCGATGGGCTATTTACCGTACTACTCACGGTCCAAAATTCAGTTTGGCTTGCGGGCCTCTGGCGAAGCCCTTGCAGGATTCGCGCTGCGCTGAGCACCTTGTCGTCCAACAGCACGAACCGAGTTGGAATCAAATCGTCTCCTCCTACCCGAGCTGCCAAATTCGAGGAGGGACGCCCGTCCCAGGTTTGAATTTTGGTGGTGTCTGCACCCATTGCGTGGTAGCCTCGCACAAATGCTTGGCGCTGGAGCAAACTCGCTTTGTCCCCCAAATCAAAGATCACCGTGCGCGATTTGGGGCGTCCTAAGGCGTCCTGGGCGGCGAGTCTCCCTAGAATCTCAGCCTCTAAAAATCGGACGGGGGCCGCAGCAATGAGTTGCGTAAGTCCCTCTGTGCGAACCTCGCGCGAAACGGGATTCACCACGTAGGTGGTTGCCGCAGCATACGTGGCAAGGGATTCACTGTCTGAGGCACGAAATGGCCCTACCACATAGCGAACGTCGCGTTGGGCCAATTCATTCATGAACGATGACGGATTCAGCGTTCGAGGTTGTGACGAACCGAATGTATGGTCGATCACCGCGCCTGTGGACTCATCAAAATCGTAGAGCTCGAGGGTAATGGGCCACTCCACACCAGCAAACGAGTCGAGCGCAGCGCGAAACCCCGCATAAAATTCAGTCGCCATGGCGTTCTTAGTAACGCCAGATCCTGAACTATCTGCCTGAGCGCCAAAAGGGAGCACGACGGCCCACCGGGCTCCGCCCTGCGCTGATGCAAGGAGCGAGGCCACGCTGCACGCGGCGGTGAGAAGGTGCTTTACTCCCATTCGATAGTTGCCGGCGGCTTGGAACTGATGTCGTACACGACGCGGTTCACACCACGCACTTGGTTGATTATGGCATTCGAAGTTCGTGCCAAAAAGTCGTAGGGCAAGTGCACCCAGTCGGCGGTCATTCCGTCAGTCGACTGCACGGCGCGCAAGGCAACCACTTGCTCGTAGCTGCGCTCGTCGCCCATCACGCCCACAGACTTGACGGGAAGCAAAATGGCTCCGGCCTGCCACACACTGTCGTAGAGACCCGCGTCGCGCAACCCCTGAATGAAGATGTGGTCAACTTCTTGAAGAATGGCAACTTTTTCGGCAGTGACTTCACCCAAAATGCGAATCGCCAGACCGGGGCCCGGGAAGGGATGGCGACCCAAGAGCTCAGGCTTGAGGCCCATGGCTGCTCCAACGCGGCGAACTTCGTCCTTAAAGAGGCTGCGCAGCGGCTCGACAATCTGAAGCTTCATGTAGTCGGGCAATCCACCGACATTGTGGTGTGATTTGATGGTTACGCTTGGGCCGTTCACACTCACGGACTCAATGACGTCGGGGTAAATCGTGCCTTGGCCGAGGAATTCAACGCCCTGAATGCGGTGTGCTTCGCGGTCAAAAACTTCGATAAACGTGCGGCCAATGGCCTTGCGCTTGGCTTCGGGGTCTTCTTGGCCGGCTAGGGCTGCATAAAACTCGGCACTGGCGTCCACGCCTACTACGTTGAGTCCGAGGTGCTCGTACTGATTGAGTACACCCTCGAATTCGTTCTTGCGAAGCAGTCCGTTATTGACAAAGATGCAGTGCAGGCGGTCGCCAATGGCCTTGTCGAGCAGCACTGCAGCCACCGTAGAATCCACACCGCCGCTCAGGCCAAGCACCACTTTGCCGTCGCCAATTTGAGCTTTGAGTGACGCTACGGTCTCGTCAATAAAGCTGTCGGGTGTCCAGGTTGGGGCGCAGCCGGCGATCTCGTATATAAAATTGCGCAGCAGCTGGGTTCCGTGCTCGGAATGCACCACCTCAGGGTGGAACTGAATCGCGTACGTATCCTCGCCCTCAACGCGGAAGGCCGCGACGGGAATGCTGTCGGTCGTCGCCTCAATTACCGCGTTCGCCGGCAGGGTTACGATGCTGTCGCCGTGGCTCATCCATACGGTGCTTCCGGTCGGAATTCCGGCTAAAAGGCGCGATTCGCCCGCCGACGGATTGAGGTGGGCTCGGCCGTACTCGCGGTGTGTGCTTCGAGCAACCTTGCCGCCGCGGGTGTGGGCCATAAACTGGGCTCCGTAGCAGACGCCCAGCAACGGAACCTGACCGTAAAAGCCGCTCAAGTCGGGATTCGGCGCCCCCTCTTCAAGGGTGGAATACGGTGAACCACTGAGAATGACCGCCTTAAACTTGGCCTTCCAGTCCTCGGGAATGTGGTGAAACGGATGGATTTCGCAGTACACATTGAGTTCGCGAACCCGGCGCGCAATGAGCTGGGTGTACTGGGAACCAAAGTCAAGAATGAGGATAGCGTCGGTCATATACTGCAAAAGTACGGCGGCCGGGGCGGGTTCAGGTAAATTCCCACCAGCCTGATTCATCCCAAACACCCTGCTGGCCGTAGGCATCGAGGTAGGCACGAACGGCGTTTGGGCCTCCGTGTTCAACCAAATCAAAATGGGTCCAAATGCGCTCTTGAAGGGTTCCGGCGGGCAGCAGGATGTCGGAAGCATCCTGAATGCGGCGCAGCGCTACCGTTTCACGTCGGGCCAATTGTCGGCGAACGCGTTCGACCATGCGCGACTCCTCGCGCGCAATGCGCTGCACCCAAGCGGCCGCAGATCGCTCAAGGCCTGGCTGAGCGTAGTGCTGCGCCACAAGATGGGCAATTTGGTCGGTAATGGGGCGGTCGTTGGCCATGGGGGCACCTACGTTTGCAAGCACCTCGCGGCGAACCTGGTCCGGGTCCCACGGACCGCGTAGGCGTGCAGCTCCAATGAGTTCACGGCCTTTTTGGGCGCGGGGCGGAATCCAGGTTCCGCTGTGCCGAAGGCGCCACACACCATGGTCGCGACCGGTCTGAGCCCAGTACGGCACCAGCTGGTAGGCGTAAGCCAACTCCCCTGCCCCGCCCGTGTAGGCCGCGTTGGGAAGGATGTGCTCTTGGTAAATCGGGCGAAGGAGCGCATTGGGGCTGACTGCCTCAGGATGCGCGGCTGCCCACTGTGCGACCTCGCTGTCGCTTCCCATCGCTCGGCCGTCGGACCTCTGCCATTGACCGTCCTCGCTTCGGTCCAGGCGGAACCGCGCCCCACTCGAATCCAACGCAAACAGTGCAGAGGGTCGAAATGGAACAGGCACCGCGCGATCACCCCAAGGACGGCTTGCCGCGACGCGCGTGGAATACAACGTTTGGTTGCGGATTTCATCGTCCCAGAGTGCTGCAGCCTCCGCCTTCAGCCGCACATCGGACGCGTCGAGCACAAGCACCTCAGGATGCCAGAGCCGCATCAACGTTCGGGTGGCGTCGGCGAGGTTCGCTGACGTGCGGTACGCGTCCTCGCTGCGCTCCGCCGCCCAACGCACGGGCTCGGGCAACTGCTCAGACTTCATCCACAGGCTGATCGCCTCGGCCACGGGCTGCGCCGGCATCGCCCCGCTGCGCAGGGGCGCCACGGGCGCGGCCCAGCTCCCCTGGGTCCTGCCCCTCCAAAAAATTCGTCGAATCTCGTCGGCGTCGTGGTCCTCACTCGCCATCCAAAACACGGGAACTGTCGGCACACCCCGATCGGTCCAGTAGTTGGCCAGAGCGACCGTTTCGGCCACTTTCGCGTGCACGTACAAGGGCCCGAGCCCCGTCACCAACTGGTGCCCCGCAACCACGGTTACGGCATCGGGACGCGCAAGCCGGTTGATCAGCTCGAGTTGCTCGACCGTCGCATTCAGACCCGCTTGCTCTTTGAGCACCTCTACCAGCAGCGCACGACGGTCGGCCGGAAAGCCGGCAGCCCTTTGCCGCATTACGTCGGCGCTTAATGATTGAAGCATGGGCGCATCAGCCAAACCATTGGCTTTAAGCTGCTGCAGCGCACCACCGATTCCGCACTCGCTCAAGGGCGCTACCCAACGACCCTTCATCGGCGCGGTTGCGGTTTGCCGTTTACATCCAGCGGAACCCGCTCCTTCAGCTCGCCTAAGGCAAACGAACGGAGCAAAATCCGCTCGATCAGCGCGTCTTCATCGTCGCCTTTAGGGTCGTACTCCTTGCGAATGTTGATGTCGTACCACGATCCCGTCACGCTCCACCCGACGGCCGTCAACCAGTTGCGGTACTGCCGAATCAGCTTAAAGACCGTTTGGTCGGTCTCGCGGTAGACCAGCTTGCACAAAATCTGCCCTTCTGATCGGGTGAGCTTGCGCAGTTCAGCCTCAAAACGCTCCTCGAGAAACTTTTGGTAGTGCCTCGTGTACTTGGCGCGCTTTCGGGCAGACTTCTCTCTGGCAAGCTGCATATTCAGCGAATCCAAACGCTCTCCGGCGGCCTTGGCGTACGGGTAGACTTTGAGTACACGGCGGCGAAGCAGTAGGTAGCGCTTACGGGCTTCGACGTCGGTAAACGTCGGCTTGTCCATGACCAAAATCTCATCCAGAAACACCCACGGAATCGTATCGCCGTCGATGACCGTTCCCTGAACTTTTTTTCCGTTAAACGTGGTTTCGACCAACTGCGCCTGAAGCGGAATGGCCAAGATCACGAGTGAAAAAGCAAGCCAACGCATCATATGCTGTAGCGTGTGTTCCATCGGCTGGGCGTACTCAAACCCTTTGAAACCTCGGGGCGGTATTCCTCGGCAAGTGCCGCAACCCATTCCGCGCCTTCGGCGCGGGGTTCAAGTGCCTCGGGAGTGAAGTGTTCTGCGATAAACCCCGTATCAAACTGTCCGCTGACAAAGTCCGGATGCTCGAGAATGAATCGACCAAAGCGCAAGGTGGTCTTGACTCCGACCACCGCGTAGCGGTCAATTGCCGACAGCAAACGCTTACGGGCCGTTTCACGATCTGGCCCCCAGGCGATGAGCTTGGCAAGCATCGGATCGTAGTATACCGAAACCTCCTGACCCTCGCGGACCCCGTCGTCAACGCGGATTCCTGCGCCCGTGGGGCGGCGGTAGACCTCAAGCACACCAGTGTCGGGCGCAAAGTTGTTGGTGACGTCTTCGGCATAAACCCGCAGCTCGATGGCGTGGCCGTTGATCTTTAGGTCCTCTTGGCGGTACGGCAATCGCTCGCCTCGGGCGATGCGAATCTGTTCGGCAACCAAGTCCAAACCAGTTACTTCCTCTGTTACCGGGTGCTCAACCTGCAGCCGGGTATTCATTTCTAAAAAGTAAAACGCGCCGCTCGCGTCAAAAATAAACTCGACGGTTCCGGCACCCACATAACCGCAGCTCTGCGCCGCGTTGACGGCGGCCTCCCCCATTTGGGTACGCAGCTCAGGAGTCAAAATGGCACTCGGAGCCTCTTCAACGACCTTTTGGTGGCGCCGCTGCACCGAACACTCGCGTTCAAAGAGGTGAAGATGGGTTCCGTGCGCGTCCGACAGCACTTGAATTTCAATGTGGCGCGGCGAGGTGACAAACTTTTCGACAAACACTTCGCCGTTGCCAAACGACTTAAGCGCTTCAGACGTCGCGTTTTCAAATGCTTCACGCACTTCGGATGCGGAATGGACAATGCGCATTCCCTTGCCTCCGCCGCCGGCCGAGGCCTTGATCATTACGGGGTAGCCAATGTGGTCGGCGACCTTCTGAGCCGCTTCGGCTGTCGCTAAGGCGCCCTCGCTACCGGGAACAAGCGGAACATCAAATTGCGCTGCAGCCGCCTTCGCCGAAAGCTTGTCACCCATCACGCGAATCGCCGACGGAGGAGGCCCGATCCATGTAATCCCTTCTGCCTCAATGCGCTCAGCAAATGCAGCGTTCTCGCTCAAAAATCCGTAGCCGGGATGCACCGCATCGGCACCCGAAGCGCGGCATGCCTCAAGCACAGCCTCGACATTGAGGTAGCTCTGGGCGCTCGGCGCAGGACCCACCAAGTAGGCTTCGTCAGCAAAGTGAACGTGGGGCGCATCGGCATCGGCCTCTGAATAAATGGCCACTGTGCCAATTCCCATTTGGCGGGCGGTGCGCATTACACGCAGGGCGATTTCGCCACGGTTGGCAACCAAGAGCTTCTTCATAGACTACACAAGGGCTTTAGACTGCAAAGTACGCACAGGCTTCGTACTTTGGCCCCATGGAATTATACCTCGATTCGGCCAACCCCACTGAAATTTCGGCCGCTTTTCAACTCGGAATCTTTTACGGACTCACCACCACCCCCACCTTCCTTCAGCGTCAAGGAGTTGCCGACGTCGACGCCTGGCTCCTCGAGACGGCGAAGCACGTGCCCGTGATTCAAGTTGAGGCCCTCGGGAATTCCGCAGACGAAATCGTTACCGAAGCACACCGCCTACTGGCCATGGGGCTTTCGAGAGAGACGACCGTGTTTAAAATTCCCGTGTCGCTGCACGGCGTTCAGGCCTGTGCGCGACTCAGTAAAGAGGGCATCATGACCAATGTGCACCTGATTTACACGCCCCAGCAGGCCTACATGGCCATGAATTCGGGAGCCACCTACGTGTGTCCGTTGGTCGGACGCCTTCAGGACCAAGGCACTGACGCACTCGCATTGGTGGACGGAATCGTTGCGTTCAAAGAGCGCCACGGATATGCATCAAAAGTGATGTTTTCATCGGTGCGGCACAGCGAACACGTGCGCAACGCAATGGACTTGGGAGTGGATGCGGTCACGGTTCCGTGGTCGGTCTGCCAGCAGTTGCCCAACAACCACCTGACCACGCTCGGAACCGCACAGTTTGATGAGGACCACCGCCGCATGACGGTTCGGGTAGAATCCGTACTTCGCCCAACACAGGCTATTGTTTCGCCCGACACTCCCGTGCGGGACGCCCTCGTCGCCATGACCGTCAGCGGACTGGGTGCTGTGGTGCTGGCCGAACAGGGACGCGCCGTTGGACTCTTCACGGACGGCGACCTTCGCCGACTCATGGAGCAGCGCGGAACTCTGGACGTGAATGCTCCCGTTCGGGCAGTGCACAGCCTAAAGGTTCCGTTTGCGATTTCAGGAAGTGCCCTGCTGAACGAAGCCTACAGCCGATTTGCAGCGACCAAAGTTGATCAACTATTAGTTGAAGATGAGGCAGGCAATGCGCTAGGATTGATTGACATACAAGACATCAACGGCTAATGCAAATCAAGGCCCTCATCCTCGACTGGGACGGCGTTTGGACCAATGGGCGCAAGCGACCCGATGGCCAGTCCGACTTTAGCGAGCACGACACGATGGGGATCAATCTGCTGCGTTTTGCGCACTACGCCGCAACGGGTGAGCTACTTCGCGTGGCGATTGTGACCGGTGAACGGAATCCAACGGCCGAGTTCCTCGTGCAGCGGGAGCACTACGACGACTTCATTTTTTATGCGCGGGACAAGACCAAAGCCGTCCCTCTGCTCGAAGCCCGCTGGGGCCTGCCCGCTGCTCAATGGGGATTTGTGTTTGACGACGTACTCGACCTTGGTCTCGCGGCCTTAGTGGGCCGGCGAGCTATGGTTCGCTGGGGGCATACCGCAGGAGTGCAAGCTATCGCCGACCGAGAGGGCTTGGTCGACGACTGGATCGAATCCGACGGAGCGGTGCGCCGCTGGTGCGAATCCTATTTAACTGAAATGGGTTGGCTTCACACGGCCGTGGCCGAGCGGCGCGCATGGTCGCCAAGCTACCAAACCTACTGGGCGCTCCGCAACGAAGTCAAGCCCATCATCACCGACCTGAGTCCCCGCTAAAGCGCCGAGCGCTTGGTGCCAAGTACCGCATCGAGCTGTCCTTGGATTTGCTTGAGCCGCTCGTCTTCCTCGCCCTGAGGCACCGAACCCTGCTGCAAGCTCGCCACCTGATTGGCCATCTGCAGGGCGCACATTGCCAAGGCATCTTGCTTGTCGCCCACCGCATAGCGCTCTTCAAACCGACCTACCGTGCTTTGGATCAAGGCCACCGCCTTGCGCACTTGCTCTTCTTCGGAGCGCGGGATCGTCAGCGGGTACGTGCGTCCGCCAATGTTCACTTTGATGCGAAGTTGGTCCTGACTCATGGCTGAAGTTTCGAAATCACCTGATTAATTTCTTTGGACCAGGACTGCAGCTGCTTGGCCAACTTAGCCCGGGCGGCGGCGTCGCCGTTGAATGAAATCAGAAGTCGAAGTTCCTCATTCTCGCTGCGCAGTGCCTTGATTTGAGCGCTGAGTTCGCGCACTTTGCGGTCCTGCTCGGCCACTACGCCCGACTGCTGTTCGAGCTCGCCCACCGCAAGACGGTACTTGCCGATGAGGTCGTGAACTTGGGCCTGAATGACGCCAATGCGATCGAGGGAATCCGCCATAGGCCAAAGGTAGCAGTTTGGCACGGGAATTTCTATCTTGGTGGAATGCCAAAAATAGCTTCGCTGCTCGCGTGGATGCTGACGGTTCCGCTCTGGAGCCAGCTCATTGTTCACCAGCCCTTGGATGGCCCACTCGCGGTTTCGGGCGAGCTCGCGGAGTTGCGCAACCACCACTTTCACAGCGGAATCGACCTTCGAACTGGCGGCACCACGGGCAGGCCGGTGTATGCCGTGGCGGACGGATGGGTGCGCCGCATCGTGGTGCGACCTGACGGCTACGGTTGGGCCCTGTACCTCGACCATCCGAACGGGTTCACTACCGTATACGGCCACTTAGAGTCCTTCAGCGACGAAATTTGGCAGTTCACTGAGTCTGAAGCGAAGCGCCGGGGCAGCTACCGTTTGGACCTCTATCCTCCCAAAGGCCTGCTGTCGGTGACCGCTGGCATGGTGATCGGACTAAGTGGCAATTCGGGGTCTTCAGGCGGACCCCACCTTCACTTTGAGATTCGCGACCAGTCCAGCGAAGAAATTCTCGACCCTGCGGCCCACGGTTTGGCCATTCCATTGGATCCAAGCCGTCCCAAACTGTGGGTATTGAGTGAGGGCCGCTGGAGGCCGGCTGGAGACTCGGTTTCAGTTGACTCGTGGTACGACCTGGCGTTAACGCTTCCCGAGCAAGATTTTGAGGTGGTGGTTTCAGATAGCCTACGCGCCACATGGTCACTGAACCGTTGGAGCTTTGACGTGCAGCGGGGCGCAGACGCTGGACTCGCACTGGGTTTGCACCAGCAGCAGGGTGTTCGCGGATTTCTGATTCACCCCACTCCTACCCAGCCCGCCCCGGGTTGGCGGCATTATTTGGACTTCCCACGGGCGAGTGGGCGGTATGCCGTAGCAATTCATTCAGGTGGCGCGCGCATTTGGAGTGGCGTAGTTCGCGTTGCGGCATTCGAAGATCGAGTGCCGCAACCTGCTGCTACGCTTCGCGATGGAGCGGTACGCCTCATTGTGCCAGCCCGTGCTTTTGCTTGGAAGCAGGACGTGACCCTGGCTGCCGAAGGGCGTTCGATTCGCGTGACTCCGGACGTCGCGGCGATCAAACCGGTGCACTACGAGTGGGTTCCGCACGGAATCCCCGATTCACTGTGGGACAAGACGTACTTGGCGGTGCGCGATGGACGCGGTTCCGCCAAAATACCGGGAATGCGCACCAGTGACGGAGCCATTCGCTACACCTCAAAAACCTGTGGCTCAGCCGAAATCCGTACCGATACTCAAGGTCCAAGTTGCCGCTTCATTCGCCGAACCCCGCAGGGAATCGTGCTGCTGCAGACCAAAGACGAGCTGGATGTGGAAGTGGTGCACGCACAGGTCAATGGCCAGTGGTGCTGGGCCTACCTCGATGCCAAAACAAATACCCTCGCAGTCCATGTGGGTGACGCGACCGGCACGCTTGAAGTCCAGGTCCAAGACGAGCTGGGCAACCTCACTATCTTTACCTACGCGTTATGAGTCGATTTTTTGCCGCAATTCTGTGGGGCGCAAGCCTCGTGCTCTCGGGCCAATCCGTAGTTCAGGTGAGTGGCGTGGTGCTGACTCAGGACTCGACGCTTCAAACGGTTCCGAATGCACGGCTTTGGGTAGCCAAGCGCGGAACCACCACCACAACCGGGGATGATGGCTTTTTTAGCATTACCGCGGTTCCGGGAGACACCCTCAAGTTTCGCCGTTTTGGCTTTGAAGAGGAGCAGCTTTGGGTTCCGGACAGCCTGCACGGCAAGAGCTACCTCGCCACCGTATTCATGCGCTGGAACCGCATCGAACTCGACGAAGTCGTGCTGTACCCCTGGCCACGGCCCGAGGATCTAAACCGCGAGCTACTGCGCATGGAGATCGAAACGACCCAGCGCGATATAGCCCTGCGCAACCTCGCGATTCAAGCGCTGAAAGAAAAAGCGGCGGCCATGGGAATGAGTTCGAACGAGATGCAGCGCTACATCATTCAGGCTCAGGAGCAGCAGCTCTACAATTCAGGTCGCTACTACGGCAGCAATGGAGCCACGGCGATTCTCGGACGCTTGAGCGATCCGTTTGCCTGGGCGCAGTTTTTTGAATCCTTAAAAAAACGCTAAGGTTTGAGCTTGCTCGCGACGGCGCTGCTCGCTGCGGCCCTCAACGACACTGTGAAGCGCGGAACCCAGCTCCAAGAAGCTACGGTGACCGGCGAACGGGTTCGGACCGAGACGAGCCAAATTCGACTCAAGTCCGGAACGCTGGCAGGTCTCGGAACACCCACCGGGTCGGTGGAGTCGCTGCTGCGTACGCTCCCGGGGGTGGTGGCGAGCGACGAACTGAGCAGCCAGTACAGTGTGCGCGGCGGTACCTACGACGAGAACCTCGTGTACGTGAACGGCTTTGAGCTGTACCGGCCGCAGCTCGCTCGCTCTGGGCAGCAAGAGGGGTTGAGCGTGCTCAATCCCGACCTCGTCTCGTCGCTCGCGTTTACCGCCGGCGGGTTTCACGCCGAGCTTGGCGACAAGCTTTCGTCGGCACTCGAGGTCAACTACGGGCGCAGCGATTCGTCAAAGGCTCGCGTGCGCCTGGGCGGATTCTCAGGCGGAGCCACGCTGTGGCACGGCAACCTCGGGGTGAGCCTGCGCTACCGAAGCAACGTACTCTTTGCCCGTACCGGCGACATCTCAGGCGACTTTCGCGCTGATTCACGCGATGCCCAAATCGTCTGGAGCGGCCGGCACGGAGCCTGGCGCCACGAATTTTTGGGCATTGCGCAGTCCAATGGATTCAGATTGGCCCCCACCAGCCGGACCACTGAATTTGGAACCGTAACCCAGGTTTTGCGCCTTCAAGTCGCGATGGCCGGCACCGAGTTCTATGGGTTTGAAAACGCTTTTGCGGGGTGGCGTACTCGGCGGGCACTTGGGCAACGAAGCGTCCTGGACGCTGAAGCCAGTTGGTCGCAAGCGCTTGAACGCGAACATTCTGACGTCGAATCTGCCTACCGTTTGGGCGACGTGAACACAAACATGGGGTCTGACCAATTTGGCGAAATCAGCTACTTGCGCGGCAGCGGTGGCTTTCAGCGCTACGCGCGCAACGACCTGTGGGTGCGCGAGTTCCACGGAGCCTTGCGCGGCAACCACATGATCAGCGAGTCTGCCCAGCTGCACTGGACGGTCGGACAGCGCGTTCAGTTCGCGCAGGATCGGGTTTCGGAATGGATCAACTTGGATTCCGCCGGATACAGCCTCAACCACCAACCCACCCTTGTGGTGATCGGCCCAAACGACACCTCCTACCTACCCGATTCAACGCTCGAACTGTACTCGGTGCTGCAAAACCAGGGCGAACTGCGCAACATCAAGCATTGGCTCTCGTCGACGTGGAGCCAGCAGTGGGTCGGTCCCGCCTACAGCATGCAGCTTCGGGCAGGTCAACGCATCGTGCGCGACAGCCGCTCGGGCGAATGGCGTTGGAGTCCACGCGCCTCACTTTCAGTAGGACCAACAGGGCGCAGCACGTGGCTGGCCTACCTCAATGCGGGCAGCTACGCACAAACGGCGAGCGTGCGCGAGCTCCGAAACTGGACTGCCAACGGACTTGAAACCGAAGCCCGAATGCAGCACGCCTGGCACGTAATCGCCGGCACCAAACGCTACGGAACCCGCCTCGGACGCCCCTGGATGTACCAAGTCGAGGCCTACCTCAAGTACCAGGACCGCGCATTTGCCTTTGAGCAGGACGGAATGCGCATTCGCTACCTCGGAACCGATCCCGGCCTCGCCGTGATGTATGGCCTGGACCAGCAGCTGCACAGCACGTGGGTGGGCGACGCCGAATCCTGGATTTCACTCTCGCTCTTTCGAGCCCGCGAGCGATTTGACGACGTGTGGCAGCGGCGCGGAACCGACTACCGATTCGCCTTCAGTATGCGCGTCGAAGACCACCTCCCTGGCCAGCCACAGAACCGCGTGTACCTAGTCACGAACGTCACGGGTGGCTTCCCGTTCGGCCTTCCGCTTGAAAATCCGAAGCCGTTTAAGGCTCCGCCCTACCGCCGCATGGATTTGGGATTTGAGCGCGTGCTGCCAACCTGGCGCGGAATCCAGCCACGACTCGCCCTCGAGGTCTACAACCTCCTCGAAATCCGAAACACCGCCAGTTATTTTTGGGTAATGGACATCAGTACTGCGAGCTACTACGCGGTTCCCAACTACTTGACCAATCGTTTGATTAACATCAGCCTTCGCGCTGATTTATAAGGTTTTACCGTGCGCGTCGTCGACCAACTTCCCCACCCTACATTTCGGATTCAGTTGTTTCACTTTGGATCAAACTACCTCGTTGAGGTCGAGGCGGGCCCAATGAAGCAGACCTACCGCTATCCGACCGACCGATTCCCGAGCCCAACCGCCGTGTGGGCTACGGTTACTCCTGAATTTCTTGAACGAGTTAGGGTCCATTTCAACAGCATGTACCAGGATTGGATGGCTACGTGGCCGCCCAAAGAAGATCAGCTGTAAAAAAAAGGGAAGCCCGCGGGAGAAAACTACCCTATACACCTGGCGAACCGAAATCCGCCAACCTCCCGCGGGCTCTACTAAAACCACAAAGGTTTTGAAATGTTTACGCAGCGGTAAAATTTTTCACCGTGTCGACGATCCGGCCGAGCGCCTCATCGAGCTCGGCGTCAGTGAGTACCAAAGGCGGGGCAAACCGAATGATGTTCCCATGGGTCGGTTTGGCGAGCACGCCCGCCTTAGCCATGGCGACACAAAGGTCCCAGGCCACATGCGAATCTTCAGGGGTGTTGATGACCACCGCGTTGAGCAAACCACGGCCCCGAACCTGTGCAACAAGCGGGTGACTGCCTAGTTCACGTACCAACGTGTCCCTAAAATGCGCTCCTTGGCGGCGGGCGCGCTGCATGAGCTGTTCATCTTCAACAACCTGCAGGGCTACTTGAGCTACGCGCGCCGCGATGGGGTTGCCCCCAAACGTGGAACCGTGCTGGCCAGGCTTAATCGTGAGCATGATTTCATCGTCGGCAAGAACAGCTGAGATGGGATAAACTCCACCCGACAGGGCCTTACCTAAAATGAGCACGTCGGCGCGCACGTAGGTCTGGGGATCGCGCTCGCAGCGACCTGCGGCGCAGCTGCAGGTTCCGCACGTGGCCAACCACGCGCCGGTACGGCCAATGCCCGTTTGGATTTCGTCGACCATCAACAGCACATTCGCCGCTCGGCAACGGGCTGCAGCGCCAGCGATGTAGCCGTCTGAAGGCACGTACACGCCGGCCTCTCCCTGGATCGGCTCCACAAGAAACGCGGCCACATTGGGGTTGGCCAGCGCTTGGTCGAGGGCCGAGAGGTCATCGTACGGAATTATCTGAAAACCAGGCATTGCCGGGCCAAATCCGCCGTACGAGTCGGGATCGCTCGAAAAGGATACGATGGTCGAGGTGCGGCCGTGAAAATTTTGGCTCGCCACCAGAATAATGGCTTGGTCGTTGGCCACGCCCTTGACGTCGTAGGCCCAACGGCGCGCGAGCTTTAGGGCGGTTTCAACGGCTTCGGCTCCGGAATTCATCGCCAGGACCTTGTCGTAGCCAAATCGAGTGGCCATTGCCTCCTCCATCGCGCCAAGTTGGTTGTTGTAAAATGCACGAGAGGTCAACGCGAGCGTCCGGGCCTGATCCACGAGCGCACCTACAATTCGTGGGTGACTATGCCCTTGATTCACTGCACTGTACGCGCTTAAAAAGTCAAAGTAGCGGTTGCCTTCGACGTCCCAGACGTACGGACCCTCTCCGCGCTGAAGCACGACGGGAAGCGGATGGTAGTTGTGGGCTCCGTAGCGGTCTTCTTGGGCAATGTACTCGTGAGGCTTCATAGGTCAAGGATTTACCCAAAGATAGCGCCCTACCTTTGCGCAGTGATTCTCGAAAACATTCAAATTGATCGCGCCGGTGGGCGTGGCGTAGCTGTCGGCAAGACCTCAGATGGCAAAACAGTTCTAGTGCGCGGAGCCGCTCCCGGCGACGTCGTCGACGTTCGCGTCGTGAAGCGCCACAAAAACTTCTTTGAGGGCCGCGTCGATCGGGTGGTCACTGCCTCTGCGCTTCGCGTGGCTCCATCGTGTGCCCACACTGAGTCCTGCGGCGGATGCCCATGGCAGCACCTCGGCTACCCCAGCCAGGCAGAATTCAAGGCGAGCGAAGTCGAAGAGCAGCTCGTACGTGTCGGCGGAGTGGCCCGCGACGGCGTGACCTGGAACCCCTTCATTTCAGCCCCCGTCCCCTTTCGCTACCGCAACAAGACCGAGTTCAGCTTCACATTTAACCGCTGGAAGACCCGCGGAGAGATGGACGCAAACCCCGATTCCGAGCACGAGCCTGGGCTTGGATTTCACGTTCCCGGATTTTGGGATAAAATTTTGGACGTCCAAGACTGCCACTTGATTCCGGAGTACGGAAACGAGATTCGCAACGCCCTTCGTGACGAAGCCATTGCTCTGGGACTGAGTTTTTGGCAGCCGCGCGCCAAGGTGGGTGCGCTCCGCACCGCCATGCTCCGCAGCAACCAGTCCGGAGACTGGATGCTCATCATTCAGTGGGGCGAGCACCCCGGGGCCGACGGGTTTACCCTGATGCACCGCATGGCAGAGCGCTTCGACCGCCTAGTGAGCCTGTACTGGGGCCTGAACGAAAAGGTCAATGATTCAATGTACGACGTTGACCTTCACCTCTTTCACGGGTCAGAAGCCCTTGAAGAAACCATGGAGTCCGCCATCGAAGGCGGCCGTGCGCTCAAGTTTTTGATCAGCCCCAAGTCGTTCTACCAAACAAATCCGCAGCAGGCCCACCGCCTGTATTCTGAAGCACTTCGCGCCGCAGGGCTAACGGGGGGCGAGACGGTGTACGACCTGTATACCGGCACCGGAACCATTGCCCTCTTCATGGCCCAAGTCGCCAAAAAAGTCGTGGGAGTTGAAAGCGTCCGTGAGGCAGTCGATGCCGCGTTCCGGAACGCGGAACGCAACGGCATCTCCAACGCAACGTTTGAAGCGGGCGATATGCGCCGCATTTTCACCCCAGAATTCGTCGAGCGCCACGGGCAGCCCGATGTTGTGGTCGTCGACCCACCCCGCGAAGGCATGCACCCCGCCGTCGTCGCAGAGCTCGCACGAATCGCAGCGCCCAAGCTCGTCTATGTTTCGTGCAACCCCTCGACCCAGGCCCGCGACATTCAAATGCTCTCAGAGGCCTACGAAGTGATCAGTGTTCAAGGCGTAGATATGTTTCCGCAAACGTTTCACGTGGAATCCGTGGTGCTACTGCGCGCAAAGTCTCGCGAGAACCACTAATTTTAAGTCATGGGAGAACGCACACTCATCCTTGACGACGCCCGAATGGCGCGTACGGTCGAACGCATGGCCTGGCAGATTCTCGAACGCCACCGCGACGGTGAGCGCTTGGTACTGGCAGGAATCCGAAATTCAGGATACGCCCTCGCAGCGCGAATTGCAGTGCACCTCAAGCCACATGTTGCCGCTGAACTCATTGAAATTGAAGTCAATAAGCGAGATCCATCTCTTGAAGACACCCGTGCTTCGGTCGCAGCGTCGCAGCTCGAAGGCGCTCATTTAGTCGTAGTCGACGACGTACTTAATTCGGGTGCCACCCTACTTTACGCCGTCGCACACTTTATGACGGCTCCGATGGGTCGAATTACCACTGCGGTACTCGTGGACCGCAACCACAAACGCTACCCCGTGAAAGCCGACATCAAAGGACTCTCTCTGAGCACGGGACTTCACGAACGCGTTGAGGTAGACTGGTCTACCCCGTGCGCGACTTATTTGGTCTGAATCAGTTCTGCAAGCATTGCGACGACCTGGTCGCTCGAGTTTTTATCTACGGCAACTTTGTACTGCGATTTTTGGTAAAAAGGCAAGCGCTCAAACAGGTGCTTTGCGATGAACTCGGCAAGGTCAGCATCCGCCACGCCGCTGAGTAAAGGACGCTTTGTTCCCCGTGCGCGACTGGCGTTGAGGCGCTCGTGCAACCAGCCCACCGAAGCAGACAGGTAAATGGTATGCCCGTGCTCCACCATCCAGTCGGCATTGTCGTAGTAGCAGGGCGTTCCGCCACCGCACGACAGAATTCCCTCAAAATTTTGGTGCTCAAGAAGCAGTTGGCGCTCAAGTTTTCGAAAGGCCAACTCGCCTCGCTGCTGCATGAACTCGGGGATTGTCATACCGGATTCTTGAGCAATAATGTGGTCTAAATCCTTGAATTCCAGGTTTAGCTTGCGCGCTACAGCCCGGCCCAGACTCGACTTTCCTGAGCCCATGTAGCCCCACAAATACCATGTTTTCATACCTCTGCACAAATCTACGCTGGGGCCTTTGGTTTTTGAGCATTTGAACTATATTTGCAGCCTCGTTTACGAGACGACTCGATAGCTCAGCTGGTAGAGCAATACACTTTTAATGTATGGGTCCTGGGTTCGAATCCCAGTCGAGTCACGAAACGTTCTTCCTTTAAAAAGTGTAGCCCTGGTGGTGAAATTGGTAGACACGCCATCTTGAGGGGGTGGTGAGCTATGCTCGTGCTGGTTCGAGTCCAGTCCAGGGCACTTTTTTTTGGTCCGTATTTTGCGGTGAACAACTTCATGAAACTTTTCGGGTTAATCCTTCTCGCAGTGGGCCTTGTGCCCGTTGCCTCATGCCAAAGCACCCCTAAGAATATGAAGCCTGAGAACTTTAGCATCTCCAAATCCGAAGAGCAATGGAAGTCCGAACTGACTCCTGAGCAGTTTCGCGTACTCCGTCAAAAAGGCACCGAATACCCTGGCAGCGGGGTGTACGACCAGCATTTTAAACCAGGCCACTACACGTGTGCAGGCTGCGGAGCTAAGCTCTTCGTGAGCGACCGCAAGTTTGACGCCCACTGCGGATGGCCCAGTTTTGACGCGCAAAGTGAAGATTCAAACGTCATAGAGCACGTCGACTACAGCCACGGAATGGTGCGCACCGAAATCCTCTGCAAGCAGTGCGGAGGTCATTTGGGCCATGTGTTTAACGACGGTCCGACCCAAACTGGACTTCGCTACTGCGTTAACAGCGCGTCACTCAATTTTGAGGATGCCAAAAAATGATCAGGCAACCTTTAAGGCGCCTGTCGCATCCTAAGGCTATGAACATTTACACCACCTCCATTTTGGCCGCCGGCCTCACTGTCGCCAGCTGCGACGATGCTGTTTTTTGCACTGAAGAATTCAGAAGCGTCGGTTTTACTTGGACCGGAACCGAGATGCCTGAGCGCGCCACGGTGGTCAATTCACGTACAGGCGATACTATTCGACTGCTAAGCGGCCCCTACGAGCAATTTGTGCCTATCGTGGACGACGGATCGATGAGTCAGTTGAGTTTCGAAGGGGACAGCCTCAATGTTAAGGTGTACAATACCCAGGACTCTTTAATCGCAACTGCTTGGTACGTAGTGGGTAAGGATGAATGCCATATTATTTTCAAGTCTGGACCCGAATTCCTTCCGTAGGAATTTGGAAGATTGTGAATCCTTATTATATTTGCACTCCCCATTGGGGCGCATAGCTCAGCTGGTTCAGAGCATCTGCCTTACAAGCAGAGGGTCCGCGGTTCGAATCCGTGTGCGCCCACACCAAAAGCCGTCTCACAAGACGGCTTTTTTTATTCCCTTAGGCGATACGCCACAAAAAAAAAAGGGCCCCACTGGGGCCCTTTGTGCTTGGTTTGGCGGGGTGCGGCGCCTAATTATTTAGTAACCGTGTAACCCTGTGATTCGAGCCACTGAATGCGGGCGTCGATTTCAACTTGAGCACGCTTTGCGATTTCTTTCTCGCAAGAGATGATCAAACCTTCCAGTTCTTCAATTTCAAATTTGCCCAAGAATTGATTGCGGAAAACCGTCTTCAAAGTCTTGTTGCCATTTTGGTTTTCACGGAAGTGCTGAACGAGTTGAGATGGAGTCATAATTATAGAATTATTTGGTTAATTGAACCGGGTCAAATATAGCAGAAATTATACCAAAATTCACGTATAAATTTATTTAATAATTAAGAATCTGATCAAGCGCCTTGCTAAGGCGATCCTGAGGCAAAAAACCCTTCTCTAACTCGGCGGCAAATGGAATCGGAAGATCTGCACTTGAAACCACCGAAATTGGTGCATCAAGCGAGGTAAAGCAGCGCTGCTGAAGTTCTGCGGCAATCGAACTACCCACACTTCCTAAAAAAGTATCTTCTTGAACGACGAGGCAACGTCCCGTTTTGCGCACCGAATGCTCCAATGTTTCCCAATCAATGGGGCGCAGTGATACGATGTCCACGAGCTCTACCGAAACCCCGGGGTGTTCGAGCATCCAAGACTGCACCCAGTGCACTGCCCACCCGTATGCAAGGACTGTGAGGTCAGTGCCGGGCTGAACGACTACGGCTTTATCAAGCGGAATACTGTAGTATTCTGCAGCCACCTCACCTTCAAGTGATCGGTACAAGTTTTTGTGCTCAAAAAATAGTACGGGATTGGGATCCTCAAATGCACGAAGCAGTAGGCCCTTAGCCTGCGCAGGATTTGATGGGTACACCACCTTGAGTCCAGGCACACGGGCAAACCATGCCTCGGTCGATTGGCTGTGAAAGGGCCCTGCGACGACACCCGCGCCTGTGGGCATGCGCACCACAAGATCCGCACGCTGTCCCCATCGGTAGTGCAGCTTTGCCGCCTGATTGCAGATTTGGGTCATGGCCTCGGTGACGAAGTCGCTGAACTGCATTTCAACCATTGCTTTGAACCCTTCTACAGAGAGTCCCACCCCTGCTCCAACGATTGCAGACTCGCACAGCGGAGTGTTTCGAACGCGCTGAACTCCGAAGCGGTCGACAAAGCCGTCGGTCGCCTTAAACACGCCTCCGTACTCGGCAATATCCTGGCCCATGAGCACGAGGTTTTCGTGGCGTTCCATAGCCTGTTCCATGCCTTCTTTGATCGCGTCAATCAATCGAATTTTGCGGTCCGACGCAGGCGGAACTTCGTGAGTTGGCGCATCGGCAACGGGCGCGTAGACGTCGGTCAGCTCGGCACGCTCGTCGTACTGCGGCTTGGGTTCGTCAAGTGCCGTATTGAGCGACTCTAGAACATAGGCTGCAAGCTCTTCTTCAAGTGCTTTGAGTTCAGATTCGGTGGCGGAACCCGAAGCGAGTACCTCGCTTCGGTAGCGAAGGACTGGATCTTTCGATTGCCACGATTCGATCAATCCTTCGGGATAGTACTTGGTTCCCGAAGCCTCTTCGTGGCCCCGCATTCGAAAGGTCACGCACTCGAGCAGAATGGGGCGGGGATTCTGCCGAATTGAATTCGTCAATTCTTTGGTAGTTTCAAGAACGAGACCGAGGTCGTTTCCATCGATTGAATGGGACTCGATTCCGTAGGCAGGACCTTTGACTGCAAACGAATCAAAGACAAACTGTTCGCGCGATGGAGTTGAAAGCCCCCACTGGTTGTTTTCTACGACAATGAGCACGGGTAAATTCCATACGGCCGCAACATTTATTGCTTCGTGAAAATCTCCTTCTGAGGCGCCGCCATCACCGGTATAAACCAGCACGCATTTTCCTTCGCCGCGAAGGTTCCGCGCGAGGGCCAAACCGTCGGCAACTCCGAGCTGGGCTCCGAGGTGCGAAATCATGCCAAAAATTTTGTGTTCTGGAGTTCCGAAGTGAAAGGATCGGTCGCGACCCTTGGTGTAGCCGGTGGAACGGCCTTGAAACTGGGCGAACAACTTGACTAAGGGCAGGTTCCGCGCTGTAAACACGCCCAAGTTGCGGTGCATGGTGCAAATCCATTCGTCGTCGTGCATGGCAAGGGCGGTTCCGACGCTTACCGCTTCTTGACCGTAGCTTGAAAACCACTTTGAGATGCGGCCCTGGCGAAGGGCGATGAGCATGCGTTCTTCAATGGCACGGGGCAAAAAGAGGGAACGGTAGCGTTCGAGGCTAGGGTTGTGCTTCATAGTGCAAAGGAACGGCGCGACTTATCTTTGATGGATGCAACTCCCCACCCTTTCACTCCAAAAATGGACGCACGGCAGTCCCGAAGAGCAGATCGCATTTTCAGAGGAACTCGGCCGCGCATTTCGCAGCCTTGGTTTTGCCGCCATTGAGCACCACGGTTTTGGTGCTGCCGACCGCGAACAACTCTATGCTGCCGTTCAGCAGTTTTTTCAGCTACCTGAGGCCACCAAACGCGACTACATTTTAGCGGGAGCCAAGGGCCAACGAGGGTTTACCCCGTTCGGAGTCGAGCACGCCAAAGGCGAAACCTCGGCCGACCTCAAAGAGTTTTTTCAGTGGGGACCGATGAATGCCGAAGAACGCGGTTTAAGTGCCAACGTAGATGTGAATTCCGCGGTTCAAGGAATGGATGAAGTTGTTCGCGCAGCATACCTCAAGCTTGAAGCTATCGGTAACGAGCTGATGAAGGCTGTTGCCCTGCACATCGGCGTCAACCGTGAGTACTTTACCGAGGCATTGGCTGGTGGGCACTCGATTTTTCGCGCCATCCACTACCCCGCCCAGCCTGAGCTTCCCGAAGACGGAATTCGCGCCGCCGCCCACGAAGACATCAACCTCATCACCTTGCTGATGGGCGCCTCGGCCGAGGGCCTGGAAGTGGTTTCTGAAGGCAAATGGGTTCCGATTCACGTAACCAACGACGCCCTCGTGATCAACGTAGGCGACATGCTGCAGCGACTGACGAACGGCGTGCTTTCGAGCACCACCCACCGAGTAGTCAACCCGACCGCCGAAAAGCGCCACCTTCCCCGCTTCTCGATGCCGTTTTTTGTGCACCCCAAAGAGGATATGCCGCTGAACTGCCTCGAGCACTGCATTACGGTGGACCGACCGAAGGCGTTCAGCGACATTACCGCCGGAGCCTACCTGCACGAGCGCTTGGTTGAAATCGGACTTGCCTAAGCGGTGCGGATCGATATTGTTTCGCTGCTTCCGGAGCTAATTCGCAGCCCGTTTGAGGCGTCGATTGTGAAGCGGGCCCAGACCAAAGGGCTCGCCGAGGTACACCTGCACGATTTGCGCGAATTTGGGATTGGCAAGCACAAGCAGGTCGACGACTACGCCTTTGGTGGCGGAGCGGGAATGGTCATGAAGCCCGAACCACTTTTTGAGTGCATCGAGGGACTGATGGCGGAGCGGAGCTATGATGCGGTAATCTACACTTCGCCCGACGGCAAAACATTTGACCAGCCGATGGCCAACCGAATGTCCGCCTTTCACACCATTTTAATCGTTTGTGGGCACTATAAGGGCATTGACCAGCGCGTGCGCGATACGCTCATCACCCACGAAATTTCAATAGGTGACTACGTTCTGAGCGGCGGAGAATTGGCCGCAGCCGTGATCGCTGACGCCCTGATTCGCTTGATCCCCGGGGTTCTTAACGACGAGACCTCAGCGCTAACAGACTCGTTTCAAGACAACTTGCTCGCTCCGCCGGTGTACACGCGTCCGGCCGAGTTTCGGGGACTCAAGGTGCCCGAAATCCTTACGTCGGGCAACACTCCGGCGATTGAGCAGTGGCGCGCTGACCAGGCCCTTGCGCGCACCCGGGAACGCCGACCCGATCTGCTGGGCGAATAGCTCGAGGGTGCGCTTTATCTTTCGGGAATGACCCGAGTTGTACTTTTTTTGTTCGGCCTTGTGGGCTGGTTTGCTGCCTCAGCCCAAATCCGCGTTGGCGACATTGACCCCTTTATCGGAACCGGCGGCCACGGCCACACCCACCCCTCGGCGACCGCGCCCTTTGGCATGGTTCAAATTGGTCCCGACACGCGCCGCGAAGGCTGGGACGGCTGCAGCGGCTACCACTTCACCGACACCACTGTATGGGGCTTTAGCCACACGCACTTAAGCGGAACAGGTGTCGGCGACTACGGCGATTTCTTATTTAAACCCTGGAGCGGACCCTTTGCCGATCGGCCGGTGGGCTTTCGCAAGGCCAGCGAGCGCGCCTCGGCTGGCTACTACGGGGTTACGTTGGACAACGGCACTACGGCAGAGTTTACGGCCGCCGAGCGGGGCGGATTTCACCGCTACTCATTTGCAACGGGCAGTATTCCGGAGCTCTGGATTGACCTCAACTACCGCGATCGGGTGCTTCGTGCTTCGGCGCACCTCGAGGGATCCGTACTTCATCTAAAGCGGGTCAGCCAAGCCTGGGCTAAGGAGCAGCACGCCTACCTCGCCGTGCTCGTACCTGCCGGTGCCGTGGTTGACATTGTGGATTCACTGCACATTCGGATTTCGATGCCTTCGCGCACCGCCGAATTGGCCGTTGGCTTTTCAGGCACCGACAGCCAAGGGGCACAGCGAAACCTTCGCGCCACGATTGCTTCGTCCCAAAATTTTGAGGGATGTGCCGCGCGCAGCAGCACATTGTGGCGCGCAGAATTGGATCGGGCGCAGGTCGCAGGGGGCACTGCCGCCCAAAAGCGCATCTATGCAACGGCGATGTACCATGCGTTTAGTGTTCCGAACCTTTGGAGCGACGTAGACGGGCGCTACCGCGGAATGGATGGACGGATTCACTCCGACCCAAACCACGCGCACTACACGGTGTTTTCGCTGTGGGACACCTACCGCACGGCGCATCCGCTGTACGCGCTCGTTCAGCCCGAACGCACCCGAGATTTCATTGCGACGATGCTCGACATGCACGAGCAGTCAGGCCGCCTGCCCGTGTGGGAGCTGGCCGGCAACGAAACCAACTGCATGATCGCGTACCACAGCGTGAGTGTCCTGGCCGACGCGCACGCCAAAGGCTACGAAATTGATTCCGAGCACCTGCTCAAGGCGATGGTGGCCACGGCGCAGACGCCGGTATTCGGAATTCCGAACTACCGTTCAAACGGGTATTTGAGCATACAGGACGAGTCCGAAAGTGTTTCGAAGACGCTCGAATACAGCTACGACGACGCGACGATTGCGTGGACGGCCGCGCGACTTGGACGAGGTGACGTCGCTGAGCAGTTTTGGCGCCGGAGCCAAGGTTGGGTTAGTCTGCTTGACCCAGAGACGGGATTGATGCGTCCGCGCGACAACGGCGATTTCATGCAGCGTTTTGAACCGCGCGAGGTCAACAACCACTTTACCGAGGCGAATGCGTGGCAGTACAGTTTTGCCCCGGTGCACGACCTCGAACGATGGAAGTCGATGCTCGCAGACCAAGGCCGCACCCTTGAGGGTCAGCTCGACGCGCTGTTTGCCGCACCCTCAGCCACCGTGGGTCGCGAGCAAGCTGATATCACGGGGTTGATTGGGCAGTACGCCCACGGAAACGAGCCGTCGCACCACATTGCCTGGCTTTATGCGGCTACTGAGCAGCCCAACAAAGGTCACGAGCGGGTTCGCGAAATCCTCGAGACGATGTACAGCGACCAGCCCGACGGATACCAAGGCAATGAAGACTGCGGCCAAATGTCGGCGTGGTATGTAATGAGCTCTTGGGGCCTCTACCCTCTCGTGCCCGGAGAGGCGCGCTATGCGGTAGGCCCGATGCTTTGGGATCGTGCATCGTTAAGGGCAGAGGGGCTTTCGACGGATATTGTTCGCAGCGGGGCTGGACCTCTGGTCGCAGGCTACCGCATTGGGGACGAATCCATCCAGGCCAAAAGCTACCTTGACCATGCGGACTTGGTGCGCGGCGCGAGGATTCACATCGACCACAGTTCGGCACCTGCTAGTTTGGAGCCCTATGAAAATGTGAAGCACGGAGTTGCCGGCACGGTGCTTCCGGCGCCACAAATCAAGGTTCCGCGCCGATTTGAGGGCGAGACGACGGCCTACGTTGACGGGGTTCCGCAAAAAATCACCCAAAGCAAGTCATTGGTGGCGGGGGACGGAATCGCACGGCACCGGTCGGTCGCAGAAACGACCAAAAAGCCCCACGGATGGACGGCACGGATTACCTCGGGCACGCCCAATCCACAGTACCATCCAGGTTCGGCGAGTTTAGTCGACGGCGTCCTCGGCGATGTCGATTGGCGCAAGGGCGAATGGACCGGAGTCCAAGGTGAGGACTTAGTCATTGAGGTCCGGCCCGACCGAATCCGTCGAGTGCAGCGTTTTGATCTTGAGGTTGGGCTGCTCAAGGACATTAAGTCCTGGATTGCGTTGCCTGCAGGAGGCGAAGTGTGGATTGAGCTCGCGGACGGAACCTCACGAAAGGTTGTGGAATGGACCGAACCCAAAGCACTTAGTGAAGAATCCAGTTACATATCACGAGTAACCAAAGGAACCCGTGCTTTGACACAAAGCGAACAGCGCATCGCGGCCATTCGAATTGTGCTGCGCAATCCGGGAATCCTGCCCAGTTGGCACCCTGGGGCCGGCGGCGAGACCTTCATCTTTGCCGACGAAATTTCGATTACCACTCGGTAAGCCCGAACTTTACCCAATGCGAACAGTATGGATGTGGGCTATGGCCCTGCTCACCCTTGGGGCCGCGGGGCAGCGCCTCCCACAGCCTCCGGCCAACGAACTGTACAGAACCGACGTGGTACCTCGGGTCGACATCACGATTCCGCCCGACAGCTTAGCCGCCATTTTTGCAAACGTCACCAGCGACTACGAGTACCACGCCAGTTTTGCCTACACGGCGCCGGGTTATTCCGTGTCGGGGGTTGAAGTTGGGTTCAGACTGCGGGGCAATACGTCGCGCAACAGCGGCAAGAAATCCTTTAAAATTTCGTTCAACAGCTTCGTGTCGGGGACGCGGTTTCAGGGTGTCAAAGATCTAAACCTCAATGGAGAACACAACGACCCCAGCATCATGCGTGCACGTATTGCATGGGAATTGGCTCAGGATGCCGGCATGCCGGCTCCACGCGTCAACCACGTTCGGTTGTTTATTAACGGCCAGCCGTTCGGACTGTACGCCAACATTGAGCACCTGAACGACGACTACGTCGAGCACCGCTTCGCTCGAGACGCCGGAAACCTTTTTAAATGCTTGTGGCCGGCAGATCTGGCCAACTTGGGCACTGACCCCAACAGCTACAAACTAATGTCGGGCGGAAGAAGGGTGTACGAACTCAAAACGAACGAAGCCGCCGACGACTACAGTGGACTTGCACGCTTTGTTACCGCCCTGCACGCCACGACGAGTACTCAGGCTCTGTGTGCCCTGGATTCCGTATTCAACGTCAACAGCTACTTAAAATGGCTCGCCTGGGAGGTTACCACGGGCCATTGGGACAACCACTCGTTCAATAAGAACAACTTTTACCTCTACGAGGACCCCGCAAGCGGACTCATTGAGTTCATCTCGTACGACGCCGACAATACGTTCGGGGTGGACTGGTTCAACATCAACTGGGCGACGCAGTCGCCGTTTCAGTTCGGAACCTACCCGCTCTACACTAAAATCCTCACCAATCCCGCGGCTCAACGGCGTTTGAAGCTGTTTCTCAACGAATTCGGAACCCTTGCCGGGCCCGCCGCATGGCGCAACCGAAACGAAGCACTGAGGGCCCAATTGGCTCCGTTTGTCGGGGAAGACCTCTACCGAACCTACGACTATGGATACGATTCGCTCGACTTTTGGAACGCTCTTGACGCCGCAGCAGGCGCCCACGTCAAATCGGGCATACACCCCTTCATGACTTCGCGCATCGCCGCTACTTCGAGTCAGGTACCTTCTGCAAATGTGGAACCCATTGTATGTACCCCTCGCCTTTCTGGCCACGGTGGAATAGGTGCGATTCCGGTACAGGTCGAAGTTTGGGACGAGTCCACGCCCAGCGTGGTGCTGCACTACCAGCCAAACGGTGGGTCGTGGCAATCCCTAACCCTTTTTGACGACGGAACCCACGGTGATGAATTGGCCGGCGACCGGCTCTTTGGCGGTCTTGTTCCTGCGAGTGTTGGCGGAATCACCTACTACGTAACCGCCACCGACGACCAGAACGCCTCCACCTCTGCTCCATGTAGCCCGGCTTTTTGGGCAACCTATGCACACCCCAATGTGCTGATCAACGAAGCCTGCAGCGACAACGCGACGGGTGCGGTCGCTCCGAACGGGTCGCGCGAGGATTGGATCGAGTTGCGGAATCCAAGCGCGAGCCCCGTGAGCCTCAACGGCCTCTTTTTGAGCGACAGCGATTCCAATCCCGGAAAGGCTTCGCTCAACGGCCACAGCATTCCCGCCAACGGACGCCTGCTTTTTTGGGCTGCAGGCAGAACCAACTTTACCCGCGCACTCGACGTTAAACTGGACAAGGACGGTGAGGGTTTGACCCTGAACGCCCAATCAAGCGGAAGTTGGGTGCGCCTCGACGAAGTGCGCCTCCCGCCCCTCATGCCCGATCAATCCTTTGGCCGCCGCCACGACGACGCATTCACGTGGGTGGTTTTTGACCAGTTTGCGAGCCCAAATGCTGCGAATTCCGGAACATTAAGCAGTCCTGAAGTCAATCTGCAGCCCGCGCTCCTCGCCTACCCCAATCCGTATGCTTCGGTACTTTCAATGGTCAATTCGGGCACCACAGAGCTCGCTGTAACCGTATTCAACGCGTACGGGCAGCTACTGGGGCAGTACCGTATTGAGGCTGGCGGAACCCTTCGGCATTCAGACGACGGGGCACCCGGTCTGCGGATTCTTCACGGCAGCAACGGACAAACCCTCAAGGTGCTCAAGCAGTAGCTTCTCTCTACTGGCGGCTCGTGCGTCGACGGCGTAGAACGTCATAGCGCAACCAGACGGCCCAAGCGGCGTATGCTGAAACTTTATAGCCGACGTAGCCGTCGAGGATTCCGCCCCGAAGCACGAAGTGCTTGACAAAGCGCCATGCAGGCTTAAGTACTGTATGGTACGGCGTAATGTGCGGCGTGCGCGCGTCGTAATCACCCGCCTGCCACTCGGCGTAGCGGCGAAGTTTGGCCTCCCAGGACGGCAGATCCACAAAGGTGTTGTGGTTCATGCGGTGCTTCAGACGTCCGATCGGCCCTTGGGCCACGATTTCAGAATGGACTTGCTTGGGCGCATAGCGGCAGCGGTCGCGCTGAAAGAGGCGAATTACTTTGTCGCCCTGCCAACCCGAAAAGCGCACCCGGCGTCCGAGGAAGTGGTTGGCCCGGTAAATCCAGTAGCCGTCGTGCGGGTCGACTGCGTCGGTCTGGCGCCAGGCCAAAACCTCAGCATGAAGCTCAGGGCGCAGCCATTCGTCTGCATCCAGCAGCAAAATCCACGAATGCGACGCCTGTGGGATGGCCCAGTTCTTTTGGGACGCCGAATGTTCGTAATCCCGCTGAATGATTCGAGCGCCCCACTGTGATGCAATAGCCAATGTATCGTCTGTAGACCAAGAGTCTACGATAAGGAGCTCGTCGTAGAGGCCCTGGCACGAGTCAATGCAGCGCTCAAGGGTCCCGGCAGCATTAAAGGTTGGGATAAGAAGGGTGACCTGCTTCACGGTGCGCAAGGTAGCGACAGACTTAAGTTTGCACCCAACATGAATGCCCCCTACTTCACGCTTAATCAACCGTCCGAAGGCCTTTTCAAGGACCGCGGGTCGGCGTTTCACGCGATGGTGGTTCCGGTGGATTCACCCGAGTCGTTTCAGGAAGCCATGGCAGCATGGGTGGCCCGGCACCGCGGCGCGCGCCACCACGCTTGGGCGTACCGGATTCGAAGTGGCGTGGGCCTCGAAGAGCGAAGCCATGATGCGGGCGAGCCCAACCACAGTGCAGGAACGCCTATTCTGCATGCCCTTCAATCGTATGAGGTGCAGGATGTAGGCGCCGTGGTCACGCGGTACTTCGGGGGCATTAAGTTGGGCGTCGGAGGGCTCATCACGGCGTACCGCGGGGCAGCTGAGAACGCCCTCGAGCACGCTGAACGGGTCATTCGCCACCCAGAGGCACTTGCCAAACTAGAGCTGCCGTACGAACTGCTTGGACGAATGGAGGCCGACGCTACCGATCCTCGGATTCGATGGATCGAACGTGATTTTGGTACCGTCGTAACCTTAACGGTCGCCGTGTGGGCCGAGGCTCAAGGTGAATGGGAAGCTCACTGGAACCAGTGCTACCCCCTTAAATGGAATTGGGTAGTTAAAGACCAATCACTGAGCTAATCGCCTCCGCAAACTGGGGGGCTTTGCTGCCCAAATACGTCAGTTCTGCAATCGGAAGCTCCAAGACGACTGAATCCTCTGTAAAGACGACCTCCCAGTGGCGGCCCTCATTCATGCGGGAACCGCGAAGCGATAAAATTGCAGGTGCACTAAAGTGTTCTTCGTGTCGGGGCTCTGTGCGCAGCAAGACTCCGCCGCGTGTGAGCACGTACACGACTTCGCGTTCACCCTCGTGGGGTAAAATATCGAGCGACTCGTATACACCAAGCCGAATATGAGAAGCTAGTGCCGTGCGCTGGTCTGCCGTCAAGGTGTCGAACGGCTCGACGCGGTGCAGTTCTTCGGCCATTCGCTGAACAGCAATGTCCAATGTCATAGGTTAAAGTATAGGGTACCTAAAGGTACACTTTTTTATGACCCCCACACCAAGACCATTGCCAACGCCACATACAGAACAAAGTACAGCACGTACTTTGGCTGAAGTGCCTCTCCAAAACGGATGCGAAAAGCCGAAACATTGACCAGAACGTTGAAGTTGGTGAGAATGCTGTGCACAATGACTCCTCCCCACCAAAGGGCTGCACCCGAAAGGGCTTGCCCCAGTGAGCTTAGGACTGACTGTTCGGCCATGTTTCGCCACATGAAGCGATCGTCCCACCGACCGTTTGGCCGAACTACGGCCCAACCAATTGCTAAGATTAACACGCCCCATTCTGTGGACACTAAGGTTCTCCAGAATCCGAACTCATGAATTGCGATTCCGTACAACGGGAAGTACGTTCCCCAAATGATTCCCACGAGGAACGGCATGAAGCGCAGCGCACCCTGTTGGCGCACCCAAAGCCCGCGGTCCCTCCACAAAATAGCGACTTGAGCCGCCAGCAAAATGGCAATTACGACCAATCGAATGGGCGAAATGAGTTCTCCGAGCAAGAATCCGACGGCCACGGCGACCATGAGGTGAAGGCTGCCGCCAAAAAATACGAGTTGCGCCGGCATCGAACGGATGCTGAGCGTGAACAGGACAAGTCCCAATCCACCGAATGCGCCGAGGCCAAGTAGCACCAAAGTACTCAAGTCGAATTGCCCGTAGACTGATTGGAGGCTGTTGGGCGCCAATATAGCCGTCCCGAGGTGTACCCACGCGATGACCATCACCGAGCGAAGGAGTACAAAACGCTGGGGGTACACTACCATGCCGGGACTACGCCAAAGCGTGTTGGCGCGACCAAACAGCACCAAACTCAGCGTTTCGGCGAGTACGGCGAGGGTGAGTAAAAGTGTGGGAGATTCGATTGGGTACATAACGTGTACCTCACTTAAGTTTGTAGCATGCTCGCCAAAGGTACAGAGGTTCACCTCGACGCACTTCGAATCGAAATTCAGCGTAGGTTTGGTCGCCCCATTCTGACCAAAACCGACTGCCAGCAGCTTGAGGAACGTCTTTACGACGAACTTGGAAGCATGGTGTCGTACAACACCTTGCGCAGGTTTTTTGGACTGGTACCGGGCGGAACACCACGAGGTGCCGTACTTGATATCTTAAGCACGTACTGTGGGTTTGCCACCTTTAAAGAGTTTACACTTGATGTTCGACGGTTTCAGTTTTACTACGACTGGACGCAAACAATTGACCGAGATCGGTGGACCGAACCGGAACGAGATGCCCTTTTGACGCGCATCGCCCAAGAAGATTTCAACGCCCAAACCATTTTTCTGTGGGTTCTCTTTAAACTGACCACACAGGCACCAGTAACAGATTGGTTTTTTTGGCTCGACCACCCCGTGTGGGACGATGGCGAGTTCACCAAGACGCAATTGGTCTTTTTCTCGAACAGCCTCGCAGACGAGTTTCGAATGCGGCTTGCCAATCAAGACGAAATGGAGGTTTTGTTCTCCAATCCGCGGGCATTTCGCTTTGTCTGCCACTTTTTTGCCGACTACGAAACCATTCAGCACGGATACATGGCCAACGCCATTAATGCGATGGCCCAGCGCATCGATGTGCCCTTGTACTACTTCGGACTTCGCGTCATGCAAAACTTTTTGTCGGGCAATTGGGATGCGATCAAACCATTTGCGCTCGCTGCTGCACAGCACGGGCCTAGCGAAGGCGACTACCCCATTTTGATCAGTCGCTACTTCTGTTCGCGATTCTGGGTTCACTATTTGGACTTCGGAACCTGGGAACCGCAGCTTACCCGCGACTACCTCGACTGTGCCAAAGGTTTGGATCCCCACTACCACTACCTACTCGGAATGGAATTCCTACCAATCGCGAGTATTTTAGGCTTTAATGCGCCCGTCCTTCAAATCATGAAATCCGGAGTTTTTGAATTTGACCTGCGCAGCACCTGGTCTGCTGCGGTGGACGCCGACCTGTCCCGCCTTGCCATGATGCTGTCTGAAGCACAGCAGGGCAATGTTCAAGCATACCTCGGGCACCGATCGCAGCTCCAAACCGACTTTTGGTACAAAGCCTACCGGCGCTACCTACAGGCGCTCTGCCATGCAGCTGATCTTTTGATCGGAATTCCAACTTCTGAATTCGCTGAGAGCTACAACCTGTTTCCAGGAATCCAAAAGGCCGTAGCTCTTAGAATGGGCCAAGCATAAAAAAAGCCCCGAAGGGCTTCTAGTTGGTTTGGTGTGAAGCCCTAGAGCCTGTACAAATATGGTACAGCTTCTGTACCGGGATGGGTACGAAATGGGTACATTTTATACTTCACTCGGACGGTAGCGCCAACCTTGTTCAACAGGGACGGCATCGACCTGGCCCCACCGAACCAAGACCGCGAGTCCATCTTCTACCTCTCGTATGGGCAAACCCGACGTACGGGCGAGCATCGACGCACTGACAAGTTCACCGGCGCGCATGAGGTGCAGGATCCGAAGCTGATCTGAGGTTGCTTTTACCTCACCAGCAAACTTCAAGTTGATGGACTCAAGCAGAACTCTGTTGGCCTTGTAGTTCGCGGCTCCGCGCCGAACATAGGCGCGCCAGAGGTCTTGATCCTCGTCGTGAGCCAAGTGGGGCGCTAGGATTGACGGCGGAACCTCTACCACCAGTACCGACTTATGGTCCCAACGTTCCTCTCGTGCAGAAACTGGAACCTCAGGCCGGGTGTGCAGTTGTGCGGCGCCTTGGATCATGTAAAATTCTTCGTCGATGCGGCAACCGGCCACAGAACCGGAATCGCGCACCCCCACCACAATTTGCCCTCCCAAACCATTGGCAAAGGCTACCAGGGTTTTGGCAATCTTGCGCTGGCTGTCGACGCGAAGCTTAAATTCTAAAATGTCGGATTCTTCACGGCGCATGGTTCCGAAGGTAGCACGTAACTTAAGGCCATGAAGATGTGGAAGGAATTTCGCGAATTTGCCCTAAAGCGCAACGCGATGGATCTGGCAATCGGGGTTGTACTCGGTTCAGCGTTTCAAAAAATTGTCGATGCGCTCGTGCAGCAAGTGCTTATGCCTCCGCTCAATTGGCTTTCGGGCAACGTCGATACGGCGTCGTGGACACTCAATTTGGGTGCGGTTCCGATCGGCATTGGCGCGCTCGTGAATGCCGTACTTCAGTTTGGCTTGATTTCGTTGGCGGTTTTTCTTTTGGTCAATGCGCTGAACCGCCTGCATGTACGCGAGTCGCACAAGCAGCCTGAACCAACGCCCGACCCCAACGTCGAACTCCTTCGTGAGATCCGTGACTTACTCAAAAAATAATTTCGAAATGAGCGACCAAAAGCCCAGTAGCAATGTGGACATTTTTAACAATGCACCCAAGCACGGCTACCACGAACCCGCCCCCGAAGTGGATGCAAAGGCCTTTACAGAGGTGGTTGAGAGCCGTCGCAGCGTACGGGTGTTTACCGACGAACCCATCCCAGAAGAGGTCATGCGCGAATGCTTGAGGTTGGCGCTGCTTGCGCCCAATTCGAGCAACCTTCAAACATGGGATTTTTACTGGGTACGTTCTAAGGAACGCAAAGCCAAACTGGTCACCTACTGCCTAAACCAGCCCGCCGCACGCACGGCACAAGAGCTCGTGGTGGCCGTAGCTCGTCCCGACCGCTGGCGTGAAACCAATGCGTTGATGCTCGCCAAATTTGACGAGAGCCGCAAGGTTCGCCTCAAGGCAGCGTACCAGTACTACGCCAAAATTGTTCCGTTGGCCTACAATATGGGGCCACTGGGGCTGTTTGGTCCGTTTAAAACGCTTTGGGTCGCTTTGATAGGCCTGGTGAAGCCGATTCCGCGCGGTCCCTTTTCACCCAGCGGAATGGCCATTTGGGCCCACAAATCCACCGCACTTGCGTGCGAGAACTTAATGCTCGCGTTCCGTGCACATGGATTTGACAGCTGCCCAATGGAAGGCATGGATAGCGCACGCATTAAACGCTTGCTTGAACTCCCAAGAGGAGCCCAAGTCTGCATGGTTATTTCTGCCGGTAAGCGCGCACCCGAAGGTGTCTACGGGCCGCGCGTACGCTTTGACCGCGACTTATTTGTGCACGAAGTTTAGTCCGCCTTGGGGCCTCCACCGCGCACTTTGCTGCGAATGTTGATAAGCTCCACACCAAGCGAGAACCCTACTGCCATGTAGATGTAGGCCTTCGGAACGTGGTAGCCCGCTGCTTCAGCGACGAGCATAAATCCGATCAGGATCAAAAACGCAAGTGCAAGAATTTGAAGCGACGGATGCTTCTCAATCACCTTTGAGACGGGACCGCTGAACTGAAGCATTACAATCATGGCCACAATTATGGCGGCAATCATGATTTGGATGTTGTCGGTCATTCCGATGGCCGTAAGGATGGAGTCAAAACTGAACACAATGTCCAACAGGGCAATTTGGACGATGATCCCCGCAAAACTCTTAGCGACATTGGAATTCTGACCGTGCTGGGCACCACCTGCTTCGGTGATTTCAAAAATCTCTTTGGTAGACTTCCAAAGCAGAAAGATTCCGCCCGCGAGAAGCACGAGGTCGCGACCACTTACGGGATGATCTGAAACACTGAAGAGTTCCTGCTGGAACCCCATGATCCAGGTAATCGACAGCAGCATAATGATTCGAAATACGAGGGCCAGTGCGATACCCAACGTGCGCGCCCTCTTGCGAATTTCTTCGGGCAGCTTGTTGGTCAGAATGCTGATGAAGATGATGTTGTCAATTCCGAGGACTACCTCAAGGAATGCGAGCGTCAAAAAGGCAAGTGCGAGTTCCACGCGCCAAAGGTAGTTAGTGGTGGATTACAATAGGCATGCGCTGCACCCCAATCGGCCCCTCCCACTCAATCCAGTACATGCCTTCAGAAAGCAGCGGAACATCGATACGACCCTCATGAACGCCACTTCGCCCAACACAGCGACCGTCTGCAGCGTACCACTGAACTCCAGTGGCGGGAAGCGTTGCCGCGCCAAGCCATAGAAGCTGGGATCCTGGCGAAGCAGGGCTTGGAACCCAAACTCCTCCGTGCTCCAATTCCACGTCACCCAGTTCGCGAAGACTGCGAACAATGGTGTCGCTGGTTCCGCAGGCACTATTTACAATCAGTCGAACCGAATAGCCCAACTGAGCTACCCCATAGGTGTAGGTGCGCACGGGACCGCCGGTTCCGGCGTTGCCGTCACCCCAGGTCCACTGGTAGCTCGCGGCATCCACCGAGGCCGACGCATCAAATTCCACGGTCATTCCGTTACCGTTGGACACGAGCACCCTGAACGTGAAGTCAGCGGTCGGTTTGGCACATACCGTCACCGTGAGCGACTGAGTAAAGGTGTTGCCGCAGATGTCAGTTGCAGAGAGTGTAACGGTGTAGGTACCGCCGCCCGCATAGGTGTGGGTCGGATTGGCTCCAGTTCCCGTCGCGCCATCTCCAAAAGTCCATGTAGTACTTGTGAATTGAGCCGGATCCGAGGGGCCCGTAAACGCAACCACGTAGCCATTGGCACTAAAGCTTAGTGCGCCCACCGTACCGGTACATGCATTGATTTGCTGAACGAGTGTGTCGGACTGCGCACAGTTGTCGGTGACAATCAGCTGAACAGTGTAGGTTCCGAAGGTCGTGTAGGCATGCGTGGGATTCACACCGGTAGCGGTTGTTCCGTCGCCAAAGTCCCACGTGTAGGTTGAAATTGCGCCAAATGAAGATGCTGCATTAAAGCTGAAGTTCAATCCCGACGCGGTCCACGTGAACGCCGCGCTTGGGGTTGGACAGGGATTCGAGCAGTTCGCATTGGTGGTGAATTTCACACCTGTGGTAATGTTCGGGCCTCCCGTTGCCTCACTGTGAATGGTGGTTCCGCTGGCATCACGCAGTTCCCAACCGCACTCGTTGGACCACTGTCCGCGGTTGACAAAGCGCAACTCAACCAGATCATTGTTGCATACAGGGAACGTAAACGTTGCGGTGAATGTATTGGGGGCAGAAATCGTATAGGGCGTGGCAACTCCGTTGACAATGACTTCAAGAGCGTGGAACTGGGTTCCAGCACCGTTGGCCTCCCAGCCGTCACCAAAGGAATCGTTCAGTATCAGGGTGTAGTTGCAGCCATTCGGGCAGTTGAACGTGGTCGCCGATACCGGGCCAAATGCCGCCGAAGTGAATCCGCCGGCGCACGAATCAAATACATAGAAGTCGTAGGCCTGACCTGCCGTTAATCCGCTCACCGTAAATGGATTTGAAGTGGTCGTGACTTGAGTGCCGGCACCTAGCGTAAAGCCTACAGGGCCGTACTCGACGATGGTGGTTCCGCTACTCAGCTGAGTGGTTTGCACCGAAACCGAAGTGGACGTTAGTGCAGTTGCCGTGGCGGCCGTGGGCGCCGGACATGGCGGAGCATTCTGTACCGACATATCATCAATTGCAATGTCGGCAAACTGACCCTGGTTGCCAGGGAGTGCCCGCGCACGGAACCGAATCCGAACCGTTTGATTCGCGTAGGCACTGAGTGAAACGACTCGCTCGTTCCATGAGGCGCCTTGCTGCCCCACAATCGAGTCGAGTACCACATACGGCGAAGTCACCGAGCCGGTCTGGACTTCAATGCGCAGCGAACCAATTGCTTGCCCGTCCATGTGGTACCAAAAACGCAGTTCTGGAGCCGTCAGACCCGATAGCAAAATTTGGGGAGTCTGCAAGTTGGCGACACGAGAGCCGGTGGTGAAGCTCGCCTCGGTGTACACGTACTTACCAAGACCGGTAGTGTGGTCGTTGTCGGGGCCTGTATTCGGGGTCGATGTAGCGCCTTGCCCACCACCCCAGTGAAACTTGGCAGGGGCCGGTGAACTGAGCGGAGTCCGCGTCCAGCATGGGCCCACTGTGGAACTTTGATTCCAGAACTGGCCAGAGGCCGGTCCTTGGTTAAATCCCACCTCAAAATTCTCGAAGTACGGGGCGACAACTACGCCACACAAGGTGGTCAAGGTGTCGATGGTGCTCCACGCACTTTTGAGCGTGGCACTGCAGACCTTGCGAACTGCCACCGCATAGGTTGTCCCTGCGCTCAGTCCGGTAAGCGTGAACGGGTTTGTCGTCGCGGTGACCACCGTGCCTGTGAATGGAACCTGCCCCAAGGTTCCATACATCACCTCGTAGGTTCCCGCTCCGGTCGGGTTCCAGGTCATTGTGCCCGCTGTTTGTGCAGTTGCCGTGACGGTCAAATTCGTAGGCTTCGCACAGGCGGGCGGATTGTCGATCGAAACGTCGTCAATGGCCACATCCACACGATTCTGGTTGCTCGGCGATCGGTAGGCGTACCACCGAACTTGAATGGTGTCGGGCAAAAAGCTCGATAGCGAAACCACGGCCTCGGTCCACGGAGCTGTCGCTGCAGACGTCTGCTGGCTGTTGCCCCACACACGGGTCTCGGTTCCGTTGCGAAATACTTTAACTACCAAACTGTCGATTTGCGAGCCAAACTGGTGGTAGTAAAAGCGAAGTTCGGGATTGAGTAAGCCTGCGAGCATCACATTGGGACTCCGCAGAAGGGCTACACCCGTGCCATTTTGGGCTTCGCCGTGCATGTACGTGCCGGTTCCCGTAGTGTGGTCGGCAGATGGTCCAGTACCGATCGCTGTGAGTCCCGTAGGGGTTGGACCAGTGTTGGGTCGCCACCAGTAGTTGGCCGCGGCTGGACGCGACCAGCACGTGTCGATTCCGCCGTAGGCCCAATGGTCGGTGGGCACCACCCAGTTGGGGCCGTCAAAGTTCTCGACCCAAGGACTTGCGACGGGTCCGCAGTCTGTCATGGCGTATGCCCCAGCCGACCAATTTGATACGTCCGTTGCCGAACAGCTGTCCTTGACGCGGAACTCGTAGGTCGTAGAGGGCGACAATCCGCCCACCGTAAATGGATTGCTGCTCGCTGAAAGTTTCGTTCCAGAGCCTGCGGCAAAACCAGGTGCTCCGTACTCGATGCGCCACGACGTGGCTCCGCCGGTGGTCCACGAGAGGGCAATTTGGGTCGAACTCACCCGTGTTGCTAGCAGGTTTTGAGGGTCTGGGCACGTGTTGAGCTCGGCCACAGAGACATCATCAATGGCGAGGTCTCCGAATTGGTTGTTGCCACCAGGCCCACCTCCTCCAGCGGGCTTGGTCATGCGAAAGTTGATTTCAACCGTGTCGTTCACGAACGCGGCCGGGAGCGATACCGCTACTCTGCTCCACAAATCTCCCACGTTGACGTTTCCGCCGGTAAAAATGGGCGACCATGTACCCGTTCCTGCCGCAGTGTACGCACGAACCAATACTTGAAAGTTGCCCAATGTGGTTCCGTACTGGTGGCGAAAGAAGACGAGCTCGGGAGTCGTCAAACCGACTGTAGAAATCGGCGGGGTAACCAAATTGGCCACTGAGTTGCCGGTTCCGCCACTTGACTCAACATAGAGGTAGCCGCCCAAGCCGTTGGTATGGTCTGCAGTCGGACCAGTTGCCCCACCTGCCGCGCGGGTATGCGTAGCACCTACCGCACCGCCCCACGCATACGTCGAATTGAAGGGATTGGTGCCACCCGTCACCGGGTTGCGGGACCAGCCCGCAGGAATCGTTGAGCCTGCATTAAAGTTGGGGGTGCCGAGCACCACTCCAGAAAAAGACTCCGCCCACGGAGCAGAAACCACCTGTGCATCAACTCTGTACACAAAAAATAGGGCCACAATGGCAAGAAGAATTAAACGCATAATTTGAATTCGGTGCGTGAATTTACTGCGGTTTGACGCGTTGGTACACAAAAGCGTGCACGACCTTTACGACGTGATTCGACCCGAAATCCTTGAAACTGTGCGTCGCGAGCTGAGCTCTCGCGCTCCGGTCGCGTTATGGCCCCTTCATTGGGGTCGATTTGGGCTGAACCGTGCAGAACAGGACCGACTCGTACTTGAGGATAAATTAAGTGAAAAATGGCCTAATTTAATGGATGACCCGACGTTCGCGCCACCCCCAGCCGCAAACGCAGAGCAGGCCAGTTCAGAGGCCACCGCAGTCTGGAAGGCCACGCACATGGTTCCTGAAGGGACTCAAAAGGTTTTAGACCTTACTGCAGGCTCAGGGATCGACACCTGGGCCTTTGAGCAAAGAACGTGTCGGGTGGATTGCATTGAACCCGATCCCTATTTGGTTGAACTTTTGAAATGGAACGGGCGTGCGTCAGGGCGCACCGTGCACGAGACTAACGCTGAATCTTTTCTTTGGAACGAAGCGACATACGACCTGGTCTATGTGGACCCGTCGCGCCGCGAATCTTCAGGCAAGCGCATTGACTTTAGCGACTTGGGGGAACCCGACCCACTCGAGCACCTCGAAACGTGGCTCACCTGGGCGCCCACAGTGCTCCTCAAGCTATCGCCGATGGTGGACCGCCGAGCCGTGCAGCGCTGGTTTCCCTCTGCCGACCTTGCCGTGTACTTGAGCCGCAAGCGCGAGGTTAAGGAATTGCTCGTGCGCATTCCGCGGCACCCGAGTGCGGCGCCCACCCAATTGCTTGCCGTGGATACTGACCCCTTCGGAACCGAAACCTACCGCGTCTCTACAGCCGACGTTCGGTTGCCGTCGGCGCCCGAGGTCCTCGACTTCATTCACGACCCTGACCCCGCGCTTCGCGCCGCGGGGGCCGGCGACTCTTGGGCGCACGAATCAGGCTTCGAGGCGATCCATCCAGGCATGAGTTTGTACACGAGTCGAATCGAATCAACCGCTCCTGGCGGTCGCCACTTTGCGGTCGAATCGGTACACAGCCACATTCCAAAAGACCTCAAGTCGGCAAGCATAGTCACCAAAAACTTTCCAGAAAAGGCAGAAGTACTGCGCAAAAAGTACGGAATTCGCGAGGATTCGGAACGCTTTTTGTTTGCCCTACAGCGCGGAACCGGCGGTGCCAAATCCTACATTGTCGCGGTCCGAATTCACTAACTGAAATGCCTAACTTGCTGTAATGCGCCGCCTTGGGACCCTACTTATGCTTGTACTGGCGATTGCAGCCGGCGCACAGCCCCTCGTCGTGCCCAACCACGGGCAGTGGAGCGGCGAATTTAGCGCGCGCACTGACCTCAGTGACGGTGCAGTATTTTGGCGCAGCGACGGCTACCGAATCAACCTGACCCACCCCAAGCACCGCGGCGGAAGCAAGCCCTCACCCCACTTTGCTTCAACGGACTGGCCAGCGAATTGGCCTGAAAGCTTTGCCGTGTTTGTGGAATTCGTAGGAGTCCAACAGAGCGCAGCGGTGATTGGCAGCAACCCCTCGCCCAGCCCCCGTAACTACATCTTGGGCAGCAACCCTTCGACCTGGAGAAGCAATGTTCCGGAATACCGCGACTGGCGCATTCACGATGTCTACCCGTCCATAGATTATGTACTACACGCCCACGACCAAGAACTGAAATCCGAATGGAAGTTGGGGCCTAATGCCAATCCCGACAATATTGAAATTCGGGTACGCGGATGCGTTCCGCGCATTGACGCCGAAGGGCAACTCATCCTCGAAACCCCGTTCGGAATCTGGACCGAGGGACGCCCCATCGCCTACACCCAAGGTCCCAAAGGGCGCCGCGAAGTGCGCGCCAGCTACCGACTTATCGACGCCCAAACCCTTGGATTCGACCTTGGCCCCTACCGCCGCAGCGACTCGCTGGTGATCGACCCAACCCTCGTATTCTCAAGCTTTTCGGGTTCAACCGCCGACAATTGGGGCTACACGGCCACTTTTGATGTGCAAGAGAACTTGTACGGTGGCGGAATTGTATTCGGAACCGGATACCCCACCACTCCAGGCGCCTTTGACCCTTCGTACAACGATCCCATCACCGGGATCACCACGATGGATATTGGCATCACCAAATTCTCTAGCGATGGCAGCCAACGGCTTTACTCCACCTACATCGGCGGAGACAAACCCGACCAGCCCCACTCGATGGTTGTGAATAGTCTTGGCGAGTTGGTGGTTATGGGAACCACGGGGTCCAGCAACTTTCCATCGACTGCAAGCGCCTACGACCCAAGTTTTAATGGGGGTCCGCCTTCAACCTCTGCAACCGGGTCTCCCCTTTACTTCGACTTTGACGACGGAGTAGACTTGTTCGTGCTCAAGCTCAACCCCACCGGAACCGCACTCAGCGCGTCCACATTCATAGGCACCAGTGGCAACGAGGGGCTGAACTTCGGAATCAACCTCAACTACGGCGATCCCATGCGGGGCGAGGTCGTGGTGGACGACCAGGATCAAGTTTTTGTCGTTACCTCGACGCAGACATCCACGTTTCCGGGCGCGAGCGGGTCGAACCTATCGACTGATGCAGTGGCCTTTTCGATGAATCCCAGCCTCTCAAACCTGCGCTGGGCGACGTTGATTGGCGGCAACAACCACGAGGCTGGATACGGAATTAAGGTCGCCACCAACGGCAAGGTGTTTGTCACAGGCGGTACCCGATCGACCAACTTTCCGGCGACTGCGGGCGGACTCAACCCTTCAGCACGTGGGGGCGTGGACGGATGGGTCGCCCGATTGAGCGCAACGGGAGCAATCGAACAGTCTACCTACATCGGAACCTCGAACAACGACCAATCCTTTTTTATTGACCTCGACAAGTACGGAGCCGTGTACCTCTTTGGCCAAAGCCTTGGAATCTATCCACGCAGTGCCGGAACATGGGGCACGCAAAACGGCGCACAGTTCATTCACAAGCTGAACGAGGACCTCAACCAAACACTCTTCTCGACTCGATTTGGCAGCAGTAATTCGATCGTCAACATTGTTCCGAGCGCCTTCAATGTCGACGACTGCCTCAATATTCTGCTCTCGGGCTGGGGCGGCGGCGTGAATGGCGGCGCACAGGGCGGAACCACCAGTGGCCTACCCGTCAGCGCAAATGCCCTCAGGCCCAACACCGACGGAAGCGATTTTTACTTCATGGTACTTACGCGCAACGCACAAAGCTTGCTGTACGCAACCTACTTCGGGGGTACCTCGAGCGAGCACGTCGACGGCGGAACCTCGCGCTTCTCTCCCCGCGGAAACATTTACCAGGCCGTGTGTGCCGCGTGCGGCGGCCAAGGATTCCCTACCACTCCGGGGGTCATTGCCCCCAACCGGAACTCAAATAACTGCAACCTCGGCGTCATTAAAATGGACTTTGAAACGAGTGTGACGGCCGACGCAAGCATCAACTTCGACGCCGACGTCGATACCGTGTGCGAGAATTTAGTCGTGAAGTTCACCAACGGATCCGCCAACGCCAACCAGTTTTTTTGGGACTTTGGCAACGGACAAACCTCAAACCTCTTTGAGCCCACAGTGACCTTCACCAAAGGAACCTACCGCATTCGCCTGACGGCAATCGATACCATCTGCGACATCGAAGACACCACTTCGTTAGTTATTACCCACGACCAGGGTATCTTCCCCGAAGCTTCGTTTGAAAACGAGTACTTCGCCTGCGACCGCACATTTGAGGTTACCGTTTGGAATACCAGCGTTGACGCCCAAAAGTTCTTTTGGAGCTTTGACGGCGGACCCAACGTGCAGGGCGACACCGTGGTACACCGATTTAGTGCGCCGGGGACCTACCCCATTCGACTTGTCGCGCTGGACACCAACTGCGGAACCACCGACACCGCTTTTGCCAGTGTATTTTTTGATCCGGACCTGCCCGCTCCCGACGTGAAGGTCGCCCCAGATAGCTGTAAAGACGGCCGCGTGCGCGTCAACGTGTCGTACACGCTCGACAGTGTGGACTACCAGTTTCGCTGGACCTTCCCCAACGGAGTCGTGGACACGGGCAAAGTGACGACCTACCGGGTTCCGACCTCAGGAACCTACACGGTGAAGCTGGAACTCATCGACACGGTCTGCAACGCCATCTACCCGTATGAATTCACGTCCGGAATTTTGCGCTACGACCAACGCGTGTGGATTCCGAACACCTTCACGCCCAACGGCGACGGGCGCAACGAAGAATTGGTCCTCGCCGGCAACAACTGCTTTGAGGGCGACCGCTTTACCATACTCAACAGTTTCGGAAACGTCGTGTTTGAAACCGACCGGCCGTTTGAAGAGTTCTGGGACGGGCGCATCAACGGCAAACCTGCCCAGCAGGACACCTACGTCTACCGTTTTGAGACCGAGGACGGCCCTTTGTACGGAACCGTCAATGTGATTCGCTAGTCCAGTTTGGGTAGGTTCTGAAGTGCGTGGACGAATGCGTCGATGTCGGCGCGGGTCGTCATGCGCGAGAAGCTGATGCGGGTTCCGCCGGGTGACTTCAGGCCGCCCAGCACATGGGATCCGCCCACCGCACCACTGCTGCAGGCGCTGCCGCCCGAAACGCAAAATCCCTGAAGGTCGAGCTGAAAGTTCAGCATTCCGCCCTCGTGGAGCTCGGGCACATAGAAGTTGAGCACCGTAAAGAGACTTTGCGTGAGGTCTCCGGAACGGCCGTTAAAATGCACGTTCGGAAACGCCGCACGCAAGCGCTCAATGGCGTAGGTCTTGACGTCGGTCATGTGGGCCGCGTCTTCGTCGAGCTTGGCGATCGCGGTGGCAAAAGCTGCTCCGAGGCCGGCGATGCCGACGACGTTTTCGGTTCCGGCACGGTGTCCGCGCTCTTGAGCGCCGCCGCGAATGAACGGCTTCACTCCAGTTCCTTGCTTAATGTAGGCAAATCCGATGCCTTTGGGCCCGTGAAACTTGTGGGCACTACAAGCTGCAAACTCCAGAGGTGTCGACGTGAAGTCCAACTTGAGGTGGGCCATGGTCTGCACCGTGTCGCTGTGAAGCAGGGCTCCGTGGGCGCGTGTGATCTTCGAGAGGCGGTCCAAGTCGACGAGGTTTCCGATCTCGTTGTTGGCGTGCATCAGACTGACCAGGGCTTTGCGGCCGGCCTGTCGGTCTGCGGCAAGTTGTGCCTCAAGCCAATCCAAATCATGGTCGCCATGGGCGTCAAACGGTATGGCAACTGCCTCAATATGCTGGGCCAAGGCCTCGACCATGTGGGTTACAGCATGGTGCTCTAGCTCGCTGTGGTACAGCTTTGTAGCGCCCAAAACATCAACACTTGATTGAAGTGCCCAGTTGTCTGCTTCGGTTCCGCCCGAAGTAAAAATCACCTCTGCCGGAAGGCAGTTCAGCGCCGCCGCAATCTCTTTGCGCACCCGCTCCACGAGCGCTTTGGCTTTGCGGCCCTCGGAATGGGTTGAACTCGGATTTCCGTACAATTCAAGCGCGGCGATCATCGCGTCCTTGGCTTCGGGGCACAAAGGCGTCGTGGCGGCGTTGTCGAGGTAGATGCTCATCAAGGGGGTAGTGTTAAAGGCTGGCCAATTTAGTCACGAATTCCGAGGCGAGCGCTTCGGCTTCGGCCGGCGTCGGGGCTTCGGTGTAAATGCGCACGATGGGCTCGGTGTTGCTCTTGCGCAAGTGCACCCAACGGTCGGCAAAGTCGATTTTGACTCCATCAATGGTCGACGGATTGAGGTGCGCGTGAGCTGCTGCGACTCGTGCGAGGAGGTCGTCGGTGTCGGCACCGGGCTGCAGGTCAATTTTCTCTTTGGCCATGGCGTAGTTCGGGTAGGTCGCGCGCAGTGCGGAACAGGTTCCGCCCCTTTTGGCCAAGTAGGTCAAGAAGAGCGCCACGCCCACCAAGGCGTCGCGGCCGTAGTGGAGCTCTGGAAGAATGATTCCGCCATTGCCTTCGCCGCCAAGTACCGCCTGGCGCGCCTTCATTTCAGTAACGACGTGGACCTCGCCTACAGCAGATGCAGAATAGGTTGAATGGTGGCGCGCAGCGATGTCGCGCAGGGCCCGACTTGAACTCAAGTTGCTCACCACATGTCCAGGACGGTGCTGCAGAAGGTAGTCGGCCACCGCTACCAAGGTGTATTCTTCGCCAAAGAGTTCGCCGTCTTCGCTGACAAAGACGAGGCGATCGACATCTGGGTCTACGACGATGCCCAGATCACACTTCGTTTCAGGAACCAGGGCACAAATCTCGTCGAGGTGCTTGCGCAGGGGCTCGGGGTTGTGCGGAAAGTGCCCCGTGGGCTCGCAGTAAAGCCCCTCGATGCGCTGGACACCAAGGGCCTCGAGAAGCATGGGGATGGCGATTCCGCCAGTCGAAGCCACGGCGTCGAGGGCGACTGCGAAGCCGCGAGCGCGAATAGCTTCGACGTCGACGAGGTCGAGGTTCAGAATGGCTTGGATGTGGCGCTCGATCCCGTCGGTGACCGCGATGCGGCGACCCAGTTCATTCACTGGGGCAAATTCAAACGTACCGGCGGCGCGGGCAGCGAGAATTTTAGCTCCGTCTTCAGCGCTCAAAAATTCTCCGCGGGCGTTCAGCAGTTTGAGTGCGTTCCACTCGCCGGGGTTGTGCGATGCAGTCAGAATGATTCCGCCGTCGCAGCCCTCCCAGGGCACCATCATTTCGACGGTCGGAGTCGTCGACAGTCCGAGGTCAAGCACGTCGATACCTTGAAAGCGCAGCGTAGAGACTACGAGGTCGCTCAAGGCCTCGCCCGAAGTGCGCGCATCGCGACCTAGGGCCACCCGAAGGCGACGGTCACCGCCTGCCTGGGCACGCAGCCACTGTCCGTATGCGCTGGCAAAGGCCACCGCGTCGACGGGGGTTAAGTTGCTTCCGACGGAACCACCGACGGTTCCGCGAATTCCTGATACCGATGCGATTAATGCCATGGCGAGGTTTTTGGTGTGCTGCAAAGGTAGAACCGGCGCCGTCCGGATTCCGAATCGGTGGATAACGTGGTGAATAACGCGTATGCATTGCGACGAAATCCGACCGAAATTTGCTTAGGTTTACTCTGCCTGATGTACGAAAGCGATTCCGACCCCCTTATTAGCCGTTTTGAGCAAGCGCTGCGCGAAGACGCTCCGCTGTTTTTTGACGTGGAGGAGTTTGAAGAAATCGCAGACTACTACCTCGAGACGGGCCAGCTCCAGCGGGCGCGCAAGGCCATTGACATGGGCGGAGCACAGCACCCCTATGCAACCGTATTCGCAGCCAAAATGGCGCGCTACCTCGTGCAGGCATCCCAGCTCGACGAGGCCGAAGACGCCATTCAGCGCGCCGAAGGTCTGAGCCCCAACCACCCCGACATTGAATGGGCCCGCGGAATGCTGCTCATGCGCCAAGGCCGCACCAACGATGCCATACAGTCACTGCGCAAGGCGATTCAAAATTCCGACGACCCCTTCCCTATTCAGGGCACGCTAGCGAGTATTTATTCGGGTGCAGGCATGTTTACGCACGCCATTCGCACGCTCAAGGCGATGCTTCAAGAAGAGCCCGAAGATGCCCACTTGCTCTACCTGCTCGCCATAAATTTTGACATGTCAAACCGGGACGACAAGGCCGTCTCGTTTTTTGAGACCTACCTCAACGACTACCCGTATTCAGAAACTGCATGGTACCACTTGGGAGTGGCCCAGTTTCGCCAGGGGCAACTCGAGCAGGCCAAGCGCAGCCTTGGGTTCGCGACGACGATCGATGAAAAATTCAGCGCAGCCCTCTTTGACCTCGGACGCATTCACGAGGACCAAGAAAACTGGACTCAGGCCATCGACTACTACGACCAGTCTATGCCTGAAGGCGAGCGAAACGGATACACACTCTACCGCAAAGGGGTCTGCCTGCAGTCGCTCGAGCGCAACCCCGAGGCCATGAGTGCCTTTCAAGAGGCCATCGAACTCGACGAAGAACTCGACGAGGCGTGGATTGAACTCGCCGTACTTCACGGTGAAGCTGGCAACACCCTGAAGGGAGCCCAGTTGGCCCAAAAAGCCATTGCCCTCGATCCCGACAACCCCGACTACCACATGGTGGCGCACGACCTGTTTGTGCAGCTCGGACTGCAGCGCGAAGCCGCCAAGAGCCTACAGCTCATCTTGCACACGCTGCGGGTCGAAAACCCCCGCGGACTTTTGGAGTACGCCGGAATCTTGGTCGAAATGAACCACATCGAATCCGCCGTGACCGTGCTTGAAGCGGGCGTTCAGCGCTACGCCGACGACCCTGAAATGTGGGCGGTCTACTTCGGTTTTTTGTGGAACCTCGCAAGTGACTTAATCGCCGCGCTCGAAGGCATCGCCCATTCGTGGCAGCGCTTTGGCGAACCGTTTAAAGCGGCACTAACGGAACTTTTTCCGCAGTCGGCCAGCGACCCCGCCATCAGCCTTATTTGGTCGTCTCCGCGCGCCTAACTTCGCGGCCATGAACGCGCTACTCACCTACCTCAAGGGCATCGCCATGGGCGCTGCCGACGTCGTTCCGGGCGTTTCAGGCGGAACCATCGCCTACCTCACCGGCATTTACCAACGATTACTGGACGCGATCCACGCCGCGGGTGGCTCGATGTGGGTGGCACTTCGCCGCGACGGCATCGCCGCCGCGTGGAAGGCAGTCGACGGGTGGTTTCTACTCGCTCTGCTTGGCGGAATCGGGACTTCAATTCTAAGTCTCTCAAAATTAGTGCTTTGGGGATTGGAGTACCACCCGACGATCATTTGGAGTTTTTTCTTCGGCCTGATCGTCGCAAGTTTGAAGATGCTGTTTCGCGATGTTCGCGGAGCCTGGCTCATTTTTACCGTCGGTATCGCGCTCGGATTTGTTCTTTCGTCCATGCCGGCCGGACACGTTGAGCTCACTCCTGCCTTCACGTTTGTCGCAGGCTTTCTTGCCATCTGCGCAATGATTCTTCCCGGCATTTCGGGTTCATTCATCTTGGTGCTTCTCGGCGCGTACGAGCCCATTCTCAATGCGGTACACGAACGTGAACTCTCCACTGTAGCCATTTTTGCCAGTGGCTGCATCATCGGATTACTCACGTTTGGCAGGTTGCTTCGATGGCTTTTTCACCGCTACGAACAAGCCACGATATCACTAATGACGGGCTTTATCGTCGGTTCTTTGGTCAAAGTATGGCCTTTTCGCGGAATTCGCGGCGGTTGGGAACTACCCATTTCACCCAGCGCTTGGCAGCTAGAAACAGGACTTGAGATCTCTTGGTTGGGAATTTCAGGTGCGGCCGTACTGGGTGCAGTACTTGTTTTGGCACTTGACCGCTGGGCCCAGTCGCGGCAACCTAAATCTTAAAAATGTTTCGGTTCGGACTCCTTCGGGCCGCCGGGCCACCCTCAAGGTCTCCGGAACTTTACCGCGCCCTTTGGGCCGGTCACTCGTTAGAGTCTGAACTGAGCTACGCGACCCTGGACCTTGAGCCGCGCGCAGACTGGACGAATTGGCTGCTCGAGGCGTACTTAGCGGGCTGGAGCGGGTTCAATGCCACGATTCCGCACAAAATCGACGTGTTTCATTCGGTACACGACCGCACCGACGCCGCACAGGCGATTGGCGCCACCAACTGCCTCGTGCGCACGCCCTTGGGCTGGCAGTGCCACAACACCGATTCCGACGGATTCTGGGAGGGCTGGACCAGCCACTGGAACGGCTACCGGCCCCAGCACCAGCGTGCATGGGTTCTCGGCAACGGCGGCGCGGCGCGCGCCATAGCCTATGCCTTGGTTTCGCGCGGATTTGAGGTCGTGTGCTTTGTACGCTCTGCCCGTCCGGACTTTTTGGGCGTGGCGCAGCTGCCGTTCGAAGCTACTGCCGATGCTTCGTCGCCCGACGTCATCGTCAACGCCACTTCGCTCGGGCACGGAACCCAATCCCACCTTGCTCCGCCCATCGCCTGGCCGGACCTTCGCGGCGCATGGGCTATTGATGCCGTATACGGTTCCGAACCGACTCCTTTTCAAGTCAAAGGCGCCCAAATGGGTGCGCAGGTACTCGACGGAATGCCAATGTTGCGAATGCAAGCAAAAAAAGCATGGGAGTATTGGTCAGGTATGCTGAAAATGCCCGACTTTTGAGGCCCAATTCAACTTACTAAGCCACACGTCATGGTGGAACACGACCAAAATCCCCTCGAAGGGAGTACGCCCGAAGTAGAGAACCAGCTCGAAGCTGTGCGCCAGGAGCCAGCAGAAGCCAGCCAGGAACCCAATCCAAGCATTGAGGAGCCCGCAGCCAGCGAGGCCGCATCCAACGAGCCAGAAGCCAGCGAGCCAGCAACCAGCGAGCCCGTTGCCAGTGAGCCAACAGCCATCGAGCCAGAAGTCAGCGAGCCCGCAGCCAGCGAGGCCGCATCCAACGAGCCAGAGGCTATCAGCGCAGAGCAAGCGGCCAACGAGCCAACAGCTATCAGCGTAGAGCCAGCAGCCAGCGAGCCAGCAGCCAACGAGCCAGCAGCCAACGAGCCAGCAGCCAACGAGCCAGCAGCCAGCGAGCCAGAAGCCGACGAGCACACCGAAGACGAGCGCGAAGCGCACGAAGACCACCAAGCTGACTACAGCGAATTAAGCAACGACGAGCTCGTGGCTGAGGCCGCTCGCATCGTCAAAGAAGTTGCGATTGCTGACGCCCGGGTACCGATGCTTGCGCTGCGCAACACGATCCTTCCGCGCTTGGATGAGGAGCGCCAACTCGCGCTTGATAAGTTCGTTGAAGAGGGTGGCAACGCCATCGACTTCCACTACGAGCAAAAGGTTCGCGATGCGTTTTACGAGAGCTACAACGAGTACAAAAAACTCCGTTCCGCCTGGAAGGCAGAGCAAGAGCGTGCACTTTCAGTGAATTTGGACCTAAAAAAGGCCATCGTCGAAGAGCTCAAGAAGCTCGCAGAGAGCGAGGACCTTCCGACGCGAAGCACCTACAACGAGTTCAAAAAAGTTTTTGACCGCTGGAAGGACGTCGGGCCGGTTCCGGCTGAAGACGCGCGCGACTTGAATGCGACGTTCCGCTTTTTGGTCGATCGCTTTTACGACAATTTGCGCCTGAGCCAAGAGCTGAGGGAGTTGGACTACAAAGTGAACAAGGAGGCCAAAGAGCTTCTGATTCGCGCGGTTCAAGAGCTCTCTGAGAAGAACTGGAGCGCCAGCGTAGGACTTGAACTTCAGCGCATTCACTCGGCGTGGAAGGAAATTGGTCCGGTTTCGCTTGAGGACAAGGAGCCTCTGTGGGATCAGTTCAAAGCGGCTTCTTCGGTGCTTCATGAAAAGCGCCGTGTAAAGTTTGAGGAGCAGAAGGTTCAAAATTCCGCACGGCTCGAAGCAAAAGTGGCCAAAGTGACCGAGGCCGAGGCCCTGAAGGAGCGCGAGCCAAAGAGCCACCAGGCCTGGCAAAACGTGACTGAAAAGCTGAACGAGCTTCGCACAGAGCTGGGCAAAATTGGTCGCACGTTTGGAGGCCAAAGTGACGAACTTTGGACCCGGTTTAAGGCCGTCGAGCGCTGGGCGTACAAAGAGCGCAACAACTTCTATAAGGACCGCAAGAAGAACTTGAAGTCCGCCTTGGATGTCAAGCTTCAGATTGTAGAAAAGGCTGAGGCCTTGGCGCAGCGCACCGACTTTGGAGCCGCGGCCAAAGAGATGAAGCAGCTGCAGCAAGAGTGGAAGGATTCAGGGTTTGCACCCAAAAAGGCAACCGATGAGCTCTGGGCTCGCTTTCGTGCCGCAGGAAACGCCTTCTTTGACGGAATGCGCGGATCACAAGGCGAGGAACGCGCCGTGCGCAACGTGGCCTTCAAAAAGGCCCAAGGCATGCAGTCTGCCCGCCAGACCGTTGAACTCGCGCGCCGCAAACTGTCCCAGATGGAAAACAACATGGGATTCTTTCAGTTTGCAAAGCCAGACAGCCCCATCGTGCAGGATGCCCTGAATAAGGTCGACCAAGCCCGACGCGAGCTCGAGGTTGCTGAAAAAGCCTTTCGCGACTTCCAAAAAGCTGATCGCGCCAAGACAGCAGACAGCCTTGCCCCCAGCGAGGATCCTGGAACTCCAGACGCCTAAGCTATGGAAGGCCGTCCGCACAACCACGGCGGCAAGATCCTCAGCGAGCTCGGACTAGCGGCGACGGGATCTGGCGGGTTCCGCCTTGAAAGCACGTTCAAACCGACTGGCGACCAGCCCAGCGCGATCGATGCGTTGGCGCGGGGCGTCTTTGAGGGCGAACGGGCGCAAACCCTTCTCGGGGTGACGGGGTCCGGTAAAACGTTTAGTATCGCCAATGTCGTGGAACGCATCCAGCGCCCCACGCTGGTGCTGTCGCACAACAAAACCCTTGCGGCGCAGCTCTACCAGGAGTTCAAATCCTTCTTTCCCAACAACGCGGTCGAGTACTTCGTCAGCTACTACGACTACTACCAGCCTGAGGCCTATATCCCGTCCAGCGGAACCTACATCGAGAAGGACCTCAGCATCAACGACGAGATCGAGAAACTCAGGCTGTCGACCACCTCTGCCCTACTCAGCGGCCGTCGCGACGTTCTTGTGGTCGCTTCTGTGAGTTGCCTGTACGGAATGGGCAATCCCGAAGCGTTCAAAAGCCAGCAGGTTCAGGTCGAATCCGGTCAAAAAATAAGCCGCCAAAAGTTTTTGCACAGCCTTGTGCAGGCGCTGTACAGCCGGACTGAGGGCGAATTCAAGCGCGGAAACTTCAGGGTCAAAGGCGACACGGTCGACGTGTTCCCGGCCTACGGCGACATCTTTTACCGAATCCTCTTTTGGGGTGACGAAATCGAACGCATCGAGCAGTGGGACCCCGTGGCGAACGAACGCCAGGCTGCAATGGAACGCCTTCGGATTTTTCCGGCCAACCTTTTTGTGACCACCCCCGACATGCTGAACGGGGCCATCAAGCAGATTGAGTTGGACCTCGGGGCGCAGGTGGATCACTTTACTAAAATGGGGCGTCCGCTCGAGGCAAAGCGGCTTGAAGAGCGCACGGTGTTTGACTTAGAGATGATTCGCGAGCTCGGATACTGTTCGGGAATCGAAAACTACTCGCGCTACTTGGACGGCCGTCAGCCCGGAACCCGCCCGTTCTGCCTTCTGGACTACTTTCCCGACGATTTTTTAATGGTCGTGGACGAAAGCCACGTAACGCTTCCTCAGGTGCGCGCGATGTACGGCGGCGACCGCAGCCGCAAAGAGAATTTGGTGGAGTACGGATTTCGACTTCCCGCCGCGATGGACAACCGTCCCTTGATGTTCAGCGAGTTCGAGCAGCTTCAGGGACAAACCATTTATGTGTCCGCAACGCCGGCAGACTACGAGCTCGGACAGTCTGACGGCGTGGTTGTCGAGCAGTTGATTCGGCCCACCGGTCTGCTGGACCCCATTATTGAAGTGCGTCCACTCGAGAACCAAGTCGACGACCTCATGGAAGAGGTTCGGCTGCGCAGCGAGCGCGACGAGCGCGTACTCGTGACGACCCTGACCAAGCGCATGGCCGAGGAGCTCACAAAGTACTTTATGCGCTACGGCGTGCGCTGCCGCTACATTCACAGCGATGTCGAAACCATGGAACGCATCGAAATCATGGATTCGCTGCGCGCGGGGTTGTTCGACGTGCTCATCGGGGTCAACCTGCTGCGTGAGGGGCTTGACTTTCCAGAGGTTTCGCTGGTTGCCATCATGGACGCCGACAAAGAAGGCTTCTTGCGCAGCGAACGTTCGCTGGTGCAGACCATTGGGCGCGCCGCGCGGAACGTCAACGGAATGGCCATTTTTTACGCCAACAAAATCACAGACTCTATGGCGCGCACGATTCGGGAAACCGAACGCCGACGCGCCAAGCAGGAGGCGTACAACACGGCGCACGGAATGGTTCCGACCGCATTAGTCAAAAAGGAGCGATCCAACGTGTTTGCCCAAAAGGCCAACGAGTCCGCTGCAGCCGAAGTGCGCCGCACCACCTTGGCCGAAGCCCTACCCAAGTACGCCACCGAGGAGCAGCGCAAGTCAAAGGCCGCCGAGCTCCGCAAAGAGATGGAAAAGGCCGCCAAAGATTTGGACTTCTTACGGGCTGCCGAGCTGCGCGACGCGATCACGGCACTCTCCGCCAGCAAGTAGCATCGAGCAGCCCCTAGCACACAAAAAAGCCCCGCCAAACGGCAGGGCTTCGCAGTGTTTAGAATGAGTTCTTACTTGAGAATCTCTTCGATCCACACGTCAAATACGAGTGTGGCGTTGGGAGGAATAACTCCGCCAGCACCTGCTTCACCGTAGCCCAACGCGGGGGGAATGATGAGCTTGGCGTGGCTGCCCTTCTTGAGGCCGATAAGGCCCTGCTGCCAGCCCTTGATCACTCGGCCTTGGTTGCCACACGTCACGGGGAAGCCCTGGTAGGGCTCGCGCTGGGGGTTGTATTGGCCCCATGCCTTAGCTACTTCTTTAACGCTCGTGTCAAACGGCTTGCCGCTGTTGAGGTAGCCTGCATAGTGCACCAACGCTTGGTCGCCGTCAACCATGGGCTCGCCCTCACCTTCAGTTACGACAAGCACTTTCAGGCCTTCGGCACGGTTCTCGGCCTTGGCGATCCACTCGGCGTACTTCTTCTCGAACTCGGCAGAATTCACAGTTCCGTTGGTGAACCAGGTGAATTCGGCGGCACGTGCTGCGCCTTTGGCCTCTGCCTCAGCGGCCTCTTTGGCGGCCTTTGCCTCAGCTCCGGCGAGGCCTTCGGTAAAGACCTTAGGCGCGTCAAATTCCTTAGCTGCCTTGCCCTGGCGAATGATCTTCACCTTCATGGTGATGGGCGTTTTGGGCACGTCGCGCGGATCGCGCTCGGCATTGGCAATCTCGGTTACCTTCTCAAGGCCCGCGATCACCTTGCCAAAGATGCTGTGGCGGTCGTCCAACCAGTTGGTCGCGACTTCGGTAATGAAAAACTGTGATCCGTTGGTGCCGGGACCACTGTTGGCCATGGACAGAATGCCTGGGCCGTTGTGGCGAAGGCTCGGATGGAATTCGTCGGGGAACTGGTACCCGGGACCGCCGGTTCCGCGGCCGTCGGGATCGCCACCCTGAATCATGAACTGGGGAATCACGCGGTGAAAAATGAGTCCGTCAAAGAAGGGCTCGCCCTTTTTAACGGTCACTTTGGGGTGGTTACCCTCGGCCAACGCCACGAAATTGGCGACCGTAATCGGAGCCTTTTCCATTTCAAGTTGAATGAGGATGTCGCCCTTGCTGGTCTCAAAAAGGGCGTAGAGGCCGTCACCGACCTTGATTTCTTGGTTGTTCACGCGAATATCTGGTGTTGCGCCGCAGGCCACTGCAAGCAGCGCCGAAGCGGCAAGAAGCGAAGGTTTAATCATAGCACGCGAAGGTAATAAACAAGTGGGCTCATTGGCGGAACTTCGCCCTCGCCCGCCAATCCGTGCCCAAGGTGGGCCGGAAGCAGCAGCACCACACTGTCGCCGTGCCGAGCACGCTGAAGGGCGTACTGAAGGCCCCATACTGCGGTCGGGTCGCGAAGCACGCGCACCTCCTGCTCGCCCTCTTGGTACAGGTCACCACGCAAGCCCGTAAGTCGGTAGCGAATGGTGACGAGTTCTTTGTCTTGGACGGCGGAACCGCTCCCCTGCTCGACACGGTATTCGTGCGCGCCAGAACCCGCAGGCTGAAAGGCCCAGCCCGTCGAATCTATAAATTCGGTGATGAAGCCCCGCTCTTGCTCGAGCGCCGCGCGGTTTTGCTCAATGAGCCGCTCCTGAACCTCGGCAGAGGTGAGCTGTGAACTCGGCTGGGGCTCTTCGGGCCGCTGGCACGAGGCCGCCACGAGGCCAAGCACAAGCATAGAGTAACCGATTAAGCGAGCCATTCCGTAAGTTTTTGTGTGAGTTCTGCCTTGAGCTCGGCGAGGCCGAGCGGTGAGGCTCCGCCCGCGGCATTTCGGTGGCCGCCACCGCTGTAGTGGCTGCGCGCAAATTCGTTGACGTCGCGGTCGCCGGTGCTGCGAAAGGACATTTTCACGAGGCCAGCCGCGTCTTCGCGAAGTAGGACGCTCACTTCGACCCCGTCCACCGACAGGCCCCAGTTGACCAAGCCCTCGCTGTCGCCGGCCACGTAACCTGCAGACTCGAGGTCGGCCAGGCCAAGGGACAGGATGGCGGCACGCCCGCCTGCGAGCAGTTCGGCGCTCTGAAGGCCGTGACCAAACGTGTGCAAACGGCTCAGCGGATTGGCGTCGTACAAGCGGGTGTGAATGGCGTGCGGCTGGGCCCCAACCTCAATGAGGCGTGCGGCCGTTGCCATGGTTTGTGCGGTCGTTGACGGGAACCGAAACGAGCCAGTGTCGGTGATCATTCCCATCAAAAGGTTTTCGGCGCAGGCCACATCGACCTTGCCCCAGCCGTCGTCGGCCGTGATCAGGTCGGCAATCATCTCTGAGGTCGAGCCTTTGGCGGTATTGCTGTACGCGTCGGCAAAAAGTCCGTCGGGCTGCTGGTGATGGTCGACAAGCACTTGTCGCCCGGCGAATTCGCGAACCATGGGCTCGAGGGCGGAACCTACCCGCGACGGCGTATTGTAGTCGAGGGCAAAGTGAAGTTCTGCCCGGCGAAACACCTCGGCGGCCTCGTCGGGACGCTCCTCGGCCACCGTCACAAACGCTGCGGTGTAGCCAGGACTGGATTGGATCGGCTTGGACGGTGCGTTCGGAAGCACGACCCGAACCTGATGCCCCGAAGCCCTGAGGTAGTGGGCCCAACCCAGCGCAGAACCGATGGCGTCGCCGTCTGGGTTCCAGTGCGTGGTGATGAGGATTTGGTGGGTTCGCAGCCGAAGGGCCTGCAGTACGTCATGGATCATGCGGTAAATTTCGTACTTTTGCAGCCGATTTTACGACCTCAATTTCAACTTATCATGAGCGCTACGAACCGCACATTTACGATGATCAAGCCCGACGCGGTGGCCAACGGCCACATCGGTGCCATTCTCAACCACATTAACAAGGCTGGATTCCGCATCGTAGCCATGAAGTTGACCCGCCTGAGCGTGGCCGAGGCTTCTG
>JACCDS011381505.1_pt1 | contig 111637 bp, 160 predicted proteins | sample 7446441 | NCBI WGS metagenome assembly JACCDS01 (sample SAMN15323445, study PRJNA562643) | freshwater metagenome | isolation source: river surface water | place: USA:Blue River Watershed | collected 2017-08-17
ACGATCATCACCCAAGTTTCCTAGCATGTTGATCTGAAAAATTCCATAGGAACTGTCTCCAGTTTTCCTGTTGCCGTTATAAGCCATTGGGCGTCCATTAGACTCCTTTTTAGCCACAGCCCACGCCATTTTAAGGGCGCTACCCTCAAAGCCTACAGCTTTGAGGAGTTTAACCAATTCTAAATCTGTTAAAGACTCAGAAGGTTTCCACACAGTATTGCTGAATCGCTCCAGCGTTTCCTTTTCAAGTTGTGCTTCGGTTTTTACTTCTGGTTTTACAACCAGCGCAGATGCTGATTGAATTATTTCTGGTTGACCAGTAAATAAAAACAGTACAGCTACTGCTATTGCAACGTAGTGATGTAAAACATCGCTAAGTTTTTGCTTTATATTCTCCATAGGCATTTCCTCCAATAGAGATAACGAACTATAAGAATACCATTAATTGTTACAATATGTCAACCTAAAAGTATGCTTGTATTTATTCTAGTTAACTAATAACAATAGTTTTTAAAATTATTTTCACCCTTCCTTTCTATAAAGAACTTTGGTAGAATAAGACTCTTACTAAAATTTATGTGCCATTAGGCGGAAAAGAGACAAAATGACAAAAATAAAAAACTTTAATCAATCCTCAGACTATTTTGAGGAAAAGCCAATGTCGCTAATTGAACTTAATGAAAACAGCGCTTTGATAGAAAACCCATATGAAAACTTTATAGCTATGTCTAGATATGCCAGATGGATACAAAGCGAAAATAGAAGAGAGACCTGGAAAGAAACAGTAGATAGATATTTTTCTTTTATGCTTAATCATTTAGAGGAAAATTTTAATTACACACCAGACGAAATCCTTTTGTCTAATCTTAAAGATGCTGTATACAAGAGAAATGTAATGCCATCAATGAGAGCTGTTATGACTTCTGGTCCCGCCCTTGAAAGAGATAACGTTGCTGGATACAACTGCTCATATTTGCCAGTAGATCATCCACGAGCATTTGATGAGACAATGTATATCTTGATGTGTGGCTCTGGAGTTGGATTCTCTGTTGAGTATAAGTATATTAACAAGTTGCCTTCTGTACCAAGCGTTTTGGAAAAATCAGGTGAGGTTATTGTAGTAGAAGACTCAAAGTCTGGTTGGGCAACCGCATACAAGCTTCTTTTGAAAAACTTGTGGGATGGCAAAATTCCGTCATTTGATGTGACAAAAATTAGACCAGCTGGAGCAAGGCTTAAAACAATGGGTGGAAGATCTTCTGGCCCACAGCCGTTAGTAAATCTTTTTGATTTTACTATTGCAAAATTTAAGGCTGCAGCAGGAAGACAGCTTAAGCCAATTGAGTGCCATGACATCATGTGCAAAATTGGAGAAGTTGTAGTTGTCGGCGGAGTTAGACGATCAGCAATGATTTCTCTTTCAAATATAAATGATATAGAGATGGCTTCTGCAAAATCTGGAAACTGGTGGGAAAACAATCCGCAACGTGCTCTTTCTAATAACTCTGTAGCTTATTCTAGAAAGCCAGATATGGAACAATTCATTTCAGAATGGAAATCGCTTTACGATTCAAAGTCAGGTGAGCGTGGCATATACAATGTTGCAGCAGCACAAAAACAAGCGGCACTCTACGGAAGAGATCCAGATATTCATTATGGAACAAACCCATGTTCTGAAATTATTTTAAGACCTAATCAGTTCTGCAATCTATCTGAAGTTGTTATCAGAGAAGAAGATGATGAAGAGTCTGTTTCAAGAAAAGTGGAGCTAGCATCCGTTCTTGGCACTTGGCAATCAACCCTTACTAATTTTAAGTATATTAGAGATGTTTGGAAAAAGAATACAGAAGAAGAAAGGCTTTTAGGAGTATCATTAACTGGACAGTTTGGTAATGCTATATTTTCTGGCAAAGCTAGATCAGTTGGTGAATTTGAAGTAGTTAAGGGTCAGGGTGTTTGCTATGACGAAGAGCTAGTTAGAAAAGACAACCTTTTAAAGCTTGAACACATGCTTCAAAGATTAAGAACTCGTGCAAGAGCTGCAAACATCGAAGAGGCCGCAGCAATTGGAATTAACGCATCTGCTTCTGTAACATGCGTTAAGCCTTCTGGAACGGTATCTCAACTAACTGGAGTTTCTTCTGGAATGCACCCATGGCATTCTGAGTATTACATTAGAACAGTACGTGGTTCTAAAAATGATCCAATTTCTGTGTTCTTAAAAGAAGTTGGAATACCAGTTGAAGATGATGTTATGAAGCCAACAGAAACAGATGTTTTTTCTTTCCCTGTGAAGGCACCAAGTCATGCAACTTTCAGAAAAGATCTTACAGCAATTGAGCACTTAGAATTATGGCTAATATATCAACGTGCTTGGTGTGAACACAAGCCATCAATTACAGTATCTGTAAAAGAAGAAGAGTGGATGGAAGTAGGGTCTTGGGTTTATAAGCATTTTGATGAACTTTCAGGTATATCATTCTTGCCGTACTCAGATCATTCTTATAAGCAAGCGCCTTATCAAGAAGTTTCAAAAGAAGAATACGACGCCTTGCTGGAAAAAATGCCTAAGTCTATTCGTTGGGAAGATTTATCATTCTATGAGACAGAAGATGGAACATCTACAAATGCAACATTAGCTTGTAGCTCTGATGGTAACTGTGAATTGGTAGATATTAGCGCATAGTGGTACAATTATATAATTGAGCTTAGGCTCAAAATTCCTGGGCATACCGCCTAGAAATAAGGAGGATCAAAAATGGCAAAAGCTAAAGAAGATCTTAATGGAGATGGAAAGGTTACAATGCAAGAGAAGATTCTAGCAGCACTAGCAAGTTATGGACGTCATTTTCTAGGAGCAGCTATTGCTCTATATATGACTGGCAACACCAGCCCAAGAGACCTACTACTGGGCGGATTTGCTGCCACGGCACCCGTAATTTTGAAAGCACTTAACCCTAATGAGCCATCATTTGGGTTTACTAACAAGTAAACAAAAATAGTCGATTAGAAATACTCCTGTGCTAAAATTAGTACAGGAGTATTCCTATTTAGGAGACTATGGCAAATGGCAGGACAAAAGAATTTCGAAGTAGATCAAAATGCAACATTTAGTTTTATAGTAGAATATAAAGACGAAAATGACGATGCGATTGATCTTACTGGTGCATCTGCAAAGATGCAGGTGCGTGATACAAAAGGCGGCAGCAAGTTAGCCGTTACACTAACATCACCATCTGGCGGAATTACAATTGATGGACCTAACGGTAAATTAACTGTAAGAATGACACCAACACAGACAAGCAAAATCTTTTATCCTAAATCATCTTATGATGTTATGGTTGTAGATTCTAATGGGAATAAAATAAAGCTCCTTGAAGGGTTTATGACCCTAAATAGATCGGTAACTATTTAATGACTGAATCCGTAGTTGTTCGAGAGCAAATAAATAAAGTAGTAATCTCTTCCCCAGGTCCACAAGGACCAAGAGGACGAACCATTCTAAATGGAAATGGTGACCCAGCAGCAAATTTGGGTCTCGCTGGAGATTTTTATTTTGATATGCTTTCAGCTGCATTTCACGGACCAAAGCTTTCTGATTTAAGTTGGTCAGGAGCAAGCAAAATATTTTTAACAAACAATACACTAGCGTATCCTTGGGAATTAACTCAGGTTACTGGTCCTTTGTCTGGAGTGTATTCTGTTGTTATTAATCATGGACTAGGCTATCAACCAAACGTAACAGTTAAGTCTAGTGCAGGGGATATTTTGGAAACTGGAATAGACTACAATAGTACTAATCAAATAACACTGACTATGGCTCAACCATTTTCAGGGACAGCATACCTGTCATAAGGAGATAGCAAATGGCAAGAAAATTTTTAGTTAGCGTTGATCTCAACAAGAATGAGTTGCTCAATGCTAGAATCCAAAACTTAGGCGCAGCGCCTTCAAACCCAGTATCTGGTCAAATCTACTACAACACTGGCACAAATGTTCTTTACTTCTACAATGGTACAGAGTGGACACCAGCATCTGGTTCTACAGAAGTAATTCAAGACCTTATCGGGTCTTCCGTAATAGGTGGAACAGGCTTAACTTCTACATATAATGATTCTACAGGCCAAACAACAGTAACATTAAATGATACAGATGTTGCAGCTGGATCATATGGATCATCAACTGAGATTCCAACATTTACAGTTGATGCACAAGGTAGATTGACTGCAGCTGGATCTGTAGATGTAGCAACCAACCTCTCTATTGCTGGAGATACTGGAACAGATACAGTTGACCTTCTTACAGATACTCTTACAGTAGATGGCGGACAAGGAATTGACGTAGCTGTAACAAATAATACAATTACAATTTCAGCAGAAAATGCAACATATACAAATAAGGGTGTAGCAAGTTTTGATGCAAGCGACTTTACGGTTGTAGGTGGCGAGGTATCTCTCAATAAAGATCCAGTAATCACTCTTTCAGGAGATGTAACTGGTTCTGCAACAATGACCAATTTGGGCGATGTTACAATATCAACCACAATTGAGCCAAACTCTGTTGCGCTTGGAACAGATACAACAGGAAGCTATATTGCAACAATTGCTGGAACAACTGGTGAAATCACAGTTGTAGGGTCTGGATCAGAATCAGCAGCAGTAACAATTGGATTGCCAGATGATGTAACAATTACTGGAGACTTGACAGTTAATGGAAATCTTGATGTTCAAGGATCTATTAACTCAATAAGCACAACAGAAGTTAACATTGTTGATAACAAAGTAGTTCTTAATACAAATGTAACAGGAGCTCCATCAGCAGATGCTGGTCTTAAGGTAAACCGTGGAACTTCTTCAGATGTAGAACTCTTGTGGAACGAAACGGCAGACCAATGGACATTAACAAATGATGGTACCAACTACCATGAGATAACAAGAAAGTATAAGACTACGTTAAACACATCAGCAACATCTTATACTGTAACACATAATTTAGGAACAAAAGATACTGTAGTTGCTATATATGAAGTAGCTTCACCATTTGCAGAAGTATTTGCAGATGTTGAGCATACATCAGATTCAGCTATAACTATTAAATTTGCAGTTGCACCAACAGCTGGAGAATATAGAGTAGTTGTAATAGGATAAGGATTTTAAATGGCTAAAAAGTTTAAGTCCCTACTCAATCTTCTTACACTTGCAGAAGATCCACTTGTTGGTTCATCTGGAGATGTATACTTTAATGTTACAAGTAAAAACATTAAGATATACAATGGTAGTGTTTGGGTTGACTTAACTCCAGCTTCTAGCGATCCAGCCCCATTCTACATGCACACACACTCTTATGACGGAAATGTACACACGGTTAACTTAAATGAAACTGTATACTTTGATAATTTAAATCAAAATTCTGGAGTTGAAGAAACTATTCCTGTTATAATTGGTATTGATGGTGGAAGTCCAAATTCAAATTATAGTAATGCAAGCTACACACAGTTGACATTACTAGACGGAGGCGAAATTGCCTAGTAATTACCCAGATTCATTAGATAATCTTACAAACCCAGAAAGCACTTCAAGTTTAGAAGGCCATGCCGCTTTACACGCAACAGTAAATGATGCGCTGGAAGCTATTGAGCTAAAACTAGGTGTAGATGGTTCTACAGATACAAATTCAATAGATTATAAAATAACACAACTTGAAGAAAGTATTTCTTCTCTTGATTCCGAAAACGCCGTAGAGCTTCTTGGACTAGAGGGCACTAACGATCTTACAGTTTATGGAATAGAAAACCCTACCAACATAGATTCATTTTCAAAGACTACCTGGAGAACAGTAAGATATAACCTACAGGTAACAAAGGGATCAGAGGTATACACATCTGAAATACTTGCAACACATGATGGAACAGATATCATGATATCAGAAACAAACATCATGTCAAACACAGAAAACAATCTATTTGATTATACCTTTGAAGAAAATTCAGGTATAATTAGTCTAAGAGTAACACCTGCTTCTGGTGAAATTTCAGTAAGATTTATTCGCACAGCAGTTAAGGCATAGCAAAAAAAATAAAGCAGTATAGGGAGTCATAAATATGGCAACAGTAGACAAAAACTTTAGAATTAAAAATGGCCTGGTAGTTGAAGGATCAGTAGCTACGGTAAATGGCGAAAATATATTAACAGAGACAGGTTCTGATCAATATATTATCAATCTCATTGGTGGTACCGCAACACCTGATAATACTGCAAATGCTGTAGTTAAGCGTGATGAAAATGGCAATTTTGCTGCAGGTGCAGTAACAGTACAATCCATCAACGTATCTGGAATTGGAACAATATCAGATGATGATGAACTTCTAATTGCAGCATCTGAAGGCGAAGATATTAGATTAACTGCAGATGATATTAGACTTAATTCACAAGATGACATTCAACTTTCAGCAATTGGAGATGTTCGGTTAACTGGAGCAAATGTATATGCTGGAGGGACTGACCCAGAGCATGTCGTAGCTACTCAAGGAACACTTGATAACGCACTTTCAAACTACACACCAACTGCAGATTTAGATACAACAGTTGATGGCTACGGATACCTTAAGTCTGCAGATCTTGCAGGATATGCTACAGAAACTTATGCAAATGATGCAGCAGAAAATGCACGAGCAGCAGCAGTTACATCTGCTAATGAGTACACAGACGGAATATCAGGACAGCTAGCAACATCAATTCAGCAAGCAGTAACTACCGCTAACTCATACACAGATGATGAAATTGCCATAGAGGTTACAAACCGAAATAACGCAATTACAAATGCAATTAACGCAGAATCTGATTCTCGCAATAATGCAATTTCAGATGCGATTGCAACAGAAGTAACTGATCGTAACAATGCAATTGCAAATGCAAAGCAGGAAGCTATTGATTATGCAGATGATTTAATTAATGATGGCTCAAACCTTTCAACAGAAGTTTGGTCAGCATACAAGACAAATACAGAAATTGGTCTTGCAGAACAAAGAGCAAAGGATCACGCAGATGATGCTGTAGCAGAACTTGTTGGTTCAGCTCCAGAGCTTTTGGATACAATTCAAGAATTAGCAACAGCACTTGAGAATAATCCAGACATCATTGCTGATCTTGAAAATGTTGCAGCAGGTAAGCAAAACACACTAACTCCAGGCGCAAACATTGATATTACAAGTGATGTAATTTCTGTAACTGGACTTGTTGCATCAGACATTTCAGACTTTAACTCAGCAGCACTTTCTGCAACATCAGCAGCATACGATGCAGCAGGTGCAGCAGCAGATGCTCAGACAAATGCTGAGACAACTGCACAAAATGCACTCAACGAGGTACTTGCTGGTAATACACAATTTACAGAAGTTGCTATTGACTGGATGGTCACACATGTTGGATCTTACGCTTATGCCACTAACCTTGAGCATGTAGCATATGAGTGGAACCACAACAAGGGTGCTTCAGCTAAATTCTTAGTTAGAATGAAAAACGGAATCCACTCACAGGTATCTGAGGTACTTCTAACTAGAGATGACTCAAATAATATTGCAATTACAGAATATGGAATTGTAACTACAAATGGAATTCTTGGCGATATCACAGCTGGAATGAACGGTAATAATATCCAGCTTAAGGTAGACCCAACACATGATACTGGAACAGAGATCTTTGTTTCTGGTACACTTCTAAGATACGCAGACTAATAATTAAATAAAAGGTAAGGGGTCCTTTCAAAACCCCACCAAAACAATTAGGGGATATGTGAACTTAAATGTCTACAACAGATAAAGATTTTAAAGTAAAGAACGGACTCAATGTAGCTGGAGAAGCCACATTTGGGTCTAATGTCATTTTAGGTGAAACACCCCTCAGATTTGATACAGCAACAAATAAGCTACAAATTCAGCTAAATGGAACATGGGTTCCAATAGCTTTTAATTCAGAAATTCCAGATCCAGCTACTCAGATTGGATTTATGGATATCGGTTTGGCTATAGATTATAATGGCCAGCCAATATATACACTACAGGCAAATGGAGTAAATCCTGGCCCAACAAGCAAGTTTGTAGATGGTGGATCTCCATATTCTACAGATTCTGATGTTTCAATGGTTTTTGATTCTGGAGTTATAGCTTAAAGCAATAAATGATACAATAAGCAGTATAAATAAAATATATAAGGGGTACTAAAATGGCAACAGTAAGATTGCAGTTAAGAAGAGGTCTAGCAGATGATTGGTTTGATGCTAACCCAACGCTAGCAGCTGGAGAAATCGGTATTGAAACAGATACCAATACTTTTAAATTTGGAGATGGAAACACTCCTTGGAATTCACTTGAATATGCTCTCTCAGGCACAGTAGATGACTATATTCCTCTAAGCACAAAAGCACAAGCAGGCGGAGTTGCTTCCCTTGATAATTCTGGTTTTGTTCCAGTATCTCAATTGCCACCCCTTGCAAAGGTTACTGTTAGTGCAGTTGCAAACTCAGCAGCAAGACTTGCTCTTACAGCAGAAGCTGGAGATATTGCAATTCAGGCTGATAACGGACAATCTTATGTTCTTTCTGCATCACCAGCATCAACAGATTCAAACTGGAAAGCACTAGTTGGATCAGAAGCTGTTGTAGATACAGTAGAAACAGCATTAGTAGCTGGAACAGGATTAGATAAGACATATGATGATGCAGCAGGAACAATTACAATTGATATTGATTCAACAGTTGCAACTAAAACATATGCAGATCAAGCAGAAGCAGATGCAGTTAGCACAGCTTCAGCAGACGCCACTTCAAAGGCTAACGCAGCACAGGCAGCAGCAGAGGCAACAGCTTCAGCAGACGCCACTTCAAAGGCTAACGCAGCAAAGACTGCGGCAGAACTAACTGCAGCAAATGCATTGTCTGCTCACGAGTCAGATACAACAGGTGTTCACGGAATTGCAGACACATCATTGTTGGCAACACTATCCAATGTTGCAACCGCTAAGTCAGAAGCTCAGGGGTATACAGATACACAAATCAGTTTAGTTCTAAACGCTGCACCAGCGGCACTCAATACGCTAGATGAGCTTGCAGCAGCCCTTGGAGACGACGCAAACTTTGCAGGAACAGTTACAACAAGCCTTGCAGCAAAAGCACCACTAGACTCACCAACATTTACAGGAACAGTAGGGCTACCACAGTCAACTAGCATTGGAAACGTAAGTGACGTAGAGATTGGTTACCTTAACGGAGTAACTTCTGCAGTACAGACTCAGCTAGATGCAAAAGCACCTTTAGATGGACCAACATTTACTGGAACAGTTTCTTTACCAGAATCAACCAGTATTGGAAATGTCAGCAACGTAGAATTGTCTTATTTAGACGGAGTAACATCTTCCGTACAAGGACAGATCGACGATAAGCTTGCTTCAGCAACAGCAGCTTCTACATATGCACCACTAGCCTCACCAACTCTTACTGGCACAGTAACACTACCATCATCAACATCGATAGGTGATGTTAGCAACGTAGAGATTGGTTACCTTAACGGAGTAACTTCTGCAGTACAGACTCAGCTAGATGCAAAAGCACCACTTGCTTCACCAACATTTACAGGAACAGTAACATTGCCTGCAAATACAATTACTCAATCAATGATGAGCGATGATTCTGTTGGTACAAATGAAATTGGTGGATTTGCAGTAACTGCAGATAAACTTGCAGTTGACTCAGTAACTGAAACAAAAATTGCAGACGGGTCAGTTACATCAGCTAAAATTGCAAACGGAACAATCGTAAATGCAGACATTAATGATTCTGCAGCAATCGCACAGTCTAAGATTGACGGGCTTGGCGCAGCACTTGACCTTAAGGCACCTCTTGCAAATCCAACATTTACTGGAACAGTTGCAGGTGTTACAAAAGCACACGTAGGTCTTGGAAATGTTGATAATACAACAGATGCAAACAAGCCAGTTTCAACTGCTACACAAACAGCACTTGACCTTAAGGCACCGCTTGATAGTCCAACATTTACTACCCAGGTTAGAGTACCTTCATCAGTAGAGGGACCAAATTCATCTACTTCTGTCAACTTGTTCTTTGGATCAGGTACTGCAAACCTTACTTTGGGTGGAGGACAAACAAGTGGAAACCTTACACTTGGTGGAGGATCAGGAAGAACAACTGGCGTAATTGGAATTGGAACTGGTGCAACAACAACTGGAACTAAGACAATTAATATTGGAACTGGATCAACAGGAGGAACCACAGCAATTACAGTTGGCTCTTCTTCTGGAGCAACATCTAATATTACTCTAAATGGCGCAGTTACAGCAGCAAATAATCTTGTTGTAGAGGGAGACCTTACTGTAAATGGAACTAACTTTACAGCATCTGCAACATCTATCACAATTGAAGATAACCTTGTACAACTTGCTCACCAAAACTCAGCAAACACTGTCGACCTAGGTCTAGTAGTTGGATATAATGATGGTGCAGCAAAACACTCAGGTATCGTAAGAGATGTTTCTGAAGACAAGTGGAAATTGTTTAAAGGAGTTACAACAGAGCCTTCAACAACAGTAGACTTTACACAGGGATCACTTGATTCACTTCAGGTCGCAGGATTTGAAGCAACATCAGCAACTATTGGAGATGTGTCAAATACAGAACTTCAGTATTTAAATGGTGTTACATCTGCAGTACAGACTCAGCTAGATGCAAAAGCACCAACTGCGAATCCAACATTTACTGGTACAGTAACAGTAGGAGCGTCTGGTATAGCATTTACAGATGGTTCACAGACAAAGCAAGGTGTTCCATCACTTACTACAATAGGAACTGAAATCTCAGCAGATTATAACCTTTCAACAGGTGGGCTTGCACTAAGAGATCAGTTGATTCCAATTGCAGGAACACGGGCAATTACAGTACCAACAAATACAACAACAGCATTCCCAGTTGGAACTTCAATAAGCTTCTATCAGGCATCTGGAACTGGAGCAAACTTTGTAGCAGCAGATGGTACCGTTACAATTTTACGCACACCAGGATTAAAATTGAGAACAACACACTCATCAGCAACAATTACTAAGGTAGCAACAAATACTTGGTTGCTAGCTGGAGATTTAACAGCATAATGAAAAAATTACAGACAGGGGCTAAATAATGGCAAACAAAAGAATAGGCACTAGGTCCTCAGCACAGGACAACTTCTTAGAGCCAAGTGCAGTAACAAATCTAGTAGCAACAAATGTTGGAACATCGCGTCCATATTTGCTGACTGCTGCTACATCAATTTCAACAACTGGAGGAGCGGCTAACCTGTCTTGGACATTGCCAGCGGCCTCTCCACCAGCTACATCTTATACAATTACAACAACCCCTGCTACATATACAGTAGTTACTGGAAATGCTAATACAACATACACATTTCAAGGGCTAGCTTCAGCAACATCATACACATTTACTGTCGTTGCAACTAATGCTGCTGGAAATTCAGCTCCAACAACATCAAGTTCAACACCCATAACAACAGTTCCACAAGCACCAAATGCTACAGTTACATCAAGTGCCGCAGGTCCAAGCCCAGTACCACCTTCTGGACAAGACAGAATTACTTTTTCTGCAAATGCAACTGGAGGAGTTGCAATTGGATCTTTTACAATTACATCAAGCGTACGTGGAACTTTGTCAACAGCAGCTTCATCGCCATTTGACACCACTTCTCCAAATGATGAAGTATATACAGTTTTTGCGGTAAACTCTAACGGTTCCTCACTTGGAACTACAACTGGGCCTATCGCAACATTTACACCACCACACTTCCCACCGTTCTTCCCACCGTTCTTCCCACCGTTCTTCCCACCGTTCTTCCCACCATACTTCCCACCGTTCTTCCCACCATTCTTCCCACCATTCTTCCCACCATTCTTCCCACCACACTTCCCACCGTTCTTCCCACCGTTCTTCCCACCGTTCTTCCCACCGTTCTTCCCACCGTTCTTCCCACCGTTCTTCCCACCACACTTCCCACCGTTCTTCCCACCGTTCTTCCCACCGTTCTTCCCACCGTTCTTCCCACCACACTTTGTTGGCGGCGGCGGATACTGTCCTTGCTGTTGCTGTGCAGGTAATAGCTGGTTCTGCTAATTAATACTAACTGGGGCAATAGAAATATTGCCCCAGGGTATTGATAAAAAATAAAAAATATTGTACAATTATTAAAAGGAGATAAAATGCCATACTTTGGATATGTAAGAAATGGAACAGTTAAATATGTTCAGCTTGTCACTAGCTCTACTCCAGCACAGGTAAAATGGACAGCGCTAAATAGATCAGGAGTTACTCTAAAGGAGTCAACTCATTATGATGTGATGCCAGGAGACGTATTGATAGATGGCAAATTCTATAAAAAAGATGCAGAGACTGGAGAGACTACCCTGCTAGAAGATGGAGCATGGACTCATCCAAAGGCAGTACGAATTGCTGGAATCATGGATGGCGAAATCGTTGGTCAGTGGGGACTAGGAAAAGAAATGTTCACAGATCAAGCAGAGATTGACCAATTTGTAGAAGATATCGTTAATTCAGAGATAGTTGAAATAGAACAAGAGCAGCAATTTCTAGTTGAAAAAGGTTGGCTTTATGACGGAGTCAATTTTACTAATCCAGACAATGCTTAATGAGCGAAAAAGAAAATACTAAAAGCGCTTGGGAAAAGTATAAAGAAAATCTAGGCAGCACTAGGCCTTGGGATCTGATTAATCCATCTACAGAATATGTAGAAAAAGCGGTGTCTGAAGAAAGATACAGTATATGTGTATCATGTCCAGAATTTATGAAATCAACAAAGCAATGTAAAAAGTGCGGATGTTTCATGGTATTAAAAACTAAGCTTAAAGATGCTGAGTGTCCAATAGGAAAATGGGGAATGATTAACAATGTATGAAAAAGAAGAGCTATTTCCAGGGCTTTGGGTGTATAGAAATGTAATTACTCCAGAAATGGATATAATTAATAGGCTAGAAAATGCCATATCTGATTCCAAAGGTATGCACACTTGGAAAGAAGCAACAGTCGGATATAGAGAAAAAATGCCTGACTATAGAGACTGTGTAGATTTTAAATGGAAAAAGTTTGAAGGAAGTAATCCTCTAGATAAATATAACAAGGACGTAGATGCAATTTGGCAAGATGTGCATGACGTACAACTTGTTGCACTAGATGACTACTCTTCTTTTTACAATATTGAATTAAAGTATTGGGAAGCCATGAATTTTATTAAATATGGCGAAGGCCAGCATTTCTCTTATCACTCAGACCACGGTTGGTCTTATATATCAACAGTATCAATGGTTGCTTATATTAATGATGATTATGAAGAGGGCGGACTAAGATTTGATAAGTTAGACTTAACAGTAAAGCCAAAAGCTGGAGATCTATATATATTCCCATCAACGTATTTATTCTCACATGCTGCCCTTCCAGTAAAGTCTGGATTAAAATATTCAATAGTTACAATGACAGACTATAATGATGCAACTCATACAGAATCTTTTTACAGGCAGTTTATGTCTGAAAAATCAATGAAAGATGGGTACTGATGAACTTTGATGTTTATAAAGTTTATCCAAATCAATCAGCAAATATTCAGCCTTTAGGTGTAAAAAGAGAGTGGATGGATGAAACTTTTGACAAGCATGCATATCACTGCTTTCCAGTAAGCTTATCAAATACTTTGGGTTGGGGAGTTTCGTTCCCAGTAGATATATCATTTATCTGGGATGGAATATCAGACTCAACAGATACACACGTTAAAGTTTTAAAAGGCCATGAATATGTATCAACTTCAAGAGCTAACGCAACAATTAGTTTTAATACAAACCTAGTCATAAGAACTGAAGAAGATGTAACCATGTTAGCAATGCCAACACCAAATTGGCCTATAGAGGGTGTTTGGCCATTTACTACACTGATAAGCACTTCATTTTTTAAGGGAGCATTCCCAATTGCCTGGAGAATAACTAAGGCAAATGAGATTATTACAATTCCCGCAAACACACCAGTTGCAGCAATAATGCCAATCTCCTTGGCAAATTTAAATAATTCGGTGGCGGTAATAAAAGGGTACAAGGATTTACCAGTAGATTTTTTCCCAAAAGAGGACTATGGAAAAATTGTTAGTGATATTAATAAGTCTGGAAAGTGGAGTGACTTCTATAGAAATGCTGTAGATCACAAAAACAATAAAATTGGATCTCATGAAGTAAAATCTTTAAGGTTAAAGAATGATGAAACTTTGATTAACGGTCCAGAAGGATGCGGTATACCAGAATGAATAAGATAACATTCCATTCAAATAAGCATTATAATGATGAAGAGACAGCACCCTGTCCAACCGCAAAGGTTATACCGAAATGGTGGCACGATGCTGATATTTATATAAAAGATTTTTATGGTAATCCAGTTTCTAATGCGGCAAATGACGGCGGAAAGATGCTTAACTTCAAAGCATGTCCAGCAATGCTAGATACATTCACAACAGGTTATACGCTTGTCACCCCATGCGACATAGAATTTTATGAAAAAAACAATAGAATTAAAGCAAGGGTTCCACTAAAATTTGATGATTTTGTTGGTGAAAGACCAGCATCTGATGGCTTCCAGGTTCCTTTCGGATACGATAAAAATCATTTTCATTGGTATGCTAACTGGGCACCACAGTTACCAGAAGGGTATAGCTCCCTATATGTTCAGCCTATAAATCATTTTGATTTACCATGGCTTACCGTTGGTGGTATAATAGATAGTGACAAGGTAACAACATCTGGCTTAATACCGTTTTTTATACAAAATGGATTTACTGGGGTTGTTCCAGCAGGAACTCCTTATTTACAGATAATACCATTCAAAAGAGAAGACTGGGAGTCGGAATTTATTTTTCATAAACCGATTGATATAATGCAAAAGGCTATGAAAACATCAGAGATGTTTAGAACACCAGAAGGTGGAGTCTATAAAAAGAAGTTTTGGACTAGAAGGAGATACAAGTAAATGGAACAAAGATTAAATACTAACAATACTCACGATTATAGATCTCTTGGGTCTATAACGCCTTCTGGATTTTATGGCGCAGGCCCAGAAAATATCGTAGAGCTAAAAAACTTTTTAACAGATGAAGAAAGAGTAAGACTCACTAACTTTGCTAAAAACAATACAACTTGGGACATTACAGATTCTCATGTGAACGAAAATGGAACTGTTATATATGATGCCAATGCTTGGCACGATAGAGTCTGTACACGTAGATCTATGGCTATTTCAGCAGACCCTTCCATAGTTGACGTAGTAGACGGCTTGATATCAAGGCTTCAAGTTGAGGTTGAAAAGTTTTTTAATGTACAGGTTCAAGCAACTGGACCAGCTATTGTTAGGTGGCCAGTCGGATCAAGACAAGACCCACATGCAGATAAAGAGCTTCATGAAGGTCCAGATGCTGGTACTCCAAACGACTTTCCTCATTATGACATAGCTTCATTATTTTATTTTAACGATGACTACGAAGGCGGGGAACTATTTTTTCCAATTCAAGGAATAGAGTTTAAGCCAGTTGGAGGATCAGCATACTTCTTCCCAGGAGACAGAAATTATATTCATGGAGTTAGACCAATTATCTCTGGCGGTAGATATACCTCCCCATTTTTTTGGCAGATACTAGAGCACACTGGGGACAGAAAGCCGTGACATTTAAGTATAAAGAGATATACCCAAAGATATGGGTTTTTAAAAATCCGTGGGAAGACATTGATCTATTAACACAAACAATTATAGATTCTGAGCAGAATCCAGAAGGCTCTGCTTTAAATTGGCATGGATGGTATACATTTGGCAAAGAGGCAGATCAGTTTGATCACTCAGTTGAATCATCTGAAAGAACAAAACTAGAAAGACGTTTTTGGGATGAAATAATTGATGTTTTTAATAAAACAACAAATCAATATGCAAACACATTTGGCGTACCACTTGATCTTGAAGCAGAGGTGCTAAATGAAGACGATGGATTGAATACCCCATTGTGGAAAAGAATGGGTCCTTCAATATGCAAATACGAAGTTGAAGGCGGTATTGAAGAGTCCGACTTAGCTATGCATGTTCACACAGACTATCAAAGGGACTATCACGACTTTAGAGGATATAAATTTACTTTTACCTGCACGATGTATTTAAATGGAGACTATGAAGGTGGCGGGCTAACATTTCTGGTAGATAATAAAACTTTTTACTATAAGCCAGAAAAGGGCGATGTCTTGTTGTTCCCAGCAGGTGATCCAGACTTTCTTTCTGATGCTGGACAATTCTATATGCATGGTGTTGAAAAAGTAAAAGGCACCCCCAAGTATTTTGTAAGAAACCACTGGGTTAGATTTTACCCTGGGTCAAAAGAGTGGTTAGAAAATGAAAAGCTTTATGGAAAAGAAATATGGAAAGAAATGGAAATTGCTAGGACTAAAGAAGAAAGAAAATCTGGAGTTTACCAGACTATAAACTATGATGAACTTAAAAAGCTAGAGAGGATTAACTTAAATGACATTTAATTTAGAGAATCAAAATCGTGTAAAGGAAGACATCGTATTTTTTGAAAACTTTCTTAGCCCAGAAGACTGCGATAGAGTTATTAAATACTGGGAGCATTGCGTAGAAAAGGGTAGCCTACCATGGGCACCAATATCCTTCTATGACTCATTTGCATCAAATTTGCCAGACGATGATGATAAAGAAAAGTTTGGTTTAGCATCAGACTTTTTTACTAAACTTCAAGATAAAATACAAGAGGCTACAGAGATATGTAGAGGCGACAAAGTTAGACTTGTAAGCTACCATGCACAAAAGTGGGTAGAAGGTGCGTATGCTGGATACCACTCAGATAATACACCTATAGATTCTCCAGAGTATAACTCTTTTGAAAGAAGTAAGTGGGCAGCATTTCTTTATCTAAACGATGACTTTGAAGGCGGAGTTTTAAATTTTAGAGACCATGATATTTCTCTACAGCCTAAGACTGGAATGCTAGCAGCATTTGCTGGAGGGCACCATAATATTCATGAGGTTCAAATGATTACCAAAGGAACCAGACTAACAATAGGATCATTTTGGGATAATGAAGAGGCTACTTATAGTGAAGAAAAGCAAACATTCTGGGAGACAGATATTGCAGAGCAAAGAAAGAGACAGGCAGAAGATGCAGAGCTGTGGGCAGAACTTAAAGCAAAAGGTGAAAGACTAAAGCCAGGACCAGATCAGACAGCTAAAAAAGATGTGGCTTTAAAAATTGAGGGGGAATAAAATGACAAAGACAACCGTATTAGAAAATGGAATGATAAGAGAAGAGCTTCATCCTCAAGTCTATTACTATAGAAATGCTATTCCAAATGTAAAGGAATGGCTTGACCTTGTAAATGATTCTGAAAACCACGAAGAGCTTTATTCAATAATTACCCCATGGAATCAGTGGGACGTAGATGAAAATAGATCTATGGGTCACCCATATATTTATGGATACAAAAAACTTTGTTTGCTTAATAGTGTTTATAATATAGACAAGGATGTTTCTGAAGAAACAAAACAGCGTTTTATTGATATAAGAGACCCACTATTTAATGCTATAAAAGCAGTGTGTGAAGATTATAAAAAAGAGCAGGGCATAGATAAAGAGCTTATTCTTTTGGAGCAGTTTGGTGTTCACAGATATAGAGCTGGTAATTATATGGGAGTTCATCATGACTCTCAAGAAGGAGACACAAGACTACTTTACTCTTTAGTTGTTTGGCCAAATGATGACTACGAAGGTGGAGAGCTGTCTTTTAGCATAAGCGAAGGAGTTATAACTGGAACAGAAAGAGCGTTGCAGGGAGACCTCCTTGATCCTCAAAATGAAGGCTTGTACGACTTTTATATTAAGCCTGAAGCTGGAAGTATTGTTATATTTCCATCACCATCCCCATTCAGCCACACAGCACACGAAGTCAAGTCTGGATGGAAATACATGCTGCCAATGTTTTGGATAGACCCATCTGGAGAAGATGTTCTTTTTAAGCAAGATCCAGATTTCAAACTAGAGTTTGTGTATCCAGACAAAGAAGATTTATTTAAATGACAGATAGTGGTATAATTAAGAATGTATTAGAAGGAGAACAAATGATATCTGAAAAATTGCACGAAAAGGTTTATTACTACAAAAATGTAGTGTCTGATCCAAAAAATTTAGTTAAGCTAATTGAAGAAACTGAATCAGAAAAATATTCAAAGTTCATTACTCCATGGGAAGAGTGGAGTGCATGCAGCGGAGAAATGTATGTTTACGGAAATCATAAAAGAATTAAGATGTTAAAGCTGGATGAAATTTTACAAAAATGCCCAGAAGACATTTTAGAAGATTCTAAATACATATTTAATGAAATTTTCGATGGATTTAAAAACGTTTGCTTAGACTACGCTGAAAAAGTAAATGAAGAGTCTAAGTTGATTTTAATGACAGATACAGCTATTAAGAGATATGAAGCTGGAACTTTCATGGGATCGCACTTTGACCAGCAAGAGGGAGATAAGAGATTAAAGTATTCTCTGGTCATGTACCTCAATGATGATTATGAGGGTGGACAAATATCTTTTTCAATTAGAGATGGCGTCCTAACTTCAACTGATTATGCGGCTTCAGAAGATATTGACGATCCTAGAAATAAAGAAAGAATTACTTTTTCAATTAAGCCAGAGGCTGGTAGCGTGATAATATTCCCGTCAGAACCACCTTATAGTCACACAGCACATTTAGTAAAAAGCGGATTCAAATACATGGTTCCGTCATTTTGGTTGAATAAAGGCTCGTTCGTTGACGGAGTCTTTGTTCCAGAATAAAGGGTTTTAAAATGGCAATGTATGTTTTCCAAGAAATATCACCAAAGGTTTTTTATTTCACCTACTGTCTTCAAGAGATAGGTAACTACATAGGCTTTCTTGAAGAGAGCGAGAAAAACACAAGCAATTTGATTAGCAAGTGGCATGATGAAGAGTATGGGTATGAAAAAAGAATATCATCTGATTTTTCAAATGAAGCTGGCCCTGTAGATACTCGCAGTCTTTTTATAATTAATAATCTAAAGGCTACATTCCATCATTGTTTTAGCCAGTATAAGCTGTTCAACAATATAGAAGAAGAAGTTAATTTAAGTCCACGACTTTGGGTTAGAAAGCATAATGAGGGCCAAGTAAAGAACAACTGTGGAGCAAATGGCAAGTACACTGCTAGATTATATATTAATGATTCTTTTACTGGTGGAGAGATTTCAATTCCTGGAAAGCCTAACTTTAAGCCAGAAGCAGGAAGCATTATTATAGCTCCATCAGAGATTCAGGTGTCAGCAGAGCCAGCTTATGGAAATTCAAGATATATTGCAATAGGTCATTGGGTTTAATTAATACCCTCTGATATAATTAAAATATGTCCTACTATTTAGATGTAATAAAAGATTCCCCCATTGGCTTGTGGAAACTAGACGAGTCTTCTGGGTCAGTAGCCTATGACATTTCTGGTTGCGGCAATCACGCAACATATGTTGGCCAGATAGTTAAGGTGGGAATGCCAATAGTTTCTGGTGGATCACATACAAATAAGATTGACAGCTCTAATTATATTCAATTTACCATGTCAAAAGATTTTTCTGGAACAACTGGCACTGGTGGGTTTGGAACACATGATACCTATGATAACGACTTCTCTTTAGAAGCTTGGATACATCCAAAAACAATAACATCGCTAACTCCAATTTTAGCAGATGCAAGCGGCATGGGCCTGTATTGGGATAATGGAAATATTGTTTTTAAGCTAGAATCTGAAAGAATTGATTACTCTGTGCCCAACCCAAACAGAGTAGTACATGTTGTTGGTGTATACTCTGTAAACTCCATGAGTCTTTATGTAAATGGAGTTCTGGTAGCCGCAAAGCCAGTATCTATCAGGTTCACTGATACATCAGTATCTTTGGTATCTGGCCCTGCTTTATCTGGAGAATACTTTTTAATTGATTCCCCAGCCGTATATAGATATTCTTTGTCTCAAGAATCAATACTATCTCACTATAGAAATTTATTTTTAAACAATGAGGAGCAGATAGTTTTACCAGATCTAGGTGAATTATTTAAAGCGGGAGAAAGATATCAGGAGGTAGAAACAAAATATGTTTATCCAGCACAAGTTGCTTGGGATACTCTTATTTATGATAACGATGCTCTTTCTTATAGCAAAATAAACAATAGTATTTATTTGAATTCAGGATACACTTCTGGAGAATTTGTAGAAGATCTTGTATTAAATATCACAAAGGACTATGTGTCCTCTAAGATTGACTGGGTTGCTTCTACTGGAGTATCAGTTTATGTTTCTGAAATTTCTGAATCAGGCCCTTGGGAGCCTTGCGTAAATGGATCATCCATTCCAGGTTTCTCTCAGGGTTCTAGCTTTTCTTCAAACAAGCTACTTTATTTTAAATTTGTTTTTGATTCTACAGATTCAGACCTATACTTGCCAGAGCTGTATTCACTAAAAATTTATTTTTACTCTACAAAAAAAATGCTAGGTCATAGCGGAGGTAGCACTCTTTCTATATCTCAACCAACAAGCGGATCTACTTGGGATATTGATATAGCAAACGATAGTCACCCTGTAAGACTTAGAGAAGGAAAAAATGGAGTAAGGCCAAAATCTTCAGCATTTTATATTGATGCTATAAGTGAGAATAGAAATGTTGAAATGATATTTACGCCAAAGTCTTTGTCCAGCGGAAATCTATTGTTTAACAAGACTGGATCGGTAGAAACTGTTCTATCCTGGGCGGCAGGGGGAGGAATAACAAAGTCTAATATTAGCAATATATATATCAATGGACAGGATGCCTCATCTGCTACAAATATATCTTCATATCTTTATATAGGTGAGCCTAACTATATTCTACTAAAAACATCTACACCTATTACTGGTCAAATATGGTTTAATGGCAAACAGCTTTTAGGCGTAAGGTCAGGGGTTTTGGACGACAATCTTTATCAAAATATAGCATTGTACGCAAATCCATTGATTAGCCATGAAGATCATTATAATTTATATATTGGAAATCCAGCAGCATTTGCTGAAGGATCGTCCATTGTCCTGACAGAAGAGTCTGTTTCTACGTACTCCAGAGACAGGGTTGTGTTCCAAGTCATATAGTTTTGTCAGGCTATGTGACAAAAAGCTGGACTTATGTCTACAAAGATGGTAAAATAATTAACTATGGATATCAAAAGAATTAATGCCCAAATGAAGTCTGGTGAAACCAGGCTTGGAGTTTATGTCTGGGAAATGCCTGACGGACGCTGGGTCGGCGATGAAGACAATAACTTTTTATCCATACAGTCAATGATCGGTAATAAAGAAAGAATTGCTCTTTTGGCTTCAGCTGTAGCGCACTATGGAATTGATGTTGGTCAGCCTAAGTTTATTGAAGGAAGCCGACAAATTGATGAAGAAGAGTTCGAGTATCAAAAACAAAGATTAAGGTGGGGATTGACTCCAGATCCGTTGGACATTGGTGTTCATAAAGAAGAGATGGCTAGACTGAATGGTGGTAAAAAATGAAAGAATATGAAGAGGATTTAGTTTCTAACAATGTAGAAATATCTAATGTTGCAGATTGGATGAGATTCAGTAATCCTACAACACAAAAATCTGACGACCTATTTGATATAGATGCCGAAGAAGTTCTGAAGTTATCAGGCCTTGGGGCATCATTTAGAAGAAAAGTATCTAGAGATCTTCAAAAAGCATTTACTGGTAAAGACGGATCTGTAAGCCAGCAACTTCAACACCAACAAGCAGTCAGCGGGTATGCAACCTTTGATTTAATTCAACCAGAATACAACCTTGACTACTTGTCAACAATTTATGAAATTTCTCCATATAACTATGCAGCCATAAATGCAAAAGTTGCAAATATTGTCGGACTAGGATTTGATTTTATAGAGTCAAAGAAGACAACAGATGCACTAGATGAAATTACCGACGAGAAGCAATTAGAAAGAGCACGTAAAAAGTTAAATAGAATTAAGCAAGACTTGCACAGATGGCTTGAAGACTGTAATGAAGATGAAACCTTTAAAGAAACTCTTATCAAGTTCTACACCGACATAGAGGCTACTGGTAATGGCTATCTGGAGGTCGGTAGAACGACGACTGGAAAGATTGGGTACATCGGACATATACCTTCAAAGACAATGCGTGTAAGACGCCTTAGAGACGGTTTTATACAGCTTCTTTATGGCAAGGCGGTATTCTTTAGAAACTTTGGGGATACGGAAACAGTAAACCCAATAGCGGGACAAGAAGATAGACCTAACGAAATTATTCATTTAAAGAAGTACACGCCTAAGAATAACTATTATGGAATTCCAGATATTATTGCGGCACAAAATGCAATGGCTGGAAATGAATTTGCTGGTAAGTATAACCTAGATTACTTTGAAAATAAAGCAGTACCAAGATATATTATTACAGTTAAAGGAGCAAAGCTATCTACAGAGTCTGAAAGAAAGCTCCTCGAGTTTTTCCAGGTTGGACTAAAGGGCAAAAATCATAGATCCCTATATATTCCCCTGCCTCCAGACTCTCCAGACTCAAAGACTGAATTTAAAATGGAGCCAATTGAGGCTGGTACGCAAGAATCCTCATTTAATGTTTATCGTAATTCAAATAGAGATGAAATTCTAATGGCTCATAGGGTTCCTATCAATAAAATTGGTACCCCAGCTGGAATCAACTTAGCAGCAGCCAGAGACGCAGACAAGACATTTAAAGAGCAGGTTTGCCTTCCAGCACAGCAAAATCTAGAAAAGAAATTAAATAAAATAATTCAAGAAATGACTGATGCCATGGAGCTGAAGTTCAATGAGCTATCCTTGACCGATGCAGATACCCAGTCTAAGATCGATGAAAGATATCTTAGATTCCAGGTAATTACTCCAAATGAAATTAGAGTAAGAATGGGAATGGTTCCTAGAGAAGGCGGGGATGTCCCAGTAGATCTTGCAGCCCAAGCAGCCGAAGTTAAGGCTCAGGCAAATCAAAGCAGAGCCCGTGACCAAGAAAGGTCAGCAAATTCTCCAGATAAATCGGGTGAGGGCAGAAATGCTAAGGGAGATGGAAGACAAGTCAACTAGTCCTACTCAACTAGTTATTTGCCTTTTGATACAACAATCTCTATAATATATAACATATGATCATAGAAAAGTCACATTGGTCTTCTAATGGAAATGCTATTAATTTATCAGTTCCTTTTACGAAGGTCAACAGAGAAAAAAGAACAGTCTCAGGATTCGCAACACTAGATAACCTGGATCAGACTGGTGATGTCGTTACCCAAGAAGCTAGCATGAAAGCGTTTGAAAGCTTTAGAGGTAATCTAAGAGAAATGCATCAACCTCTTGCGGTTGGCAAGGTTGCATCATTCCGACCAGAAACGTTTTATGATCCAACAACAAAAGAGTTTTATAATGGAGTTTATGTAGACGCTTACATTTCTAAGGGCGCACAGGATACATGGGAAAAGGTTTTGGACGGAACCCTAACAGGTTTTTCAATCGGCGGAAAGATTCTTGATTCAGAAAACGAAGTAAACAAATCAACAGGAGCATCAGTAAGATTTATCAAAGACTATGCACTAGTTGAATTATCAATCGTTGACTCACCAGCAAATGAACTATGTAACATTCTATCTATTGAAAAAGTAAACGGACAAATGATTTTTAAAGGCATCGCAGCAGATGTTAAAATGGAAAATATTTTTTATTGTGCAGATAGTGATTCTGTTTTTATGTCAACAGAATCAGAATACCTTTCTCCAGTTACTGGTAAAAAAACAGAACTAATTGGATGGGTAGAATCAAACGACGTAAACAAAGCAAAAGAAATAGAGAAGATTCTTGATTCACGTAGATCAAGATTGCAAACATTGCCTGACAACACAAACATAAATATGGCAATTGCAGAAGGAGGAAATGAAGTGGAAAAGCTTAATGTAACAGAAGCAACTCCAGAAGTAGCAGAAGCAGTTGTAGAAACACCTGCAGAAATTATTGAAGAAGTTGCACCAGTAGAACAAGAGTCTGCTGAAGTTGTAGCTGAAGTAACTTCTGCCGAAGTTCTGGAAAAATCAGCAGAACTAACAGAACAGGAATCACCTGATTTTGTTAAGATGCTAGGCGACCTTAAGGGTTTCTTCTCAGAGACTTTGGAAAAGGCCTCTGAGGCAAACGCTGCTCAGGTTTCAACAATCAAGGAGACAGTCGAAGCTTTTAGCAAGAATGTCGATTTGAGAATTTCAGAATTAGCAGAAAAGCACACAGAACTCTCAACAGCAGTTGATTCAATTAAGTCCATCATGGACACAGTTGAAAAAAGAGTAGACGCAGTAGAATCAGACACTGCAATTAAGAAGTCCTCTGACCTTGGCGGGTCAGCTGGAGTAACAATCAAAAAATCAAAATGGAACGGCACTTTCCTCGGTTCCGTTAGCGAATTAACAAAATAAGGGTATGGTGAAAACTAATGAGTAATGAACTATTAGCAAAAGCAGCAGAAGCAGGCACAACACTAACAGGTGGAATGACTGGCTCAGCAAACCCTACCGACGGAATTCACGTAGGTTCCGAGGGTAAGGGAGGCTTGCTCAATCCTGAGCAATCCGCAAGATTCCTAGACTACATGTTCGATGCAACAGTAATCGGCAAGGTAGCACGTACAGTTCGAATGAGAGCTGATACTACAGAGATTGATCGTATCGGCGTCGGAGAGAAGCTAATGAAGCTTGCATCCGAAGCAGAGAACACTGGCTCAAATGCAGCCGTACAGTTCTCAAAGATTTCTCTCACAACAAAGAAGCTTCGCCTAGATTGGGAACTTTCAACTGAGTCTCTAGAAGACAACATTGAGGGTGCTGATCTAGAAGATCACATTGCAAGACTTATGGCAACACAGGCTGGTAACGACCTAGAGGACGTAGTCCTTAACGGTAACACAGCTCTATCTTCAGATAACCTATACAAGGCATTTGATGGTATTGTCAAGATTGCAAAGACAAATGGTCGTGTAGTAGCTGGAGCGGGTGCAGGAGTATCCCGTGACATCTTCAACAAGGCACTTAAGGCAATGCCACGTAAGTACAAGCAGCGTCGTCCAGACCTACGCTTCCTTGCAGGCTCAAACCTAATTCAAGACTACTTGTACTCAACATCACAGAACATCCAGAATGTTAACCCACAAGATATTGCTTCAAGCATTATCCGTGGAGACCAGGGTGGTCTAGGTGGTCCAGCAGGATATGTGGCACCATTCGCATTTGGTATTCCAATTGTTGAAGTTCCACTACTTAAGGAAACACAGACAGGTTCATATGCATCACCTTCAGGAGAGCACGGAGACGTCCACTTGACATTCCCAAATAACGTTGTTATTGGTATCAAGCGTGATGTAACTGTTTACCGCTTCTTCTGGCCAAAGAAGGACTCAATCGAATATACAATGTATACTCGTGTTGGTACCCAAATTGAGCAGGCAGATGCATGGGTAGTCGTAAAAGACGTTAAGGTTGCTTCTTAATTAAATAAGAAATAACTACCGAAAGGCCCCCAATTAATTTTGGGGGCTTTTCATTTTAATTTTATAGTGCTATAATTTATATACATACCAAAGGAGTATACATATGTCATTTGACACACTTAAGGTCAAAGATCTAAAGGCATTAGCAGCGGACTTCGCAGTTGATGTTGATGGACTAAAAAATAAAGCAGACGTTATTGCAGCACTAGCAGAAGAAGGAGTAACTTGGTCAGTTTACCAAGGTACACTTAAAAATATAGAGAACGCAAAAGAAGATGCAGATGAAATTCTTCCTAGACTAGATCCAAATCAAAAGCTTGATGAAGATATGGTTCTTGTAAAGATGGATCGACCAAACTACAGATATGATGCACTTGGATTTACATTCACCCTTGAGCACCCATTTGTAGCAATGAAGCCAGATTTGGCTCAAGAAATTTTTGATAAGGAGGAAGGGTTTAGATTGGCTACACCTAGAGAAGTACAGGAGTATTACAACTAAGCCTAACATATGGCAGAGATATTATTAAATTCTCAATCACCAATAACACACCAAGTATTTTGGAATGGTGATATAGGAACACCAAATAGTAACCCAACGGTAAAGCTATTTGATATAACTAACGACCCAGCAATAAGTCCTGCTATAAATCCAGAGACTACTTTAGAAACTTTAACTTCTGTTGTAGATGAGAATAATCCAGGAACCTACGTAGTTTACATTCCTTATAACTATACCAATAGAAATAGAACTCTCAGGTTAAAGTGGGAATACTACATGGGTGAAAAGTATGTAAGCAGAATGGATGAGGTCTATGTCGTAACTCCCTATGTTGATTTTAATCATGTTCAAGATTTAGGGTTTAGCATAGATGCTTCAGATCCAAACTATAAAAGCTATAAAGAGTTGATGTTAGCAGAAAGATTTGCAAGAAAGCAAATAGAGACCTACACTTCTCAAAAGTTCTTTTTGTATGACGACGTAGTAGTTTTAAACGGATTTGATTCAGATGTTTTGCCTCTGCCAAATAAAATAAATTCATTGCATGAGTTGTACGCAGATGACTCCCTTCTTCTAGATAACATTTCAGAAGTAAATAACTGGGGCTTTGCTGTAGAGGTTAGCTCAACAGGCTATGGTATAAGAGTAAATAGGTCTTCACTTTTAGATAATTATACCTATATTGCAAATGGTTTTGTCCCACCTTCATTTTCGGATAGTCCTGGAATGTTTAGAAGCGATGTTTCATACAGGGTTCAAGGAAGATTTGGATGGGAAAGAGTTCCTGACGATATCGAACTTGCAGCAATAGAATTGATGAAAGATTTTTTTGCTAAAGATCATATCTGGAGAAACAAATACGTTAAAAAGATATCCACCTTTGACTGGGACTTTGAATTTAGTCCAGATGTTTACTCAGGAACAGGAAATGCCTACGCAGACGCTTTACTATCAGACTATGTAATGACTGCAAAAGTACAGGTAATATAATGTTTGATCTAGTAGACTCTATGCTTTCAATGAAGTTTGATTTGTATAGGCAGTATGAAGAGCAGGATAAAGATACTGGGGCCATAAAAAGAGAATGGCATTACCAAAGAACTGTTGATTGCTACGCAAAAGGAATTATAACAAATTCCTCTACTAGCCGTTCAGGAGATCAACAGAGTTTTAACAATAAGTATTCAAATGAACAGATGATACAGGTTAGAACTTCTGAAAGAATAACTATGCGTGACAAGGTTGTAAACATAAGAGACTCCGCAGGTACAACCATTTGGACAGAGATAAATTATCCAACTGAAACTCCAACTGTTTTTGAAGTCATAGGAGTAACACCTCTCACAGACCCCTTTGGTAATACTATAGGGTATAACTCATCTATGAAGAGATCGGAGAACCAGCAAATTGGCATCTGAAATTTTAGCAATTAAAGCAGCAAGCGGGCTAGTTAATCTTATGGCTAATAAGCCAGCAAGCGGAGCGATAAGAGATAGCACGGTTGCTCAGATATCAGCAGCCTTGTTTTACAAAACAAATGTTATGGCAAGATTGGCATCGAATCCTCAATTCCAATCTGCATTTAGAAATATAATATTTGATCAGCTGCAGGTAGATTTTGGTGATTACGTTGATGCAAAATCAAGAACATCTCCAAAGTCTTTCCACCATGTATACGAGTGGGGCAGAATAGGAGAAGATGAAGCAAGGCTTTTTAAATTAAAAAAGCTTCCAGCAGACGGATTATCATTAAAAGTTAATTATGAATTAACTGATTCTAAATCTTTTGTACCTTCTGAAAATTCTAATAATAAGCATGTGTTTGTAAAAAAGGCTGAGATTATGGAGCAGGGCAAAACAGTAGTTATTGCTCCAAGATTTTCAGAAAGACTTGTTTTTGATATTGATGGGTATACAGTATTTATGCCCAAGGGTCAATCTGTTACTGTTAAAAAGCCAGGAGGCGCAGCAACAAAGAATTCATTCTTTGCTGCCTATAGATATTTCTTTACTGGAAATCTAGTTAACATGTCAATAAAAAAGTCGGGATTCCAAAGGTTATTTAATTCATCATTATCTAGAGCATTGGGTGTTCCAGCACAAGTTAGAACAGTTAAATATAGCTTCTCGCCAAATCAGCTGGCAAATGAAGCAGAAGCTGCTACATCATCAGCATTTGCGAGGTTCATAAATGGCTAATTATAAATTAGATTCAATGTTTGAAATAAGAAAGTTCCTATGGAATAGACTTACTTGGCTTGGCATATTTGACGAGAATGATTATTATTCAGATAACCTGGGAGAGGCACTTGTACCAATAGTCCCAGTTCAGCAACAGCCAGAAATGAATCAGTTCTTTAGTGGCAAGAAGCATATAGTCTATGATAAGGTTGGAATGTCATATGAGAATAACTGGATGATATGCTGTGAGCAGATCCTTTTAACCATATACTCCACAGATATCCTGGATATTGTTGAAATAAGAAACTTTATGACTGACGAATTTAGAAGAATGGATGAGTCTGCTAGGGATGTCAACAAATGGACGGGGCTATCAGATAAATTCAAGTTTCATAGCATACAGGTAGCAGACATATCAGCTACAGCCCCATCAGAAGAAATAAAAGGATTCTACGCAGCAGATGTAGTCTTGGAGATAAAATACTCCAGAATACTGGATGGCAAAGGCCGATTTGCCTAATTTGCCTTTTATACTCTAGTAGAGTAAAATTAGACTAGAGGAAAGGGCCTAGCCAGCCACATATATATATATCAATTTCATGAAATCAGGAGGCAATACAACATGGCATATCAAAATACAGGTGACGCAAGAAACATTCTTGTTGGTGCATCACCGCTATTCTTGTCAGTAGAAGATTCAACAGTATCTGGTTACGATCCAAGCATGGATGCAGGCGAAGCAAACGCTTTCGTTGCAAACAAAAATCGTTTTGTACCAGCATTCTCATCAGGAGAGTCTTATACTACAACACTAAATAAAGTTTTAACAACAAAGGGTGCTACTCAGACATCATCACCTTCAGAGTCAACACCAGCAATCGGTGGAGCTTACCGCAACGTAGGTTACACAAATAACGGTCTTCAGATCAGCTACCAGCCAACATTCGACTCAGTAACTGTTGACCAGTTGCTGGATACAGCTAAGCTGTTCAAGTCTGCGATGATGGTTCAAATCTCAACAGAAATGGCAGAAGGTACTCTAGAGAACGTTCTTGCAGTATTTGGTCAAAAGGGATCAACACTTACATCATCAGGTGAAAACCTATCAGCAGTTGACACGCTAGGTTTGGAAGCAGGCGCACTTGGCGCAGCTCCAACAGAGCGTCAGCTAATTGCAGTTGGACAGGCTCCAACAGCAGATGCATCAGCAACTGAGCGTGTATATTATGCACGTCGTGTTTTGTCTGTTGAGCAGTCACAGTTCTCTTTGGCTCGTACAGCAGCAACAACATTCCCAGTAACATTCCGTCTTCTACCATCAGGTGACTCAGCTCACGTTGGTTCAGAATACGGTAAGATTATTGACCGAGTTCTAGCAGTTTAATTATTAATATAATTAATATCAAAGCCCCCAAGAAATTGGGGGCTTTGCTGTTGTACCCTTACAATGATTATGCTATAATAATTTAGACGATCCTTAAGGAGGATAAATTGGCAACAACAGTATATGATGTAGAAGAGATTGAACTACAAAGCGGAGCTAAAGTAAAGCTCAAGCCATTATCAATCAAGCAACTACGAAAGTTTATGGAAGTAATTAAGAAAGTTCAAGATGCAGAAGATGAGACAGCAACACTTGGCATTTTGGTTGAAGCATGCGGAGTCGCACTAGAAACTCAGCTACCTGATCTTGTTGCTGACCTTGACAAGCTTGAAGATGCACTGGACGTTCCAACAATTAACAGAATCCTTGAAGTTTGCGGAGGAATTAAGATGGACGACCCAAACCTAATAGCGGCAGCGGTACTGGCTGGTCAGAACTAGATTTAGCCGCTTTAGAGGGACAAGTTTTTCTTTTAGGACATTGGAAGAATTACGAAGAGTTAGAAGAAAACCTATCAATGCCAGAATTGATTCAGACCTTAACAGCAATGAATCAAAAAGAACATAACCAGAGAAAGTTTGCAGCATCACTAAAAGGAATACAATTAGATGATGAAGCAGAAGAAGAAAAAGAAAAAGGTTCTACCTTTGAAGATGTCCAAAGAAGGGCTCTAGGAATTAAATCATCAGCAGATGATATTGTTTCTTTACAGGGTCCGTTTGCAGCGAAAGCTGGATTTGGAATAGGCGCAGGGTTAGGATACTCTAGGAGTGATTAGTGGCTGACGAACAAATTGTAACCAGTATAGTCGCCAAAGCCGACTTGTCTAGCCTTGTGTCTGAAGTACACAGGGCTAGTTCTAGTCTCCAACAACTACAACGAGAGTTACTTGCATCTAACAGAGCAATCTCTGCTTCAACAAAATTAGCAAACAACTTATTTAGAGATACTTTAACTGGTAGCGGACAGTTCTCTAGTCACTTCGTAAACCTTAATTCAGATGTAGATAAGTTTGGTAAAAACTTAGATGCTGGTAGATTAAAGCTAAAAAACTATTTCCAGACATTTAGAGAACACGCTACAACGCAAAAGGGAATGATCAGAGAGCTTGCCAAAGAGCAGGTAATGCTTCAAAACTCAGTTCTGCAGCCTCTAGGTAGAAATGCTCAAGGCTTAATGCAGTACAACGTTATGATCCCAAGAGGATTAGATGCTGTAAAAAATAGCGCACAGCTAGCTCGTATGGAACTTCAGATAATGAATCGTGCACTATCTGAAGGAGCAGGATCTTTAATTAATTGGGGTAAAAATACTCAGTGGGCAGGTCGTCAGCTTACAGTAGGACTTACAGTTCCTTTAACAATGTTTGGTGCAGCAGCAGGAAAAGCATTTAGAGAAGCAGACCAAGAGCTTGTGCGACTTACAAAAGTTTATGGCGGACTAGCAGCAACATCTTCAGCAGACTTAAAAGCAATTAGAGAAGAAGTTATACAGACAGCAAAATCATTATCTCAAACTATGGGAGCTTCTTTTAAGGATACAATTGCTCTAGGTGCAGATATTGCGGCAACTGGAAAGATGGGCAACGACCTACTTGGTTCGATAGAAGAAACTACTAGACTTGCTATTCTTGGTGAAGTAGATAGACAAGATGCAATGAAAGCTACTCTTTCAATTCAAACAGCTTTTAAGCAAAACACAGAACAGCTTACAGAATCAATTAACTTTCTTAACGCAGTTGAAAACCAAACATCCACAACACTTAATGACCTAGTAGAAGCAATTCCTAAAGCAGGTCCAGTAGTGCAGCAACTAGGTGGAAGCATTGAAGATTTGGCTCTCTATATGACAGCAATGAGAGAGGGTGGAATTAATGCGTCAGAAGGTGCAAATGCATTGAAGTCAGGATTGGCTTCTTTGATTAACCCAACAAAACAAACAGTTGCAGTTATGTCAGACTTCGGAATAGACGTAATGGGCATGGTTGCAAAAAATACTGGAAACACAACTGGTATGCTTACAGACTTACAGGCAGCTCTTAACACACTAGACCCACTAAGCAAAGCAAGAGCATTAGAACAAATGTTTGGTAAATTCCAGTTTGCAAGAATGAGTGCGCTCCTCAACAACCTTGGAAAAGAAGGAAGTCAGACTCTTCAGGTTATGGACTTGATGAAAGCAAGCACATCAGACTTAGCAGGAATTGCAGAGCGAGAATTAGGAATGATTACAGAGTCTGCATCTGGTAAATACAGAAAAGCAATGGAAAGCCTCAAGGCCGAGCTTGCGAGCATCGGAGAGGATTTCCTTGGAGTAGCAACTAAGCTTATAAATGCAGCATCTAAAATTTTAAATTTCTTTACTGAATTACCATCTCCAATTAAAAAGGCTCTTACATTTATGGCAGGCTTTACAGCATTAGTTGGACCGCTAATTATGTTAACTGGTGTTCTTGCAAACTTTTTTGGATATATAACAAAAGGAATAGTACAGCTTAGAGCTTTCTTTATGAGAGCAAGCGGATGGAAAATGCTTACTCCAGAAATTATTGCTGCTCAAAAGGCAGCAGAGATGGTCGAGAATGCATTCTATTCTGATGCAGCAGCAGCACAAGTTTTACATAATGCTTTACAAAAGCTTGTCTTAGATTATCAAAATCTACAAGCAGCTTCAATGAGAAGTGCTGTCCCTGTGAACCCAGGTGTAACTACTGTTGCTGGGAATACAGTTGTTGCTCCTGGAAGAAGAGTTGTTGACCCTAATGATCCATACGTTGGAGATCCAAATACTAGAGCAATGTCTCACATTAGACCAAGAGACCCAAATGCTCCAGCAACTTTATTTGGCGGTGTCCCAGGAGCTATACCAGTAAACAGAGGAATATCAAGAACTCCTCAAATGTACATGCACGATAGACTTCCAAATATTGAAGGGCTAACAAGCGTAAAGGGAATATCTACAGGAATTGTTCCAGGGGAAGCAGCTAAATTCCATGCTCTTATGGCAACTCTAGGAATGCAGACAGAACAAGAAGTTGCAACTCTAAAGAAAACAATTGCAATGGGTGGAACTGTAAGCAGAGAGCTGTTAGATACATTCGACGACATTCTTCCAATAACTCAAAGATTTGCAGATAGTGCAGCAACTCAATCTGCATTAATAGTTCAGCAAATGAGAAATGCAGAAATAACAGTTGAGCAGGCTAAGGCAAGAATACTTGCACTCAATGCACAGATAGAAGCCGATATGGGATCTGCAGTAACAGCATATGCAGCTAGCCGAGGAAGAACAATTGATTTAACAAGAGCACCAATGATGGATCAGCCAGTTGTTGATGCTAACGGACAATTTACACTTAGAGATTTATATAAGAAGAAGGCAAATGCTTCTGTCATGGAAGAGTTTGGAAGACTTCGTGGAGTAAGAACATTTGGAGCACCATACAGTATTCAAACAACAAGAATGCCTAAGTTTAATATAGGTGGAGACATCGAATCATTTGGCCCAAGCAAAACAGTTGTTTCTGGTCCATCTTCAGTAAACTATGATGATAGACTAGGAAGCGTTCCACTAGGTGGATATGTTTTAAATCAAGAAGCTGCAATGGATCCAGCAAATGCCCCATTAGTTGCAATGGCTCCAAGCACATATTTAAATGACGGTGGAAATATTACCGCAGCTCTTACTCCACGGGAAGTAGTTTTTGGTCCTAAGATTCAAAGAATGCCTGAGCTATATGCAGCAGTTGATGCAGCAAATAGTGGATATAATTTTGGCGGGCAGATTATGGATGGAGTTACTGGATATGGAAAGAAGACGGGTAAAACTCCACAAGTAGAAGATAAAGCCTATTACAAGAGAAGGCTAAAAGAGTATTTAAGATTTATTAATAATCCAAGATACGCAGATGACATGAGAATAAGAATGATCATGTTGGATGCTGCTGAATTAGCAGGCAAAGCTAAAATGCCTATTGATAAAGCTATTAATATTGCAACTAGCAACTTTGATAAAGCTATAGGAAAATCAGGCGGATCTATTGAAAAGTTTATAGACATAAGAATAAAGCAGGTTCAAGGTTTAGAGGGTAAATTCCCTGGATTAAAACTAAGTGATTCTGCAAATACTAGAAGCACTGGCGGAAGCAAAGCCTTAAACTATGAACTAAATAATGTTAGAGCAGCTATGCTCAAGAATCGAAAGTTTAAAGATGTATTTGATTTGATTGAAGGAGTTACTCCTACTGATCTTAAGAATGCAAAGGGCATGCCTTATCTAGAAGGCTTGCATGCTAGAGGCCATATTACACGTCATGGAAATGTTGGTTATGCTACTAGCGGTCACATGGGAGTTGCTGCAGTAATTCCAAGCGGAATTAACAGTCTCATGGCTAGACTTCAAGATATAGGAATATCTCCAGACATACTTCACTTGAGTGGAGAAGATGCAAGAAAGAATTTTGAAATAGCATTAAAGTCTGTTGGAATGAGCAAAATGACAACCGTAGATGATATTGCTACAGCTCTTGAAGATAATAATCTATTTAAAAGCAAGGCTCAGATTGAATCTGGTTCAGCTGTAAGAGCAACTAAAAAACAAAGAAATGACTTACAGATGTTCCTTGAGGCTGTTATGGCTAGAAAGAAATGGGTTATGATACCTAGAGGACGACCACCAGTTATGATGCCAGTACTTGCAAAGCTTAATAAGGGTGGAATGATTCCAGGGGGATCTATATCTAGAGGCAGATCAAACTATGGAGTTGTTGCTCCCGCACTAAAATTACTTGCACCAGATAAGCAATTAAAGATTTTAGCAAAAGCAAGAGAATTAAGTTCAAAAGATGCTCTCGGTAAGTTTGCCGATACACCAGTAACCGAATATGGACATCAAATTTCTGCAAGTACAGGAATGAGCTATCCTGTACCTGGTGTGTCTGGATTGTATAAAGTTGGAAAGAAAAAGCTTTTTGTTAAAGGCGTTCCTCATGAAGTGGTTGCAACCCATGAGCCAATCGGCACCCAAATTGCAAGAGATCTTTTTAAAATAGCGTCTCCAGTTCAAAGAGCTAGAACGGTTGCTAACCCATTAGATCCAAGAAGAAAAAGCAAACTCCTTGCCCTAGAATCAGACTACGACCCACGCTTTGCAAACACTAATGTGCCGTGGGATGAAGATACAGCGCTTAGACAGCTTGCTAATTCTCTTCTTCTAAACAATAAGGATTTATCTAGATCAAACGTGTATGGAAACTTTAATCCAGATGTCGGACAATCTGGAGTATTCCCTAGAGCATCTGGGAATACACGTCTTGCAAATGCTGATGAAATGAACTCTATGGAGAAGCAAGCAATGATTAATCTGCTTGCCGTTAAAGGTGGAGCAAGAAAAGATTTTGCACGTGACACTGCGCCAATAATTTCTAAGATGAGCCCAAAAAAATACGGCAAAAAAATGAAGAAAATATTAGAAGATGCCCGTCCAGAATTGGTAAAAATAATAAATGGTTTGCCTGTTGATCTTAGACCACCTTATGAAGCAATGCTCAAAAGATTGGATGATGGTATAGAGGTTGATTGGAGTAAATATCATGCCGTACATGCTAATCCAAAATATCTTAATGCTGGAGGACCAGTTGGTGGAGGTTCAATTAAACGAGGTAGATATGCCTACGGTAAAAAGGGAAACCCAGCCGCAAGAGCAGCACAGGTAAGAGCAAAGGCAGAGCGAGCCGCATCTTACACACCAAGCGGTGGTTCTTCATACACAGCAACTGGAAATCCTCAGATGCAGGTCACACGTGTTCCGTATGTTGGAGGTACTGGAGTCCGTGGTAATGCCTACACTGGAGAGTTCACTGCATCTGCTGCTAGAACAATTAGCACAATGAGGCTTGCACAATTCCCTCATATGAATATGCCAACAATGCCTATGAATATTCCAGGAATTGGAAATACAGCAGCAATAACACAAGCATTTAAAGATGTATCAATGTCAATATCAAGAGGTGCAACCACTCTAAGATATGGAATAATGACATCAGGAACTCACATTAAGCAAGCTTATGCAGAGTCTGCAAAGGCTATGATGAACACCGCCAAGGCTGCTGCAATGTCAGCTAGAGCTGCTACAACATCTGCTGTAACATCAGCATCTAACTGGGTTAGAACAACATCTAAAAATCTACAAACCTCAATTTTAAGAGAGCAAGCTGCAGTTACAGCAAGACATTATCCTACTGGTGGATTTGATCCTTACCAAAGATCTTACTTTGGTCCTGGCCTTGTTAGCGATTGGAAAAACACTGGACAAGACGGTATACAAAAACGAAAAGTTGGAAGCTTAGGATTTAGAAAAACAGAGTTTATGGTTGGCGACCAGCTTATGACAAGAAAGCAAGCACAAGCTGCTGGAGTTTCAGTACCTGGAAGAGGACCAATGGGCATGGGCGCTCAAATGGGAATTGGAATGGCTGGCTCAATGGGCGGCATGGCTTTGATGAGCAAAGAAAAAGTAAATGTTCTTGGAAAAGAGATGTCAGGAATGTCTGCTGGTATGGGTGTTATGGCTGCAAGCAGCATTCTTCCATTCTTACCGTATGGCAAGATGGCTGGAGGAATGAAAACTGCAGCAACAGGTGCAGCTGGACTAGCAAAAGGATTCTCAGCAGCATATAAAGCAGGAACAGTTTTATCAAAGATAGTTCCAACAATATTAAGATTGGCAAAAGGCTTTGGCCCAATAGGCTTAGTAGTAAGCGCACTTAGTATAGGATTGAAGGTTTATAAGGATTACAAGGATGCTCAGCAAGATGCATCAATGGGTCTTTCTATGACAGCTAAAGCTGCTGAGCAAGCTGGGATAAAGTATTTCAATCTTAAAGAAACAATGCAAGGCTACATAGATAAGGCAAAACTCGCTGCAGCTGCCGCTAAGGGGTCTGAAGGTAGTGCAATTGGAATGCCTGGGCTACCTAAGTCTATAGAAGAACTTAAGAAGGCTAAAGAAGAAGGCAAGGGGCTAAAAGATTTAATTGAATCCCTTAATAGATCTGAAAGCACAGCTGAAACACAGAGATTGATTAATAATCAAAAAGCACAAATGGTTGCTGCTGGAATGAGCATTGAAGAAGCAAATAAAAAGATTTATGGTGCCTTGGCAAATAGCAATAAGTCTAAAGAGGTATACCAGCTATTAGCAGATAAAGGTTTTGCAGCAATTACAGATAAAGCAACCGCAGCAGAATTTGCAGTCGGTAATTTGGTAAACACTTTAGGTCGAGGAGATGGAACAGCCGACTGGGGTAAAGAAGTTGGAAATGGGTTCGAGGGTCTCATAGGAGTATTCCAAAATGCTACAGCATCTCTAGTAGGAACAAAAGATGCTTTAGGAAATGTTATTGACGAGTATCAGGCTTACGAAATAGTGATGTCTAAAGCAGAAAAAAATAACCCAGGAATGAATAAAGCAATTGGTGAAGAAGCCTATAACAACTTAGTAAAGACACAGCCTCTTTTGGCTACAATTTCAAATGAAGCAGACAGCATTAAGGGTATTCTTGCAAAGTGGAAACTATTTACTTCTGGAATAAATATTGATTTAAGCAAAATAGACTCAACTCTAGCAATTAAACTAGCTGGATTTAATTCAGCAATTGACTCAGGTGTTTCTGCGTTAACAAAAGCAGCAGATGATAAAACTACATTTGGAACGATGGGCAAGGCTTACAGTGCATTGCAAAAAACAATTTCAGCAACTTCAGCAGCTGCACAACGAGCAAATGCTGCTTCACAAAGAAGTGCACAAGAAGAGCTAAAAATAATTGCTAAAAAGATTAAGCTAATTGAAGATGAAAAGAACAAAAAGTTAGAATCTTTAAGAGCAACTCAGGATGCTTCAAATTATGCTCTAGAGCTACAAAAGCTTCAGATTGAGTATGCTGATGCAGTAGCTCGTGGAGATATGGCAACTGCTGCACAAGCAAGATTAAATATCGACCAGCTAACAATGAACAGACAGAGTGATCTGGCCGCAAAAGCAATTGAAGATGCAGCAGCTAGAGCAAAAGCCCCTTTAGAAAAAGATGCAGAAGGAATACAGAATCGTCAAGACAAAAAGACTGTTGCTTTCCAAAACAATCAGGATAACAGTGCTGTTGCTACTGAAGTAGCAAGCAAGCTTGAAAAGTTCCAGACTTCATTTAATGATTTGGCAACTAGGGCTACTATTAATCAGGTGGAGCCTGATGCTAAAAAGAAAGCCGAAGAAGAAAAGAAAATTCAATCAGAGTTTATTGCATTTGTTAAAGAGGTTCAGGATGCTTATGTTAAGGGCGGAAGCACTTTAAAAAAGACACTTGAGACAGCATTCCCAGATTACTTTAGCAAAGGAAAGCCAATTCCAGTAGAGACTGTCACTAGAAGATATAATGGCAGTGGTATGGAAACAACAACAACTCCAAATCAAGGAATACTTAATTCTTTTGCAGACGATATAAAAGCCTTGACAGCATTTGCAGAACGTATTACTGGAGGCACAACATTAGATAAGCTTAGACTAGACTTGTTAAAAGCATTAGGCAAGGAAGAAAAGGGTACTAAGCCAAATACTACAAGTCCACTTCAAACAAATTCAACTAACAAGGCTGCAGATTTAAAAACCCTTGGAAAAGTTGGCGGACTTACAAACAATCAGGTAACAGTTGACCCAACAACTGGAACAAAAGAGATATTAAATCCAGGAATATTTGAAACTAGCCTTGCAAGCTTTAAGGGTGGAGGAAAAGATCTAGCTGAAGGTAAAGTTGTTCTTGTCGGACCAAAGGGAAGCATAGCAGCAGTTATAACAGACAATATGTTAAAGCCAAAGACGTCTGGTGAATTAAGAATTGTAGCAATAGATAGAAATACTGGTAGAGTTCAGTTTGCAGTTAATAAGGCATCTGGAGGAATAGTTCAACATTTTGGCCCAGGTGGAGGAGTTTATGGTCCAGGAACTGGAACATCGGATTCCATACCAGCAATGTTATCAAATGGTGAATATGTTATTAGGGCGGAATCGGTTCAAGCAATAGGAGTCCCTATGCTAGACAAGATAAATAAATTATCTACTGGAGGAATTGTTACATATGATATTCCTAAGATGTCAAGCGGTGGCCGTGTAAGATTTAGCGAGGGAGGCCTTGCTTCCTCTTCAAGTTCAATGTATAATATAAACGTACAGCTAAACGGAACTAATTTAACAGCAGATGACGTTGCAGCTTCAATCCACAAAGAAATGAGACTTAGAGAAATGGCTGCTGGAGTAAATAGAAAGGTGGGTGGACGATGAGCTTTCAAAATTTATCAAAAGGCTCAATTCTTTATATAGAAGCAGTAGACCCATTTGCTATTGATCCAGCCACCAATTCATTTGAATATAAAGGCGCAACAGTAACTGCGCCAGGAAATACATATGACGCCACAACAGCAACGAGAAATAATCTTGCATATGGCAATAAAACAAATTTGAGATTTAGAAGATTGACAGAGCATAATAGAGCGCCACTTTCTATAAATACAGAAAGAATTGAGTCCAGCCAGAGAATGGCAAACGGAACACTTAGAAAATATTTTATTGCAGATAAGCTTAATTTAAACGTATCTTGGGAGATGATCCCTTCATTTAGAAATGAGACTGCTGATGGCGGATGGGGAGCAGAAGACATAAAGAATTTTTATGAAAGCTCTGCAGGCCGAAGCACATTTAGAGTTAAAATTAACCCAACAGTTTTTTCTACTTCCCTGATAGAGGATTCAAACGGGTCTCTTGTGGACGACTATACATATACTATGGCATTTACCTCATGCGATTTTACTGTTCTAAAAAGAGGCCTTCAGCCGTTTTGGAGTGTTAACATATCTCTGGAGCAGGTATGATATCAGTATCTAACTCTACTAAAGATTTACTTAAAAAGGGATCTTCGATAACAACTTCGGTTGGAGCCACTCTAGAATATAATCTCAACTCAATGGTAGAGTATGTATCAGCAACATCTTCTGCCTTAACAAATACATATACAAATGCTTTTAAAAAACTATTTCCAATAGATACTATATATAAGCCATTTAGACCGCTATCTCCAGGAATTAAATATTTAGTGCATACATCTAATAATACAGATACTCCTGTAGACTCATTTGAAAGACCAAGAGATGTTAGCATGGGAACAAAGCCTAGGCTATATTATCCTGGCCCAGATACTGTTTATAAATATTGGCTTGCTCCTAAAAATACAAACATAAACATTTCACTAGAATATTTTTCAGATGAAGCAAAGACTATTGCAAAGCTAGTTCCCGCAAATAAGATTGTTGCTAGATTTGAGACTAGTCATGACACACCTACATCTTGGACAATAAGCGGAGTCAAGCAAGACAACACAACAATAACTGCAACTGGCACATCGCTAAATTCAAGCGGGGAAGCAATAGTATACTATAATGGAACTACATGGTCAACAACAGAGCCTACTACATATACAACAACACAGTATCTAAAGAAAGTATCTTTAACTGCAGTTAATTCAAATACAGGAAAGTTTATAGGAGTTATAGAGCTTGCTCCAAAATGGGTACTACCAATAGATTCAGATATAGTAAGTCTATCTATTAATAAAGAAACTACTGCAGATGATAATTCAATTGTTCCAGTAGGAACAATTACAGCAAACTATATGAGCTTAGCATTAATGAAGCCACACACTACATCCAGATCTATTGCCGAATATGATATCAAAGAAGACATAGATAACACCAAGATATACTTATTTAAAAATGTATCTATAAGGCCACATATAAATATTGGAGATGGGTCTACTTCAGAAAAAGTTATTCAGGGAACTTTCTATGTAAACTCATGGAGTTTATCCGAATTTGGTGACGCATCTATTGAGGCAACAGATGCTGCAAAGATACTGCAGGATACCCTATGTCCTCAACTATTAGTTCAAGATTCTCCAGTTACTGGAATCATTAAAAGAATATTAGACTCAGTTGGTTTCTCTACATATAAAATTAATGTTAAAAAAACTAATAATGCCGTCGATGATGATTCTATACCATCACTATCTTTCTGGTGGTCAGATGGAGATAAAACGGTTTGGGATGTTCTGCAAGAATTGTGCAGAGACATTCAGATGAATGCATTTGTAGATGAAAATAATATACTGAATTTTTATAGCAGAAACTTTATATACGACAACAGTATTGAGTCTAAGTGGATATTTACAAGCGAAGAAATAAAGAATGGTTCTGTAGTGGACTATGCACCAAACATAGTAAGCTTATCATCTAGAGAGATGTTTTCTGCCAACCAGGTTCGTGTTAGATACAGAACAGCTTACGTTGCAACCAATCAAGAATCTTCTCAGCCATTATGGACATCGGAAGAGTCTTACTTGGGTGCTGGCGCTCTGACAACAGACATATCAGATAGCAGCCAAATATTTCAACTTGAGCCATCAACAATAAATTCAGCACGTCCAGATAAAGTGCTAGATCAATTTAGCGGGTACGTTTTAATAGGCGGAGAAATTATTGAGTATGACGGCTTGTGGTATCAGTATGTACCAGCATCTGGAGGGGATCCGTCTAGAGTTTTAATTAAAAACCAATCAGACATATATAAGTATTCAGCATTATCAAAACCAGGATATAAAAACTTTTATCCAACTGGTGAATATAATATCAAAACAAGAGGTGCACTAACTACACCTAAATCTGATCATAAAAAATCTCCAGATTCTTATATTAATAAATCTGGAGAGTCTGATCCAAACAAGTTCAATTTGTATAATATTACACTAGCAACACCAGATGTTGCCAATTTAAAGCCTGGCGTAGGATACATTACTTCTCCAGCAAAATCAACTGGCACAACGTCTACAAAAAGCTTTTTAACAGTTTCAAATTTAGACAAAGATAAAAAGACATTCGATATAGCAGTTAAAAGCTTTGGCTCTGTAGACACATCAAAATCTTATTTTTCATGTGGAACTAGAATGTTTTTTGATAGTCAGCTTAGCTCTCCAGAGCAAGTTGGAGGAATTGGATTCTGCTTAGATCAAACTGGAAAAAACGGATACTATATAATTATTAGAACAACAGCGTTTGCTGGTCTTCAAAAAGATGTAATGCTCGTAAGGGTAAGAGATAATAAACTTACAGTTCTTAAAGATAGCCAGCAGACAACTCCAAAAACTTTATCTGGAATATATGCTGGAAGCTCATATAACATAGACGTGCTTGTCAAAAGAGAGTCGACAGGCGCTGGAACATTTAAAAATACTATTACAGTGTTTATTAATGGGTTTAAAATAACAGCAAGCGATTCTGGATCTGATGGGCCTGGGGGGTACATTGCTCCCATATCAATTACTAAAAACGTTGGGCTGCATTGCGGTCAGGGCGTTGTATACTTTGAGTATATTTATGCAAAGAGCATAGAGGAGGCTGAGTATAAAAAGAATAGTCTGGCCCCAGCATATCAATATAATGGGGTATACTCAGATGATACTGTGTCTATGCTATATGGAGATATCATATATAACGATGGCAATACCTCCGTAGACCAGAGCGGAAGCATGATTGAGTTTGGAACTATTGCAAGAGAAATAAGGAAAGTAAAAGATTCTTATGATGAAGGAAGACCAGGGATTCCAATTCAATTTAGAACTGCATTGAATAAGTATGCAACTGTGTTAGATTCAAGGCTACAACCTTTCAGCTCAGAAGCTTATGTTTTGAACAATACATCTTCATCAATTATTCTTCACGACAATAATTATACAAGCTTTTATTTGCTAGGCAATTCTATCCAACGCTCTCCTGGAGTTATTGATTATGATACGGATCAGTCTGACGACTCAAAGCCTAAAGAGTCTGTTATATTTGACTCATCTTGGATACAGTCAGAAGAGGATGCCAAATCGCTTGCAGAGTGGATTAAATCAAATGTTTTAAATAAGGGCAGTTTTATAGACCTAAGAGTATTTGGAAATCCAATATTGTCTGCTGGAGATATTATTAGCATAAATTATCCTATTTTAGGCATGTCAAGTACTAGTGTTAAGTATATAATAACAAGATGTTCTTTAGACTATTCGGGAGGAGTGAGTACCTCAATTTCGTGTAGAGCTATCTAATAACGTAATGGTATAATAAATAAATGGGAATTCAAGTAGGAAAAACTGCAGTCATCTTTGATGATGACCCACGCTTAGCCGCAGTATGGAAAGGTGTAAATTCTTTTAGCGAAGAGGTTGATAACCCCTTTCCATTCTCATCAGGCGGAGACGGGGGAAACCCACCACCACCTCCACCACCACCTATTGAAAGGCCACAGCTAAGCGACATAATTTTCAAAGGATTTGAGACTTATGACCACTCTTCTAATACTCAAAGAGTAAAGGCAAAATTTAGAATATATAACTCAAGCAAAGAAGAGATAGATGGATTCTTGTTTGCTTTAACTAAGCCAGATGCACAGGGAGGAAGATCATGATAACAAAGTTTGGTAAAAGATTTTTAACTAGCTATGTTGCAGGAACCTCTTCATTGGATTCAAAAGAAATGGCTTTGGGAATTGCGACAAATAGTGAGTATGCACTTGCTGATACAAATTCAAGATTAGGGTTTGAGTTTTATAGAGTTCCAATTAGGCAGGGCGGAATAAATATAGATGCTTCTGAATCTCCAGTCAAGTATACAGTAATATATTCAGCTACAATACCTACAAATATTGCAGGTAAGATAAATGAGATTGGAATATACTCTGGACAATCATATTCTAGAAATTTGTATCAAAGCAAATTCATATCTAATTTTGAATTGCCATATGAGTGGAGTCCAGAACCATTACTAGACCAATCTGACTATAGAGTTGGAGATAGCTCTTTAATATTTACATCAAATGGAACGGCACCAAGAGAGTACACATACAATCTTGCTAGTATGGATGTATCTGGATATAACCCATCAGATACATTATCATTCTCATATAAGGTAAATAATGCAAACCTTTCTTCGTTAAAGGTAAGACTGTATAGCTCAGATAATGATTATTTAGAGTTTACATTTACTGGACATTCAGTTGGATATAATATTAAGAATTTGGATATGTCTGATGGAGTGTCAACAGGAACATTTAATGCAGACAGTGTTGTAAAGCTAGGAATTGTTGTAACTCCAACATCTGCTCAAGCATCAGTTTCCATGGACGGGCTAAGAATTAATGACGAGGATACCTTTGATCCAGAATACGGATTGATTGCTAGATCAATACTTGACTCAACAATGATCAAGGTGCTTGGAAGAGAATCTAAGATAGAGTTTAAACTAGATCTGTCGTTTGGAGATTAGAGTGTCTGAACAGTATAAAGATTTAGGAATTAGTCAAAGTAGGGATGGAGATTACTGGGACGTAGAAATTTCAGATTTAGATTTCAATACGGCATACTCTCTAGAAGCAGCTTGGCTTTATTCAGATAAATCTAAAGCTACAAGCGAGTTCTCAGATCCATATAACTTTACAACACCTGAGCAAGAAGGACTTTTATCTCCAAGATTTATATCAGATGATCTTTATGCAATAAACTCTATTCTTTATATTAATTGGAATGGCAAAGACTCAAGCGGTGAAGATTATTTAGAGTCTATTCTAAAGCAAGTGAATGTGTGGATAAAGGGCGGAGACTTTGGCACAGAGTTTGTCCAATATGGAACATCTTTTACTAAAGCTGGAACCATTCAGATTAATGCAACAAAAAAAGCTACATACTGTGTAAAGTTACAGGCAGAATCAAAAGCAGGAAAGTTTTCACTTTTTTCAAATGAATTTTGTGTAACAATGCTTAAGCAGCCAAAAGCTGTTTATGATGTAAGACACTCATGGGATAATGCAGGTAACCTATCTTTATTCTGGAAGTTTGATTCAACTCTTAAAGATGCAGATAATGACAATACATTAGCAGACTCGTTTGGTATTCAGTTGTTGGATGAAGCAAATGACGTAGATGCTACATGGTGGACTTCAGTAGAAAAAGATAAGCTTCCCCCACTAGAGCAAAAAATAAACATATCTGCCAACGCATTACAAAAAGTTTTTGGACAGTTCACAGCATTTGAAACAGATTATACTAGTGCAATTTATGTAAGAGATAAAAACCTACAGACAAGCTTTGTGACAGGTTATTCTATAACAAAGTACTCTGATCCACTTACTGCCCCAGTTATATCTGCAGTAAAGGCACCTATGGCCTACAACGTTGTGTATACTTCAAATTCTGCATTTGATAAAATTTATATTGAAGAAAGTACAAACAGTGGTGCAACATGGACAAACGTTGGAGTAACCTCATCTAATCCAGCCTACATAGCAACTACTAATTCTTTGGCAAGAACCGTAAGGGCAAAGTTTTCTAAAAAGCTTGGAGGGTTTACAGACTACAGCAATATCGTATCCGTAACACCAGACAAGATAGATCCTACAGATACAACCCCTCCGTCAAACCCTACAAATGTTTCAGCAACTGCTGCAGTAGATGCAAATGATAAAACTGGTTTTAGCCTTCAAGCAACAATATCTTTTACAAAGTCATCTGACGCAGACTGTAGAGGTTACAGAGTAAGATGGACAACGCAAACGGAAGATCAGGTTTATGAGTATGGATATGTAGATCACCCATCGACTGGTAATACAGTTTCATTTACTGTTTCAGGGTTAATACCAAATACGACTTATTACTATCAGGTTGCATCAGTAGATCAATTCAATAACACTCAATCCTATACAACTGCAGGTACTTTTATAGCACAAGATTCAACTGCAACAGCAGAGGGGTCATTAGCAAGACTTAGATCTTATATATCTATTGGTGGCGCAACTGGAGACTTGTTTAAATTTGGTACTGGAATACTAGATTCAATAAATACCAGTATCACGACAACACCAGACTTATCTGCTGCTCCAATAACTGGTTACCATGGAATACTATTAAATAAAACTGGAAACAAGAATAACTATTGGCTTACAACAGGACAGATAAGAGTTGGAACAGATTCTCAGTTCATGTATTTCAACGGAACAGATTTGTATCTAACTGGCGATATTAATGCTAGATCTGGAAAGATAAGTGGTAATCTTACTATAACTAATGGTGGATCTTTTATTGCTAGGACTGCTGACAATGCATTAAATAAGGTTACGCTAAACCATCTGGGACTATTTGCCTATGACTCTCAAGGAACAGAAACAACACAAATTGTTTCAAATGCTTCTGTTGGGTCGCCAACATTTACAACAACAAGAGCATTGGTTGGAAATTGGTCAGTAGGAACAGATACAATTTCTGCTGGAGGTGTTACACTAAACTCTTCCACACCTTCAATTATTGCAACAAACGGTGGGTCGTATGTTGGAGTTCGTCCAAGACAAACGGCAGGTACAGACATTGTTTTGTGGACTGGAAATACAGCAACACCAGCTGTTAATAGTGCAGCATCTGGACAAGCAGGGTTCCAAGTTAACGCAAATGGTCAGCTGTATGCAACTGGTGCAATTATATCTGGAGTTATTACAGTAGAGTCTGGCTCGTCTCTTGGCGGATTGCTTAACGATACTTCTAAAGTTTACTATTCGGCATCAACACCAACTGCACCATCAGGTGGATTTAAGGTTGGAGATTCTTGGGTAGATACATCTGCTAATAATGTTTTAAAGGTATGGAGTGGAACAGCTTGGGTAATAGCTCAAGATTCAGAGGCGGCAAGATCCATTGCAGCTTCAAAAACTAAAACTACCTACGGTCCCACTCAGCCATCATCTCCTATAACTGGTGACATCTGGTTTGATACCAATACTGGAGTTGATTATTTTAAAGTTTATAATAATGGTCAATGGGTTAGAATGAAAGATTCTGACATAACAGCCGCAGGAGTTGCCGCAGGAAACGCTCAGTCTGCAGCAGATTCAAAATCAACAACAACATCTTCAGCCACTGCTCCAGTAAGCCCTAAAGCTGGAGACATTTGGTTTGATACCAACTTTAATTATTTTAAAGTTTGGAGCACAGCGGCAGTACCAGCATCCTGGGTAAGAATGAAAGATGCAGATATAACAGCAGCCGCCGCAGCAGCCGCAGCCGCAGCAGATAGTGCTGGGCAGGCATTAAGCAAAGCGGCACTGTTTGGAACTGATGCATCTTTAGTAAGCAATCTAATTATTAAGAATAGTGGAGCAGCAATATATTCCCAGTATGTATCTGGAGGATCTACAATATCAAAAAGCTCTTATGGAAGTTCTACAGCTGGATTTTATTTAGGGTGGGATAATCAATCTGGTGTTCTTTACCCAGCTTTTGATGTAGGTAATGCAAATGCATACTTAAGATATTCTAATTACACTCAAGCCCTAGAAGTAAAGGGAGCAATAAAAGCAACATCAGGAGCATTTGAAGGAAACGTAACTGCTGGTGCAGGAGCAATAACAATAGGACCTGCTGGAATTTCTACCACAAGTGGTAAGTTTAGTATTGATACATCAGGAAATGCTTTCTTTAGCGGAACATTGCAGGCGGGAACAATATTGTCTGATGGGCAAATATCTGGAGGAACAATAACTGGTTCAACTATTACTACTGGTAATAATGACCCGTTCCTTGGCAATATAAGATTAAACAGCTCAAATAGAAATTTAGAGTTTTTAAGCTCTAACGGATCTATAATTGGAAGAATGTATTCCTTTGCTGATAATGAAACAATTATTGCTCCAGGAACAACCAGCTCTGCTTCAGGGTACCCTGCATCAACCGCATTTATTTCATTGGCATCCAACGTAAGAACAGCAAGCATGATTGTGACAAACAGCCAGGGAGTTTCTATAGGAGAGCTTAAGCTAGATTCTACAGACGCAACGTTTAGCGGAGTAAGAGTTAAGACAACATCTGGAGCTGACATAGGAACAGGAAACTTTTATGTTAGAAATATTGGCATGGGAACAGGATCCAAGGCCACATCAGACACAGACGGATATCGTGGAGATATCTGGATTCAGTATACGTAGGATAATAAATGTCAGATATATTTATTAAAAATGCTGGCCAAGGTTCTCCTGGTTGGAGAAAAGCCTCTAACATCTTTGTTAAAACTGCTGGTCTAAACTCCACTGGATGGAGATCTGCTGTTGGAGTATGGATTAGAAATGCAACACAATGGCTAAGAGTTTGGCCTCTATCTGGTATTTTTGCAACAAGAGTTCCATACATTGGATACTTTTCATCAGATACATATGAAAATAGAATGCCTAATACTACATATCCATTAGTTAGAATAGGTGATTCATATTTTGGAGACAATGCAAGGTGGGATCTAAATGGTTGGGCAGCATCTTCATATACATTTAGATGGAAGCTTTATGATCAGTTTGGTCAGGAGTTAGGCATAACATTAAGAAGCGGAACAGGCTCAGGATGGACAAGTACAACTGGAGAAGATCAATTACCAGCTTCAATATGGACATCGACAAACTCGACAAATGCAGATAGACAGTTTTTAGGTTTTGAGGTTGTAGCAAACAATTCATCTAATTCTCAATATAACGGATTATCTGTTTCTACAAAAATACAAATTGTTAGAGAAAAGCCAATTATATCTACTGGGCCAACGCTTAGCAATACAAGCCCAAATGTTGGAAGCATAATTAATTATTCATCTGGTTGGAATACATCTGAAGCATATAAGCCAGAAGCTGGAAGAACAACAATAGCATGGTATAGGAGTACATCAAATACTTTAACAGAGTCTCAATTGAGATCATTGACGCCAATACAGACAAGTGGATACTCATATACTGTTGTGCAAGCAGATAATGCAAACTACATTTATGCAATGGAAGAAGTTTTTAATTCTGGAACAGATGTTGAGTCTTTAGTTAATGGAGTTACAGCAATTGCCAAAACAACTTCATTGGTTGCAACTGCCCCAAGTGCATTTACATATTCATTAACGGATATAAGCTCAGTAACTACCCCACCTGCACCAGTACAAACTAGAGTTTCTCCAACATCAAATGTTGTGCTAATTGAAATTGCTTCATCTTTCCCTTCAGATACAGAATCTTACGAGCTTTGGAGCTATGGCACAGGATCTGCAGCAGGAGGCACTTTTGCAAATCCATCTACGCAAATAGTTACAACTTTAAATCAATATAACTCTTCAGGAAATTTTGTTCCTACAGGGGGATCTTTTGACACAATCACAAACATATCTTCAGCTGCATCAAACTCTCCAATAAGTACATACACTAGAGCAATTGGAACATTAAGAACATTGCGTTTTAATGTAAGCGCAACAACTGGAGCACAAAGTTGGCGAGTAAACTATACGGTATCTGGAGCATCCAGCGGAAACGGTACATTTGCATTAAATACAAACTCCATGCCAGCAACAATTACAATAGGTGGTGCCTCTAATCCTACCGTAACAATAACTGGGGTTATAGCATATGCTAATTTAGATCAGCAGGGTGCGACTACTTCAGGAACAGCAGGTTCTCAAACCTCAATATCTACTATTGTAAAGCCAGGTTCATTTTCTACCACATCCACATCAAACTATACATTTTATACAAATTTTCAAGCCACTGGATCTCAAAGAAGATTAAATTTACCTTCAGCATTCACTCCAGATACTACTATATATGTTTCTACTAATGGTTACATTAACTGGTCAGGAGGTGACCCAGCTGGATCGACATCCATCCCAACATCTGGAATAACAGTAGCACCTTTAGCTGGAGATTTGAGACAGGGTGCAGTCTCAGCTTCTGGAAGCATATCGACTGGAGGATTATGGGTTTTTTCAGATGCAACTAATTACTATGTAACTTGGTGGGGAAATTACTATTTAGACGCAGCGCAGGTTGCAAGGTATCAAGTTAAGTTTTATTGGAACCAAAGTTACGCAGATATAATTATAATAAATAACAGTCTAACAACTATAATTCCAAGTACAACAGCTGTTCAAAATAATGCAAATGAATATCAAAATTGGTCTGGATCAACAGCGCAAGCTTCAACACAATTATCAACTGCATCAATGAATAGGATTTCTACTCAAGATGGTGTAGATGATAACAGAACAGCAATTGTAGCAAGTCTTCCAGTTGTTGCACCTGTTAACACAGTGGCTCCTTCGGCTACCCCATCCAGCTTAGTTGCAAATGGTTCTAATTCAGTTTCTTCAACAGTAGGATCCTGGAATAACACTCCAACATCATATTCTTATCAGTGGAGATATTTAGATCAGGGAACAACTTATTTGCCTATATCTGGCGCAACATCTTCAACGTATACTCCACCATCTAATTATGTTTCTTTGTATGGTTCATCTTTAAGGTGTTATGTAACTGCAACAAACTCAGCTGGGTCTACTATTGCAAATTCAAATACTGTAACTGTAAATGCACAGATTATTCCAACAGTAACAATAGCTGCAAACAGCGGAGTAACACAAACGGCAGGAGCAATTAACTGGACTTCAACAAATCAAGCATCTTATAGTGTAGATGGTACCTTTGCTGCATCAGGAAATCCAGATGCATCTACAAGATCTGTTTCAAAAACAGGACTTACTGCAGGAACAACATACACTGGAACAATTACAGTTACATCAAGCACTGGGAATACTGCAACCGCTAACTATAGCTTAACTACATCTGCTCAAACATACTCAGTTACATTCGATGCTAATGGTGGAACTGGTGCTCCTGCAACTCAAACTAAAACTCATGGAGTTAATTTAACATTAAGCTCAACAACTCCAACACGGGCAACAGTAGGAAGCACACAGTACACGTTTGCAGGGTGGAATACTGCAGCCAATGGAACTGGAACTAGCTATGCTGCTGGCGCGACTTATACCTTAAATGCAAACCTAGCGTTGTTTGCACAGTGGACAGCTACAACATTAAACTGGGTTGTAACTTGGAACGCTAACGGTGGAACAGGTGGAGGAACAACTACGCAACCTAGAGGAAACAGTCACACTGCTCCATCACCAGGCACTAGAAGTGGATTTAATTTTGCACACTATAGGTTCCCTGAAACGGGAGGAACAGATCCAGTATTTGTTGCATCGGGAGGAAGCTACACTCCAACAGCAAATACAACGTTTGGAGCAATTTGGACTGCAGTTCCTGTAACACCAACTGTTTCCACAATAAATGCATCTACAACTGGAAGGTCTGGAACTAGCCCCAACTTCGTGTTTGCTAACCCAAAAGCTACATTTAGTTTTACTTTTACAAATACCACATCGTGTACTATCCATTTAGACAATTCTTCGGATGGAATTAGCTGGACTCTTGGTGTAGCAAACAACTTAGCTGTATCTGGAAATGCAATAACGCTATCAACAAGCTTACCTTCTGGAACAACAAGCACTTCTGGAAACTTTTACTATAGGGCAAGAGTAAATGCTTGGTCTGGGGCAGGCCAAACTGGAAATAGCACTGGAATAAAAACTAGCTCAAGCGTTAGGAATACAACAACTCCAGTCAATAATGCTTCATTGACGTTTGCATAGAAGAAAGGATCAATATGGACAATAGTGAAAAGATTAAGGTTTTACAGCAAAGAATTGACTTGATAGACATATCAATATCTCACCTTAAATATACTGAGCCAGAGGACAGAGAGTACTTTGAAACCTTTACCGAAGAAAAAAAGCAAGAAATATACCAGTTTATAATAGATCAAAATTTAAAAAGGCAGGCTTTAGAATTAGAACTAAGCCTTTACAAGTAATCTATATATATGTTATAATATGAAAGGAGGAATAAAATGACAACACTATCAAAAGGCGACAAAGTTCAGATAATTGAATCAAGACTAAAGGGTCTTGAATACAAGAAGTTTGGATTAGAAGTAGATCTATTAGTAGAAAATGCTAGAACCACGCCAGATTCTGAAGCAACTTCAAACCTTGAAGATGCTATTCAAGAAATTTCTGGCCAGCTGTCTGTTCTAAATTCAGAGCTTGCAGAAGTAAATGCACTAACCGAATAGGTAAAAATGGAAAAGTTGGAATTAATTATTAATGCCCTTCAAGAAAGAATCGGACAACTAGTTTCTGGATATGAAACACAGATTGCAGTATTGAGGGCGGAAGTAACAGAGTTAATGAATAAGCAAACAGCTCAAGAAGAGTACTCAAAATCTCTTGATGCTAAATTAGAAGAGGTTTAAAATGACAGTTGTATTTCAAGATGGTGAGCCAGTAGATCCTAAAAAACTTGAGGACCTACAAAAACAAATTGATGATATTAAGATTCAATCTGATAAGTCATACAACTTGAGCACAACTACTGCAAACAGCGTAACTCAGCTTTCAGTCATGCATTTAAAGGCTGGGGTAGTTACATTTGAAAATGGACTAAAATCTGGCAGCGATAATAATATAGCAATAGATCTTGGATGGGGAGCAGACTATGAAGTAGCATATGTTGTAGCGCAACCAAGATTAAAGGATCCAGGCAAAACTAATATAAGATGGGGAATCTCTGGCAACAAAGACGCCACCATCCTAAACGTCTGGAGTGAAAAAGCCACATCAACTACAACTCCAATTAATTTTCATTGGATTAGCGCAGGTAAAAAAATTCTCTAGTAGTATATGAATTAGTATTGACAACCTGCGTCAATATGTTACAATTGCTATAACATTAAGCCACGATATCGTGGCTTTTATATATATTAAGGGTTTCAATGAGCAACGATTTAAAGTGGATGATTTCATCCGACCAGCAGTTCCCGTATCAGGATGATAAAATGATCTCGCTTTGGTTTAAGGTGATGAAGTGGTTTAAGCCAGATGTTGTTGATTATCTGGGAGATACAGACGATCAAGCATGCTACAGTAAGTATACAGAAGGTCGATCAGCAGAATTTTTAAATCTTCATAAAACGGATAGCAGAGATTTAATTGTTCCAATGATGCGCCACGAAGCAAAGGGTGCAAGAGATTTTTATACTAAGACTAGAGAGATGTTGCCAGAAGCACAGCTATTCTCAGCCCTTGGAAACCACGATGTTAGAATCTTTAACTATGTAGATGCAAAACTTCCAGATTATATTAATGAAGTTACCCCAGAAGCTTTATGGGGATTAGATTCACTAGGTTATGAATACATTCATTACAATGAATTGCCTAAGCGTCGCTTTGGAGACATCCATGTTCATCATGGTCTTTCTATTGCATCAACAGGTTCTGTTCGTAAGGACATGGAAGATCTTCAGATTTCTCTAATCAGAGGGCACTCTCATAGAATTGCTTCCCACCTAGTTACATATGAATTAAGAAATAATGGAGAAGGAGAGACTCTTCGTGGTTACGAGCTTGGCCATATGTGTGATGAAAAGGGGCCAGGAATGAAATACATGCAGCACCATGATTGGCAAAAGGGTTTTGCCATTGCACATATTGTAAATGATTATCCACATATTCAGATGATCCATGTGGCACCAGATTACTCATGTGTTGTTGATGGGAAGCTATTTACGCTATGATGAAATGCAATAAGTGTCAAGGAAGAGTCTTTGTGGATAGAGTCTTTTCACAAAAATTACACGTAGAGCTTTTCTGCATGATGTGCGGTAAAAGATGGATGATTAATAAGGATACGAGTGCACTAGGTAAATGGATAGAAAAAAGAGAAAACAACCAGCTAAGAGCATTCGGTATTTCTTCTTAAATAACAAGATACATAAAGTATTAAGTCATTCAAGATCGAAAGACCAAATGGTTGCTTGGTGCTATCCAGATAAAAAGAGATTGCTGTATTCTTATTCACAAGTTTTAAAAACTATGGAGAATGCATACTCAACTAAACAGGTAGCACAAATGCTTGGTAAGCATAAGGTTACTATAGAAGATTATATTTTGGACGGGAAGATAAGATATCCTCAGAAAGTATATCCAATAGGTAACCCAGATAGTACATGGTATAAGTTTATGTATAGTGAATCGGACATTATGGACATTCATGAGTTTATATTAGAATCAGGGTATTCTAATAATATGCCTTCAAGAAATGAGATGAGGGCTCTTCTCAAACACAACACTATATTGTATACTAAGACAACAGAAGGGAACTTTGTGCCAGTATGGAAAGCAGAGTAGCCCCAGCAAGAGTTGTAGTATGTGAAATATGCAAGAAAGAATTGGTAGTGCGTTGGGGCATTTTTGCCCATGACACTTTAAGCAGACATAGAAAGGCGGATCACTAATGGAAAAAGGAACTCAGGTTAGAGTTGATTTATCTTTTACACGCAACCTAGGCAATTTTGAAAGCATTAAGATTGGTATCGGCGTTGACGACTTTGTTCGAGACGGCGAGACAGTAGATGCTGCAGCAGATAGAGTCTACAAGTTTGTTGAAGACAAGCTTATTCAAAAGACACAGGAAGTAGAAGAGGAATTACGTGGCAGTAAATAAAGAACCCTATATCCTTCTATCTTTATATTCAAACTTGTACGAAGGCTTATACAATACAAAGCCAACAATTAATAGATATAAAGAGAAGTGGGCTATGCAAGATGTAATTGATAGCATAGGGTTTGATAGAGCTAGAGACGTATTAGAGTATTATTTTAAGACTGGAAAGAATAGACATCCACTTAATTTCTTTTACAATAATTTTGACAGAATAGAAGACATGATGATTCAAATTAAAGAAGATAAAGTTAACAGAAGCCGTCTGTTGCAAGAAACTAAAAGAATGGTCGAGGATAATTAGTGAATACAGAAGCAGAACTAATTTCAGCAGTTTGTAAAAATAAAGACATAAGCACCATTCTTGCAGACAATTCAGATGACCTATTCGTATCTCATAAAGATATTTGGGAAGGCCTTAAGTCATATTATTATAAGTTTAGAGCAGTTCCAGAGGCTGGAATCTTGCAGGATAAATTTAAAGACTTTGAGCCAGTTGAAACAAAAGGAGAGACTGGATACTATTTAGACAAGCTAAAAAATGAATTTGTGGGAAACAAGCTAAAGACAATTCTTATGCAGGCTGGTTCTTCTCTAAAAGAAGATGCGCCATCTAGAGTTCTTGGAACAATGCAGTCTCAGCTAGCAACTTTAAGTAGATACACCAACAATGTTAAAGACCTAGACATCACAGACCTTGACTCAGCAGAAAGACACTATGATTCAGTTAGAAGTAGGTCTCTAGCAATGGGAGGAAGCCCAGGAATTTTAACTGGGTTTGAAGCTATCGATAAGGCATACCCAACTGGCATGGCCCCAGGCCACCTTATTGTTGCAATTGGATGGCCAGGACGAGGAAAGACTTGGTTTACATCTTACTTGGCATGCAAAGCTTGGGAACAAGGGTTTAAGCCAATGATTGTTTCGCTTGAAATGGCTCCAGAAAATATGCGAGATCGAATTTACACAATGCTAGGATCTGGATTATTTAGAGCCAGCGATCTATCTAAAGGCGATATAAACATCGATGATTTTAAAACATGGGGAAAGAAAAAGACCGAAGGTAAAAATAGCTTCATTCTTGTATCTAATGAAGGAGCTGGAGAAGTAACACCAGCAACTATCCAAGGAAAGATTGACCAGCATAAGCCAGACCTAGTTATTCTTGACTATCATCAGTTGTTTAATGATAACAAGAGAAGCAATTCTGAAGTTGAACGAAATAGAAACATCTCAAGAGACTTCAAGCTGCTTGCTGTAACTAATGGAATTCCTATCATTGATATCACCGCTGCAACTGCAGATGATATCTCAGATCAAAAGGAGCCTCCAATGATGAGTCAGGTTGCATGGTCAAAGGCTATTGAGTACGATGCTGACATGGCTATCGCAATTCATAAGCATGCAAACACAGATCTTGTCGAGGTTGTTTCTAGAAAGAATAGACACGGTCATGACTTTAGGTTCTTCCTTGACTGGGACATAAATAGAGGAGTAATTACTCCAATCTATGAAGACCTTCCAGAGTTGAGCAAGTGACACATAAAAATATTAAAAGGTTTCAGATAAGAGTTGAGTTTTTAGATGATTCCGATATGATCAGAATTAAAAAACAATACGAAGATTTGCTTTCAAGTCAAATGAAAGATTCTGGGTACGCTAGGGTACTTGACATAGACCCAGCTTTTTCGGTAGAATTTGACGGACAGACATGGAAGTTCTTAATGACTCTCCATGGAGTTTATGTAGGGAAGAAAAAGGCATGGCAATTAGAGGGTATGACACAAGGAAAGTTGATACAACGGAATATTCCCATGCCCACATAAGGTCAATAGTCCAAAGCCTAGGAATAGATATGGTTGGAGAAACATCCAACGACTTTTTGGCGTATTGTCCATTTCATTCAAACAGACATACATCAAGCTTTAGCATAAGTAAAACAAAAGGTGCTTACATCTGTTTTAATCCATCCTGTGGCGAGGCTGGAACATTAAGCGATCTAGTAAAAAAGATTTTAAACAAAAATGAATTTCAGTCCTTAAGGTATATTGAATCAAAGCAGTCAGAGTCTCTAGAAAACTTTGATGAATCATTAAAAGATATATTAGAGGATAAGCCAGACTTTATTGAATTCCCAACAGACAAATTGATTAGCTTGCACAATGGATTAATTAATAGCGAGAAGGCTCAGGAATACTTAAAGTCTCGTGGCATTGACTTGGATTCAATTAAACATTTCTCGTTAGGATATTCAGAGAATATGGACATGATAACTGTACCAGTTCATAGTCCAGATGGCATAGCTGTAGGTGTTGTTGGCAGATCTATTTCTGATAAGAGGTTTAAAAACAGTAAAGACCTTCCAAGAAGCAAGACTATGTTTAATATCCACCGTGCTAAAAAAATTGGAGATAGGGTTATTGTTGTAGAATCTAGCTTTGATGCAATTCGTGTTCACCAAGCTGGCTTCCCAAATGTTGTTGCTACTCTTGGTGGTCACATATCTGGACAAAACCTTAGTCTATTAAATAGATACTTTAATACCGTTATAATTATGACAGATGCTGATAAGGCTGGAAGAGATTTAGGCTCAACTATTGCATATAAATTAAGTAATAAAAACATCTTGTGGGCATCGCATTCTTATGGTAGAATATATCCAGAGGGTGTAAAAGATGCAGGTGATATGTCTGATGAAGACATTAAAGCCTGTATAACAAATGCCATATCTAATTTTGAATACAGAACTTAAAAAAAATACGTGGTTACAGACGGATATATACCGTTACATACATAAGGAGAAAAAATGGGAATAGTAAAAGGTTTGTCAGGAATGACAAAGGCAATGGACAAGGTTACATACACTAGTTCAGAAGATAGCAAGGCAAAGTGGTTGAAGATTGAAGATGGGGAAGCTGTAAAGATTCGCTTCCTGCAAGAGCTTGATCCAGACTCACCACACTATAATGAAAAAATGGGTTGCGGATTTTTTGCAATTGAGCACACTAACCCTAAAGATTATCGCCGTAAGGCATTAGACACAATGGAAGATGAAGGCCGTGACTGGGCTCAAGAGCAGCACCGCAAGGACCCAAAGGCTGGGTGGGGTGCAAGAAAGCGTCTTTACATTAATGTTCTAGTTGATGACGGAAAGACTGAGCCATATGTAGCAATTCTTTCTCAGGGAGTAAGTGGTAAAACAATTACACCAACACTGATTGAATATGCAAATGAAATGGGAAGCATCACAAACTTGATGTGGCGTGTAAAGCGTAGTGGTCTTAAGACAGACACAAGTTACACGATCATCCCTTTAGCTAAAGATGAAAAGCCATTTGACTTCTCTGCTGTTGAGCTGTTTGATTTAGAAAAGACAGCAGTGCGTAGTGTTCCATACGCAGAGCAGGAAGCATTTTATACTGGTGAGTCAGCTCCAGAAGAGCGAGATTCATCTTCAACAAGCAGCAGCGTAGACTGGTAGTATAAATATATGTAGGGCCAGTTATTGACTGGCCCTACAGTATTTGATAGAATTACACAATGATCTCATACGAAATACCAGACCCATTTGAAACATTTGTGTCTAATAAATATAAAAACTACGTAGGAGCTGTATACGATTTCTTTGCCAGAGAGTGGCACATGAAATGTGGATGTTGCAAGGAAGATCTTTACGCACCAAATAAAAAAACATTGACAAAGATTAGACTTTATCATACTAGAAATGAATGCTGTGGCGGATACTAATGAGCTTTACACACCTACATGTTCACTCCTATTATTCATTAATGGATGGACTAAATTCACCTAAAGAATTATGCCAAGCAGCGTTAGATGCTGGGCAAACTGCGATTGCAATCACAGATCACGGAACATTGTCTTCGCATAGAGAAATGCAGATTGCTGCAAAAGAATTAGGAATTAAGCCAATCCTAGGAGTGGAAGCCTATATTTCTCCAACAGATAGATTTGATCGCTCCTCTAAAACAGATAAGTCTATTCAGGCTTACAATCATATTATTCTTTTAGCAAAAAATAAGAGGGGCCTAGAGAATATAAATTCCTTGCAAGAGCTTGCATGGACAGAAGGCTTTTATCATAAGCCTAGAATTGATAGAGAGGTTCTTAAAGAATATGCAGAAGGTGTTATTGTTCTTAGCGGATGCCTTAATGGCCTTATTAGCAAGTGCATCGAAAAGGGCGAATTTTCAGAAGCAAAGCTTATACTCAAGGATTTTAAGCAAACTTTTCAAGATGATTTTTATGTGGAGGTTCAGTCTCATAATCCGAAGGAAATAAATTCTAAATTACTTGAGCTTGCTGACGAGCTTAAAATTAAAGCGGTAGCAACAGGTGATGCTCACTTTGCCAAAGAAGAAGATAGAGTCCTAGAAGAAGCAATGCTTATCCTATCAACATCTCCTAAATCAGATAAAGATGCAGACTTTGATATGTCTAGACAAATGCCAGATATGATGGATAGATTTAATTACCTATATCCAGACCGTAGAATATCATTTCAGGACTATAATCTATTTATTCAAAGCAGGTCTGAAATTGAGGCGGACTTTAATAAAGCAGATATTACTCGTACAGATATATATGAAAATACAATGGAGATTGCTAATAAAATTCAAGAGTATGACTTCCATGAGGGTCTAGATCTGCTGCCTATCCCAAAGACCAATGCTGACCAGAAACTGGCTGATATGGCCTTAGAAGGCCTTAAAAGACTATCTCTGGACAAAGATCAGGTCTACTTGGATAGAGTTGCAGAAGAGTTATCTATAATTAAAGATAAAGCATTTGCTTCATATTTTCTAGTTGTAGCAGATATGATTACATGGGCTAAGTCAAATAATATTATGGTTGGCCCAGGTCGTGGTTCTGCAGCTGGCTCACTGGTTTGCTATGCCCTTGGGATTACGGATGTAGACCCAATTAAATACGATTTACTTTTCTTTAGATTTATTAACCCAGAACGTAATGACTTTCCAGATATCGATACAGACTTTGAGGATCGCCGTCGCAAAGAGGTAAAAGATTATTTGAAGAAGAAGTTTAAGCATGTTGCTTCCATCTCTACATTTACTTATTTTAAAGATAAGGGTGTAATTAGAGATGCAGCAAGAGTGTTCATGGTTCCTCTTTCAGATGTTAATCGTGCTATGAAGTCTATTGATACATTTGAAGACTTTATGGATTCACCAAACACAAAAGAATTTAGGGCAAAGTATCCAGAAGTAACTTGGCTTGCAGAACGTCTTCGTGGCAAAATTCGAAGTGTTGGAGTTCATGCTGCAGGTGTAGTTGTTGCAAAAGATGATTTGAGAAAGTATGCACCAATAGAGTCCAGAGCTGATGCAAATGATGATGTGTCTGGAAGAATTCCAGTCGTGGCATACGATATGGATACGGTTGCAGATATAGGTCTTATTAAGCTAGATGCCCTAGGTCTTAAGACTTTATCTGTGATCTCAGACACATTAAAATCAGTTAAGGATAGACACGGTAAAGAAATCAATCTATACTCCATACCTCTTGATGACCAAAAGGTTTATAAGATGTTTAACGATGGTTATACAAAGGGTGTCTTTCAAGCAGAAGCAACACCGTACACAAACCTGCTAATTAAAATGCAGGTGGATAAATTCGAAGACCTTGCAGCATCTAATGCTTTGGTTAGACCAGGTGCAATGAATACTGTAGGTGCTTCATACATTAAGCGTAAACATGGAAATGAAGCGGTTAATTATATCCATCCAATCATGAAGCCATTTACAGAAAACACATACGGAGTTATTATTTATCAGGAGCAGGTTATGCAAGCATGCGTACACCTTGGCGGAATGACTTGGTCTGAAGCAGATAAGGTTAGAAAGGTTATTGGTAAAAAGCAGGATGCAAAGGAACTCGGTCCATTCAAAGATAAATTTATTCAGGGTGCTAAAAAGCATATCAGCGCCGAAGAAGCAGAAAGTCTCTGGAAAACATTCGAAGCTCACGCTGGATACTCATTCAATCGTAGTCACGCTGTCGCTTATTCTATGCTTTCTTATTATACCGCTTGGCTTAAGTGCTATTATCCTTTGGAATTTTTATTCTCGATCCTTAAAAATGAAGGAGACAAGGACGCCAGAACAGGATATCTAATTGAGGCTAAGAGGCTTGGAATTAAAGTTAAGCTTCCACATGTAAATGAATCAGATGTAAACTTTTCATTACAAAAAGATTCCATTAGATTTGGTTTAGCTGAGGTTAAATTTATTTCAGACAGTATTGCAAATAAAATTATTGAAAAGAGACCGTATGAAAACTATAAAGATTTTGTTGATAAGGCATCCAAAAAGGGTAGTGGCATTAACTCTAGGGCCGTTAATTCTCTTAATGCTATTGGGGGCGCTGCTTTTGATGATAACCCTAGAAGCGGTAAAGAAGCAGAGTCTTATTACGAGTTTTTAGGAATCCCTTCATTTAATCTTTCAAACTTAGAGCCAAGGGTTAAGGCACAAGCTAGACCTATTGATGAGTTTGAAGAGCTAGGATCATTCGTGATGTTTGGTATGGCTAAAAGTATAAAGCGTGGAAATGGCTGGTCACGAATAGAACTTGTTGATGAAAGCGGATCTGTAGGATTGTTTGATATTGAACAGACAAAAATAGAAACAAATAAAATGTATTTTGTTTTAGTTGGAGACAATAGAATATCTAGGTACATAGATGTAGACTCTATTACAAAAGATTCAGATGATGCATTTGTAAAGTATTTATATGCAAAGTCATACCCTATTGACGAAAACCAAAGGTTTGTGATAAGCTATACTCCATATAAAACAAAAGCTGGCAAGACAATGGCTCACCTTGTAATGTCAGATAAAGATAAGAATCTAAATAGAGCAATTGTATTTTCAAGTATGTACCCTATCTCGTTGGCAAAAATGAGAGAGGGAATGATATGCGAGCCAGTTCTAAAAACTTTAGAAGATGGAACACTTATGGTTAAGGAAGTAAAATGACAGAAAACAATGAAGATATTTTTAAGACAATGAATGCGACAAAAGTGCTTGTTGCCATTTTAAATAAGATTGGTTCTGTTGAAGTACCAACTGAAGATTTTATCAATGCTAATAAGCAAGACTCTCAGCTTTCTGTAACATATAACAGCGAGAACCTATCGTTCGAGTTTAAGCTAGAGCCTCTAGGATCTCAATCTGATTACGAATTGGCTAACGATTAATTAAATGGACATTAACCTAGATGATATTCTGGCAAAGCTAGACCCTAAAACTAGAGCAAGGGTGCAGTCTGCAGTTGATATTCAAATTGAAAAGCAGCCAACACCAAGCATCGGCCTGAATTTTGCTTTAAATGGAGGCTTTGCTTATGGACGACAGATATTAGTTTGGGGAAATAAGTCAGCAGGAAAATCTTCATTTTGTTTACAAATGATTGCGCTTGCACAAAAAGAAGGAAAGACTTGCGCTTGGATTGATGCTGAGCATTCTTATGACCCAGAGTGGGCAGAAAAACTTGGAGTTAATTCAAAAGAATTAATTTATTCTCCAGCTAAAACTGTTAATGATATGGTCGATGTTGCAACAAAGCTAATGGAAGCAGGAGTTGATTTAATAGTAGTAGATTCTATTTCAGCATTGCTTCCAGCCATCTACTTTGAAAAAGATGGAAATGAAATGAAGGATTTGCAGGACACTAAGCAAATCGGCGCAGAAGCAAAGGATATGACTCACGCAGTCAAGATGTTAAATTATGCAAACAAAAACACACTACTTGTTCTCATCTCTCAACAGCGAAATCAATTTGGATCTATGCATGCTAGTCACATCCCAACAGGTGGCATGGCAGTCAAGTTCTTTTCTTCCACGGTCATCAAGCTATGGTCTTCAGAAGCTGAGGCTAATGCTATTAAAGCTGGTATTAAAGTTGGCGACAAAATTATTGAACAGAGGGTGGGGCGACCAGTTAATTGGATTGTTGATTACAACAAAGTCGGCCCCCCAAATTTATCAGGACAGTATGACTTTTACTACCAAGGGGAAACTCTTGGTATAGATTATGTCGGTGAGACTTTAGACGTTTCAGAGATGTGCGGAATTATTGAAAAGGGTGGAGCATGGTATACAGTAAATGGAGAACGTTTTCAAGGACGTGCAAAGGCTGTAGCATACTTAAAGGAAAATCCAGATGTTGTAGACAGCTTAATAGGAGAAATAAATGCCAAACATTAATGAGTTTTTTGGTTCAAAGACTGAGGAGTCTGTAGATAGCAGAGTTGAAAAGATAGATCAGCAAAGACCGTGCAGTAAGTGCGAGTTACATGCTCCATACTATAACTTTAATCAGGCTACTTTAGAGATGTACTGGAAATGCCCATCTGGTCATGAGACAAAGCATAAGCTTAACTGATGTCAGAAAGAGCAGAAGTAAAAAGAGACGGCGCTAAAGCACAAAAAAATAGTGGCCGTGGAGAGTATCAAAAAGGTGATGCTAAGTGGAAAAATTTTGTAGTAGATTACAAAGAATCCAAAGCTTCATTTAATTTAAATAAAGATGTATGGGCTAAAATCTGTACAGATACTTTTAAGGTTAGCAGGGACATGCATCCAGCCCTTAAAATTATTATTGGTGGGGATTCTAAGGTCCGTCTTGGAATCATAGAGTGGTCAGTACTAGAAGAGCTGATCACATTTTGGGAGGAAAATAAAAATGGCTAATCCGATTATTACAATCGTTGGACGAGTTGGTAGTGAACCAGAGTCTGTTGGATCAAATGGTCTTAGATTCAGAGTTGCAACCAATGATCGTGTAAAGAATGATTCTACTGGTGAATGGGAAGACAAGAACACTTCATGGTGGACAGTCAAGGCTTGGCGTACACTTGCAGATCAATCAAAGTCTGTAATTAAAAAGGGCATGGAAGTTATTATCGTTGGAAAGATTTATGAAGAAAACTGGACTGATAAAGATGGAGTTAAGAGAAGCTCGTATGAAATCAACGCAGACTCAATCTCAGTAACAGCATACACTTTGTCTAAGGACAAGTCTCCAAGTAATAACGACTTCCCTTCATACAAGACATATGCTGAGGTTCCATTCTAATGCTATACTTTGTTTATGGAACCCTATTTGGCTTTGTTGTTGGATATGGAGTAGGTCTATTAATGGATAAGTGGGATAAAAAGATTAAAAATGACAGAGGATAAAAATACATTAGAGTTAATTAACTCTATAACAGAGTTCAATGATCTACATGAGTATATGAATGATGCTCAGTTAGACAGAGCGCTAGCTGTTATAGTAAAGCTTTTATTAAATCCAGATGTACCTGCTGCAAAAGCTCCTCAACTTATTATTGAGCTTCAGGCTATGTCTACTAAGTTTGCCATGATGGCATCTTACTATTCAACAATAGCAAAAGATAAAGCGGGAACTATGAACAATAATAAGAAGAACATATATTATTCAGCAAAAGAGTCCATAGACAAACTTGTAGATGCACTTAAGTATGTCGTTAGGTATAATTTGTAATGGGTAGAAACATAGTTAAAAATTTAAAGTTTAAAAAGCATACTGGTAAATTTTTTGACCCAGAGCTTTTTGCATCAATGCTTGATGAGTCATACAAGAACACTAAAAGAGCAGATGGTGAAATGACCAAGAAGTCTTTCAGCCCAAGCTCTTTGGGTTATGGTCATGGAACATGCCCAAGGTATTGGTATATGGCTTTTTCTGGCGCAGTCTTTATTGACAACAATGATGCTGTTGCAGTAGCTAACATGGCCCAAGGTACTCAGGCTCATGAGAGACTTCAAAACTTAATTAAAACTATGCCTCAGTGGGTTGCAGAAGAAGAGGAAATTATAAATGAGTATCCGCCAATTCGTGGCTTTATCGATCTTATCATGGAGTACGATGGTGAAACCGTTATTGGTGAAATAAAAACAGCAAAGCAAGAGGTGTGGGATACAAGGCAGGCAGAAATGAGCCCATCGCCAAACCATCTACTGCAGCTTTTAACATATATGAAGCTTAAGGATGCTAAAGAGGGATTCTTTCTTTATGAGAATAAAAATACTCAAGAGATATTAATTATTCCAGTATCAATGAATGATAGGAATAAAAAGATTATCGAGGACACCTTCTTGTGGATGAGAGAGGTCTGGGATAACTTTAAGGAAGGCGACCTTCCTATGAAGCCAGAGGGTGCAACAAAAACTAAGATGCCTTGTACATACTGCCCAATTAAAAAAGAGTGTTATTCAAAAGATACACCAGTTGGAACGGTACAGATAGAAAGATTTAAGGTGCCTTCGTAATGATATGTGCTAATTCAGATTGCATAAATGGTAAAGAGTTTACACCCAAAACTCACAATCAAAAGTATTGCTCAGATGATTGTTGCAGGGTAGCAACAAATAAGAAGATCATGGAAAAATACTATGAAAAGAAAGCAATTAGATCTGGACAAAAAAGATTATGTAAGTCATGCAACTCAAGTTTAAGTAGATATAATACTTTAGACATATGCTCTAGGTGTGAAAAGAATAACTCAAAGTCAGATAGAAGCAAGATATTAAGGATGATACGTGACTCTGGCGAAATTATCTAGGACAAAAGCAAGTAGAGTACTTGGCATAGACGCATCAACATCATCTGTAGCATTTTGCTTAATTGAAGGCAATACGCCAATTAAATGGGGCAAGATTAATTTAGTTGGCAACGATATATATGAAAAAATTTACAATGCTAAAAGCAGAGTTGCAATGATGCTGGACGAATTAAAAAGTGATTATATTGCTGTAGAGGGAGCCGTACTTGTCAGATCACCTGATGCTGTGATAAAATTATCTTATGTTTATGGCGTTGTCATTGCTGAGCTTATGTCTACGGGTGCTTCAGTTATCACTATATCTCCTAGCTCTTGGCAAGCGTATATTGGCAACAAAAACCCAACTAAAGAAGAGAAAGCGGCAATACGCTTAGCAAATCCAGGATATGCAGACTCCTGGTATAAAAATCAGTTACGCAATATGCGTAAACAAAGAACAGCAGATTATTTTAATAAAAAACATGGTTTATCAATAGAAGATTTTGATGTAGCTGATGCATTCGGCATCGCTTATTATGCTAGAGAGGTTCTTACAAATAAATGACACACTGGAGTGATACAAGCGCACAGGAAGATTTTGTTTTAAATGTACTTGGAAATAAAAAGGGTGGCCACTATGTTGAATTGGGAGCCTTTCATTCAAAAAATGGTAGCAACACAAATAGGCTAGAAAACGAGTTTGGATGGAAGGGCGTGTCTTTTGAGATAAAAGAAGATTTAAGGAAAGAGTTTAATGAAAATAGATCTAACCCGTGTATGGGTGACGCATTAGACTTCAACTATATTTCTTATTTTCAAGAAAACAATTTCCCAAAACAGATAGATTACTTGCAGGTTGATATTGATGCTGGTTATAGAAAAGATGGCAGGCCAGATGGAAGTGCTTACACAAGCCTGCACGGTCTTTTGGCAGTACCATTGAACTCATATAGGTTTACAGTAATTACATTTGAGCATGATGCAAACATGTACTGGAGAAATGATGTTATGAGAGATGTGCAAAGAGAGATACTTGATTCGCTTGGCTACTCTATAGTTGTTAGAACCGAATCAGAAGATTGGTGGATTGATCCAAATGTGATTGGTCTAGAGGAGTACAGAAAGCATTTTAGGTGGGATCATCTGTGAAATTGTATAAGAATAAGGAATGGCTATATAGAAGATATGTAGTACAAAAGAAAACAATGGAAAATATAGCACAAGAGTGTGGCGTAACTGTTATGACCATATATAGAGCATTAAAAGAAAAAGGTTTAATTAAATGACACCTGCACCAGTTTTTGAAGATTCAAAAGTATTTAAATACGATGACCTTTATCTGCTTACAGTAGGGACAGAAGCTGGTAAAGAAATTCTATCTACATGCCTTGATATTGCTCATATGCTTATAAAGAAAAATATTTCATATGGAAACTCCGCATTAGACCCAGTTCGTATATTTTCCAAGGCGGGACCAAAAGAGCAGCTATACGTAAGAATTGATGATAAATTAAATAGATTAATCAAGGGTGAAGAATATCCAGGAGATAATGATATTGATGACCTTATTGGCTATCTAATATTATTAAAGGTTGCTAAGGAATTTGCTATTTCAGTCGACTAGAAGTATAATGTATTTATATGGAAATTGAACTAGCTGATCATTTTGATCGTATGAATAAAGTAGTTGAAGAGCTACTTAGGGGCAACAACCCCACCCAGATTGCTACCCTGACTGGCCTTAAGAGGGCAGAGGTCGTTGAGTTGATAGATGAGTGGAAGAATGTTGTCCACAACGATACATCAGCCCGTGAACGTGCTAAGGAGGCTATCTCTGGGGCTGACCAACACTATGCAATGCTAATAAAAGAAGCATGGAAAACAGTTGAAGATGCAGATCAAGCAGGTCAACTTAGTGTTAAGTCTGGCGCACTTAAGCTTATTGCTGACATAGAAGGCAAAAGAATTGGAATGCTTCAAGAAGTTGGCTTGCTAGATAACGCAGAAATGGCAGGGCAAATAGCAGAGGCGGAAAGAAAACAAGAAGTTCTAGTTAAGATTTTAAAAGAAGTTACTGCCACATGCCCTAAGTGTAAGATGGAAGTTGCCAAGCGTTTGTCACAAATTACTGGAATTGTTGAGCCTATAGAGATTATTGAGGAAGTCAGTGGAATTTAATTTTGACGACCTCATTGACATACTTGACGGAGAAGAGTTTGAAGAACGACCTGTCGATCTAAGAACTTTTGTAACTGACAAAAACTATTTAGGATTACCAGGTCTATCAGAATATCAGTATACGCTTATAGAAAAATCGTCTCAGATATATAAAGAGTCAACTCTCATCAAGCTCTTTGGGGAAAAAGAAGGCTCAATAAGATATAAGCAGACATGCAATGAAGTAGTTGCTCAATTGGGTAAAGGTAGCGGAAAAGATTATTGTTCAACTATATCTGTTGCATATATAGTTTATCTACTATTATGTCTTAAAGACCCAGCATCTTATTATGGTAAGCCTCCAGGAGACTCAATTGATATTATCAATATCGCTATTAACGCACAGCAAGCAAACAATGTATTTTTTAAGGGATTTAAAAATAGAGTAACCCACTCGCCATGGTTTATAGGAAAGTACTTTGAAAAAGCTTCAGAAATAAAGTTTGATAAGAATGTTACGGTTTATTCTGGACACTCAGAAAGAGAAGCGTTTGAGGGCTACAACGTGTTGGTTGCAGTACTCGATGAAATTTCAGGATTTGCCCTAGACAGTACTAGTGGACATGACCAAGCAAAAACTGCAAGTGGCATCTATGATATGTATAGGGCATCTGTAGATTCTCGTTTCCCAGATTACGGAAAAGTAATTCTACTTTCCTTCCCACGCTTTAAGAACGACTACATACAGCAAAGATACGATGAAATTATTTCAGAAAAAGAAGTTATATCGAGATCGCATAGATTTAAGTTGGATCCAGAACTTCCAGAAAATACATTGGGTAACGAGTTTGATATTTTTTGGGATGAGGATCAAATTATTTCTTACAAATACCCAAGAGTATACGCTATACGCAGGCCAACTTGGGAAGTTAACCCAACAAGAAGCATAGAGGATTTTAAAATTGCATTCTATAGAGATGTAACAGATGCTCTGGGAAGATTTGCCTGCATGCCACCAGAAGCAATTGATGCCTTCTTTAAATCTCGTGAAAAAATTGAGATGGCATTTAAAGATCTATCAATAGCAGTCGATGGGTTTGGAAGGTTCGAGGACTGGTTCCTACCAGAAGAAGATAAAGATTATTATATACATGTAGACTTAGCTCAAAAGCATGACCATTGTGCTGTATCTATGGCTCACATTGAAAAGTTTGTTAGTGTAAAAGTTACTGACACTTACTCTCAGCCAGCACCAATTGTTAAGGTGGATGCTGTAATGTACTGGACTCCAACCTCAGATAAATCAGTTGATTTTGCAGAGGTTAGAGATTATATTCTGTCTCTTAGATCTAGAGGGTTTAATATCAGGGTGTGCACATTTGACAGGTGGAACTCTCATGATATGATGCAGCAGCTTAAGCAGTATGGAATAAATACTCAAACACTATCTGTTGCTAAAAAACATTATGATGATATGGCTATGGTTGTTCTAGAAGAAAGATTAAATGGACCTCATATACCATTGCTTGTAGATGAATTATTAGAGTTAAGAATTATGCGTGATAAAGTTGACCACCCAAGAAAAGGATCTAAAGACTTAGCGGATGCTGTTTGCGGTTCAATATATAATGCGATTAGTTTAACAAGAGAAGCCTTTGGTGATATTGAAGTTCATGACTACGCTTCTGTCAAAAAGCAGTATAGAGAAAGTTTAATACAAGAAAGCCCAAATTTGATTAAGGCGCCATCGGCTATGCCTAGGGATCTTTCTGAAGCACTAAGTGGAATGGAAATAGTATGAGTATATATCAAGAAAAAGCTAAAGAGTGTAAGTGTTGTAGTAAGCATGTGCCTCTTCCTACAAGGCTTAAAGAATACTCTGGAGTACTCGTTTGCCCAACAACATTCGATAATATTCATGAGTATAAAAGGGTTTGGTCGGAAATTGGAAAAAGACCTCCAGGGAGCATAAGAAAACATTTTTCAGAGTATGTCCAAAACATAGTTGAACAGTCTATTGACAAAACTGAGGCATAAATACTATAATTCAACTAGGCAACAATAGCTTAGTTGGTTAAAGCCCCGAACTCATAATTCGGTAATCGTAGGTTCAAGTCCTACTTGTTGCACAAGGAGGTAACATGTTTGATGAGTTTGAAGAAGAAGAAGAAATCATGAACAAGATTCAGCATTATATTGAAATAGGTGCTATAAGAATTGCTGGATTCACAGAAGATGGCGAAGCAATCTTTGAATTAAATGAAAACGTTACTGCAGAATTAGCACCAGATTTGTGGCAAGCTCATGAGGATTATGTAGAGTCAGAGCTCATAGATCTTGTGAACAATGACCTTATGCAAGTTGAGTATGATGAGCAACTTCGGGCGACATATAATTTTACAGAAGAAGGATATCAAATAGCAAAAAGCAAAGGTATAATTCCAATACAAGACATTGAAGAACTGGGAGATATGGATTTTCGTGGGTATTAAAATAAAGTACTACCTATATATTATTTTTAAAAAAATTAAGTCTATCTTTGTAAAAGATAAAAATAAAGGTAAGTTTATATACTAATGATTATCTTGGGTATAAATGAAACGTCACACGATGCATCTGTGTCTTTAATTAAAGACGGAGAGGTTTTATTTGCTGGCCATGCAGAAAGGTATAGCAAAAAGAAAAACGACTGGTATAACAATAGAGAAATTATTTTAGATGCATTGAATTATGGAACACCAGATGCAATTGCATATTATGAAAAACCCCTGCTTAAAAAGTCTAGAATTATTATCCATGGTGGAGCTAGCGATTGGAAGCCAAAATTCCCTATAAATGTTCCAGTGTATTATTTTAAGCACCACCACTCTCATGCAGCAGCAGGCTACTACACAAGTGCATTTGATGATGCCTGCATCGTAGTCCTTGATGCAATTGGTGAATTTAATACTTCAACAGTTTGGGTTGGTGAAGGCGAAAAGATTAAGCTTAGGTATAAGCAAAACTATCCAGTCAGTTTTGGATTATTTTATTCTGCATTTACACAGCTGATTGGCCTTATGCCAAACCAAGAAGAATATATTATGATGGGTATGGCAGGATACGGAGACTGGAAAAAATACTACAAGAAAGTAGATGATTACTTCCCATCTTATGACAAACAAAAATATAATTTTCATAAGGGAATAACTGACTGGGGATTTGTTTCAGAACAAGACAAGTTTGATATAGCAGCAGCAGTGCAAATGGTATATGAGCAAAGGCTGAATCAGTTTATGCGTATGGCAAAATCACTGACTGGTAAAAACAATTTAGTATTTATGGGAGGTTGTGCTCTAAACTCTTCAGCAAACACTTTGCTTTGGAATATATTCGATATGATTTGGATAATGCCAAATCCAGGGGATGCTGGTAGTTCATTAGGTGCAGCAGCAGCTTTGTATGGAAAGCATATAAATTGGAATGGACCGTATCTTGGTCATGATTTAGGCGGAGATTATCCAATTCAACAAATAGTAAATGATATATTAAAAGATGGAATAGTAGCAGTAGCATCAGGAAGGGCGGAATACGGCCCAAGAGCACTAGGAAACAGAAGCATATTGGCAGATCCAAGAGATCCAAGCATAAAAGATAAAGTTAATCTTATTAAGCAAAGGGAACTCTTTAGGCCGTTTGCACCTGTAGTAATGGCTGAACATGCTCACAAATGGTTTGATATGGATTTTGAAAGCCCATACATGCAATATACAGTAAAGTGTATACAGCCAGAAAAAATTCCTTCTGTAGTTCATGTTGATGGTACATCAAGAGTTCAAACTGTTACAAAAGATCAGCATCCTGGTCTGTATAGAGTTTTAAATAAATTCTATTTGCAAACGGGTGTTCCAATTTTACTTAATACTAGTTTAAACATTAAGGGCCAGCCACTACTAAATGATATGAAAGATGTCCTTGACTGGCAGGCACATTACGGATATAATATACTAACAGGAATTACACCTCTGTAGCTCAGAGGAAGAGCAACAGACTTCTAATCTGTTGGTCGCTGGTTCGATTCCAGCCAGGGGTACCACAACAAGTATCGCTTATAAACAAGGAGAAAAATGAAGACAGTAGGAGATAAATTAGGTAACTTTGCGGTTACTGGAGTTAAGCCAGGGGCTTTGTCGTATGATGAATCTTCCTTTGAGATAGTTAATCAAGATTCTTTTCCAGGAAAATGGAAGATTATCGTATTCTATCCAAAAGATTTTACATTTGTATGCCCAACAGAAATTGTTGCGTATGATGCTTTAGTTAATGACTTTAATGATAGAGATGCGGTTTTAATGACTGGTTCAGTTGACAATGAGTTCTGCAAGATTGCATGGAGAAATGCCCATGACGACCTAAAGAAAACAAACTCATGGTCATTTGCAGACACTGCACACCAACTAGCAAGCGATCTTGGCGTCCACCATTCTTCTGGAGTAACTTATCGTGCTACCTTTATTGTCGATCCAGACAATATTATTCAGCATGTAACAGTAAACAATTTGGATGTTGGAAGAAATCCAGATGAGACACTTCGTATTCTAGATGCACTTCAAACAGGAGAGCTATGCGCTTGCAATAGATCTTTGGGCGGGGAAACACTGTAATGAATTGGGTAGATCAGCTTAAAGATTCTCTTCCAGAGTATGCTAAAGACATAAAGCTAAATCTAGATGCAGTAATTAATAGATCAACAGTTGACCCAGAGCATGCCACTTATTTATCAATCGCCGCAGCTTTTGCAACTGGAAACTCTAAGCTACTTGCATTTATTACAGCAAGCGCTACGGATGAAGTTGAAAAAAATGCAGCCTTAACGGCTGGTGCCATTATGGCTCAAAACAATGTATGGTATCCATTCATTGAGATGGCAGATGATCAAAACCTCAAGGGTTTGCCAGCACAGCTAAGAATGAATGCAATCACTTCTCACGGTGGAACAACAAAGGGTAAGTTCGAAGCTTACTCTTTAGCATCATCGATTATTGGCAAATGTCATTTTTGTGTTAAAGCACATTATGAAACATTGAAAGAAGAAGGCTACACAGTTGAGCAGTTGCGTGATATCGGAAGAATTGCAGCAACAATTAATGCATTAGCAAAGATACTTTCAGCTTAGTATAAGTCCTTGGTATGACTTAAAACTACCAACTTTGCCCTATAGCTCAGTTGGTAGAGCGTCGAACTGTTAATTCGAATGTCCCTGGATCGAGGCCAGGTGGGGCAGCGCTCCTATAGCTCAGCTGGTAGAGCAGCAGACTTTTAATCTGCGGGTCGATGGTTCGAGACCATCTGGGGGCACCAACTGTTTTAAATACAAGGAGGTTGTATAAAAATGACAGACATATCAAGATTTGTAACTGAAATAATAGATGCAAAAAAAGAATATGATAAAGATTCTGATCTATCCAACCTATTCTATTTAGAGTTAGGAGTTGGAGATTGGTCACGTGGAAACAACTCTTACTCTCTAGAAACAGATTATGGGTGGGATGGTATTTCAGTAGACAATGAAGATAAGTTTATTGATGGATTTCGTGCTAATAGAAAAAATAAATGCATAAAGGCTGATGCAACTGCAATAAATTTTCACGATTTTTTTAAAGAAAACAGTGTCCCAAATAGAGTGGATTACCTTCAAATAGATCTTCATGGCAACCATAAGCTTGGAGAAAAAGCAAAAAATGATGTACATAAACCATTAAAAACCTTAGTTTCTTTACCATTAAATCAAAATAGGTTTTCAGTAATAACGTTTGATTTCGGAAACTTAAACCACTTTGATAACTGGCCTATAAGAGATGCACAAAGGCAGATATTAAGTTCATTTGGGTACTACTTGCTAGTAGATAAATTTTATGAAGACTGGTGGGTAGATGGAGATTATTTCCAGTATGAAGTCTTTAATAGATTCCACAAGTGGACACAGTGATGCGGGTTAAATATGAAGAATGACAAACCGATTGGATTTACCCCAATTGATCTTGAGTATCACCCAAATAATCCAGATAGGGATGTCTTTGAATTAAATTCATTTGGGTATAGGACAAAAGAGTTTATTTTAAATGAAGATCTGGTAACCCTTGGTTGCTCACAAACATTTGGTTGGGGTGTAGATAAAGAACAATCTTGGCCAGAACTAATTTCAAAAAAGCTTAATATTTCAGTAACAAACCTTGCACTCCCAGGAGATAGCGTAATGGGACAGGTTCTAAGAGCTTTTGATTATTTTAAAAAATATGGTAATCCTAAAAAAATTGTAGGAGTCTTTCCAATCAATAGGCTTCTATTTGCATCTAGCATGCATGATCCATACAAAATGGTAACCTGGGATCTGCATGGTCACAAAGGTCCAGAAAAATTTTCTCAAATTCCACACACACCAGACAAAGTTTTTAATATAGAGGTATGTCAAATTCAAAACTATATGTTTATAAGCATGCTAGAGCAGTATTGCCGATCAAACAATATAGAATTCTTTTATACTTTCTGGGACATGCACAGAACAGAAGATATGAAGGTGGGTGTAATTCAAATGCCTGAACTGAATATAGAAATGCCAGTCTCATTAAAAAATTTAGATTTCTGCGTATACTTGAGGGAAAATTCAAAATCTTATTTTGATCCAATAAACCTTCAAGTAACAATGGATTACCCAAATAAATATGATACTGACTGCCATAAGGAGTTTATTGATTTGAATAATTTTCACTACTCCTCTGACGCCACATACTCCTTTGGAGGCCATTTCAGTTTTCATGAACATTTGCATTATTCAGACAAGATTTTAGAGATTTTGGACCTAGATGACCTATGGGTATAGAATGTTGTGACTATTGAGAATAGTGCTAACATGTAGTATAATAGTAAAGACACAAAGGAGAGCTAAATATGTTGAATTTTAATAAAGTTTATATTGACCCAGAAATATATTATGTTGAAAATTTTATATCTCAAGAGGAGATAGACATAATACTTGGCTCTACCTTTGAATGGATTAAAACTAATGAAGACGGAAACGGTGCTTACGCATTTGATGAAGAAGAGCTAGATGAATTAAAGACAGAGGGTGTTGCTAGAAGATTTACTGGAGTAATAAAATCTGAAGAAAAATTTTGGTGGGAAGTTATTGTAAAAAAGCTAAGACAGTTGTTAGACAATGAAAATGAAAGATACAATGCTGTTCCATATATAACTAAGTACCTTCCAGAAGGTGATTGGGGTCTATACTACCATTATGAAAATCATCCAGACTGTGGTCCAATTGGTAAGTATACAACTAAAGGGTTTACATTAGGACTCAACGATGGATGGACTGGTGGAGAAATAGACTTTAAGCATAAGGGAATTACTTTCACTGTTAAGCCAGGAACAATTGTGGTCTTCCCTGCATCAGAAGATTATACACATGCAGTTTTAAAATCAGGTGGCGGGAATAGAATAGTGCACAGCGCTTTTGTTTACAGTAATGATTTTTATGAATCAGAAATATGCCCAGACGTATTCCCTTTGGATACAAATAATTCAAAGATCAAGACAATAACCAACAAAGACAATTGAAGACAGCTCTAGTAACTGGCACTAAGCTAGGTGTCGGTAATGCATTAGTTACAGAACTTTCTAATCGTGGGTACAGAGTCATTGCAACATCTAGAGATCCAAACCATCTATTGCATAATAAAAAAGATTTTGGCTGGAGCGAAGAAGTATTAATAGAACAGCTTGACTTATCAGATATAGAATCAATAGAAAGACTTCATGCTAAGTATAATGATATCGAGCTAGACTTGCTAATAAATAACGCAGCTGGTGGAAGTTATTATGAGTCTAATCCAGAAGGACTATTTAAAACATTTGAGTACGCCTCTTTGCTAAATGTAGCAGGGCCAGCACATCTAACAAAGTTATTCCTAAACAACTTAAAAAGATCCCAGAATCCTACAGTTGTAATGATATCCTCTTTTGCTGGAAAATATTTTTATGCAGGTGACATAACCTATTGTGTATCAAAGTCGGCTGTATCAGCAATGGCTGAAGTCCTAAGAATTGAGTTTATGCATTCAAATGTAAAGGTTACAGAAATAAGACCAGCAAGCATAAACACTAGGCCAGATAATCCTAACATTAATCATATGGATACTAGCAATGTTGTAGACGCAATAATGTGGGTCTCAGAGGTACCAAAAAACTGCAACATAGACCTTATAGAAATGTCGCCTTTGTTCTGCAAAAAGTACTCATAGACAAATCATTACTCAATATGATATAATTATAGAGGCTGCCAAATGGGGCCTAAATTAACTTATTCGCTTGAAAGGGGAATAAAATGGTAAACACAACACTGGATCTTTTTAGAGATCCATTTTTTATTGGCTTTAATCGTGAGTTGGAAAGAATGGCAAATGTTCATCAAATAGCAACACGCCAAACATATCCACCATATGATGTATTAAAGCTAGATGAGGATACTTTCCAAGTATCAATTGCAGTAGCTGGTTTCACAAAAGAAGATATAGATGTATCTGTAGAAAATGGTACACTTATTGTTAAGGGTGAAATCACAGAGGTGACCGACGGCGAGTACCTACACAAGGGTATTGCTGCACGTAAATTCACACGAACATTTGCTTTGGGTGAGTATATGGAAGTCATTGGGGCAAGTATTGAAGATGGAATGCTGCATGTAAATGTAGAAAGAATCATTCCAGAAGAAAAAAAGCCTAAGAAGATTAAAATTAAATAAGTAAATGACCTGAGCATGTCTGTAAACTGCTCCTTAAATTAGGAGGAATGATGTTCGAGTACTATGTCAAAAAGGTAAGCAAGGTCGTAGATGGAGACACTATAGATGTCGATATCGATCTAGGCTTTGATATTTCATTTAGCTCTAGAGTTAGATTGGCTGGTATAGATACTCCAGAAAGTCGTACTGCTGATAAAATGGAAAAAGCTTTAGGGTTAGAAGCAAAAGCATACTTAAAGAATGCAATTGACTCAGCCAAAACTGTTGTAATTAAAACAGAAAAAATGGACTCATCAGAAAAATATGGTCGCATTTTAGGTTGGGTTTTCTTAGACGGATCAGATAAATCTATTAATCAAAAGATGATTGAAGATGGTCATGCATGGGGTTATATGGGAGAAACAAAGATTAAAGACTTTGATGCATTAGCAAAAGCAAGGAAGAAAAGCGGGAAGTAATGCCAGTATATGAATATAAGTGCTCATATGATGAAGCACATGCATTAATGTCAGTAAATAGATCAATTACAGATAGTGATCCAGGTTATACATGTGTTGAATGTGAGTCTGACATGATAAGACATTTCACCCCATTTGGTATACAATTTAAAGGTAATGGATTTTACAAGACAGATAATCCTAAATAGCTAAAGTGGTATAATTAACTAAGTAAACAAATTGTTTATTTAGGAGTTATAGTTGACTAGGACTAAAGCATGGAGATTATCATTAGCCACCATTTTAATGTTTGGATGGGTATTTCTTACTCCTGCCCACGGAGATGATCCACTTAGCTTAGCCGCTCAAGAAATACAAGAACTTAACAATAAAGTATCTAATTTGGTTTATCAAGATGATTTTATAGATCTTATAGACATAGCAGAAAATAAATTTACATATGCAAAAAATGCGATGGAGCTTAAAGAAGATGCATACGATGCCTATGATGATGCAGTAGATGCAGAGGCCACAGCACTAGAAGATAAAAACCTTGCTCAGTCAAATGTAGATGGCCAGACAGCCACAGTAGCTTTGGCTCTTGAGCATAAAAATAATGCCCTTGAAGAAAAAAACGAAGCTCAAGATGCGCTGGGAATAGCCAATATTAATGTTCAAACTACACAGTCAAATATTCAAAGTTCTGGCGGATCTGGGCTTCAATATACTGTATACAACTTAGCAAGGGTTTGGCCAAGCATAGCAGTTCCAGATTCTGTTATTTGTTCTGGTACCTGGAACTCAAGCTCTATGAACCTTCCAGTTTGTGGCAATAGATATGAAAATATAGTTGTTAAGTTTACTGGGCAAATCACAGTTCCATCATGGTTTACAACAGTAGCGTTTGCGGGATATACGGACGACGGATTCAGAATGTTTATTGATGGAAACCTTGCAGTTAATAACTGGGTAGAACAAGGCGCAAGGTGGAGTTCTTGGTCTCCAACATATGATGTAAGCGAAGATAAGACTTTAAATGTGGAGATTTGGTGGTATAACGGAGGTGGCCCAGGATCTTATCATCTTGGCTGGACAATTCCTGGCGGAATGACTGGTGCTGGGTGTGACTATTCTGGCGATCCAAGAGTTTGGGGACAAAATTTTAGTTGTGATCTAAATACATTTTCATCTGGATCAGGCCCAACACAATCACAGCTAGATGCATACGACGAAGCACTTGAATCACGGGCGGCTGCACAAGTAAGCTATAATAATAAATTAGCAGTATATAATGACAAACTAAATATTTATAACCAAGAAGTACAAGCCTTACAAAATCTCACATCAAACCTAACAACAGCAAGCGAAAACCTAACACTCGCACAACAAAACCTAACATCTGCTTTGGAATTAAAGAATAATAGAATCAACACATATGATCAATCTATAATTGATTTGAATTCTGCTATTGAAGATGCATGGAATTATTATTTTGAGCAATCTGAGAGAGAATTAAACGCCGCAATTGCACAAGCAGCAGCGAATGCTGCAGCGAATCAACCCACACCAGAGCCAAGTCCAGAACCAACACCAGAGCCAAGTCCAGAACCAACACCTGAGCCTACAGAAGAACCCACCCCTGAGCCTACAGAAGAGCCCACCCCTGAGCCTACAGATGAGCCCACACCTGAGCCTACAGACGAGCCCACCCCTGAGCCTACAGACGAGCCCACACCTGAGCCTACAGACGAGCCCACACCTGAGCCTACAGACGATGTTGAAATTAAAGATGAGGTTCTAGCAGCTTTAGTCCCTAAAAAGGGGAGCGGAACTGAAGAAGACCTCTCTAATGTTATTGCAAATCTCACAAGCAAAGATAATAAACTAGTTGTATTGTCTCCAGAGCAAATATCTGCAGTAAGTCAAACCCTGAAGGCTTTAACACAAGAGGCTAAAGCAGAGGTTGCAGAAAATCTAGGAATCAAGGCTGCAGATGTTGCTCAGGTTGCAGAAGCTATGAAAAGCAACCCAGAGCTAGCTCAGGCATTTGTTGAGTTTGAATCCAGAGCAGAGTCTGCAGGAGATGCAAGCATGCCTTACACTTTAGCAGACGCAACAACAGAGGTTCAGACAGAAGCATTTTTGGCGGATCCAATAGGAGCACTTACAGATATTGATTTTGAAAAGATATTTAGCCCATCTGAATGGGGTAAAGACATGACAGATGACCAAAGAGAAAAAGCTCAGGAAGTTGTAATACCAGTTATTATCGCATCAAATATTATTGCAGCTGCAATGACTAGGAGGATATAATGAAAATAATCAAGGCAATATTTAAATATATATGGGAAGTAATTAAGGAGAGCATAGCTCAGATATTTACCCTTTTGGGCTTCTTTATTGCTTGGCTAACACTTACTGGATCAGCCCAGCAGGTAGTTGGAGTTGCCACTTTAATTGCTACAGCAATATGGCTTCTTACAATACCACTTAGAAAAGAGGACTAATAGTGTATAATTGTACTATGAGGAAAATAATTTCTATTGCTATGGCTGGCCTATTAATGGTATCATTAACTGGATGTGATTCTTTAAACAGATATCGCTACCCATGCCAAGATCCTAAAAATTGGGAAATTGCAGAATGTAATCCTCCAGAATGTGAAGCTTCACAGACTTGTACAAAAGATGTAATAGAAATTACACCTACCACACCAGAACAGGAAATAACAAATGGCTAAACAAAAGCTAACGCCTGCAGATCTAGATGCTCGTTTAAAGTTTATTTTAGGAATAACACTTGGCAGTATTCTATTCATGACAGCGCTTGGAATTATTTACGGATTATTGTTCGTAACACAACCTATCGGAGCTCAGTCAGAAAATGACAAAATGTTCTTTAATGTTTTAGGTAGCATTGCAACATTTATTACAGGAACCCTTGCAGGAATTTTGATTGGTAACTCAGGTGCTAAAGACATCATGGCAGCACAGATAGCAAACAAAGAAGTAGATGCAAAAAACACACAAGCAGATAAAAAATTAGAAGCAGAAATTGATGCAACAGCAGCTCGTTTGGCAGCAAAGCCAGATGGCGCAATGCCAGAAGAGCAACCAGTTGATCTAGATTGGGATAAAGACTAATGGCAGAACAAGGTACAGCAGCTCGTCTAATAGAAGTTGCTACAGCAGAGATTGGAACTATTGAAGGTCCAAAAGATAACGAAACTAAGTACGGTGCTTTTATGAAAGCAAACTTCCAACCATGGTGTGGAAGTTTCGTAAACTGGTGCGGGTCAGAATCTGGCGTAAAGATTCCTAATACTGTTTACACGCCAGGAGGTGCAGCAGCATTTAAAAAAGCTGGTGCTTGGATTGATGTAGATGTTGCAGATCCAGAGCCAGGAGATATAGCGTATTTTGATTTCCCTTCAGATGGGGTCGATAGAATTTCTCACGTAGGTATTGTTGTTAAAGACAATGAGGATGGAACTGTTTGGTGTATAGAAGGAAACACATCTTCAAAGAAGTCTGGAAGCCAAAGAAATGGCGGAGAAGTTTGCAAACAACTTCGTGCTTATAAGAAAAATAAAGCTGGTGTTTTAATCTCTATCGTTGGTTTTGGGCGTCCAAAATTTGGCGGAGCAGCAAAGTCTAATACGGAAAAGACTACAACAAAGACTGCATCGAAAACTTCAGCAAAAGCTGCACCAGCAAAAGTAGATCCTAAAGTAAAAGCAGCAATTGATTTATTAACTAAAAACGGATATACTGTATCTAAATAAATGAATAAGTATTTAATAAAGCTAGAAATTTCAGCAGAAGTAGAAGCTTTTGATGAAAATGATGCGAAAGAGTATATTTCTGATATATTTGGCACAGATGATGAAGTAAAGTCTGTCAAAATCTCATCAATAAGAGTAAAAGGGGACAAAAAATGAAATCGATATATGATGTAGAATTAAAATCAGCTACTGGGGAACCTAACTTTATGGAACAATATAGAGGCAAGGTTACAATGATTGTAAACACAACAGTCGGATGTGGCTTTGCAAACCAGTTCGAGGTTCTCGAATGGCTACACCAAAAGTATAAAGATAGAGGATTTGAAATAATTGCCCTCCCAACTAATGACTATTGTGGTCCTGGAGTAACAAAAGGCGAATGGTCTCAGGGACTAGTTAATGGAATTGATTCTCAAAATTATGGAGAATGCGTGTATGGAACTACATTTAAATATTCAGAAAAAGTAAATTCTGTACCGAATACAGCAACAGTTGGAGATCTAAACGGAATTGATCAACCTTTTGGAGAGCCAAGCGAAATATATAAGGTTATTACTGAGCATGCTGAGGCAAGTTGGGATGAAGCTGTAAAGCTTGGAATTCACAAGCCAGTAAAAGAATATTACTCATGGTGGTTGTGCCAAGGATTTTATAACGGACAAACAATGGCTGCCAACTTTGAAAAATATTTAGTTGATAGGGATGGATATGTTGCAAAGCACTACCCACCATCAGTTTTAAATCTAGATGTAGAAAAAACATTAAAGGACAATCTGCTAAAAGAGCTAGGTCTTCCATATGGAGATCTTGGAGCAGAGTACTCTAGAATTGACCGTCAAAATGAATTAAAAATTGGTGAAGGTGGCAAAATTGAAATTGCGCCAGATCACATATTGATGGTTTCTCATAAGCAGCAGGTTCCTCCTGGCCCAGGCCACGGAAGATCCTACAAGCTTTTTGAGGAAGAATATGCGGTTGTTTGTAGCCACATAGAAGAATTGCTAGATGGCACAAAAGCTTTAATTAATAAGAATTAATTAACAAAGGGAGAAAAAATGAGCATAGCCGTAGAAGAAGTATTGGTAGAATTAACTGCAGAACAATTAGAAAAAGAAGGCGCTGATCGTAGAGAGCGTCTTCAAATGACTTGGCCAATTTGGAACTCAGGCCTTGAGTCAGCAAGTGGTGAAAAAGACTTTCTTAAGAAGTATGAAGGAAAAGTTTTATTTTTTACAAACACTACAGTTGGATGCGGAAATGCAAACCAGTTAGAGGTTATGCAATGGCTACAGGATAAGTTTGAAGATCAGGGATTCTCTGTTATTGGAGTTCCAACCAACGATTTTTGTGGTGCTGGTATTACAAAGTCAAACCATAAGCCAGAAAAGTTTGCTAAAGGAATTACATGTGGAATGGACTCTAAGGAGTATAGCGAAGAGGTCTATAATACGACTTTTGAGTATTCAGAGATGACACATTCAAATCCAAACGATTTGGTTTCTGCAACTGTAGGCTCAGCTCCAGGACATAACGGAGTAGGGGAGCCCTATGGAGAGCCTCATACTTTTTGGAAAACTATTGCAGGGCAATCAGAGCATATTTTTAGCTACAACCAAAGAAACGGAATCCCACACACATCAGATGACTACTACTCATGGTGGCTGAATCTTGGATTTGATGGTGGGGTTAAAATGTCAGGTAATTACGAGAAGTATCTATTTGATAGAGATGGTTATCTTCTAAAGAATTTTAACTGTCAGGTTCTTACCTATGACCATGAAAAAATGGTTAAAGACCAAGCAGCATCAGTTGGCTCTGATCTAGGAATGGCTCCTGGAAGATCAGTAAAGATATTTTGGGAAGAGTATGAAGTAGTTAAAGCTGCTATTCAGTCTGCTTTAGATGGAGAACTATCTCTTCTAAACCCAAAGCATCCTAATTATGTAATATCAAATTAATACAAAAAAGTATTGACAACCATCTTTAAATACCTGTATAATGTTATATAGGTATAAAACAAGAACTAGGAAAAATGCTACACTTATATGAAAATGGAGTAGAGATTCTTAGGAATAAAATTCCTAAGAATAAGCTTGATTTATACTGGAATAATTATAATTTAATTATTTGGGAAAAAAATAATAGCGGATATTTTGATACCAAAGGTATTTATAAGAATAATTCCTGGGGAATCGCAAACGAGTTTCCAGTTAATTCAAAAGGGGCATGGACTCTTCCGCTAAAGTATGTCAAATATTTTAAATAAATTAGATTCAGATGAGCAGTCAGTAAGATGGTGGCATTTAGCTGCATGCAGCGGAATGGACACCAATCTTTTCTTTGACCAATACGAGTCTGATGTTAATATGGCTAAGGCTATAGACCAATGCTGTTTATCGTGCCCAGTCAGATCTATTTGTTATGAATCTGGAGTAAGCAACAGCGAGTACGGTGTTTGGGGCGGAGTTTTTCTTTCATCTGGATTGTTAGATAAAATGAAAAATTCACACAAGACAAAAGAAGTTTGGAAGCAGATAAAGGCTAAAAATAATGTCTAATGTGTACGACGATAATCACTTTAAATACGGAATGAATCAGTGGACTGGTGAGCCTAACAAGCCAGTTTTTTATAATGAAGACATGAAGAAAAGACTAAGAGAATTAAATAAACCTATGTTCTTGTTAATGGATGTTGTAAAGTATCCAGAGTTCCTTGCTTTAAGGCTATACGAGGACAACTTTATACAATTCGATGGCATTGAAAAAGAAAAAGTTATAGACTATGTTTCTAAAGCTAAGAAACTACTTGAGTCATATGGTGTTCGAGTAGAGTTAGAAGGAAGGCCAATGGCATGAGTGAATTAAAATCAGAGCATCTTTCTGTAGTTGACAATTTTCTTAGAGAAAATTCTAATGGTAGCACCCACTATATGTTGACTATTGCAAGAGATGGGGAAAGCCCAGCTAGATCCATTTACCACTACAACAGCCCAATAGATGTAACTGATGCATACAATAAGTACACTGACTGGGGTTTTGCAAAAGATTACCTAACAGTAACAATGTATGGACCAGGTGGCCAGCTAGCTCAAAAAGTTCTGCGTAGGTCTTCAGGCGGAACCCAAGGAGACTGCACATTTGTTAGAGAAGATTACATCAAAGCGGAAAAAATAATTCTAAGCTATAAAAATGATATGCCAGAAGATAGATACACAAGCCTAGTAAAAGATTTTGCTGGACTTTTTTCAAGAGACAACATTAGATTTAATGTTAGTCGTTTTTTTAAAGAAACAGAATGCGAAGAGGTTTTTGAATGAGTGAAAAAATATTTTGTTATTCATGTAACAAAACAAAGAATAAGCTGAACTTAAAGAAGTCGTCATTGCTTACAATAAACCTATTTCTTTGCCAAACATGCATAGACAATAAGTTTGAACCAAGGTGGGTAATTCTTATTGCTGGAAGACAAAATGGACATGAATTAGTTAAAGATTTTATACAAAAAAAGAGATACATTGGCTCAGAAATTACAGCATCTGAACTATTAATTTAGACTAATTATAAGGTATAATTACCTTATAATGGAAACAACTTATTTAACGATTGTAGTATCAATATTAGCTGCAACGCTCAGTGGATTTGCCACTGCGTTGGTTAATGGTTTTAGAGACGCAAAAAAAGAAAGAAATAGGCGGGATGAGCGTGAAAAAGACCATCTTAAATTAGATATAAAGGATCTTAAAATAGAGTTATACCAGCTTGAAAAAGAGCTAAATGAGTGGAAAGGCAAATATTATAAAGCCATCCAAGACTTAATTGAAATGAAGTCTGAATTAGAGAGTGTATTATCCCAATTAAATCACATAGAATATCATGAAATGCTGGACACAGAATAATTAAAATAGTACAATAGATTTATGACCTGTATTGTTGCTATTGCCCAGAATGGTGTTGTCTATATGGCTTCCGACCATGCTGCATCAGACGATAAAAGCGGATGGATCCTTTCAAGAAAAGAGCCTAAGTGTTTTAAGGTTGGTCAGTACGGTATAGCATTTACAGATTCTTTTCGTATGGGCCAAATTCTTCAATACATGTGGACCCCACCAAAATATACTCCAACTAAAACAAACTCTGGATTAGATAAGTTTATGAGAACTAAATTTATTGATTCAGTAAAAGCTGCATTCAAAGAGCATGGGTACGGGAGCATTGGATCATCGTCAGAAGAAGACACTGGTGGAATTTTCATAGTAGGACTTGAAGGTAGAATCTTTACTATAGATGAAGACTTTCATGTAGGTGAAAATGTTGTAAACTACATGGCAGAAGGAAGCGGCGGACAGATAGCTTTGGGAGCATTGCATGCTACTAAGAACCAAAAAAATCCTAGACTTAGATTAAAAGCAGCATTAGAAGCAGCAACTGAGTTTAATATGAGCGTAGCTGCCCCCTATACATACATTCAAGTTTAGTGTATAATTAGTTAATGGATATAAACGACTTAAGACCAGACTACTCAAGATCAATGGACATTAGAGGTGTGCCAACACATGTATGTCCATGTGGTTGTGAGATATGGAATCTTAAAGTCATTTTTGATAGTTGTGAAATTGCAACTTATTTTTTAGATATGGAGTGTGCTAATTGTGGCACACTGGCAACTGCACCAACGCCACTTGATATGGAAGAAGAAGAATGAGATCACAAAGAAGAATTGATTTGCTAGAGCTTGAGCTTTATAAGCTTAGAATTGAATTAGATATAATGCACGAAATCATGAGTAACATCATCAATACACAGACTCAAGCTGCAGAAATGAAAAACATGGATTCTGGTAAATGGTATCCACGTAAAAACCCAACTCAGAACTAAAAGCTATTGACAACCACTGCTGTATTTAGTAGAATTGGCTTTATGAAAAAACTAATAACTATGGCAATTATTGCCAGCACACTAGCTATCACCACAATGCCTGCACAGGCATCACAAAAGGTAAATACCTTAAAGTCAACTACTGTTGCACCAACCCTAGCAATTCTTGACACTGCCCTTGACACATCAATCCCTGCGATTAAGTCAAGGTTAGTAGCAGAGGTATGCATTCTTGACTGGCCTTCTTGCCCAAATGGAAAGACATTTATGGAGGGTCCAGGAGCATCAGTTCTTCCAATCAACATTCTATCATCACGATCATTTAACCACGGAACACAAATGGTTTCCTCTGCGTTGTTTGGAAATCCAAACTTAAATATTGTTTTTGTAAGAATTGTTGGTAACACAAGGGCTGGAGCTCAGCAAACCTATGGTATAAACACACTTGCAAACGCATTAAATTGGGTTGCTGCTAATCAGACAAAGTACAACATTGTTGCAGTAGCGTCATCACATGCAACAAACGCTCCAGTAATTAAAAATAGCGCATCTTCAAACTATTGTTCACCAACACAAATTGATTCAGTAGTTTCTAGATTGCATAACTCTGGAGTTCCAGTATTTTTCCCAGCTGGCAATAGCGGAACAAATCCCTCAATGAAGGATAAGATCGAGTGGCCTTCCTGCATCAAGCAATCAATTGCAGTTGGTGGAGTTGAGACTCTTAATCTAGATCAACCTCAAGTTGCTTTAACTAGCAACTATGACAAAAATCTAATCGATCTGTGGGGTGAAATTCAAGTTCCAACCACCTACCCTGGGAACGTTTCTGGTCATTCCTATGGAACATCTGTTTCTGTTCAGGTTGTTGCTGCAAGATACGTTCAGCTTAAATCTCTTAAGCCAACAAGCACTCCAGATCAAATCATCTCATTGATGAAGTCGTCATCTGTGCAATTGCCTACATTGAATAATCAGACAGTGTATCTATTTAATTTACTGAAAGCTATCAATGGATAAAAAGCTTACAGTACTTGAGGAGATAATTAAAGATATTGGTGAGGAGTTGTACCAGAAATGGTACAACGCCTTGGCCATTGAAGATAGAACAGAAGAAGCCTCAAAGGCAATGGCTGCCAATGCAGGAGAAACTGCAATTTGGGTTATTCAAACATTTATGAATAAGTTCAATGATGCAGCGGATGAATTAAAAGGGGAGTAGATTGATAGTAACAGATGAAAGTTTTGATAATACAATTAAGTCTCACGATTTAGTTCTTATCGACTTTTGGGCCCCATGGTGTGGTCCATGCAAAAAGGTGTCTCCGATACTAGATGAGATATCTGAAGAGCGTGGATTATGGGTGGGCAAGTTAAATGTTGATGAGAATCCTGTAAAATCAGCAGAATACTCTATTACTTCTATCCCACATATGGTACTATTTAAGTCTGGAAAGCCAGTAAAGACTATTACTGGAGCAAAACCTAAGCATGTAATGCTGGAAGAACTTTCAGAGTGGATCTAAATAACATAGGTTCAGATCATTTAGAGTTTGAAATATGGCTTAAAAATGGTTATGATAGAGGCTGGATCTCAGATGTATTTTGCGATACACATGATGGACCACCTTTAACAGATGAAGAAATGCAAGAATGGGAAGAAGGAGGAGATCCCTGCTCTTTCCACGTAAAAATAAATGCACTACACTAAATTTCTGCGCTCAATTATAGAGGCAGAGGAAATAAGGAGAATAAATTAAATGAACTCATTTAAGAAAATCGCTCTAGCCATGGTTGCAGCCATGACTTTGGGCACAATGGTAGCAACACCTGCAAGTGCTAACACCATGTCAGTTGTAGCAACAACATGGAATGCTTCAAAATCTGGCGGAGCTGGGTTTGATACTCCAGCAACTGCTGGTACAGCACTAAACACTGCAATTGTACGTCCAGTACCTGCAGATAATACAATTGACAGCACAGATGTTGTACAGTTGGTGGCAACAGTAGTTGCTGGAACAAACGTAGTAGCAACAGCAACAAACGCAACAATCGTTTCTGCATTGCACTCATCAGCTGCACCAGTAGGAGCATCTTCAGGGTCTTCAAGCCTAACAGTTGCAACTGGAACTGGAACAACAGCAACATTTTATGTATATACAAAGACAACAGCAATTGGAACAGTTGTAATTACAAATGGTCCAGTAACACTTACATATTATGTACAGGGTACAGCTGGTCTAATTAATAACCTAACAGTATCTGCTCCAGTAGCAGGTGCAGCGGGAACAAAGCAGGACATTGTCGTAACAGCAACAGACGCATTTGGAAACAAAGTATCTGGTAAGTCAATTACAGCAACAGTTTTTGCCTCAACAGCAGTGATGGACACAGCAACAGTAACAACTGGGGCCACACTTGCAGATTTTGGAACAGCAACCTTTAAGGCAACTCTTCCAACAACTGGAACACGCTCACTTATTACATTTGCACCAACAACATCAACAGATGCAGTTGCAGCAGCAGTAGTAGGATTGACAGCTCCAACACTAGCACCTTTTGCAGAAATTGCAGTTCGTGATCTAGTATCAGAGCTTGCTGCTCAAACTGCTGCTAAGGATGCAGCGATTGCTGCCAAGGCTGTCGCAGATGCTGCAGTTCTAAAGGCTGCTGCTGATGCAGTGGTAGCAAAGGCTGCTGCTGACAAGGCACTTGCTGATGCAAAGATTGCTGCTGATGCAGCTCTTGCTGCAGCAGTTAAGGTAGAAGTAGATAAGGCTGCTGCTGCTAAGCTAGCATCAGACGCTGCGCTACTTGCAAAAGATGCACAGATTGCTAAGTTGACTGCGGATAACGCTGCAGCAATTAAGTCACTCAAGGATGCTTTCAACAAGTTGGCTCGCCAATGGAATGCAAAGAATCCAAAGGCTAGAGTAACTCTAGTTAAGTAATTCTATTAATAGTAGGGCAAGCGATGCTTGCCCTACTATTAATATTATGATAAAATTAATACTATGGAATGGGATCATTTTCACGTAATTAAAAAAAAGATTTTAGCAGAACTAATAATTGAAATGGAAAATTTAGAATTTCCGCCAGACTGGAGACCTAAAGACGTTTTAGGCTTAGTAGTTAGAAAATTAAAAGAAAAAGAGGAATCATGTTAACTAGATTAAAGATTTGGCTAGGTATCACACCAAAAGAAGTTGTGTTTGAGAAAGTTATTGCAGATGCGCTATTAGCATCTATTAAGGCCCCAGCCAAGAAGGCTGCTAAGAAGGCCCCAGCCAAGAAGGCTGCTAAGAAGGCCCCAGCCAAGAAGGCTGCTAAGAAGGCCCCAGCCAAGAAGGCTGCTAAGAAGGCCCCAGCCAAGAAGGCGGCAAAGTAATGGACTCTAGAAGAAGATCATTGCTAAAGACTGTTAGTTGGCCATTTGTACACTTTACTTTTGTTTCTGGAATAATTTATTTTGTACTAAAATATTATACTGGTGAAGCTGAGTGGGAATATGTTGGTCTTTATGGTTTATCATACTTGGCCCTTGAAATGACATTCTTTTTCATTCATGAAAGAGTATGGGCAAAGTTTGGTGGTAAAGTAAAGTAATGGGAAAGCACCTTGATAAGATGCAGAGAGCTTTAGCGCAAAGGCAGGCAGGAACATATGCTAGCGGACAAAAAAAGCCAGGATCTATGAATATAAAGAAGACTGGATATAGAGGACAGAAGGCTAAAGGCTCTAAGTAATGTTTAGTGGATTTTGTGAAGTAAAAGGGTGCGGTAAGAAAGCTACTAGGCTTTCAGGACATCAGTCAGGACCAATTATCGATATATGTGATGATTGCTGGCATGAGCAATATAAGTCCTAATCAACTAAATGCTATAATAGAGGGATAAGCGGAATACTAGTCCCGCTTAAATAAATAACCTATAGGAGTAATAACATGTCAGACGGAAAAGATTTAAACGGATTTACATCACCAAAGGTAAATAATTCAACAGTTTGGGGAAACAACGAGCAGTATGCAGCTGATCCAAAGTCAGCATTCCCAGCATCAGACGTTTCAAACCAAGCGCAGGCTCAGGGTCCAAAGTAATATGTGCATTGAATGTGGATGCGAAAGCGTAGGAAGTGAAACTGGTATAGCTTCAGTTTCAATTCAAGATGTTACTTCTCAAGGAACCTCTGGGGTTACCTTGAGCATGGTTTCAACACCAGAGCAGACTGAAAGGTTCATAAACGAATAATGTGCAAAGATTGTAATTGCGGTAACTCAGAAGATATCAAGTATGAATCTTCTGTTGAGTCATCAATGAATACAAATGTTGTAACTATATCACAGATTAAGGGTGCATAGTGTCAGAAAACGTTGTAAACTCTAATGAGACGCCAAAAAAGAATCCTTCTCAGGGTAAATTCAAATCTGGCATACAGCCTAAGAGGCCACCAATTAAAATTGATGTGAATAAGCACGGAATTAGAAGAGAAACTCCAGCTGTTCCTCAAGCACCTAGAAAAACTGGAAGAAAGAAAGTTTAATTATGGAATCATTATTGCAGCATACTAGTCAACTTGGAGGGAAGCTTCTTGGTGGAGGCGGAACAGGTATATGGCAGTATGAAAACTTTATTAGTAAAGAAGAGTGTGAAGAATTAATTAAATTCTTTAATGCTAATGAAGAAGAGTGGAGATTCATTTGTTTCTATGGATCTTATGGAATGCATGTTGTTTCTCCATTTACTAAAGATCATGGCACTTCTATCACTGAAGAATACATGGCTAATTTGAGAGAAAGAATGATTCAGTATTGTTCTGACGCTGCTGGAAGACCAATGAAGATTAACAGCATGCATGCACAGAAATGGGAAATTGGTGCTTATGCCAACGATCATTCAGATAACACAGATCTTGATGGTAAAGATATGGGTTGGGCAGACAACAAGCAATACTCTGGAATTTACCTAAACAGCCAGCCAGATTACGACGGTGGAGTATTAAAATTTAGAGATCATAATCTAGATGTAGTTCCACCTACAGGATCATTTGTTTCATTCCCTGGCGGAGTTGAAAATATTCATAGCGTATCTGAAATTACCGCTGGCACAAGATATACTATAGTTATATTTTGGGATTATGCAGATGCATGGTATTCGGAAGCTCAGCTACAAGAATGGGAAAGATTGATCTTCAAAGAAAGAATTCACCAGTATCAGTTGAAGCAACAATGGAAAGATGGAGTCGCACACCCTCTTCTAGAAGATCCATATGCTGGAGTTGATAACCCAGAAGAATTGCCGCAAGGCTTGATGGAAAGCTTGACTTCAGCAGATATTAAGTGTAACGCTAGAAGAAATCAAGAAGCAGCAATTAAAGCTGGTAAGGTTCCAGAAGGAATTATTGTAGATCAAATTATAGAAGAAGAAAAGGATTAATCATGACTAAAGAAGATCACTCTCAGTACATATTTGAAAAAGGTATTAGCTCTATTGGAATTGATAAAAACGGAGAGCCTCACGATCACTCATTCCCTACAGAAAATGGTCGTGTAAGCTATGTATATAGAGAAGATGGCACGTACTTGGTTACACTTACTTCTGAAGCTGGAGAATCAGATTCAAGAGAGCTTTCATTTGAGCTCTTGTCTCAGTGGTTCTACAATCCAGATGCAGAATATTTTAACAACAATATATCATCTATAGAACCTATTCAAGGTTAATATAAAGATTAATCTATGGGCCAAAATCTAGAATCCAAAAAAGTCTTTATAGACCAGGATCTTTGGTATATTCCTAATTTTCTAACAGAAGACGAGCTTAACTTTTTAAAAAGCTATTGCGATGAACCAACTGGTTGGTATTTAACTTCAAGATCTACTTCAATTAGAAACAAGTTTATTGGAATAAAGGTAGATCTACACCCAGAGGGAACGGTTTGTCCGACAAGAGGTATTGATTTAAGCTTAAGTGCAAAATTCCCATCAGAAGAAAATGAGAGATACCAAGAGCCATTGTTTTGGAATCCAGGAGGAGCACTTGATCGCATGGATCAGGTGCTACCAAAACATCTAAATAAAGATATCACACTTCAATCCTTTTGGCCTCTAGACGACTCTGATCATAGCGGTGCTTATAACTACCATTATGAGGCAACAGAAGAGAATATGCACGATGACTTTATTATGACTGGCGCATGGTCTTTATATTTAAATGATGATTTTGAAGGTGGTTTGTTAGAGTTTGCAAATAAAGATTATAAAATATCTCCTGAAGTTGGTATGTTAGTTAATATTCCAATGACAAAAGAGTTTACACATAGAGTCACACCAGTAACCAGCGGGGTTAGACACACAATGTACGGAGTGTGCTACCTTGATCTTTCTAGCAGGCCAGTTTCAAATGGTGAGACCTGCTAGCTATTGACTAGCCATATTAACTATAGTATAATTAGTAAATGAACACATTTATTATTATTTCTATCCTTTCTTTAGTTGTGTGTGTGTATTTTGGATATAGGATTTATCAAGAAATTTCAACAATTATGGAAGCAAAAAGAATACAAGACAAGGTGATGCAGGATCGCTTTTGGGCAAGTCAACATTCGTTTGAAGAATAGGCATACCGATATGATTAAGCCATATGGCAATTTACTGTTAGTTAAAGAAGAAAAAGTTGAAGATAGGACTACCTCTTCTGGTATAGTTTTGATGGCCTCTCTTAATGATTCTGCTTTGAGAGTTGGAAAAATAGTTGATCTTGGCAACGGTGAGTATAACTATAAGGGAGATCTTGTACCTATTAATGGATTAGATATTGGTGATAGCGTCTACTACAATCAGAATAGCGGAATTGATATCGAAGATGAAGGCGGAGAAAAGTATTTGCTTTTGAATACAAAAAGCGTACTAGCAATTAAGGGGTAAAGTTGAGAAACAATTTTAGATTTAAGGTTTTGTCTAACTCAGTTTTACTTCAGGTTAAAACAAAGTCCCCAGAAAAGTGGCTACTAGTTGATAGAGAAACTGGACAAGTTTATCAAGGTAGCGAAAATGGTCATTGGGATAGACTAGATCCAGTTATAAAATATACTGATGATTCTACTATATTGTAATTAATTTGGCGAAAAAGTGCGGCGGAAAATAGAAGCTATTGACAGTACCTGTCGCATATTATATAATAAACTATAATGATAAGAAAACTTATATGCAACATAAAGGGACATAGTCTTGTAAATGCAGGAACATGCCCATATACTGGATCAACATATCAATACTGTGAAAGATGCAAGACAATGATTCCAATTCAGGTGGCGGTATGAAAGAGCCAAGAATAATGAAGATGGATTGGCGCTCATTAGGGTATTGGCCTGTATATAAAGATGGAAAACTTACATGGGAAAAGGATCCAGATGAAAAAGAAGATAACCTTTTACTCTAAAAGAAAACAAAATATAGGCAACGAGCATATACCAGAGCCATCTAGAAGCGTTATCCCAGAATGGTTTTCTTCAGCAGATAAGCATAAGAAAATGCCTAATGGAATGTATGAGCTAGCGTTTGTTGTAGAAAATGGTCATCAAACATTTGAAAGAGTTCTGTCTTGGAAGTCTTGCCCAGCATTGCTAGACGTAGTTTTATCTGGATACATATTAAAAACTCCAGTAGATATAAATATATCTAGGGTATATGGACAGCCAGTAATTACAAATATAGAAGAGTGCAGCTATTTTTGCGGTACTAGGGGTAAGCAAGATGGGTTTCCAACTCCAGATGGGTACGATGATTTACAATTAAACTGGATTGTAAACTGGATGCCTAAAGTTCCTGAAGGATACACTACCTTGTGGACTCACCCCTTAAATAGATTTGATCTTCCTTTTATCTCAGTAGCAGGATTTATTGATACTCAGTCTTACATACAAAAGGGCAAGCTGCCATTCTTTATAAAGAATGATTTTGAAGGTGTAATACCAGCAGGCACACCATTCATACAGGTAGTTCCATTTAAGAATGAAAGCTGGGAAATGGATCTAAAAACATACACTGAAGAAGAAATAGAAAACAACGATAAGATTGATTTTGAAACATATAACACTGATTCACCAAATAAATCAAACTACAAGAAATTTTTCTGGACAAAAAAACAATATGACTAAGGGGCAAAAATGATTGAATGGTTAGCAAGACGTATATTTAGCTGGACAAAACTAAGAGAATATGTATTTGAAGAAGTTCATATGTATGATTATTTAGATAGTATTATTAATGATCCAGAAGCAATGGAGATAGCATCATCGAGCTGGTGTGAAGGTGATATGTGGTATGGTTGGACATATGATAGTAACGCCAAGCGTTACTATTTTGATGATATTGGAAACAAATCCATTATCGGTTTATGGGAAAATGAATTCCTAAGTAAGGCAGATTAGCATTTCAGGTTCCTATAATGGTCGTAGAGCGGTTTCCGAAACCGATAATGAAGGTCCGATTCCTTCACCTGGAGCTTAATGGCTAACCCCTGGTCTGATAAGTCTGAGTGGATAACTAATTGTCCCATTTGCTATTGTGCAGTAACTCATCAATTAAGAGATTACCATATTCAATATCATGAAAATCAGATCGCAATTAGTGAGGTCGGCGAAAAAGAGAGATCCTAGTCAACTACGTTGACAAAACTGGTGGTATAATAGATACCTAACGATAAGGATATAATATGTGGTGGTCTTGGCTATTAGCAGCAATTGGCGTAACAGGAATATTTTTTGTAGGACGTAAGGTCATATGGGCCTGGCTTCTATTGTTATTTAATGAGTTCTTGTGGATTGTATACGCACTAACAACTAAACAGTACGGATTTATATTTGCAGCTGTTGCATATGGAATTGTTTATATTAGATCTTATATACACTGGTCTAAAGAGCCAGTAAATAAGATACATTTATAGGGGGAACCAATGGCATACTCTAGATTTACAGACAGCGACATTTACATATACGCTCATGTAGGCGGGTGGATAGAATGTGCTGCATGCTGGTTAAATGAACGTTCAGATGAATACTCCTTGTTCTCAATGTCAGAAGAGATCCATGATGATGGTCATTTGATCACTCATGTACGGGAGCATATTAAAGCAGGGCATGATGTACCAGTGGGACTATTAGCAGAGATCCTCAATGATCCAGAAAGATATGGTAAAATAAGAGTATGAGCGAAAAAACAGGATACAAGCCAACTGCAGGGATGAAATCTGCTGCAAAACGTGCTATTAGATTAAAAGAGCAAGGCAAGGCCAAGGGTGCAGGAACTGCAGTAGGCTGGACTAGAGCTGGACAACTAGCAAGAGGAGAGACTCTAAGCTTATCTACAGTTAAGCGTATGTACTCATACTTCTCACGCCATGAGGTAGACAAGAAGGGTAAGGATTGGGGCAACTCAGAGAACCCTTCAAATGGAAAGATTATGTGGCTTGCTTGGGGCGGGGATGCAGGATATTCTTGGTCTCGTAAGATCGTTGAAAGAGAAAAGAATATGAAGAAATCCTTTGATTTGCCTGAAGAATTAGAAGAGATTAAAGATATCCTAGATGATGTCGTCAACCCATTTACTAAAGTAATTGAGATGGAAGATGATGAAGATTACGAGGATGAAGAGGATTGCGATTGCGATAATTGTGAAGAGGAAGATCTTGATTGCGAAGAGTGCCCAGAGTGTTTAACTAAGTCTTATGTCTCAGATAATGAGGAAGAGGACAACTGGGATAATATTCAGAAGGCATGCTGGAGCGGCTACAAGCAGGTAGGCATGAAGGATAAGGGTGGAAAGCAAGTGCCCAACTGCGTACCAATAAAGAAGTCTCTATTCGGCACAGAAGGCCCTCAGAACCTAATACCAAGGAACAAGTAATATGGGTATACTAGATAACCTTGAAGCAGCCTTGGAGGCGGAAGAGGCAGAAAAGTGTCATTACTGCCAAGCCATAGCTACATATAATGACCTAGCAGAAGTAGATAGAAACTATCAAATAGTAGGTGTATGTGCATGTCATGCATATAAAGGATTAGTTTCATAATATAGATCGAAAAAGTGAAGTCGAAAAGTAGAGACAAAAACTGTCACTACGTGACAATATAGATGGGCAACATGAAGAATCTAAATCAGGTATTTAAGCCATATAAGGCTCAGTTTGATAGATGTCCCCTACATATCAAGATCATAGCCGTTTTGTGCGTTATGTACCTATCTGTACCAATTGACCCATTTGATATATTATTCCCATGGGCGGCATTTAGCGATGATCTATTCATCGCAGGCATCCTATTGAAGATACTGCACAAACACGGCGGGCTACCAGAAGAGGATAAGACTTCCCCTATAGACCTACTAAGAGATATATTCAAGAGAACAGATAAGAAACAAGAGGATACTTCCTTGGCAGTACATTTATTTAAAGATAATGTATGTAGCCAATGTGGATTAATATCAAGCAATCCTACCAAATAGACCAAGGATAAGCTTTAGAGAATTAGAGCATTTTGGTCTCTACCCATTATATCCCCCTCCCTTTAATCTCCCTTGTATGAGCCTCCTAGAGGCTTATTTAGTGGAGTATTGTGGAGTAAAGTGGAGAATCATACTATCAATTTAGATCCAAATACTATCATTATATATAGTTAAATATACCTGTGTAATAGAACGCTACCATTTGATGTTCGTAATGTCAATAGGGCCTATATAAAGCATATTGGCCAATGTTTGTCAATAGATATCATATAAAAATTCCACGATTTTTTTAATTCGTTCGTAAAGAGCAATTTTGGCCCATATTTATGCCAAAAAATTATGTCTAATTCTGTATAATTTGTCTCATATAATGAGATATTTTATACAGATATTGACAGATTTTATTTGATTTGCTACAAATTCCAGCGTATTTTTACATGCTTCGTAAAGAGAAAATTTGGCCCATAATTTGGGCATACAAAAATGGGGCATATAGCTAATTAAAGCCATATGCCCCATAGGGGAAATTATATTAGAATGAATCTAGATCCATTACATACTTGCTATCTCTTACTCTTGTTTCTTCAAGGGATTTAATTGTTAGGTTTCTATCCACCGCCCCGTACTTTGCCTCAATCATATCGTTGAGAGCATCAGCCAGAAGCAATCCTTCGGATGTATATCCCTTATCCCATTCTGACTTTAATCTAAGGGAATTATATTGGATAATATATCTAACTAGTTCCATTAGTCTGTCTTGGGTATACAAGGTATGTTCAGTTGTTAGTACATTAGCCATTACTGCTGGTGAGAAGTTAGCATTATTTAGATAGTCTGTTAGTTTTTCTGCCGCTTTGAATTCGTTCGCCTTAGCCATGAGTTCCGCCTTTCGTTTTGATTATACCATTGACCACTGACATTTGTAAATGAAGCGAGGTTCCTCCCCTTTCCCGTTTCCCACAGAGAGGAGGAACCCCACACTTAGTTTATTACTTGACGTTCTTCTTGTCTGTGAAGACTACGCCTTCTTGTGCTGCCTTGTTGATAACGCCTAGAGCTGCAGCTGAAAAGCGACCACGCTTGCCTACAGCGATTCCCTGGGCCTTTAGATATTCACGAGTTGTTGTTGGTGTTGACATTAGTTTGATCCTTTCTAGATCTTTGTTATATGTATATTATATCCGAATTTCGGGGTTTTGTAAATAGGGTCGTAAAGCAATATTTTTGCCCGTGTCCCTTAGCTTAATGACCGTTATGTCCGATTTGTCCATAACGGCCAAAGCTATCCCTATTTAATTGTTATTCTACTTCTTCGATGTTATATGGTTCTATCTTAACTCCTGTAGAAACTATCTGCCATTCTGACTTATGCGCCCCTACTGCAGTGTACCAAGCCTCATCACGATTCTCGGCGGTTACCAAGATGTAGTACTCATCAACTACGTCACCATAGATTTTATATTGCTGACTCATAGTCCCACCTGCTCTACCTTATCTTTAATTAATTTAGAAATGATATTGTGTGCTTCGATGTTTTCAGTTTCGGAGCCACCCCATAGCAATGCTTGGGCCTTACTAAGTTGATCGTTAATGTAATCATCACTCATCTTCATCTTCGTCCTCCTCCTGCTCATCTAGTGGGTCCACCATGTACCCACGATTTAACATCCATTCCATTACTTCTTCATAGTGCTGTTCTGCACCGTACTCCAGAGAGAACCCCATACCAGCCTCTACGGCCTCACACAGGTGGTCCCACATCTCATCCTCAGTAGCAACCATGACCCAGTCTTGTGTGTCTGATTCAATGAAGCCCTTGATAGTTGACCATGTCCACAACCAAACCATTGACAGGCCAAGGTCAGTAGTGCCTAGTATGTCTAAACATTCATTTAGTTTATCTTTATCTTCAGGCTTCAACTTGTTCTCCAATCGCAAATGATAAATCATATGTTAGTTTATATACAACTGTTAATGCGTCTAGATATCCCTGATGATAGTCATCTGACTCATCATATTCATCTTCCGCCAATGGTTCATTATTTTTGGCAGCCTGCCAGTTTTGCTCAGCAATTAGCATTAGATTCTTTAGTTCTCCGTGCATGATGTCAAGACCTGATACACGTGCATTGACCAAACGTTGCAAATGGGGCGGGAGCCCAATGTCTTCTGGTGTCATTATTCATACCTTTCGTTAGAAGAGTTCATTATATCAGTAGCCACTGACAATAAATGCTTGGTAGCATAAATCTGTCCTTCAATATCTACTACATGGATAGAGCATGGATTTTCTTCCAAATCTTGTTCTAAACTAATTAGATGTAACTTCATATATTCCAGGAAATGTGATGATTTAGTCATTAGTTATACCATACTCTTTTAACATCATAGAAAAGTATTTATCACGCTTTTCATCATCCCACCCGTTTTCCATGGCGGTAGTTGAAACGGCTTCTTTTATTTGAGTTCTCAACATAACCATTTGCATAGCATTCATTAGTCAAAATACCCTTCTGCCCATAATCCTTGCAAAAAGTCCTGTGCTTTCAATAGCCCGTCTACAACGGGATCTTCATCAACACGGACAATATCTGATTTTAGAATATAGAAAAGCTTGGCGTCATGCATAGCATTTCCCATTTCATCAATATCTGTTTTAGTGTAGCCTAACATTCAATCGCCTCCATATATTTAATCATAGTGTTAAGTGTTATGTGAATGTGACAATCACAATCATCTGATGTATCTCTGTCATCAAAATGGATTAAGTTGTCATCATAGATATAATCAATTAGTTCTTGGCTGGTAATCATAGGAGGAATTCATCTCCTTCAATATAACCATAGTACTCATTGTATGATTGCTTTAAGGTATCAGGAGCAAATTGCATAAATCTCCATTCTGCAAATGCCTCCCCTTCTTCTAAGTTAGCATTATTCCAATCTTCAAATAATGCTTGCTCAATATCTACTTGAATTGCTCCAAGGATGTGTTCTCCTACTGTATCTGTAAATGCTTCCATTATACCTCCGCCTTTCTGTATTCAGGTACTTTAGTGTCTAAGTATATCTTATGGGTCTGACAAATTGCGACAGCCTCTAAGTCAGCATTGCCTAGCCAGTTGCAGTTGCCACAGATTTCACCGCATTCATTTTCGCAGTATTCCATTTGGTCGGTTGCATCACAATCACGGCACATGTTATCGTATTCTGATTCTGATATAACTTCTCCACGGAGGAACTCCATTTCTCCACCCCAGCCTGTCTCCTCTTCATATGATAAAGTAAAGAGTAGATTAGGATACTGTGCAGATAGTTTAGAAATAGCACCAAGAGGTCGTGACCATGCTGTGTTAAAGTTATAATGAACTACATAGTTCTCGCCATTCTCGGCTTCTTCAATAGTTGTGTCAGGATACTTATTATCCTCAGATACGGCTACATCCCATTTGGTGCCCCACTCACGGACATTGAAGTTGTACCAGTCGTTGGTCTCAAACTTAAACCAGTCGGCGGAATTAGAAGAATGAGGCGGTTGAGAATGATAAACCTCATCAGTTACACCATGGTCTTTATAGTTATAGATATTATGAAAAGCAAAGATAGGATTAATATACTTAGTCTGTTTAACATCATATGCTAAATCACCTGTAGGTGTAATAGAATAAATAAATGGCTTATTCATCTGCTTGATTAAAGATTTTACTTGCTCAGGATTACCTTCAATAGTTAATCCATTAAATACCCAATTTGGCATTTTATATCCTTTCGTTGATATGTGATAATTATACATTGGACCACTGACAAATGGAATAGTATTGGCATGTGATACATGCCACATGATTCAGCTTTGTGGTCAACATCACAGCAAATTCCAGCGAATATAATTGACAGTCGTAAAGACAATATGCTACCCTCATGTCTTTGCGGGCAAAGAAAAACCCCCAGATCTTACCTGGGGGTCTTGAATAATGGCTGCCTGGATTTCCAACGAAAGAAATAAACCCGCTTTACTTAGCGCCTGGCCCTGAGACTGATAGACGCACCATTATATTTCCTTTAAAACCAGGACCTTAGTCCTAGTAATATTATACCATAACTAGTCGACTGTATTTGTCTACGAATGCCGCTAAGGATAAACTAAATACAACTGTTTCTAGGTCTTCCTCGTATAGCGTAAACGTTTGGGTAACCCAATTAATCACAGGTACCTTGTGCTCATTGTCTCCTAATTGGTTGACATAGATACCCCACGATAATGATTGGTTCCAGTCTTCTCCGATTAGATGTGATATTGCAATACGTGTTGCATAGGATGGGTCCTGCCATCTTGTCTCTGCAGCCTGAACAGCATTTGCTAGTTTTGCTAGCATATCATGTCCCGCCCAGTGCCCGTATAAAAATACCGTATCACCCTTTTGGTCTTTAAACCCAAAGTTTGCTCTGTCTCCCATTTTATTCCGCCGTTTCTAAAGTAGGTAGTGCTGGTTCTTTCTTGTCTAATTCTATCACTTCATATGAGACCTTGTCTAGGCCTGCCTTGTTTTTATTGTAGTGGTGACCGCAAAAAGCTAGTTCGCCTTCTACTAGTTTAATTAAATACATTGCATCTGCTGATCCACATGCATCACAAGGAATAAATTCTCTGTCTCTCATAGAGCACCGCCTTCGATCATCTCAGAAAGACGGTCAAGAATCCAAGAATCAATATCGTTGATATCAATTTCTGATAACTTCTCCATTATTTCTTCACGAGCAAACTTATACCCGTCATCCCAGCCATCTTTGTACTCTGACATAATCTCTCCTTAATAACCTGTGGTTTCGTAGTCTGATATATAAGATTCAGTTAAGTTATACTTATCTCTAAGTCTACTTACTTTCTCAATACTACCAGTTCCAATGTTGAATGTCAATGAGCCCATTGCTTCTGGGTCTAAACCCATCAACTCTGCATCCCAGGTAGCCCGTGCAAAGGCTACCTCGGACGGAGCGGTAAGTTCAAAATACATTAGTCCACCTCGACTGAATCGATAGATGATGACATATATGTAATAGGCTCATCATAAGATACTGTATCAAAGTCTGTGTCATGAATTGCATTAATAGCAGACTCCTCGTCACGAGCATTAACTGTAACTGAATATTGTACTGTTACAGTCAACTCAAATTCATTTGTAAGTTCAAAGCCACAGATGCTTGCAATCTCTTCTGCTTGAAACTCAGTTAATGAATCGTCATCAAGGCCTTCCAAGGTAAACACCTTCATGTTGTCACGTAACTGATTTAAAACACCTGCAGTATTGTAATCACGTTGTGTAACACGCTGGATTTGCTCTTCCAACTGTGTGATGCGAGCCTTGTTTGAAACTAACTGTGACTCAAGAAATTCTCGTGTCATGTAGTTGCTATCTGTTGTTGTTTCCATTTTATCCTCTTCCGTTGTTGTTGGTGTAATTGTAGCATGCTCCACTGACACTAATGTAGTCTTCCGTCCACATGGGCATGTGAGTTCTGTCACACCTGAAGGAAAGCCAAATCCATCAGATGATGTTAGTTCTATTAAGCAATCGCATTCGTCTGGGTCACACACGAATGTATACTTACTTGATATGATTTCGTTGGTCATGAAGAGAATTATACAGGATCCGACTGACATTATCAAGGATTTCCAGGGGATATTTATGTGAGTCGTAACACACTTTTTGCCCCCTTAGCTTTGAGGGCGCTTGGCGATCCATAACGGACTTGAACCGTCGACCTCTACCGTGACAGGGTAGCGCTCTAACCAACTGAGCTAATGGACCAATATGGTGAGCAGTTTTTATTCATGCTCAGGAATTTATTTATTAAAACGCAGAAATTAATTTTTTAATTTTATTTTTTTCTGCGGTTAGAATTGGGTCAAACCCTGATGCACCCGCCATGAGTGTTTCAGAATTTCCACGACCTGAACGATAGTAATCAAGGCGTTCAGTAAGTGCATTGAATGCACCCCACTTTGTTCCCTTGATGTTAGCGTTAGTTGGTGAGTTGTGATACAACTCGTCAAGCAACACGACTTTGTTTTCCCACTTAGTCAATGCAACTTTAGCGGCATCCTTATCAGGCTTAGGATAAATTGTCTGAATTAACTTTGAGAATTCAGCATCAGTGATTGATTGAGAATAAAGAGCCTGAGCCTCTTTCTCGAATTCATCAAAGTACCCAAGAGCAAGCCCAAGAGTTTCACGAGCAACTTGGATGCGACCTTCAACAGATTGCGTGTGGCGAATCTTGAAAGATTGCTTAGCATTCTTCATTGCAAGGTTAAGAGTGTTTTGGCATACAACACGAACAGGGGTAACAGCAGCCTGAACAGCAACTGACCCGTCGTGAGATGTCCAAACAATTAGATACAACTTAGTTGCATCATTTGCGCCTTGTGGGTCAAGCACCATTGTGCGGGGAATATCAACAGTGCCGAATACAACCTTACCGCTACGAAGTGAGCCAGCAGATTCCCAACGGCAATCTTCATTCGCATCATGAATTGCATCAGCGAATGCGAATAGTTCCTCATTCTGCACAGGCTTGTAACGCTTTCCAACAGTTGCAAGCACATCAGTGCCATTGTTAAATGGGTTATCACGAATAACCAATTGAGCATTAGATACATCATTCCATGTATCTGAAATATGGTCAGTTAGTGGAGACAGGCGAACATTCCAATTGGAAAGTTTTGCCTCATCCAACATCATTTGAGTTGTTACATCTTCATCTTGTGTAAAGATGCGATTTGCAAGATTGTGCCATGCAGGTGCGCCACGAAGTGCGAATGCAACTTCGCCATTTTCCATTTCTAGATTATGAGCCATTTTTTACCTTTCGTTTGTTTGATTAGTTGCAAGTATAACAGACCCCACTGACATTGTCTAGGATTAGTTACAATATGTCCGAATTGATCCGTGTGATTAATCTCACAAAATTCCAGGGTTATCCACAAGTGGTCGTAACCCTGTGGATAACCCCTTAGCTTTGCGGGCCAGCTGCATATGCAACTGGTGTTGGATCCTTACAGACCCAACTCATCCCTAGTTAATTTATTATTTCGATTGAAGTTGATAACTTCGGACGGGAGGTAAAGAGCAGTAGTCTTAGTCTTCTTCAATGTATCATACACATAAGCACGTACATCACCAAAGAAGTTACGTCGATTAGAAAATGCTAACTCAGTTAAGTATTCCTTATCTACGCCTTGCTCTGAATAAATTGTTACATCATTTGCTTTGTTTGCATCATAGATTTCTACTCTGAAACGATTTTTCATTTTGTTGCCTTTGTTAGTAGTTGTCCCCGAAAGGAGAGCAGTTTGGCGACATACTCAGGTCGTTGGATTATTTACAGATAACGAGCAACTGCTTGATAAGTTGATGTGGAAACTGTTTCCTCATCTGTCATCTTGAGAATACGAATTGCGTTAAGCATTTCCTCTTTTTGGTCATTGTATGTATGCTGGTGCATAACAACAAAGTCACGCTGAGGCTCTTTAGGCAAGTCCTTCTCTGCAACTGTTAAGTCATAGTCAATGTTTAGTGTATTGTTCCATGAGCGATAAGATGTGCGGAAGTTTTCTGCCTTCTTGATGTTAGCAACGGCATAGTCACTAAGTTCCTTCTGCCATGCCTTGCGAGCCTTCTCATACTTTGCTTCATTTGCTTCTTGTGATGAATAATCTGACTCTAGTTTTGCGAGTGATGCTTCTAGTGCCTTGATTACCTTTGGTGTTGCTATTTTAACGCTGATTGCTTTTCCTCTAGCCATTTTTTCCTTCTTTCGTTGTTGGTTAGTTTGATTAAATAATTATAGCAGGGGGGTCTGACAAATTGAGACCCCCCTACGATTAAATTAAACGCCTAGTAGTGTTTGAGCAGATACTGAAGTCCAACGAGTTTCCTTGTTGGGCATTTCTAGTAGCACACGCACCGAGCCAGATGTTTGTGGGTGGATTTCCTTAATCACACCTGTTTTCTTTGACTTAAGGGTAGTGAATAGGTCTCCTACCTGATACAACTTATTGTTGATTGTCATTTATTGCCTCTTTTCTTTGTTAGGTTGGTAATTATAGCATTGGGGTCTGACATTAGTCTAGCCCTATCTCAGTATTTGAGAAAGTTATTGTGTGACCTTAGTCACTTTCAGGTAGCCAAGCGTGGAGATGGTGTTGCTCAATGATCGCCCACACTGGCGCACATGTCTGCCCCTTGTAAGTAATCCCATCAGGCATTTCTATAGTTTCATCCCACATGTCATCATGAGCAAAGTCTATTGCTTCGATACATACTGGCACCATGCTTAGCGGTACTGGAGGATAGTGGTTGCCCTGCAAGTGGTAGCCTAACGCTACCTCCAAGTCTAGGCCTTCTGATAAGTCTAACGCTGTTGTGTATCCCATTAGTTAGCCACCTTAAGAATTGCCCATGAGCCACCCTTGTTAATTTCATCAAGTGCTGGTTGCAGTGTTGGTGCAATTAGTTCTTTTAGTAGTGACTCTAGCATTAGGACCTGTGAATGCTTGTCAAGCATTAGTAGACGGGCACCTGTTGGATTAGTTTCATCCACTTCGGTTACAAACTTTAGTGAGTGTTCGATAGTTATCATTTGTTGCCTTTCGTTGTTGGTATAAGAGTATTATACACTGGCCCACTGACATTTCCTAATCCATTTACGGCGTGTCGCAGCTTTTGTGAGATTAATCACAAAATTCCAGGGGTTGTGGATAACCTCCGTAACCCTGTGGATAACCCCGCAGTATTGCGGGCCTGCATAGCTATGCATTACTCTGCATATTTATTTTTATGTTTGATCTTGCGAAAATATTTTTTCTTATTGCGAACAGGTTGCGCCGCATTACTGCGGCGCAATTCCTGAATTCGTTTTACTTTATCTCGAAGTAAATTTTGGGACATGATACCCACTCGCTTCGTGAAATCGTTTTACATCAAATCGCTCATTATCTTTCGCAAACATCTCTGCGAAATCATTAACCATTTTAGAAAATAACGCTGGGTGTGCTTTATCGCTTGCATACTTTAGAATTTCTGCAACCGCGACATAATCTTTTCGTGTCATCATTTAACTGATACCATTCCATTTCTGTAAAATACTTTGGTGTACATTTTGCCAGTTGGCGTCATTATGTTTACTGTTGAGAATTCGTTAGCCATACCCCAATCGGTAAAGCGAAAGAAACTTTCCCACGCACCGAATTCGATTTCGTATTCAGCCGTCCAATGTGGTGCGTTGCCGTCATAGGCGCAAGTTAGTTTATACATTAGTTATTTTCTCCGTTCCAAAATAGTGAGCCATCATCTACGCAATCGCAAGGTTCGCAATCGAAATCATTATCATCACCAAAAAAAATAACTCCATGACCTGAGCAATCTTGGCAATCTATTGCTAATACTGAGTTAATCATTAGTGTTGTTCCTCGCAATCTTTGTCATAGTCAAATTCGCAGAAATAGCAACCCATGAACTCTAAGTGCTTTTCGCAGTAATACTTAAACTGACTTTCATCACAACAAAAATGTTGCTCGTCTGCGATTTCATAGAAATCGGTTTTGTCGATTATGTTTAATCCCATTTAGGTTTTCCCTTCGTTTGTTTATTTTGTAATTATAGCGGATAGCACTGACAAATTACTTTGCCACATTAACGGCAATGGTAGCCCAGAAATTGTTTATCCCATGATTAGGGCGAACCTCGATAGCATAAGCCTCAATGTTTTCTCCGTACCATAGGGCATCTCGTTTTGTCGCATAGACAATCGTTCCCTCTTTAGGGCGTGAAATTGAGCGATAGGTTGTGCCCACAAGTAGGGCGGGAATAGATAGCATTTTTGCTGACATAAGTTGTCACCTTTCGTTTGTTGTTATGTATGGAATTATACACGAACCCACTGACATAATCTAATTACTAGCGAGTAATTCCACATTTTGAGACGCTCAACGTATGTGATAAAAATCACAAAATATCGGGCGTGTCGGAAAATTCCAGGGGTTGTGGATAAGTCCCGTAAGGCTGTGGATAACCCCGCTCTTTTGCGGGCGCATCAACTTTTGTCAAGTCGACACGCCGTTGCTTATTCGAAATCCTTAAAAATTTCTTCAAGCTTTAGAATTTGCTCATCTGTTAAATGATCAATTTGAATTGCTTTTTCAAATCCAAAAAAATCTGTCATTCGCTCATCAACCTTTCTAAATCGTCTGCATTGTCTCTCATGTAGTTATCTTGAAAATCTAAAAGTGCCTCATTGTAAGCAATCGGGTCACAATCTTTTAGAATTTGGGAGGGATAAAAAACAGCGTTACCCATTTCATAGACGGGATAACAATCATCAAGCATTTCATCAAATAATTGTTTAATCGCAAAAGTAATTTCGAAATCTGTTGTCATTACTACCAGCACTCCTCACAAGTAAATTTGGTAAACTCTGCATCTTTTGCAAATACCTCTAAATAGTTATTGGCACAAATTGTGCATGATAGCAAATAAGTTTTTGCCTTTTGATACATGTATGGATTAGAGTTAGATAATTCCCTATTCTCTAAAACCTCTGATGAAATTAAAATGCTCATTTAGTTAAACTCCAATCTGTCCAAAACGGTAGGCGGTCATAATCATCATCAATGTAAAATCTATCAATGTTCATTTCGCAAGTTTCGCAAAATGTGTATTGGAAATCTCCGACATTAGAAATGGACTCCATGTGTGGAGTATGTGTATGTGTATTTGTTAGTGTAGTCATTTGAGACCACCTTTCTTTTTCGTTATAGTGGAATTGTAGCATGGGGGGCTGACATTTCTCTACTTACTAGCCAGTAATTCCATAATGTGAGACGCTCAACGTATGTGATACTTATCACAAAATTCTGGGGTTTTCCACAGATGCCCGTAACCCTGTGGATAACTCCCGCAAGTACTTGCGGGCCAGCTTGACAATGTCAAGCCGACACGCCGTTAGGCTAGTGTGACTCTTGCCACATCTCTCTCATCTCTGCCTTAAAGTCATGCCATACGATCCTCGCCATGTATAGGGCGGGGATAGCGATAGATAACTGCACTAGTGTAGTTAGTAGGCGATTCATTTAGTCATCCAATCATCTTGCTCATCAAGGTTTAGTAGCGGTGCTACTCTCTTATTGTTTATCTTATTGTATACCTTAGCACCGACAAGAATAAAGGCGGTCAAGATAATAAAAGCCCATGATAGGGATACATAGAGAAAGTCTCCTAGGTCAATCATTAAGCCATAGCCATTTAGTTCGATTGTCATTAGTTAGCCCCTACCTTTATGTCCATTACATTAGCGGTAAACTTTTTAATCTTTCCTAGTTCGCTATCATTAAGCGCATTGATTAGATTGTCGATTGCTTTTACATCTGTTGCGACATTATCAATAGAGATTAGTTTAGAGCCTTGCCAAATTGAGTAAGTGATAGTCATTATTAGTTCTCCCATGTTAGTTGGTAAAGTTTTGCTAGTTGTTCATCATCTTCATCATTAAAGTCATCAAAGTCAAGCGCTGGCGCTTCTTCTTCTTCATCTAGGTATGAGTATGCGTCTGATACATCTTCTTGGATAGTGTCCCACTTAGACACGCTATTAGTTTCGTATGAGTATGCGTATGACATTACTTATTCATCTCCTCTGCGATAGCCTTAGACTTATTGAGCGCCTCTAGGGCGATTGAGAGGGAGGCAAGGCGTTGAGCCTCTACCATTTGCTTGTATTCATCTAGTGTCATTTATTCTGACCTTTCGTTGTTGTTATGTTGTAAGTGTAGCATGGGGGTCTGACAAATTGGGGAGGTTAGCCTAGCGTGTCGGTGTGATACTAGTCACACTCTCCGCATGGGCATTGAGGAAACTCACGCTCTTGCTTGATACGATTAGCAAGGCGCTCAACTTTCATGTATGTATCGAAGGAGGCACCTCTAAAGGATACTACCTCTCCATTGGCTAGCATGTGAGCAGCCTTAGAAATCTTTTGTTCTAATGTTAGTGAAGTCATTTTTTAACTTCCTTTCTTTTTGTTATACCTTAAGCATAACATGGGGGTCTGACAAATTGCAATTCTAAAATGCGTATAATTCGGACATTGTGAGGTAAGTCACAAAAAAATCGTGTGAGATAGGTCACAAAACACCCTAAAACATGGGCGCACTATCCAAAATGTCCGTTTTGCCCAAATCGTGTATCATACATGTAAAAAATATATTAACATTTTCTTAAATCTGAAAAAGCAGTCGACTAGAATATATGGCGGTGTATAATAAGAGCATGGAACCATATGCATCTATAGTCAAGAAACAGCTTGCACAAATATTAGAAAAAGAACCCAATGCAGTACTCATTGAGGAGAATATCGTTGTGCTAAAAAACTGGCTATCAGATGATCTTTGCGACAGGCTAGTTACCTATGTAGAATCATTTGGAGAAGATGCTTGGTGGGAAAAGAACAAAAGAGAATGGTGGCATGGAAAGTTCTTTTTTATAGAGGATCCAGAACTTGATGCAGAGCTCAAACATGTGCGTATAAGGCTACAGGAGCTCTTTAACCAGGAGCTCTGGGTAGAGAGCATGAACTCTGTTCACCGAATGACTAAAGGGCAGTCTATGTTCTTACATGCAGATAATTTGGCGGAATCCCTTGGATTAGATAATAAATGCGTATTTGGTGTTACACACTATATCAGCAATTTTGACGGGGGAGAAATAACATACCCTAATATCAAGTTTATGTATAAACCAGAAAAGGGAGATTTGCTATTGCATCCTGGATGGGAAGCATATGCACACTATACAGAAGAAGTAAAAGGTGATAGAGTTAGATATATAGTAGCTGGATTTGCTTCACTTCCAGAAGCGGAAGAATTAAGAAAAAATGACCAGTTATATGAAGGTATAGATGCAGTCAAAATGTCTAGTGCTGTAACTGGCATATTTGGAGAAAATGACCTTCCTGATGGATTCTACACAACTCCATACGATTATTTAGAAAAAAAATAAAAGGTATTGACTTCATTAAAAGTTAAATGCTACACTTAGTTTGCTTTGTGGGGGCTTACCCTGAAACTCAATATGTACCAGATAACATCTGAGAATATCGTTTTAGGACTGCTTCTCTATCTTTCCAAAAAGAAAAAATTTGGGGGGTAGGGGGGCTTTCCTAAAATCTAATATCCCCAGATAATACTATAAAAACATAAAGAATATAAGACAAATAGGAGACAGATATGTGCTCAAAAGAAACTTGTACCAAGTGTAATAAAGCAACATGGTCAGGATGTGGTGGACATATTGAAGAAGCTCTATCTGGAGTTTCTGAAGCAGATCGTTGTAAGTGCTAATTCATTTTTAAAAAACGGGGGTAGAACAGTGAAACTTCTTTGCCAAATAGCCATAGTAACTGTCATTACTTTTATCCTTGGTATACTCATACAGATAATAGGCTAATATAAGGGCCTATAGCTTAATCTGGTTAAAGCACTTGTCTTATATACAAGCGACTTTGGGTTCAAATCCCAATGGGCCTACTTGGTTTCACACTTAATAGGGAGTATAATACTTATATGTTAGCTTATGATGTTCCTCTTTCCGCCCTCTTTTTTATCCTATATGCTGGGATACCAGCCGAATATGCAGATGAGCCTACTGAGGAAGAAATCCTGGCATATATCCAGATGCTGAAGAATATCATAGATAATGAAAATGATGGTCTCTAATTTTCGGCTCACTTTTCGCCGCACTTTTTCGTATTTATAATGGAGTAAAAAATTAAAATATTTGATGATTATTTAGATCTACCTTCTTTTATAAAGATGCAGTATTCTGTTTTAAATAATGAAAGTTTTCCATGGAATTATAATCCGTATATAGTATCTCAACGTGATAAAAGAGATTTAGATAAGCATCAGTTTACTCACGTTTTTTTTCGAAATTCCCATGGAGAAGTTTTTAAATCTAGTAACTATCAAGATTTATCAGATTTAATAGATAAAATAAGTCCATTAGAGATAATGAGAATTAAAGCCAATCTGGGAATAAAAACCTCAGAACATGTAGAAGGTGGTTTTCATACAGACACAGGTCTTGAGCACAACACAGCAATTTTTTATTTAAATACCAATAATGGATATACAAAGTTTGAAGATGGAACCGTAGTAGACAGCGTTGCTAATAGGCTTGTTGTCTTCGACTCCAGACTTTTGCATTCTGGATTTTCTCAAACAGATAAGAATGCAAGATGTGTAATAAACCTTAACTACAAAGGGGGTTTATCTTATGAATAAAGTATACATAGACGAAAATATATTCTATATAGAAGATTTTATCGATAAAAAGTCTATATCAATTCTTAAAAAGGATATAGAGGAGCAGTCTATAATCAATAAGAATCATCAAGGCTTATATCACGACATACTATCATTTTCAACAAAAGAGTCACAATCAATTTGGAACAAAATGACAAGCAGGCTAGAGCATCTTTTTGATAATGAATCTGAGTATCTATACGATTTTCCTCCCAGACCATACGTTATAAAGTATGTAAACAGGTCTACTAGCCCAGAGCTGTCCCACTGGGCCATGGTTCCACATTCAGATAACGGTGCTTACGAGTCAAACCCAGATGAAGCAGACCGTAATGTATTAAAGGGTATTGTTATATATATTACTGACGACTATGAAGGTGGAGAAATTGTTTATGTTAATAAAGACATTGAATTTAAGCCTAAGTCTGGGTACCTAGTTTGCCATCCAGGATCTGAAGAGTACATACATGGAGTAAAAAGTTTTTCTGGTGGAGATAGGATTGTGGTAACTGGATTTGTTCATGAAAGGAAAAAACCCAATTAGAGGCGGATCCAATTGGGTTTTTCTGCACTTACGTGCTTACGGAAGGAGATTACTCTCGACTTGCGTAATTCTATTTATTTTTTCTAAAGTTAAAAAATCTAATAAAAAGATTTTCTATTCTACATTCAATACATTTACAAAGTGATAAAACTTGATTATCCATTCTAAAGTATGGAGTCTGCATTACTTTGTGAAAATGTTTTGGTGACATGTATTAATTATATCACTTTTTGCTTATTCGTGTGCTAGTATATCATTTTCGTCTAGCTTGTTGTAGATCTCAGACATAAAGTAAACCATTGCTGGGTTTGCTTCCTTTGTCTTTGTTTCCACTTCTTCTTCAGACATTCCAGACATAAGTGCCATCTTTGTATTAATTGATTCGTATACTGCAACCATAAGCTGCACTACTGATTCTTTATCCTTGTTCATTATTTTCATCTTCCGCTCTAAATGCTGGGGAAGGTCCCAGCAAAAATCCATCTTCATGGTATTTTACCATTTTTTCAATTTCATTACTACCCCCATTTAATTTAGCTATAAGACACATTACGTCATATATTCTATGAAGCATTATGTAATTAACCATTGGGAGGTTATCTTCTAGGTTATTGCTCGGAACTTCCATTTTTTACTTTCATGTCCTCAAGAAGATCATCAATAGTGATGAGTCCTCTAGATTTAGCTTCTTCAGCATACTCTTTAACTACAATAAGAGCTTTTTCGGCAAGAAGCAATCCAGGCATATGCATGCATGGTATATTTCTTGCTACCTTAGCTCTTAGCTCTTCGTCAAATTCATTCTTTAGTGGCATTTTTTATACCCTCCAGCATTTTTGAATAAATAGCACTACCAATATAATTTTTATAGTGGCAAGAAAGACAATACACAAATATTTTTTCTTCTACGTCTTCGTTTGAAAAGAGAAGACCTTGGTCCAATGGGCAAACCATCTCTGACACAAGGCCTTCTCTTGAGAGAGCTAGATATTGAGATACTACTTGTATCTTAATATTAACCCCTTTCTAACTTTTAGATGGAAATTTATCTAACCACTCTTTTGTTCGAGGTGTTAAACCTTTCCATGACGACCAATCTTGACCGCCATTGGTCATATAATACGTTATCTCTGCGTTGATTGCTGGATCAAATAACGAGTAGTTACTGTCCAGTTTGAATTTTTCTTTACGATCATCACCCAAGTTTCCTAGCATGTTGATCTGAAAAATTCCATAGGAACTGTCTCCAGTTTTCCTGTTGCCGTTATAAGCCATTGGGCGTCCATTAGACTCCTTTTTAGCCACAGCCCACGCC